>Ga0315281_10003374_pt1 | contig 23413 bp, 15 predicted proteins | sample YL17G07_0_MG_FD_204540 | JGI IMG/M metagenome (GOLD analysis project Ga0315281, IMG submission 204540) | Sediment microbial communities from Yellowstone Lake, YNP, Wyoming, USA - YL17G07_0 | ecosystem: Environmental > Aquatic > Freshwater > Lake > Sediment | place: USA: Wyoming | collected... | reverse complement strand
GTGGCCAAGATTGACACTTACGGTCTGTACAACACGACCATGTCGCGGACCGACTACGGGAGCGGGATCACGCAGAGCGACGCCAACGGCGACGGCCTGTGGGAATATTCTGTAGCCTCAGACTTCGTCAACCGTCCGGTGAACTATGTCAACTGGGGAGACTCAGCCCGTTTTGCCAATTGGCTTCACAACGGTCAGCCGACGGGGGCACAGAGCGCCTCAACCACCGAGAACGGCGCGTATGCACTCAACGGGGCGACGACCGACGCGGCCCTGCTGGTCGTGACGCGAGGTCGGACTGGAAGTGGGCCATCACCAGCGAGGATGAGTGGTACAAGGCGGCGTATCACAAGAACGACGGAGTGACGGACAACTACTTCGACTACCCGACCCGCAGCGACACGGTACCGGGTCAGGACATGGCTGACGCCTCCGGGAACAACGCCAACTATTACACGGACCCCTGGGCCTACCCCATTGATTCGGGCAGGTACACCACGCTCGCGGGCGAATTTCAGAACTCCGACAGCCCCTACGGAACGTTCGACCAGGGCGGGAATGTGTGGGAGTGGAATGAAGCCGTTCTCTTCGGTTCGTATCGCGGCCTGCGGGGCAGCTCGTTTGAGTACAGCTACAGCCCCCTGCACGCGTCGGGGCGCAACTTCGGACTCCCGGCGCTCGAGGACAGCTACTTCGGGTTTCGTGTCGTCGAGGTTCCTGAGCCTGCGTCGATGGCCGTTCTCGCGTTGGGCGGGATAGGGATGCTCGCAAGGCGAAGAGGCGTTCGAGGGTAACGGTCAAAAATACTGCCCGACGGCGCCGTCGGGCAAGGTTATAGGGAAATATTGGTTGCACGTGGCGGTTGGAACCACGCGAGGCAACGACACCTCGTGGCGAGTGCCGCCGATAAGCGGCAGCATCGCCTTGACGTCACTGCGACGGAGAGCCACCATGACAAGTACCAGAAGAATGGCAAGAGCGGCGGTTGGATTGGAGATACTGGGATGCCTGCTGTGGACCTCGAGTGCACAGGCGGCCATGGCAACCGCCCACATCGACAAGACGGTCAACTACACGCTCTACTGCAAAGAGAGCGAGTACCCGTCGATGCGGGGCGACGGCATACTGGCCGTCCAGGCCAAGGCCGAATGTGCCGGTCACGGCAAGGATAACAAGACTCCCGCTGCCCAGCCGGCCACCTGGGCCGTCAAGGACGGGCTGGCCACCCGGACCAATGGGGCCATCGCCGGCGTTCCGCACGCGGCGGCGTCGGGGGGCCCGGCGCTGGCGCAACCGGCGCCGACGAAGGTGGGCGGAGGCGGGGCCTCGGCCGCTCAATACGCCGTCAAGGCCAATCATACCTTGGACGCCTCGAGCCAGGCGTCAGCCTGTCCAGGCGGGAATGCCAAAGCGGATCCGGGGCATGCCTCCGTGAATTCCCGGATCCAGCGAGCCCGCGTGGACGGGTGGGACCTCCGGGGCAAGGTCAACGGAGTGGAGATTCCCCGTCAGACCGGCAAGGGCGCGGCCCGCGCACAGGTGACGGCCGGCCGCGTCTCGTACAGCGATCCGATTTCGGTGACCGTCACCGATCTGGACACCAGCACCGTGACGACGGAGGATCTCTTCAGCTTGGCGATCGACGCGGCCTCAGGAGAGGCCGACGTCTCGTTCGAGTATGACCTGGAATTGGGGCTGACGCTAAGCACCGGGCGGAACGCGGTGGGCATCGTCGATGGGAACATTTCGATCACCGGCGCGGCTGACAGCAGGTGGCTGGTGTCCCCGTTCGGCCAATTCGGCGCGACGCTTTCGGGGGGTGCGTTCACGGCCACCGGCGTCTGGGCTGACAAACCTTGGCTGCTGACTTTCGACGGCAGCGAGGTCGTCGGTGCGTATCTGCCCGCCGCCTTCATTCCGGCGGTGTTCGATTACACCGTCCCCGACTCGATCATTGCCAGCGACAACAGCGAGTATCAGCAGGATTACGGCGTCGAAACTGAACTGACCGTAAGTGCCGAGGTCGTCCCCGAACCCGCCACGCTTTCAATGATGGTTCTCGGCGGTCTAGCTCTGCTCCGTCGGCGAAGAGCTTGAATTGCACAGGCTGACAGATAGAGGACTCGTCGGTCAAGTCCTGTTGTTCATGCCGTAAAGCTAAGTTTACACCAAACAGTTAGTGCAAAAAAGCTTGACACGGACGGGTGGCTATAGTACACTATCATATAGTCGCTGTTCGAAAATGGGCTGGCACGGGGGCAACATGGAGCTGGAGCGAGAGGAGCTTCTTTTTCGGGCGTGCCATGAGTGTTGTGATGTGTAGACGGAGAGTTTTTACCGCCGGTGCCCGGTGGTATAGAGCAATAGATCATGAAGTCACACAGATATCGACGGGCCGGGTGGCGTCTTAGCATTGCTGCAATTTTCAGTCTTCTCGTCTGTGGCCAGGCGCCGGCCGGAGCAACGGCGTCGCGGGCCTTGCCCGAGGTCACCGCCAATTTCTCTCAGCCGCTTGAATCTCAAAGCGCCCCGGGTCTGACGGGTGAGGTCATTCCTCTCCAAGGGCATACCCTGGTGATGGAGCAGGCGGCTACGGATGAAGGCGAGTTCTATCGCGCCTCTGGTCGCACGATACGCCTGTTTCGTTCCCTCAACAAGGTGATGGTACGCACATCGGATGCACGTGGCGATTTTGCCTCGCGACTCAAGGCGGCTGCCGGCGTGGAATTCGATACGGACGCAACGCTGCCCACGTTCGCTAGGCAGATCCTGCGGGCGCGACAGCACGTCACGGAAGCATCGCTTGGGGCCGCTCTGAGCCTTCCGGGAACCGATCCGGTGTACATCAACGAGGAAACAGGAAACGAAATGCTCGTGACGGATCGGTTCGTAGTCAGGCTCAAGCCTGAGGTTCCCCGTGCGGCCCTGGATGCCCTCAACAATACCAACGGCGTCGCCGTCATCGGCCCAATGAGCGGCACCGATCGAGAGTACATCTGCCAGAAACCGGGCGCCACCGCCCCGGAAGTGTTGTCGCTGTGCGAAGTATACTGCCAGGACGCGTCGATCGCATGGGCCAGCCCGGATTTTGTGTTTGAGCTCAAATTGGACTACACGCCGGCGGACCCGCTTTATGCGAACCAGTGGCACCTGAACAACACGGGCCAGGTCGGCGGCATTTCGGGCGCCGACGTTGATGGCCCCGAAGCGTGGGACCGGACGGATACGCCCAGAGGCGGCCGCCCAAGTATCGTCATCGCGATCATTGATACCGGTGTTGACATCGATCACGCGGATCTGCATGACAACATTTACAGTAACGCACTCGAGGCGGGCGGAACGCCGGGCGTCGACGACGACGGCAACGGCTATGTGGATGATGTCAACGGGTGGGATTTTGCCAGCGCGGACAACAATCCGCGTCCAACCGCGCAGGCCCACGGGACCGCCTGCGCCGGCGTTGCGGCGGCTGAGGAAGGCAACGGGCTGGGCGGCGTCGGGGTGGCCTTCAGGTGCAGTATCCTGCCCGTGAAAATCGTTTCGGACGCTGGGACATTCGCTTCGTCCACCGTCATCGGCAACGGTATTCGCTACGCGGCCAACATCGCCAACGTGCTCAGCAACAGTTGGGGCGGCGGGGGAGATGATCCCACGATCCACTCCGCCATCCAGTATGCGGTGAACACCCAGGGCAAGGTTGTGCTGTTCGCTTCCGGCAACGACGCAGGCGGAACCAGCAGTTCGCCCGCGTGGATTCACTACACTCTTTCCGGATTTCCAGCCGGCACGTTCACGTTCAAATGGGAATACAGCAAGAATGCGAGCATAAGTTCGGGCGACGATACGGTGTGGGTTGACGATGTGACGTTTTCCGGCGGAGCGTTCGAAGGCTTCGAAGGCAGCTTCCCGCCCTTTGGCTGGACCACGGGGGGAAACAGCCCGTGGACGCAGTACACCGAAAGCAAGCATACCACGGGGGCCGGGTCCAAGTCCGCGAAGGCAGGGGCAATCACAAATAACCAATCGACGTACTTGCAGGTCATTCGATCGGTCGGCGCCGGAGATTTGCAGTTCATGGCCTGGACCTCAAGCCAGGCAAATTTGGACCAGTTCAAATTCTACGTGAACGGAACGCAGTATTTTGTAGATTCCGGGGTGCCCAGTGTGAATTACGACGTGGGCTATCCCGCGCGGTACAGCGAGTGTATTGCCGTCGGCGCCAGCACCTGTTTTGACTACCGAGCCGCCTATAGCGAGTACGACGAGACGCTATCGAACGTCTTGGATCTGGTCGCGCCCAGCATCGGCACGAGCTATCTGACGGCCGGCATTACGACAACGGACATCACCGGCTCGGCGGGCTACAGCACTGGCGACTATATGAGCGACTTTGGCGGTACCTCATCGGCCACACCCCTGGCGGCTGGCGTCGCCGCCTTAGTCCTGTCTAAGAATCCGTCACTGACGCCGGCCGAGGTCCAGAGCATTCTTGAAACGAGCGCCGACGAGATCGGCGGTGCGGCCTACGTGAATCATTACAACAAATACTATGGCTATGGACGCGTCAACGCCGACGCTGCCCTGGCCGCGACACCAGTGGCAGCCGGCTGGGTTCCAGGGGATACCGACCATGACGTCGACGTCGACCTGGTCGACCTGGGCCACCTGGCTACCTATTATGGCACGACCAGCGGTGCGACATGGGAGCAGGGCGATTTTGACGGTGACGGCGACGTGGACCTGGTCGATCTGGGAAACATGGCTACCAATTACGGCTACGGCGTCCCCGCCCCACTGAACTTCGCCGCCGACTCGGCAAAGTTGGAGCTGAGCAACGCAAAGAATGCAACGGCTGACCAGAGCAGCAAGGACAATAATAGCCAGACCCTTTCGCCGGTTCCCGGTGGGAGTTGCATTCCGACGGCGATTGTCTTGGTGATGTGCCTGGCCGGAGCGTTTTTCTGGCTGGGGTCTAACGGCACGATCAGGACTTGATCATCGCCAGGAGCATCTTGAATTTCTTCGGGGCATTGACGGCGTGCGGATCATGGGCTGGCATGATAATGATCTCGCCGGCCGTCAGCCGGTGGGGCTTGCCCGATATCAGTATCTGCGCTTCGCCGTCGATGACCTGCACCATCGCATCGAAAGGCGCCGTGTGTTCACTCAGCCGTTGGCCTTCGTCGAACGCGAACAACGTCACCGTGCCCGTCGGCTTGTCGAGCAGGGTACGACTGACGATCGACCCAGGCTGATAATCCACCAGGTCCACCAGTCTGAGCGTCTGAGCCGCCAAGGTTTCGGAAATGGATGGTTTCTTGCCTTTTTCCATAGAACAGCTCCTTTTACTGAGCAGTGGCTTGGGTTGTCGCGTGTGTCGTTGGCTGCGTTGTCGCCTGGGTGGCAGGCTGCGTTTGCTGTGTGGTTGTCGGAGGGGCCAGGCCCTTGTCGATCGCTGTTCGGACCTCGTCGGCCAAGTTGGCTTGATACGGTTCGTTGGGAACGCCGGCGTCGTCCGCCTGCTGTTTCACCTGAGCGATCAGGGTTTCAAGCTGTTCGGTGCTCAGGGTCGTCTTGAGCTTCTTGTTGCCTTTCTTGTCCTGTTCTTGAATCTGGCTGAGCGTCTCATCGACCTGATCGCGCGGGATTGTCTTTTCCACGATCCCACGCGAATAGCGACGTAACGCCAGGTCGGCATCGGCTTTTCGCTCGTCACTCAGATCGGAATTTCGAAGAAGGGTGATTTGAGCGGCATGCAGCATGGCCAGTGGAAGGACGGGTCCGCGTTCGAGTTCTTTGGCGACCGCGCCGAGTTGTGTCATGGTTATCTTGCCGCCTTGAATATCGCTGGCGAGCTGTTCCCCATATTGCTTGATCTGGTTCTTCTGATCGTCCGGGAGCTCGGACTTCTCGACGACCTGCGCCACGATCGTTCGGAGCCTGTTCGCGACCATGTTCTTGTAGTTCCAGGCGATATATATCCCGATCAGGACAACGATAATAATGATCGCCAGGCAACCGATCCCGAGGAACTTCCGAGTGCGTGTGGATTTTGGTTTATCGAACTCACCGTTAGTCATTGATTCCTCCAAAATGTTCGACGATTGGGCAGTTTCAGCCCATGCCAAAACGACCCACCCGTCCGTTGAGGCCGGGATGACGGTCGTTTTTGAGGTTTCCAAAACGTTGCAGCAACATTGATTTCATGCTGGTGACAAAGTCTAGCATTATGGCCAACCCGCGTCAAGGCATGAATAGCTCAACTTCATTTGGCCTTGACAGGTTTTGCGGGGGGTGGTAACTTCAGCCACCAAGGGTTACGTGTCAGGGGAAATCGCGCTCGCGCGTCTGTTGAATAAGACACGAAAAAGATAAACGCAGCAAGCGGACTTGTGTCTTGAGAGAAAGTGCCAGAGGGCCTGACTTAACCCGGCTCCGTCGTAACTGACTGCCGGCTCAAGCTAAAAGACGTTTTGATCGATACATACAACAAGTAGAGAAGTTCGGAATCTCGCCGACGCCGGACGGGCAGGTGAGGGTCTTTGCGAAATCGGTTGCCTGTTGAACGGGTTACCGATTTGCAGCGGGTCGGTCCGGAAGCAAAGGAAAGCAATGACGTGGAATCATCAACCGGTGACAATGCCTGTCAGGTGTGCGGCCAGCCGGTGAGGGTACGCATACTCGAAGGCTATGCCGAAGGCCAGCCGGTGTTCAGGAAGTATTGCTTCGAATGTGCGGACCGTTTTTGCGGCGAGCCGATCCCCAAGGATCAGGAAAAGCCGGCCCAACGGTTGAGCATTCCTTCGATGGTTATCCTTGCCGGTCTGATCATCGTATTGCTCGGGGCCTCGGGGGATTACCTTGGGATCCGAGGCCGCAGCGGATTTGGATGGTATCAGCAGCTCGTCATTGGACTGAGCGTTCTGCTGGTCGTGCTCGGGGCGTTGTTTCGTGCGGATGCGGTTGCGATAATCGGTGCGATTGCTTTCGTTATTTCTGCCGGAGCGGATCTCCTGGGATTGGACGGTTCGGTCGGAATCGGCTGGAAGCAAGAGTTGGGGATCGGCATCGGATTGCTCCTTATAGGGTCGGGGCTTTGGCTGAGGCGCCGCAACCGTCGGAACGATGCCGATCAGCCGGGTTGACGGATTTGGCCTTCCCCTGAATGGAGCTGGCGTGCAGTCACTGACATGGTATGCTCAACGGTTGCGAACGATGTCACCGTCCGAAATGGCGTGGCGCATTCGTTCGTCGCTGCGCGACACGGTGGATCGTTGCCTGCTTGGCTTGCGTCAGCGACCGAAGCCGCTCTCTGAGATTATAAACAGGATCGGTGCGCCGGACCTCCCCGCCTTTCGCGTCAGCGAACTCAATGTCGGCGAATGGGCGAGCACAAAGCCGGGGCAGCTCGAACACGATTGGTATCGTCGGCTGCTGTCCGATGCGGACCGGATATTGGCCGGTCGGGTCGATCTTTTCGATCTTGAAAACTGCGATTTGGGCAGCCCGGTCGACTGGAACCGGGATCCGAAACACGGTACGTCGGCACCCATGACGTTTTCCCCCTGGATCGACTATCGAGACGTTCGCGTGGCGGGCGACTGCAAATTCGTTTGGGAGCCAAACCGGCATCATCAACTCGTCATCCTGGCCCGGGCCTATCGAGCAAGTGGGCAGATATCCTACGCCGCTGCCGCGATTGAGCAGTTGACGAGTTGGCTCGACCAATGTCCATACGGATTGGGTATGAACTGGCGAAGCCCCCTGGAGTTGGGCATCCGGTTGATCAACTGGGTCTGGACGATCGACCTGATCCGCGAAACAGGCTTGGTTGACGGTGAATTCCGATCACGCCTCTTGAACGCGGTTCAGAGGCATTTGTGGGAGATTTCCAGAAAATACTCGCAGGCATCATCCGCCAACAACCATTTGATCGGAGAGGCCGCCGGCGTATTCATTGCGTCGAGTTATTTTGAGACTCTCAAGGGTTCATCAGGCCGGCAGATGGAAAGTCACGATATCCTCAGCCGGGAAATCCTGCATCAAACATGGCCGGACGGTGGGGGACGGGAACAGGCGTTGGGATATCATCTGTTCGTGTTGCAGTTTTTCCTCCTGGCGGGTTGGGTTGCCCGCCGTGTCGGGCGGGATTTTTCAGCAGACTATTGGGCACGCATGGAGAAGATGATTGAATTTGCGATGGCGTTGAGCGAGGGGGCGGACAATCTGCCGATGTTCGGGGACAGCGACGACGGGTATGTTCTCGATCTGGACAGCGCGCACGGTCATTCGAGATGGCCGGCCAAGGTCGGAGCCGTGATATTTGGACGCAATGACTTCAAGGGCGATGACGATCGGCCGACAGAAGCGGTAAGCTGGCTTTTCGGTGGCGAGGGCCAGCACCGCTACTCGTCGCTATCGAAAGCAAATACCACGACGCTGACCTCGCGGGCTTTTCCGGATACCGGATATTATCTGCTTCAGTGCGGCGATCAGGGTGACGCGAACCGAATCAGTCTGATCTTTGACTGCGGCCCCCTGGGACTGGAACCATTGGCGGCCCATGGCCATGCCGATGCGTTGAGCGTGATGCTTCGGGCATTCGGACAGGATATTCTGCTTGATCCGGGCACGTACGACTATTTCAGCTTTGCAAATTGGCGAAATTATTTTCGAAGTACCCGAGCCCACAATACGATTGTGATCGATGGAGAAAATCAATCGATCATGTCCGGGCCATTCATGTGGGCCGGCCAGGCTTGTGCGCGGTGTGTCAATTGGGAACCGGCCAAGGAAGGCGGACGTGTAGCCGGCGAGCATGACGGCTACACTCGTCTCAAGGATCCGGTGATTCACCGTCGATCAGTCGAGCTTGACGGTCGGGAGCGGACCGTCACGATACGAGACGACGTGCTGGCACGCGGCAATCACAACGCAGAGGTCTGTTTTCATCTTTCGGAACACTGCAGAATTGCCGACGTTCTGGGAAATCAATTTCGAGTGGACGCCGGGCGAGGTGAGGCTACAATAGAGCTTGACCCGCGCTTGACGGTGCGCATGCTGACCGGAAGCGAGAATCCGATTGGCGGATGGGTGAGTCGAGGGTATCATCGCAAGACAGCGAGTACGACCCTGGTGGGCAGTTGCCAGACCCATGGCCACATGTCACTGATCTGCCGAATTCGGATCGGCAGAGCCGAGAGGCATGAGGAATAGGCGGGCGAGATCGTTTGATAGGAATGAATCATGAGTCTATTTAAGGGCCGACGAAGGGCAATTCTCGGAGTCGTAACCGCGTTCGTTTTGTTACTGGCCGGCGGTGCAAGTTATCGCGTGCTGGCCCTCTATGTGGGACGACCAACGCAGCAGGCAAGAATCAGCCGCGGCTACCTGGACAGACATCTACCCCTTGAGATAGGCAACTGGATGGGTCGAGATCTGCCTCTTGAGGAGGCAGTGGCTCGGGCGACGTCTGCCGACGATTTGGTGAGTCGTACGTACGTTTGGCGTTCCGGTATTAAGGCAGTGGGGGTATTCATTGCCTACGGCGTGCGGGCCAGAGACTTGCTTCCGCACAGCCCCGAGGTCTGTTACCCCGGCAATGGATGGTCGCAGGAAAGCACCCATCAGGCCCAATTCGTTCTGCCGGATGGACGCGAGCTGCAATACCGCATTTATCACTTCGGCCGCGGTGGCTTGGACGCGCGTCAAACCACGGTTTTGAATTACTACATCGTGGACGATGAATACTCACCAGATAAATCGCTTGTTCGTTCAAGCGCCAGGCTGGGTTCGAGCGGTGTTCGCTACGTGGCCCAGGTGCAGATAAGTTGTCCAACGAGCGTGGCAGGTGATACGGATTCCGAGGAGGCAGTGATCAACTTCGCCGCCGAGTCTGCGGTCTTGATACGTAATCTCTTTGTGAACAACTCTGGGTCGCCTCTTGCCGGGAATTAGCGATAAGTTAAGTGAGGAGAATGTACTCGTGACAAGACGGAAGCCTTCAGGAATCCCAATGCCGGAAGGAGCTGCCAAAACCATTGTGAAGCAGCCGGAGGAGCTTCTTTTCTGGGTGGGGGCGTTGATTGTTCTCCTGGCGGCTCTGTGCTGGGGGTATTGGTCGACGATTCACGGGTTATTCAAAGACTGGGGGCAAGATCAGAACTACTCGGTGGGCCAACTGGTGCCTCTGGTGGCGTTGTATCTGGTCTGGCACGATCGTGACAGACTTCGCAGATGTCGCATCAGTCCGTCCGCATGGGGAATAGTGGTAATTGTTCTTGCTCAGGGAATGCGTGTCTTTGGCTTGCTTTATCTCTTCGAGTCTGCCGAACGCTATGCGCTCGTGGCGACAATCGCCGGACTTGTGCTGCTGGTGGCTGGCAAGCAGGTGTTCCGGCAAACTCGGTGGATACTGTTGTTCCTCTTTCTGATGGTCCCCTTGCCGGGCAGGGTACACAATTTGATCAGTGGCCCGTTGCAGAACCACGCGACAGCGGGAGCGGTGTTCTTTCTGGAGTTGTTGGGGGTCACTGTGTCGCGTTTGGGCAACGTGATTGTGCTCAACGACAGCGTGGAACTGGGCGTGGCTGAAGCGTGCAGTGGGCTGCGAATGCTGACCGCCTTTGTCGTGGTAGCGGCCACGCTGGCTTACGTCGTGAATCGACCTCGATGGCAGAAAGCCACACTGATTCTTTCGAGCGTCCCGGTGGCCATCATCTGCAATCTGGCGAGGCTCGTTATAACGGCGGAACTCTTCCTTCTGGCCGACAGCCAGACCGCCAGAACCTTTTTTCACGACTACGCCGGCCTGACCATGATGCCTCTGGCGGTATTCATTCTTGCCGGGGAATTGGCGATGATGAATCATCTGGTCGTCTCCACCCCACAAGGAAATACACCCAATGCCTCCGGACGACGGCCATTGTCCGATAAGAAACCCGGTTCCAGCTAAGACAGTCATGTAATATATATTAAATAAATAGATTATGAGTGTACATCCAGGTTGCCGCATGAGAATGACTATCAAAAAGTATGACTTGACAAGAGAGCCGAAACAGACGTATAATAAGCAATAAAGGTGGGTGTATCTGACATTACTGAGGAGTTCGAGAGTTCAAAGAGCCTCGAAAGAACTTTGAGGGTGTGTGGCGATCCATGATGAGGATGCGTCAATTGGTGTTGGGTTTGGCAATCGTTCTGATGGCGGCTTCAAGCCTTCAGGCCGATCTGGCTGCGCCATGGTCGATTGACAGTCGGCCCGGCGAAAGCAACCTGAGTCGATCGCAAACTCCGATCGCAGTAAACGTGCAGACCAAAGTTCTGGCCGGTCAATTGATTGTCGGCCCGTCTTTCGACTGGGTCACTGTGCCTGTGAGCTTGGCGGGTGCTGAGCGGAAATCCGATGTGCAGTTGCCGGCCGTCCCTGATAGCGCGGCACTGTTTCTGTGTGGTTTGGGGAGTCTTGGGGTACTGCAGCTGGGTCGGTCGGCGAAAAAGATGGACTTTGGCGCCTTGCCGGGGTGGTATCATTCGGGCGCCCCAAAGCAGATCGGTTACACCTTTGCCTTGGATCTTGACCAGATCGATTTCCTGCCTCTGTGCTGCTTTGACCAGATTGGCGAATTCGTGGTTCGCTTTGTCCGTTCGGACGGTGAACGACGGCATCTCTATGATCAACACTGTCTGCTTTCCGCGATCCTCCTTCGCGCTCCCCCGCATATTTCCTCCTGATGATTGCTTTGGCGTGGCACATCTGTTGCGCCGAGGCCATTCAACTGTTGACTATCATACACAGTGTTCGTTTTCCTAAGAGGAAATTTTATTATGAAACATGCAGGTGTGAGTATTCTTATTGTTGTTGGTCTTGTGTTGGCGATGACGATGCCGGCTTCGGCGAATCCGTCGGAGCTGTTGCTTGATATCTCGTTTTCGAATCTGTATGCAGCGTTCAGTCCCAACGCGGGAAGCCCGATTACATCAGGTTCGCTTGCGGTAGATGATCAAGTCGGAACAGCCGGTTCGGTACTCCGAATTCCCGCGCCGAGCGGTGGTGCTTTGTTCTGGTTGGGCTATTTCGGAACCGCTACCGAGGCTGATTTCGCGATGAGCATGGCGATGACGAGCATCACCGACACGACGGCGAGTGTTTCAGGCGGTAGCATGGTGATCACTGACAATGACGGTGACACGATTACCGGCAATGTGCACGGCAACTGGGAGAAGAAGGTTTCCGGCAGCACAGTGGTCGCCCAATTCAATGGCTATGTGGCGGATGTCATGCTCACAAGCAATCCCGGTGGAGCGGAGCCATACACGTTTGACGGACCGAGTTTTGGGACATCTTTCTCGATGGACTTCAGCCCATACAGTCAGCCCTTCTTTGGCGTGACCATGAAGTTGGACCTGCTGCAGGACAGTTGGTTCAATCAGGACAATGGGGTCACAGGTGTGGGCGATGTTTTCGTGAAGGTCGTCCCGGCTCCGGGTGCGGTATTGCTGGGTGCGATTGGTCTTGGCCTCGTTGGGTGGGTCAAGAAGCGTTTCAGTTAGGTTGTTGAATTTGACAACACTGAATAGATTTGGTTAGGCCTCTGCAGAAACGATGAGATGGCAGTTTCTGATGGATGAGCGGTGTGGCGCACCATCAACGCATTTCGTCGGTTGTGCAAAATAGGACAATGAGCGCCCTCCTCTGGGCCCTGGGGAGGGCGCATCTGTCTGATCTGTGTGGCCGGGTTATGGTGACATTCGATTGATCGGATGAGTCTATGGCCTTTTGGTTGGAGGATACAGGCATGAGTAATAGAACGAAACAAATTGGTTTGATGGTCATGGTTGCGGTGTTGTGGTGCGCTGCCGGCGCGACGGCAGATGTGTCATTTACTTTCACGAACGATGGTGCCGGCCTGGCGGCCAAGGCGACGTTTGCCCAGAGCGGCGGGAACCTGGTCGTAACGCTGGAGAATATCTCCACGCACGACGTTCTTGTGCCTAGCGGCGTGTTGACCGCAGTGTACTTTAACCTGTCCGGCGCGACGCTGACCCCACTCATGGCGGTGCTGAGCGGCGGCAGCACTGTCTTGTTTCCGGAATCCGGTGATGGGACCGACTCGAATGGTCAAATCGGCGGCGAGTTTGGTTTCCAGGACAATTTGTCCGGAATACCTTCCGGGGCAGCGATAGTGATTTCGTCTGCTGGACTAGGTTTAGTCGGTCCGCTGGATCTGTTTCCCGGCGAGGATTTGTCGCCGCCTGCTTCGCCCAACGGGGGCAATTATGGAATTACCAGCTTGGGCGATAATCCGTCGACGGGCAATGCCAGGGTCACCGGCGGGGAGCCGCTAGTGAAAAACGGCGTGGTCTTCACCTTGAGTGGTTTGCCGACTGGGTTTGATCTGCAGGCCAATGTGAATGATGTCATGTTCAATTACGGGACTGCCTTCGAGCCGGTGGGTAACAACCACGTCGTTCCGGCTCCTGGTGCATTCGTGCTGGCCGGAATTGGCCTCGGCCTGGTGGGCTGGCTGAAAAGGCGTCTCCAGTAACAGTAACAGTAACAGTAACAGTAACAGTAACAGTAACAGTAACAGTAACAGTAACAGGAGCGCATTGGTTGCGGCGTCCGTGACAGTAACCGCAACGGGCTTCGAGCATCCTTGATTGCGAGGGTTGGGCTGTGCGCCTGTCAAGTGCGCTTTGCCGGCAGCGTCGCCGGCGATCTTCCCTTCCCTCCTCGTCCTGCCGCTTCATGTTTTTGGGGTAGTTGAAGCGTCATGAATTTGCTCCTTGGCGCAGCCTTTCCTGCCGCATAAGATATTTCCCGGAATTGTGAGGTTGAAGCTTTGCGATGTAGTGCGCCCTGCGGGAGTACGTCGATCGGTGCACGGGCTTGCCGGGGGCGACGTGGAGGTTATCGCTTTTATGACAAGGATGTTCTGTTCGTCAGCTCGCGTTAATCTTAAGGTTCTAATGACGCTGGTGGTGTTGGTGACATTGGCCGGTGCGGCGGTGGTTGTCGGTCATTACCACCGAAAACGCGCCGTCGCAGCCGAAGCACTCAAAGAAGGCTTGGCGGCGATAGAGCGGCAGGACTGGCCTGGAGCCTGCAAGCAGCTTCGGAAATACCTGGAGCGGTATCCGAAAAATCTCGAAATTCTGGACAGGTATGCTCACGCACAAATGTCGGTGCGCCCCTTGGAATCGGGAAATGTTTTGTCGGCAATCGAGGCGTACCGGATGATGATCCAGATCGATCCGGCAGTAAGCAGCGCCTATCAGCAGCTTGCGGTTTTGTATTTCAGCATTCACAAATACGAAAAAGTCATCTATATTGCGAAGATGAGACTTGCCGCTGCCCCGGACGATGTGGAGGCCCCGATTTGGCTGGCCAGAGCGTTGATATTTCAGCACAATCTTGACGAAGGCCGTCAGACTCTTGAAGCCCTGACCTCCAGACTTGACGGCGATCCTGAAAAGCATCCGGAATACATTGAGGCGTGCGGCCTGTTGAGCGGTATTTGCGCCTCCAACACGTCGGAACCTTTGACGACGGAGGCAGCCAAATGGCTGGACCGCGGCGTGGCGTATGACCCACAGTCACCGGCGGCTCTGGTGAACCGATCGCAGTTCCGACGGCAACGTTCGGGACAGGCGGGCGCCGACCGGCAGTCGCTCCTGGCTGAATCGCGTGCGGACCTGGAACGGGCGGATGCGCTTGACCCAACGGATCCGCGGGTCAGACTTGTCATGTGTGAGGAATGGATGGCCCACGGCCAGTTCGATCGGGCATCGGCCGAGATGGACGCAGTACGCGGCATTGACGCCTCGGCAGTGAGTAAGTTTTTTGTCGATCCATCCGATTGGGTGGTAATGCGATTCCTGCAGGCAGGGCGGCTGGCGCTGGCTCGGCGCGCAGCGAAGGACGGGGCCACGCTTGCGGACGAACTTCTGGGATCGACGACAGAAAGAAGACATCGGATTGCCATGCTTCCGATGGCAGTGCAGCTTTATGTCGAAGCCGGTCGAGCGGATGACGCGAATCGTCGCATGAACGAGTTTCTCGACGCCAGGCGGGCTATGGACCCGAGCTATAGTGCTGCCGACGATATTGTTCTTCTTCAGGCGATGGTATCGCGATTGCAGGATGATCCGAATCAGACAATCGAGCTCCTGGAGCCGCTGGCAGTGAGAGGCACCACAGATGCTGCGGTCTGGCGAGTCCTGGCCGAAGCCTATGGTCGTGCGGATAACACGCGCAGAGCGATTTGGGCGCTGACCCAGTGCTTGCGCCTGGAACCGAATAATCGCCAAACTGCAATGCAGTTGGTCCGTGAGTATATGAAGCAGCGCAACTGGAGCAAAGCGCTTCAGGCGGCACACCTGGCCGAGCCACTGGATCCGACCGACGTCGTGGTCAGACTGTTGCGAATCGAAGCCAGTATCTATGTCGCCGCTGAAGGGGCGCCCGCGACCAATGGCGCCTGGATGGAGAACTTGGGAAAAGAGCTTGCTGCGATGCGGGAGGCGCATCCGGATCGTGTTGAGATCCGAGTCTTGCAGTCTGTCTTGGCCATGAATCGAGGCCAGGCCGACGAGGCGGAGAAGATTTTGAAGGATGCCATTGCCGAATGCCCGGAAACGCTCACGGCGGAGCTGCAACTGGCTCGACTTTACCTGAGTACCAACCGTTTTGAGGCGGCGGCCAATGTCTGTCGCGAGGCAACCGAACGTCATTCCACCGTTGCGACTCCGTGGTTAGCCCTGGCGGAGGTTTATCAGTCACATCAGCAATATGACGATGGCCGGACAGCCCTGGAGAAAGGTCAGGAAAAAGTCGACAGCAAATGGGAAAAACGCCAGATTGCTCTTAATCGGGCGATGCTCGCCATAGTGCATGGCGATCGCCAGGCAGGGATTTCACTGCTTGAAGACCTCGCCAAAACGAATAAGTATGAAATAACCGCCAGGTCTCTGCTGCTCGAGTTGCCGGAGGTCCAACAGCAGGACGCAAGGGCCCAGCAACTCGTCGATGAAATACGGAAGATCGAGGGAGAAAGCGGCCTGACATGGCGGTTGGAGCAGGCGAGGCTGTGGCTTAACATCCGCGACTGGCGCGCCAGCCAGCAGAGAATTGTTGAAACTCTGCAATCCTGTCTCGAAGCAGATGCAGACTGGGTTGCTCCGGCCTTGTTGCTGGGGGGGATGTACGAAAAGCTTGGCAAGCTCGAACTGGCGAAAGAAGTGTACGGGCGGATTCTTTCTGTAAATTCCGCCGCCGTCGACGTGGCCGATCGGTTGCTCACGATGCTCGAGCGCGAACGGCGCTTTAGTGAGGCGAAGGAAGTGCTTGACAAGCTTAGTTCAGGGGCACGCGCGCTGAGTACACATCGGTTGCGAACCGCACTGGGTGCCGGCGATCTGGCGATGGCCACCAACGAACTCAAATTGCGGATCGCCAATGATGCCAGAGACATTTCATCTCGAGTACTATTAGCGAGGCTGATCTACTGGCAGACGAAGGATGTCGATACGGCGTTCAAGTATTTGAACGAGGCTGAAGGTGTGTTGTCGAAAACGCCGCAACAGGCCTTTGGTTTCCTGGCCATCCAATCTGCTCGAGTTTCGATCCTCCGGTCGGAAGGAAAAACCGACGAGGCACGGCGGATTCTCGATGAGGCGGTCAAGGTAAAAAATGATTTTCCCGCCTACCTCTTGCGTGGTTCGTTTCTGGCCAGCCTCGGCGAAACAGACTCGGCTGAGCGGGATTTTGTTCATTTGACGTCTCTCTCAAAAACGGGTGAGGGAGAGAGCCTGCTGTCGAAGTTTTATGCCGGTTTGGGCCGACTGGACGATGCCATAGCTACGCTGACGAAGGGATCCGAAACGTACCCTGACAATTTGGAGCTGAGGCGTTCTCTGGTGAAAGCACTTCTTCTGCGCAGCCACGAAGGCGACCAGAGCCGGGCTGGGCCGTTCCTTGTCCAATTGGAGAAAGACCTTCCGAATGATCCGGAAATGATGCGAATACGCGCGCTCCTGCTGCTTCAAGAAGGGACGGAAACGGGCAAACGCCGGGCGGAAGAACTGTTGAAGAGAGTGGTGGATATAGAACCAACACTTGTTGATGCACACTTGGACTTGATCAACTTGGTCATGCAGCGAGCGGGTTACGAAGAGGCGCGTGAGCTGGCAGTGCGAGCACTTGGGGCAAACCCTGCCAATGCCAAACTGTATCTGATTCGTGCGGAAATAGAGCTGGCCTTGAACAGTCCAGACATGGCAAGGCAGCTGGTAAGAATCGTACTCAGAGAGGATCGAGAAAACCGTGATATCTGCGATTCGGTGGTTAAGCTGGCACTGAGAGGCGACACGGAGTTGTGTAAGGACGCCCTGGCCCTGCTGGAGGAACGATTGGCCAAGGATCCGCAAGATGACCGCCTCAATCTCGCCCGTGCCCTTATCCTCAGCACACTGGGCAGACGACAAGATGCCATTCAAGGTCTCGATGCGTACTGCCGCACCAAGCCCGGCGCGAAAAGCGTGCCGGCTCTGTTAGGGCTTACCGAACTATATCGACTGAGCGGTGAACCCGTCAAAGCCGAGGAACCCCTCAAGCAGGCGGAACTGCTGGCCCCGGAAAATCCTACCGTTATTCGAGAACGAATCATCTGGCTTGCGACTCAAGAAAAACTCGAAGACATTGTTGCTTTGGCCAAATCCTATCGTACGCAGCATCCAAAGGACTCAACCGTTGTCAGTCTGGCTGCAACGGCTCTTGCCTCGTCCGGGTTGGAAAAGTTTCAGCACGAGGCAGTCGTGCTATTTAAGCAAGCAGTCGATTCGGCTCCGGAGTCGGTGTCCATGCAGCTCAGCCTGGCGGTTCTTCTGTATAAGACTGGCGATGTGGCAGAGGCCGAACGGATTTACCGGTTGGTATTACAAAAGGATCCGGACAACGCTCAGGCGCTGAACGATCTGGCTTGGATTCTTGCTGTTGAACATCGCGAATATGCCAAGGCGCTGGAACTGGCCGATCGAGGTCTGAAGTTCGCGTCGGAGAATCAGCATTTGCGGGACACGCGAGGCGTGATTCTTTCCAATATGCCGGATCGGCTTAAGGAAGCCCGTCAAGAGTTTAGCAAGTGCGTCGAACTCTCGCCGCCCGACAGTTCATCGCGTGCCAAGTCTCTCTTGCAGCTGGGACGCACGTGTGTCAGCTTGAACGATCCAGCCGAGGCGAAGCGGTCTTTTGAGGAAGCTCTTCGTATCGAGGAAAAGAGCCATGTGTTCACTGAAAAGGAACGTTCAGAGATCAAGTCGTTCCTGGGCAAATAGTGTCTTGCGCGACACCGGATCTCAGCCGGAACGGAGCCGTCCGGTTTTATTGCTTGCAAAAGGAGGCAGGTGGGGCTAAAATCCACCCCCAGGTTCGTGGGAAATTCCTTCGATATTGTTCTTTGCTGCGAAACTGTCGAAGGATGGGATCTTACGCGTAACAGCGTTCGCCAAATTGGGTGCCATTCGGACTTGGCAGGGACGATGCAAACATACGGTTGCACTTTGATCGGCTGATGTTAGCAGAAGGACCGATAATACAGTTCTTGTCAGATTTGGCAGCCCGGAAAGGATTTTGCTTTTCAGGCAATTAGTTGCTGCACTACTGTGTAGAAAGTAATATTTAATCATGCGTTGTGACGTGATTTACCGATACGTATGGGGAGTCAATATAGTGTAAGTGCCTATGAGCACTGACATTCCGTGGTCACTGGGTATGGAGCGAAAGGCATGAACAGAGTAACCCGTTGGGCAGAAACTGGAGGTCACATGGGAATGCTCGGTAGATTATCTGCGGTGATCGTATTGGCGTTTAGTCTGGCCGGCTGCGCGGATCATCGGATCAGTTTGTCCAAATTTCTCGATATGCGGGAGGCACAGGAGATGGCCGCAACGACCCAACCGGCGTCTCCGGTCGTAGCCGACAAGTTGGTCGAAGCAGGGCTGGGTCCCTATCGGGTGGGGCCAGCCGATGTTCTTGTCGTGACACTGACCACGCCGGTACAGGCCGGCGCCCTGCCGCCGATGCGGGCTCGCGTCGATCGTGAGGGGAAGCTTGAATTGCCGATGGTCAAGCCGATCAAAGTGGTCGGGATGGAATTACAGGATGTGGAGAACGTGGTTCGCAGTGCGTATGTGCCGGAGGTGTATCAGCAGTTGGCCGTCAGCGTTGAGTTAATCTCGGGTGAAACGACAAATGTGCTGGTAGTCGGTTCGGTTGCTGCGCCGGGACTGGTCCAGCTCTATCGAAATGAGAAGAACATGCTGCATGCCATTGTGAAGGCCGGCGGGGTTTCCGAGGCATCGTCGGGTGTGGCTACGCTGCGTCGCCTGCGTCGTCCTGCGGAGGAGGTGACGTTGAATCTGACAGATCCGGTTGAGTTGCAGCGAGCATTAGGTATTGATCCGCTCGAAAGCGGTGACATCATCGAAGTGCACGCAGCATCGCCAAACACATTATACGTGGGTGGGTTGGTCAACGCCCCCAGGCCTCAGACCTATCCACCCGGAGTAGAGGTTACGATCCTGCAAGCGCTGGCGGCGTCGGGTGGCGTGCGCACCGATGTAACCCCGAAGGAAGCAACGCTTATCCACCGCATGCCGGATGGCAGTGATGTTCAGGTAAAGCTTGATCTGGATAGACTATCCACCGGCAAAGACCCCAACATTACGCTTGACCCCGGCGACATCGTGTGGGTGCCGGAGACAGCGGGAACGAAGGTGCAGGATTGGTTCAACCGCAACTTCTTCATCCGAGTGGGTGCGAGCGCAACTGTGAATTATGACGTTACGGGTGTCGAGTTCCTGAATCGTCAGGACTTGCAGGCTGGGCGGGGGCGCACTGCACGAAATCTTTCCGATCGATTTGACCCGTTTGGTCAACTTTTGCAGAACCAGGCTCTGCAGGTGATTGGCTCTCGAACAGCGGCGGCACCGTAGAGCATCACAGCAGGTGGCGAAAGCCTGCTTCCAGCAGGAACGTCGAGCATTTTGACCCATAGCGGCTGGAACTCCTGTTCCAGGGCGTCGTTGGGCGCGGACTTTGCTGGCCATAGTTCCGTACTCATCGTAGTCCCTTACTGCTATCGCTGCCTTGTTTGCAGACACTAAGAAATCGCAGGCGTCCCCCCCTGAAGGTCTTCGCAGACCCTCCCTCACAGCGTTTCTTGATTATCGGTCTGAGACTGCAACCAGAGCTGAGGCACCAGACAAGTCTGGAGTATAATGCTTTCCGGCGTCAAAATGTTTTTCGTCGGCCAACTGCGGTAATATATAATGGGGTCTGGCAGTGGGTACTGAATTGGAGCTTCGGTGATGGTGAATGAGTCGAGGGACGCGTTAGCAGACACGGCGGTGGCGATCCTGTGCGGGGGAAGGGGCACACGAATGGGGTCTGCCGACCGGCATAAAGTCTGCTTTCCGATCGACGGGGTCCCAGCGATTGTCCGAACGGTCAAGATGTTTCACCAGCTTGGGACCAAGAAGATCGTGATCGTGGTTGGGTCGATGGCGGACGACGTGATCAGCACGGTGAGTCGGGAATGTCCCGACGTGATTTATGTTTGTCAGCCGCACCAAATGGGAACCGGCCACGCCGCCCAGATTGCCGCCTCTGCCCTGAAGAACCTGGGGCATTCGGGTCCGATCATCGTTACGATGGGGGACAAGGTCATCGCGCCGACGGTCATACAGGCTGTCTTCGAGAAATTTCTTCGCGGTCGGGCCGATCTTGTGTTTGTCAGTGGTCCGAAGAAACAGGCGGGTCAGGTGAGCACTGCCGGCCGAATTGTCACGGACAGAACAGGGAAGATTCTCGCGAATGTGGAGCTTCGCGATATACAAAAGGCCCAAGTCATGGCGTCCTTGGCCAGGCTGGCGGCAAGCCGGCAGAAGGGCCCGGTGAATTACAGCCAGGTGATTCAGACCGGATTGCGATATATCAACGATGAGAAGAAACTTCTCAAGGCTATTGGACCGGTCACTGACGCTGTCAGATCTGCGGGAAGAATGTCCTCGCGTGAGTTGCTGAAACTGCTCGGCTCTCAGCCGGGCCAAATCGCAGTGGCAGGACGGTTTCTGCCGCCGGAGCAGATCGAAAAGCAGGCAAAGACGGTCAACCTTTCCGTCTATCTCGGACGCAGTGACTTCTGGTATCGGTACCTTCCAAATCTTGAGAATGATAATGCACAGCAGGAATATTATCTGACTGACGTGATTGACCTGGCCGCCGCCGACGGTAATCACGGATGCAAAATGGCCCAGCACAAGATTTCGGACCCCTCCGAAGTGATGGCATTTAACTCGCCCGATGAATTGCTGCTGATCGAGGATACGCTGCGGCGGCGATCGAATGGCCGGCGTCCGTCGAGCGTGGGCCTGGTGTCAGAGGCCGTTGCAGCACTTCCGAAGCCAATGTATCAATCGGCGGGGAAATGGCTGGAATTGTTTCAAAAGAATGCGCTCGGCTTGAAAAGGACACTTGGCGAGGTCTACGGAACCGATGAAAGGCTTATTGAGAACCGCCGGAAGCTGTTCCTCAAGGCGATAAAGCTGTTTGTGCAGCGATTTGGTGCGAATCGGAAGGCGATCATCGTTCGCGCACCGGGTCGGATCAACCTGCTCGGACGCCATGTGGATCATCGGGGCGGGGCCGTCAACGTAATGGCCATCGACAAGGACGTAGTCTTTGTTGCTGCTGCCCGAAATGACGATGTGGTGACTTTGTGCAACACCGACCCGAAGCGATTTCCGCAACGAGAATTTTCCCTCGCGGAGTTGCTTGGAGATATCGATTGGCAGGACTGGCTCAGTTACATCAACAGCGATCACGTACGGGCGATTCTCTCGCGAACACAGGGCGATTGGAGCAATTATGCAAAGGCGTCGCTTCTCCGCCTTCAACAGCGTTTTCACGATGTCCGAATCCTGGGTTTCGATGCGGCGGTGGCGGGGGATATTCCGGTGGCGGCAGGGCTCTCCAGCAGTTCTGCTCTGGTGGTGGCAGCGGCAGAGGTGGCGGTGGCGTTTAACGGTCTGGACGTAACGCCCAGCGAGCTGGTGGACGTTTGCGGCGAAGGCGAGTGGTTTGTCGGTTCGCGCGGAGGAGGCGGAGACCATGCTGCGATCCGGATGGGCCGACGAGGGCAGATTGCTCACGTGAAGTTCTTTCCGTTCCAGATCGCCAAGGTCTACAACTTTCCCGAGAACTGCCGCATCATCATCGCGTATAGTGGGATAGATGCACGAAAAAGCGCCGGCGCAAAAGATAAGTTTAATCAGAAAGTGGCCAGCTACGAACTGAGCTTCATGCTTGCGAAAGACCGGCTTTCGCAATATCGGCACCTTCTGGAACACGTACGAGATTTGAATCCCCGCCGCCTGAATTGTGCAGTCAGCGATGTTTATCGCAACCTGCTCAAGGTTCCTGAATGCATGGAGGTCGAGCGGCTGACGGAACTGCTTTCCGAACGTCATCGTGAGCGGCTTGGACGGATATTTGCTTCGCATGAGGTGCCGAAGGCATACGATCTTCGCGGCGTGCTTCTTTATGGTGTTGCCGAATGTGAACGGAGCTTGCTTGCTCCGATACTGCTGGAACAGGGCGGGATCGAGGAGTTTGGGCGACTGATGAATATCAGCCATGATGGAGACCGTCTGGCCAGTTTTGAGAAAACTCACTCCGGAAAGTGGCGGTCCGGTTCGTTCACTTATGACTTTAGTGATCAAGCCTTGGCCAGGCTCTGTGACGATCTGGCGAGCGAAGATCCTCAGCGTGTACTGGGCGCACAATTGTATATGCAACCCGGCAGCTACGGCTGCTCCACCGTGCAGATCGACAAGATGATCGACATCGTAAAGGCCATGCCCGGTGTTTATGGTGCCCAACTGGGTGGGGCGGGGTTAGGCGGATGTATAATGATCCTGGCAAGGCCGGATGTCGTTTCGTCAGTGTGCTCAGCCTTGGCGGACGAATACTATCAACCGGCTAAGCTCACTGCCTTAACGCATGTTTGTCAGCCTGTGGCAGGCTCAGGGTTGATTTCGCTATGATGAATTGTCTGAGTTTAGCAGTCGGACCGACGTTGGCTGGAGATTGTCATGCCGGCATTGAAATTCAGTGATGGGCAGAAGGACACCCTGTTGAAACTTGCCCGCAAGGTCGTCGAGGCGCAAGTCACAAGAAAAGAGATTTCCGGTGTTGAGCCGTGCAATGATCCTGCGTTAAGCCAGCCATGCGGATGCTTCGTCACACTTCACGTTGACGGCCTTCTTCGGGGCTGTATCGGCACGTTTCAAGCATCTTCGCCACTTTGGAAGACTGTGATCGAGATCGCGAAGGCATCCCTGGACGATCCGA
>Ga0315281_10003373_pt1 | contig 23413 bp, 18 predicted proteins | sample YL17G07_0_MG_FD_204540 | JGI IMG/M metagenome (GOLD analysis project Ga0315281, IMG submission 204540) | Sediment microbial communities from Yellowstone Lake, YNP, Wyoming, USA - YL17G07_0 | ecosystem: Environmental > Aquatic > Freshwater > Lake > Sediment | place: USA: Wyoming | collected... | reverse complement strand
ACGTGAAAATGGTGCACAACGGAATCGAATACGCAATAATCCAATTGATCGCCGAAGCATACGACCTGCTCACACGAGCAGCACGCTTGAACGTCAAGAAAGTGCAGGCCATATTCGAAGATTGGAACGAGGGAGATCTCAACTCATTCCTGATGGAGATTGCAGCAGAAGTCCTCAACAAATACGATCCAGAAACAAAGCGTCCACTCGTCTCAGTAATCCTTGACCGAGCAAAACAGAAGGGGACAGGCAAGTGGACATCCCAAAACGCCATGGATCTAGGTATACCCACGCCAACGATCGACGCAGCAGTGAGTTCTCGCAATTTGTCGGGATTGAAAGAGGAACGGGTCAACGCGGCAAAGATCCTGAAACGCCCAAGGAGTCCCAAAGTCCAGCATACGAAGCTTGTTAGAATCCTTAAGTCAGCAGTTCAGGCGTCAATCATAGTTTCCTATGCACAAGGATTCCACGTCATGCGCGCGGCATCCCAGGAGTATGGTTACGATGTTCCATTCGCCGAGGTAGCCCGAATATGGAAGGGTGGATGCATAATTCGAGCCGGACTCTTGAATTCGATCGATAGAGCCTATCGGACTAATGGCCGACTTGAAAATCTGATGGTCGACAAGCAATTCGCAAAGATGTTAACTGGTCGAGAGAAAGACTGGCGCCAACTGATCCGAGTTGGGAAGGAGTGCGCGGTTTCAATATCGGCCATGGATGCATCGCTCGATTACTATGACGGATATGGAAGCGCGGTTTTGCCCGCAAACATAATTCAGGCGCTACGAGATCGCTTCGGAGCCCACGGATACGAACGAACCGACAAACCTGGACAATTTCACACAAACTGGACAACTTGAGCCGACACGAACTTCATTTCCGACTTTACCGAAAAATCGGTAGTTCAGATTTGACCGCTCGCACCAGCATACCCACACACACAAAATCACTGGCTTAGCGGTTCAAATTTGGTTGCGCGCACCAAGGGTACCGACGACGAGTTATAACTATTGTAGCGGACCACGACACATCCTCAACAAGGCAGTCGCAACAAGGTAACGTAAAGTCCTGGGTTGAAAAATATCCGTGTAAAAAGCCGGTTAGGAATCAATGACGTCAATTCCTACTTGAGATAACGCCTCAAATCCCCTTTCTGCTCTCTCAGGTTGCGGTATTTGGATTTCAGCTGCCCTAGCACTGCTCCCGTTTTTTGATTAAAGGATTCTTCCAACCTATGTTCCACCCACTTGTCCATAAGGTCGGTTTCTCTGCTGGCCGCAGACTTGTACCGAGATCTAATCTTATACCGATTTTCGCCTATCACTCCAACAAAACCTATGTCTATGCCTGTCTGTAGGATGGTTCGAGCCTCGCGGAGAATGACTTCTGAGTCGTCAACGTAATCGAGCTCTGTCTCGACTACCTTGATCAAGTCTTCGGGTTTGAAAGTTTCGTCTGCTGAAAGCTTATCGATACTCAGAAGAACGAGAAGCTTAGCGGCAATGTGACTCTGTTGGAAGAAAGTCTTGAACTCAAGACTGGTCGATATCTTTCTTCCCAGCTCCTTGTTGAGCTGGTCTTCAGCATGCATCATAGAGGGCCTGATACGAGCCTCACTGGGGACAAAGATGGTGAGTTGGGGGTTTTGTGACCTTTCCGAATGCCAGATAATTAGTCCACCATTGCGTCGTATCACAGCCTTCGCAACATTGTTTGAATCTACTGAACTCACTCCAAGTACGTATTCATAGCTTACATTGGCTCCACCTAGGTACGTGCGATTCGCGTAGTCTCGATTGGATTCGACTACATCTCTTCTGTCGAGAGTTTCACGCACGGTTTGCGACGGATCACTGACAGATCCTTTTGCCTCACCAAATATGGCAGCTCCGTTTGAAGCACTCTTGTAAATCAGGAAGTCTAGGTTACTCGTACCCTTTTCAAGCAGAGGCGCGGCTCGCAGGAAGTAGTAGCCTAGTTTCCGTAGCGGTGAAACCTTTGTCGCAAATGGGTACAAGCAAGCATTTAGGATTTTGCGATGTTCTTGGTCGACGCGAATCTCGCTTCGTAGTTTTCGCACATTTTCAACACGTTTCTCTTGCTCTTCAAGTTCAATTCTCTTTAGGAGCTCGTTTTTCTCCTTGAGATAGTTTGTCTTAAGATCTTCAAATGTGAGATAGTCAAGGAACTCATCGATATCAGACAATATCCTCACTAAGCAATGATAGTTCGGCTTCGTTGTCTATCTTTTCAACAATCATCCGATAGAATCTCACGAACGATTCGAAGGTCGTGTGATGTTTAGGTATTAATAGGATCTCATTCTCTCCGCCTGACAGACCGAAAATAGTTCCCTTGTATTCGTCGATCACGGTACCCGAGAAAGACAGAGATCCTTCGAGTACGGTTTTGTCCACAAAGGAGAACTCGTCCGACCACGGTCTTTGCGCTGGTAGTACGTCATCTTCTACTATATCCTCGCGTTCCCCAAAGATACGTTCAACCAAGACAGCATTGAGCACTTGAGTTTTCAGCGCGATCTTTGCAGCCACGATCTCAGGAATTCGAAATTCTCGTTCTCCGATTTTAACTAACTCGACATTAGCGGACACTCCCTGTGTCACTTTCTCGAACTGAAGTTGCTTGCCGAGGATGATATCTACAACGTCCAACATGATTTGCAGGGTTCTTGGGTTAATTGTTCGCAGGACAAATAGACCGTCATCCGTGATCTTGATTTTGTCCTGGCCAACAACGAACTCGATTGAAGTGGGGAGAACTCCATACGTCTCCCGTACTTCTTTCAGGGTTTCTTGTGCGTCCATGCCCGAGTAACTAATTCGACGCTGGTATTCTGGGCGCCTTTTTGCAGGGGCCTTCGTGATAGCAGTTCTGCGGCCAATGAACTTGTATATTTCACCATGGTATTTCGATAAAATATGCGTCTTTGCTTCCTCGAACCGCGCAGGTGGAATCCACATTTCGGTGATTCCTCTTGTTGAGTCAATGAACTTCTCTAAGCTCCTTTCATAATCTTCCTCGGTAGAGGACGTGAAGAACATCAACAGCCCTGGTGCGTACTCATATGCGTAAAAGTCAATACTTGAACTCTCGGTGCCAATCGGTATTCGTAGAAATTGCCCAAGTTTCTCAGGCTTGAATTCGCTGAAGAGTTTCATCCAGTCAACTTGAACGAATATGAGGTACACCTTCAGCCACTTTCTTTCTTCGCGGGCGAATAACTCATCAGTATGATCGGTGACGTATTGCAGAAATGATTGGAGAGTGTATTCACTTGGAGGGATCTTCATCTCTTCCTCACCTTACTAAATAGACCCCTAAACACACTTGCAATATCACCCGAATATGACTCTATAGAGTGTTTTGGCTGTGTGCGGTATTAAGCATTCATATGGTCAATTGAGCCTTTCAGGTCAACCTTAAGTTCTAAACGAGCGACAGCGCAAATTAGTGTACTATGTCCAGACAGCGCGATCTGTCGATTGATGAAAGTATCATAATCCTTTCGTCGTTTTGTTCTTAAGGCGCTATAATGGGGCCAGCGGGCCAGTGATTAAGAATGCGATTTTGCTCCGCTGAAGGGATGGTCAAAAAGCTTTCTTCAGTCCCTCGCTAAAGAAATCTTGCTTACGTATGTCCCTATTTCGCCAGGTATAGAACTCAGGATATGTTTCGCGGCTTGCTTAGATGTAGCATTGTCTAGATTGGTTTGACACCATGTCAAACAATTCTGCGAAGAGCCTTACCGAATGGGACGCGCTTGATCTCATAAAGCTGGATTCCTCGGCGACTTGCCTCCTGCAACGCTGACGGAGAGAAGCATCTAGCAGCAATCGCCGTTCTTCCTTTGTTGAATTCAACGATAATGCCACCTCGCGTAATACATGAGACATGATCCTTTACTTCTATGCCCCCAGCACAATCTGGTCGCCCTGGTCCTCCCAAATGTTTCTTGCCTAGCATGCCACATACTTGTCTTTCCGTTCGCTCCCAGCGAGGCTCTCGAAATCGATGTCTGAGACGGCCAAACTCCGACATGATGTTGACCACGTGCTGCTAGTACGTCCGCCTGCAGCCAATATAAGTATTAGAGAGAATAAACTTCACTACATGGGCTGGGCATCCATCCGTAGCTCTCCATTGTGACGACTCAGATCGAGTGCAGAAGCCGCTACTCGCAAAACTGCAACTAGGCTTGTACTCTTACTCTCGAACGCGGAGCACTTGTGGTTGACTCGTCTTGCCTCGTTTTCGCTTTGCCCACCTGATTATTTCTGCGATGATTGCTATGGGGAGGCTGAAGAAGAAAGCGATGCCGAAGAGATACACTAGACCCCAAAGTAGAGGAGGAGCCTGTCCTCCTAGGCTCGTTCCAACTCCCACTATGACGCTAAAGAATACCCATCCTATCATGCCGATGAAGAACCAAATCACGCCCCAGTACATTGGCCTCATTGACTTCTAACCCTCACTCCTTGCTATACCCTGAAAAAGAGAGAAAGCGCGAGATTGATTATGAATCATTAGAACCTAACAGAAACAGCATAGCGTTGGTATTTGATTTCTTGCAATATTTCCACGTAAGTAGGTTATGACGTAGGTCATGGGAGTTCCTTCGCGCTAACCGCGGTTCCAAGTGCAAGACAGAAGGTGAAATAATCGAAGTTTCTTGGGTGTGTGAGTTTGGTGGCACCTGACAGTAAAAGTGATTCCTGAAATGACATGTTTTTTCATTGAATTCGAGCCGACCGACATTTGGTTCAAAGCGCCGCGAAACGGACAGGGGCGGGTGAACGGGTGAAAGCGAGGCTCTGTCTCTAAATGATGTAGATGCTTATTTCCTTCTGGTAGCTGGGGATGTTTGAGGTCAGTGTGTCTCCAAGCCCTATTTGATGCTCGATCTTGGGCTGTCAGTTAGGGGTGCCAGTCTTAGAAGGGATCACCCTTCGAGATTTCCTCTTAACCGTTGGAGAGGCCTTGAGTCAGGCTCCTCCACGCTGGAGAAGGAGGCATACGGGGAGACCTCCATTCGATCCAACCAGTCGCGTCATGGCGTTACTCGTCAAGGAACGCAACGGCTTCACCTACCGTGAAGCAGAGATCTCCTCGCTTTTGCCGGAAGCCAGAGTAAATCTGAGGGGCAATTCATTGGAATGGACCAGCCATACGCCTTTGTTCTCCAAAAGAGACCCGACGGCCACATTACACTGCTGAAGACCATGTCTGGCAGAATAACACTAACAGAGCAGGCAGTAAACAAAATCCTCGAATCTGAAATCAGCAAGATAAGAACATCAGATTGACAATGGACAAAAAACGGCGGTTTGTATTCAGTCGTTTTCTTGTGTGTGCGCGCACCATTATGCCCACACTGCTCGGCTTTCGATTGGACTGAGCCAAGCATATTTCGTATTTTCACTGATTTCGCGGCCTAATCCGTGTCGGCTCGAAATGTATTAGTTCTGTTCAGTCAGTTATCCTAGTGTGGTGAATCAGGACGGCGATTGAGGATCTGCTTTCATACGTAGCAAACAATCCGCAATACTGGCCCGTTGCAATCGATGCAGTTGCTGGCTACGTGCTCTTTGCATCCTTGTATAGGAAGTCAAAATACTGGCGTCAATTCGACACTGCCGAGAGGTGGTTGTTAGGAGGGCTTCTGGGAATCTTTGTTGGTTCAATTATCATATGGCCTGTCATAGACGCCTCTTTTTACATGATATGGAGGAGCGAGACAAACAGCGGATTCGCGGCTGCTGTTATCCTTGGCGGTCTCGCCTTATACTTCCTTCTGCTAAGACTATCTGGTGCGAATGAATATTCTCTTCTCAGTTTCCTACGCAAATTCATTATCGGCTTATGCGGTATCGCAATCAGCATTGCTTGTGCTTCAGGAACAATAGGCTTCCAAATCTATCGTTATCCGCCCACAGTTGCTCCAATAATCGCTCAATACTGGTCGACCTTTCAAATCATCGACTTCTTCTTGCTCCTTTCAGCTCTTTGTGCGTTCGGGTTCTATAATCTGTTCTTGGAAGTTCGAAGGATCGAATTGAGGAGTCGAAGTACCGCCGAAGCCAAACGCGATCTGATGAAATGGAGAAATCGTCCTTTTGCAAAATTGGTTTCGAGGAAGACGGGGTTAGCGATTCTTGCTGTGCTGTTCATATCGATCATGGTACCTTTTTCACTTGTGTCTGTGGATCTGAATTATGCATTGTTCACTGCCAAACTGACCCCGGCGGGACGAACACTATATCCATCGGAAACATGCAATACTATGGATCAAAGCCATTCGGGTTGGATTGTAGTCGTTGGAGATAGCTCCGAGAATTTCGCGCTCTATCAGGTGTCGATGGAGCGGTTCTATCTGCAGCTCCCAAGAATACCTAGTTTCGTGGATGCTGTGTACATTCCAAATCCGAGCAACGCCAGTCACATGCTCGCTTCAGGCCCTGCGTTAAGTGGACAGTTCGAATGGCAGTGGGCGTGGACGAATGGAACCAGAGGCTTATTGGTCAATCCTGATCCTACCGCTGCGAATTTCAATGCAATTGAGGTCAATTTCTCAGCTGTACACAACTTAACAGCAGAATTCAACTTATTTTACTGGCAACAGTATCTGCTGAAATACAGAGATATCACGATTCGGAAGTTCAGGAATACAACAGCTCTCGGCAATGGATGGTTTTTGGAGAAGTATTCTTTCGTATTCAGTAATAAGGAGAAGAATTGCATAGTAGTTCCTCGGATCATGCTGGAGGACTTGAATTATCAAGGTGCAAACTCGACATCCGCGGTCGTGTGGATTAATGGGAATATAGCATTGGACCAAACCGTAGACCATGGGGCATTCTATCCATGGGGAACCGCTGAGTCAGGCAAGGATCTTAACGTGACTGTCACATTCCGGACAACCGTAGCCTGACTCTAACTGTCCGGTGTGTGTGCGCACCATTAGACCCGCCCCACCAACAGAGGAAACGAATCCGGTAGAAGCATTTGGCAAATGTTTTATGCGGAACTAAAAGGATGGTTCTGCGGTCCGTAGACAATGGACAAAGAGCTCCAGATTGTTCTGCAGGATCTCGACTTCTTGCACAGCGAATGGGATCAAGACGTTAGTGATGAGTCGCTCCGCAGAAGCAGCCCTGTGCTGAGGAGATTCCTAGTCGAAGGGCAGTTACTCAAGGCATGGCATAACGCTGGTCTTAGTGGTCAACCTGAGGTTCTTGCGCCCACTCTGAATAAACGGTTAACGGTTAGCTCATTGAACGCAGTGAGATTTGCAGCAGCTGGGGGTGCAGATTACAAAGGAATGATTGTGGCCCTTGTTTTCGAAAGTGACGAAGCATTAACGCAAGCCCAAATCAAGAAGATCTCCGAACTCGGTCCTCCAGAGAGTAAACAAACTCTGACTGAGTTCGCCAATTCGGCTTGCATGATTGTTGAAGGAACTCCGATCAACAGACTTGAACTAATAAAGTACGTTGCAAACAAACTCGGCGGTGCTCATTATGACAGCAAACGAGAAAAGGAGTACCAGCGTCTCTTGGACCATGTTGGACGAACCTATACTGTCGCAGGAAAGAACGGGATCTACTTTGAACTGCTCTCAACAGGTCAGAGACTAGTCAGGTCGCCAGACATTGAGAATCTGCGCAACAAGCTTCGGCAGCAGTCATCCTCGTGAGGTCCCGTGTGTATGGTATTCATGGTGCGGGCAACCGAAAAATGAACCGTCATCGGTAGTCGTCAGAGAGTGTGCGTGCGCACCAGCATACCCCACACACCTCTACTGGTGCGTGAGCCAGAGAAGCAATTTACGGAGATGGGTCACTACTCGGAATCGAAGCGGATCCTCGACATCATGGTTGCGTTAGGGGTGAAAAGGGGGCCCTTTTCCGGGAATGGGGGCCCGATTCAAATCCTTTCTTCCACCGTGAGGGTCTCGCTATTGCCGCTGCGTTTCAGCCTTCTCGTTGGCAGCCTGAAACGAAAAGCCTCTACTGGTGCGCGCGCACACACAATTAAATGAACGGCCACGGATGACGGTTCAAATTCTGTTGGTCGCACCATTAGAGGCACACACACACACCAGTCATGTAGCTAGCTAGGTGTGTGGGCAGTGTGGTGAAGTTGCCAGTAGTATTAGGAATGTGGTTAGGGATTGTTGGCGGTTCGCTGGTGGTGGTTTGTAGTGTGTTGTTAGTGGTCTAATGACGCACACACAGAATGACGGGTTGGGGGTGATGCTCATGAGAACGTCGCCTCAGAACCGCCAGCCAAGATAAGTGATTGGTTTTTCCTCAATTAGGTGAGTCAATTTCCCTAGATACACTGATAATAGCTTTGCAGGATCGGTGAAGAGTACAGAGTATGGAACCGGGTTATTTTGTATATCCTCTATCATCGGCCTCACTTTACTCTGCCCGTAGTTGACGAATCGCGCGTAGTGAGTCTTAGATTCCTTCGCAAAAAGTGTTAGTGCAGTCAACAGATCGAACCTACAAAGACAATTCATCATCATGTTCTCATCTTTGTCGAAGAGGTCGAAGAGGCTTTCATTTGATGCTATAGCGTCCGTTGCTTCTTTGAAGAAATCGCCTTGAGTCGATGCAAGTGGGTCACTGATCAGTGTCTCGGTAGATTGGTGATATACCGTGATTTCGACCTTTTGGTCAAGAATATTCTTCGTTAACTCAAAGAGTTTGTTCGGAATAGTTAATGCTCCCAAGATGTATAACGCCTTCATTGCAGCCTTTGATGGTACTGTGTGGTCGAGATGCTGTACAGTTCCTTGAACTCCAAGTTCAGTATAATTCGCTAACTGATAGATTGCGGTCAGCGAATTCAGAATTTCAGAGAATAATTCTTTGACGTCGTACTTTATCAGATAACAACCTACAATGGCAATTTTCAGTACCGTAGGTTCGACGAATGCATTCTTTGTGATGCTGACTTCCTCGGCGCTTCTGCCTTTTGTGCTGCGCCATGCTTCAATTACTGTTTTGCGCAGCGTTGAGATCATGGCCAGTACAGAGGTGTTTTCCCTATTCTGCATGAACTTCAAAGTGGATTTGGCGACATCACCCAAGTCCTGCGTGATTGGGTCAACCTCCGATTGAGCCTTCAATTCGCTAACGTACCGAAAAGCACGCTCAGCCATCTTGCTTCTCTCCGATTCCAAGTGCTCTTCGTACATCCGATCATAGTCGTCCTTCAGCGCTACCTTCGTGCTTGAACCTTGCCTGACTGGGCACGTTCCCTTATGGAGAAGCACTTCATCATTATCGGTGAAATCATCCTTGACGAAGTGCGGTTTGTCTGGGCTCTTTGGGATCTCGATAACACCAATTGCCTTGCCCGATTCTATTTCTAACTCATAGTACGAGAATTTGACCGCAGGGTCAATGCGCGTATTTACAATTTGTTGGATTGAAGCGTCATCGAGTCTGAGGCCGCTTATATCGTAGCCTATTCCGTCTTTTGCACCTATGATTATGTGGCTCGAGTTCTCCGTATCCCTGACAGTGTTCGCCATCGCAAGGACATCTTTGATCAACTCCGCTTGATCGTGCTTGCGCTGAATTTCTAGAGTGCGTTTGAAATCCAATCCTTCATTTTCTATGTTCGCTTTGATTAAACTAATTGCGGTCGCCGAATCGAGCCGAGGCATGTTCTTTCAGCTACTGGTTTCATTCATTCGCTTCTGCAATCTGTGCAATTGCAACGTGTGCATCCGGTAATTGAGTCGCTCTCATTTTTCTCTCTCCAGTGTTTCTCCAGCCATGTGCCTCTCCCGGATCTGAACTCGTTTAACGTCTACTGGATATAGCGTTTTGTCAAGTCTCGGTTTTACATGTGTGCGCACCAGCGTACCCTACACACACTTCGAAGATCAAGAGAATTCAGCGTCGGTGACATTCAAGAGTCCACGTAGATTCGTCCTCCCTATTTTTTACTTGGAGGACTCGAATAGTGTGGCGTGCGCCTTCAAGTAGATAAGCAAGCCGCGCTTCAGGAATTCGCAATACACTTCGTTGCATGAAATTGTATGCATCTCAGCGTAGATGCCTACGAGTACACAGAACGAGCGGGGCAGGCTCATGGTGAGGAGCGTGGATCTTCGCTCGCGAATTCGAGCGGCATAGGGGCGATGGCTGAGACCGTAGCCAGATAAGCGGCTTATTACCTTTAGACCGCCCAGTAGCTCCGTGGCGGCATTAATTCGGTCTGGGTCATCCATAGCTAGGAAGGAGAAGGAGGCGCCTATGCATGTGAGCGTTCGGAGGAGGTCGGAGCGTTGCCAACCAAACTCCCGCGCAAGTTTCACGCACTGATCCTTGAGCTGCCCAGCAATTCTGACCGTCACCAACTTGTACCGTGCATTTCGCCCATCCAAGGGTGGGGTCGCATTCGTGCTGAATGTATTAACCAGCATACACATTCAGAATCAAGTGTCATACAACTCATGCATATGGCATGGACATTCAATTGACTTGGCACATGACTGAAAACAAACTCTACCGGCTGGAATGGATTTGCGCCCGCATACGCACACACCTCTGCTGTTGCGTGAACCAAAGGAAGCAATTTACGGAGACGGTTCAGTACCGGGATTCGAAGCGGATCCTCGACATCGTGGATGTGTTAGGGGTGAAAAGGGGGCCCATTTCCGGGAATCGGGGCCCGATTCAAATCCTTTCATCCACCGTGAGGGTCCCGCTATTGCCGCTGCATGTCAGCCTTCTCGTCGGCAGCCTGAAGCGAAAGGCCTCTACCGGTGCGCGCACACACGGAAATCGATGTCCATGAAGGTCACTATGTCCGGAGATGGGTTGAAAGGCATAATCAATTTCTAGTACCTACTAGAAGACTGGGTTGGACTTGACGTAATGCCAATTAGACCAAGGACTCCGATCGATAGGGAAATCTTCGAACTCTGGCGTGATATTGGACCGACAGATGCTTTCGTGGCGGGTTATCCTGAATACGCTGGACGAGTCTTCATCCCCAGCCAAGACAACCTCCGGAATATGAGAAAGCGAATTGCTGCAACGCTTCAAAGGTGTGAGACAGATTCTCAGCGTAAACTCCTAGCCTGCTTGGACACTTCTCTCGCGATTCTAGAACCGGGCGGTGTTCCGGGATATGTTCTCGATGCGTTCTTCGGCCACTTGATCAAGGAAGGCGTAAAGGTCGCGCATTTGACGAGCCTAGCTGAATACGGGAACAAGGCACTTGAAGCCTACTGGGAAGGCAAGAAAGATGCAGACTGGCCCGTCGGCCAGAGACTTCTAGCACTAGTAAGATGCGATGGGCTTCTTGAGATCTTAGATATCGTCAATTCCAATACAAAGAGCAAATTGCTGAAAACACGCGTCGGCGAACTCGCAAATACTGTGAAGGGCTATCGGAAGCGAGTGTACGTGGAGGGGTACTCGACCGGAACCTTCGACGAGGTCTGGAGCATAATTCGATCGCAAGGCTGCGCACTGAATCGACAAGATGTGTATGCGCGAGCGCTCCGCGACTTGTACGATTACACCGAAAGCCCATCCCAAGTAGAAGAGAAGGGCCTCAGCTTTCTACACAATGAACTCGGCGACTACAAGAGGCTAGTGCAGGAATTTGCAGACAGTTATGGCTGTGAGGCGCGCTCAGAGGTAGTAATGCAGGCCCTGAGAGAAAAGAAATCGCTCAAAACAAAGAAAATCATTGAATTCATTAATGGTGTTCGAAAGGTTATCGTCAAAATTGTAGACAAGCATGTGGTTGGGATAAATCCAAAGTATTCCACTCGAGTAATCGAGACGCCCAGATATCTGTCCGGCGTCTTTCCCAGTGGGGGCGCTTTTTCTTTCGATTACCTGACTGCAAATCCTCGGCAGATTTTCCTGGCGACAACAGATCCCCGGCGTGATCCCAGCACGGTTCCCAGTGAGATCATCAACCTTCTCGTACACGAAGAGTACGGTCACTGTGTTCACACGTCGAATTCAACGCATGGCTACGCTGCGAAACCTGCATTCGTGGAGATGCTCGGCTCCACTCTTGGAAGCGCAATCTCCGAAGGAATGTCATTTCAACGTGAACTAGAATTCCAAGACTACCTAAACAGCATGGATACAGGCGATCTGACGAAAGACGAGAAAGTCTTCATCAAATCCTGCGATCCAATTGGCGGCTTCGATACCATTCGAAGAGAATATGAATTCTTCACTAAGACTTGGAGGATCACGCGCTTCCTTCGCGTTATCGGCGACGCACGAATAAACTCGGGAAAGCAGGATCTGGCGGATTTCATTGAATGGGCCAACAATGAGACTGGCTTGAGCAAGAGCATGGTATACTTCCAAGTCTTCCCAGCGCACCAGGGAATCGGACCGGGCTATGCCTCGACATACGCCATCGTGGGCGAGGCGATACGTGAAATTCAAAAGGCCGCCAAGGATGCTGGAAAGGATCTTGTGAAACTTAACACGTACGCTTCATCCCAAGGATTCACTCCTCGAACAATATTCGAGTCTCGCCTCTGGGACTATGCTAGAAACTAGACGGGATTGGAGAGAGCACTGGACATAGCCGTCGAGCTGAGTAGCTATCTTCTGCTTAATCAGCTTCCAACTGGACCTATTGGTAGGATGACTCGCTTGTGTGATTCGTTCAGGACTTCCGCAAGTGACAGGTAGAAGGCTGAGAAGCCGCAGAATATGCCTTCAATTCCTGCTATGGGTTGAAGTGAGGGGATGAATCGGGCTGCTGCGAGTAGGAAGAAGAGTATTGCGAGTGACATGAACACTGTTTGAAGCGCCCGGTTAGTCTTCAGCGTCCCGAAGAACATTATGAACGTGAATAGTCCCCACATGATTAGGTATGCTGCCATTGCCGCATTGTCAGGTGCGAAGTTTGGTTTGTCGAGCGGGAATTGGATTAGATAGACGAGTGAGAGCCAGAAGAGGCCGTAGGATGTGAAGGCTGTGGTTCCGAATGTGTTTCCTTTCCTGAATTCCATTATGCCTGCGACTATCTGAGCTATTCCGCCATAGAAGATTCCCATGGCTAGGATCATGCTGCTCATTCCAAAGAGGCCTGCGTTGTGGAGGTTAAGGAGAACCGTTGTCATCCCAAACCCCATCAATCCTAGTGGCGCCGGATTTCCTAACTCAGATGCCTTCGTGCTCATCTTCACTCATGCCTCCTGCTTCGCTACTTCGATCCCCTGGCGATCTCTGCCTGCAGCTCAGCGTATGCGTTCTTCATCTCTGATACACTCGTGTCGTCTTCAAGCGTCGTAATGTCACCGATCGGTTTCCCTTCCACAACCGCCCGCACGACTCGTCTCATGATCTTCGCGCTGCGCGTCTTCGGTAATTTGCTGACAAAGTAAATCGCCTCAGGGACAGCGATTGGACCGATAGTGTTTCTGACGTGTAGCGACAATTCTTTCCTCAATTGTTCGGAGGGTTCGTGGCCAGGTTTGAGCACTATGAAAGCCACAGGTACTTCCATTTTGACTGGGTCAGATTTTCCGATAACAGCTGATTCTGCTACGGCTGGGTGGGAAATCAATGCGTCCTCCAGTTCTATTGTTCCTATTCTGTGGCCGGCAACCTTGAGAACTTCATCTGCCCTGCCCAGAAGCCAGAAGTAACCGTCGTCATCTTTCATCGCGTAATCCCCTGCATCGTAGATACCGGGAAATCTGGTGTAGTAGACTTGCTTGAACTTCTCAGCGTCGTTCCATAACGTCATCATTTGACCAGGCCACGGTCGCTTTATGACCATGTACCCCCTCTCACCGGCCTTCACGGATTGCCCAGTTTCATCGAAGACATCAGGCTCAACGCCTGCAATCGGTAGAGTCGCTGAGCCGGCTTTCAACGGGATCTTTACCACTCCTGGTTGAGGGCTAATCAGGATTCCTCCAGTCTCAGTCTGCCACCAAGTGTCAACTATCTGAGTCTTCTCACGCCCGATGTTCTTGAAGTACCAGTACCATGCTTCCGGATTTATTGGCTCACCGACCGTGCCCAGTAATCGTAGGGAGGTTAGGTTGTGTTTCTGTGCCCACTGTTCACCGAATTTCATGTGCATTCTGATGGCGGTTGGGCTTGTGTAAATGATCGTGATCTTGTAGTCTTCAACGAGCTTCCACCATCTGTCCGCCTGAGGATAATCAGGAGTACCCTCATACATCACTGAAGTGATGCCTGCTACAAGTGGGCCGTATACTATGTACGTGTGACCGGTTATCCATCCGATGTCCGCAGTGCACCAGAAAACGTCATCCTCCTTGACATCAAAGACCGCCTTCTGCGTGTAGTACGCAAAGGCCATGTAGCCTCCTGTACTGTGCGTAGTTCCCTTCGGCTTCCCAGTGGTTCCGGAAGTGTATAGGATGAAGCTAGGGTGTGTCCCTTCAAGCTGTTCTGGTTCTGCAAACTTCTCTGCGGATGCGATCAGGTCGTGATACCAGAAATCGCGACCCGAATTCATGGTTATCTTATTATTCGCCCTCTTTACGACTATGACCTTCTCGATGCTCGGCGCTTGCTTAACTGCCTCGTCCACGATCGGTTTCAGTTCAATCGTCTTTCCTCTTCTGAAGGATCCGTCCACCGTGATCACGATCTTGGATTGTGAATCGTTCATTCTGTTCGCTACGGCTGAAGCGGTGAAACCAGCAAAGATGACGGAGTGAATAGCACCAAGCCTTACGACGGCTAGCATACAGATCGGAAGTTCTGGGATCATGGGAAGATAGATTGTGACCCTATCGCCCTTCTTCACGCCAAGCTTCTTGAGTGCTGAAGCGAACTTGTTTACTTCCACGTACAGATCATTGTACGTGAACTTGCGCTTCTCACCGTTTTCGCCTTCCCAGTAGTACGCGATCTTGTTCTTTCTGGGACCAGCGACGTGGCGGTCCAGAGCATTGTAGGAGATGTTGCTCTTCCATTTGGAGAACCATCTCCCATACGGAGGCTGGTCCATAGGCTCAAAGACTTGAGGATCCTTCTTGTACCAGAACAGGTCGTTAGCTACTTTTCCCCAAAAAGTGTCCGGATCTTTGAGGCTCTCTCTGTGAACTTCGATCAGGCTCTTGAGTCCCGGTTTAGTCTCAGGAAATATCATAGTTGATGTAGGAAGAATTTCGCGAAGGCTCATAGCAAAGCACCATAATCAAATTATCAGAGAGCCCGAAACTCTGAGGCGCGTTCTTAACTGTTTAGTCCGAATTCCATCTTCTGCATCAGAAAACCAAATCGGATTTGGTAACATGTGCCAACAGATTTCCGAGACACATGAATTCTCAGTCGCAAACCGCGTAACTACGCTGTTGGTTTTCCTCTAAGTTCTCGCCTCAGAATCTTGCCAACAGATGTCTTCGGAAGTGAATCCCGAAACTCAACGATTCTCGGAGCCTTGTAAGACGCGATTTTTCCTTTACAGAAGATAGAAATTTCATCTGCGCTAATCTTACCCTTGTACTCATCCTTCAGAATGACAAAGGCTTTCACTGCTTCGCCGCTAACCGGATCTGGAACGGGAATTACTGTGGCTTCTCTGACTGCTGGATGTTCATACAGCACTTCCTCAACTTCTCTCGGCCACACTTTCAGGCCTGAGATGTTGATCATATCGCTCTTCCGATCGACTATGCGGAAGTAACCATCCGGATCCATGGTTGCAATGTCGCCTGTATGCAGCCACTCTCCCCTAAGCACGGCATTGCTCTCCGAGGGACTATTCCAATAACCAACCATAATCTGAGGACCGCGAACAACAAGCTCACCCGGTGTCTGAGGTGGAAGATCCTGTTCACCTGTTTCCAAGTCAACGATCTTCGCATCCGTATCTGAGATCGGTATCCCAATAGATCCTACCCGGTTCTTACTACGATCGTCAAGCGGATTTACATGAGTGACTGGGCTCGCCTCAGTAAGCCCATAGCCTTCAACCAACCGTCCACCGGTCAATGTCTCGAATTTCCGTTGAACCTCTACTGGGAGAGCTGTAGCTCCGGAAACACATACCTGGATTGAGCGAAGGTTATGTCCGCCAATATCAGGCTGATTGATCAGTGCGATGTACATGCCTGGCACGCCGCAGAAGACAGTAGGTTCGTACTTGTCAATTGCATGAAAGATCGCGTTGGTGTCTCTCGCGTCAGGGATGAGGATCATTGGTGACCAAGTGTAGATTGGAACGTTCATGGCCGTGGTCATCCCGTAAATGTGAAAGAACGGTAAAGCAGACAGGTGCACATCCTGCCCTGGACGCATCTGCAGCCACGTAGCGAATTGCGCCGCGTTCACAACCAAGTTATGATGAGTTAGCATGGCGCCCTTAGGAGTCCCAGTGGTTCCACCCGTATACTGAAGGAGCGCCAGATCCTTTTTCGGCTGAACCTTGGCCGGTTCGAGGCGCTCTTCGTGCCTTGCCAACAGTAACTCCATATTCAAGGCCCCCGGGCACGACTTTGATTTCACGTCCTCGTAAGACGTCAGATCATTGGGAGCGAGGACACTACCCTCTGTGACGATAACATGCTCAAGTTTCGTTCTCCCGCGAATCGACTGAACATAAGGGTAGAGCTGATTCCAAGCTACGATCACCTTCGCTCCTGAATCCACAAGAATAGTCTCAAGCTCCCGCTCCTTGTAGAGCGTACTAATCGCGACGACTATGCTCCCAGCTCTGAGTGCGCCATAGTAAGCGACTACGAACTGAGGGAAATTCGGAAGATAGATTGCAACTCGACCATTCTTCTTGATGTCTAGACTTAGTAATGCTTCTGCGAACTTGGTCGCGAGCCCATCAAGTTCCTTGAACGTCAAAGAAGCGTCATGATAATAGATGGCTGTCTTCTCGGGGGCTTCTTTGGCGGATCTCTCAAGAACTTCTCCAAGAGAGAATTCAGGATACTCAATCGTCTTTGGTACGTATCTGGGCCATTTACTCAACCAAGGTTTCGCCAAAGAACCTTCACCAGCCGATATCAGTGTTGGAACGTTATTTAATGGTCAGTTTTCAATTCGACTCACGATCGCGGCACCCAGATTGATGATTCATCCAGCCGATTCCTTCCGAAGTGGATTATATGGCGTCAGCAAAGTGCACGGCTGGGGACGAAAAACATGAAGATGAAACATGCACTTCCAATCATGCTCGGCGTCGTGCTCTTGACTCTGTCAGCGACCCCCGCATTCGCCGACCCACTGGTTGCAGGTGGGAACGTCGTGGTTGGAGATCAGTATATGCTCACAACCATTCGTGGCAATGCAAGGACATGGTTTGACGGACAGCTACTCACTGGTTCAGCGAACCTGCAACTTCAAGTCCAAGTGACCTTTGTAGGGCCACACAACATTGTCTTCAAAGTACTGTCGGGAACGTTCCAAGTCAGAGACAAGACATACACCATTGATGTCGGTCACTGGCGTGGTGACTACAACCGAGACACTCACACAGCTATCTATCAAGGTCCAGCCACTGCGCCAGACGGACGATACGGCTACTTCATCCTCTACGGCCAAGATACTAATGGTGTTCAGCAAGGCGCGTACATGAGCGTGTCCAGTGATTTCCGAGGAGAATACGGCGCATTGTGGCACGTAGGACTAACAACTTACCGCTACATACTGAACTAAGCGCAACTCAGAGTTCCGATTATTCCCAGAAGAATTTTCCATCTTTTTGAATCGTTCTTCCATCTATAATGAATTCGCCGGGCTTCATGGTCTTAATCATGTCCCAGTGGATTGCGCTCTTGTTGACACCGCCACATACCTCATAAGCGGCGCCTATCGCCAGGTGAATCGTCTCGGCCATCTTCTCATCGTAGAGGATGTTCCTAGTGAAGCGGTTGATGCCTCGATTTGTTCCGATTCCGAATTCGCCTAGGCGCTTGGAGCCTGCGTCGCTGTCGATCATGCGTTTGAGCAGGGATTCGTTTTTGCTTGCTGAGTAGTCGACTATAGCGCCCTTCTCGAAGGTCAGTCGGACTTCGGTAACCTCTGCGCCGTATATTACTGAGGGGAGGTCGAAGTAGATCTTACCTGACGCCGAGTCATCCACTGGTGCCGTGAACACCTCGCCGCCTGGAAAGTTCAGGTGTGCGTCATCTATGACGGTGACCCTGCCCTTGATTGAGAAGGAGAGGTCGGTCTCTTGGCCGATCAAGTGAACCTTGTCGGCCCTATCCATGCCTTCCTTGAGTTTCTTCATTTGTTCGATTTCGCTGCTCCAGTCGCGGAGCATTGCAGAGTAGACGAAGTCTTGGTATTCTGGAAGGGACATCCCAGCGTCTTGTGCATGGCCGTTTGTTGGGTGAAGTGTTCCAGTCCAACGTTTTCTCTGTTGCTCTTGTGTAATCGGTTGTAGCGCCTGCAATCGTGTGCGTATCTTAGTCGGATCTGTGTGTTCGAGGAAGCGAGTGTTGTCCTCTGCTTGTATGCTGATGACTACGTCAGTGAGCTTCATCAGTTCATGATAATTCATAGGCGTTGTAGCCATGACTTCTTCGGGCGTAACTTCGAAGTATCCTCGCATGGCCTCGCCTGGAAATGCCAAGATAATTGGGAACGCACCTAGGCGACTAGCTTCCTTGTAAACTTCAATTGCTAATTCGAGGCCTTCTGAGTCACCGCTATACTGGGCCCCGCCAAGCCGAATCAGGACATTGTCACCGCGCTTGACTCCAGTGCAATAGTTGACAAGCCACTTCGCATGTTCTACGACACGCGGATCCAACCAGAATCTCCGGTTGAGCATAACTGCGGTTCTGATTTGAGCTTTGTCTCTCGTGAGATCTGCCTTTAAGGATCGCTCAACCGATGCGATCGTGAGTGAGCACTTAATGAGCAAGCGCGTGAAGCTTTCTTCCGGAACCAAATGGGAATCCATTGTTGGCTACTCGCGAGCCGTGAGAGTCGGAAACGTCGTTCACGTCTCGGGGACCACAGCAACAGACTCGCAAGGCAACCTGGTTGGTATTGGAGATGCTGAATCCCAGACGATTCAGGCTCTTAACAACATCAAGCACGCTTTGGAGTCCGTTGGAGCCAAGTTAGAAGACGTAGTTCGGACTAGGATCTATGTGACCGATATCAAGCGATGGGAAGAAGTCGGCAAAGCCCATGGCAAGTTCTTCACCGACATCCGACCTACGACATCAATGGTTGAAGTCAAACGGCTCGTAGATCCAGAGATGCTTGTCGAGATCGAGGCTGAGGCGATATTGAATTAAGACGCGCTCATGTAATACCTGAGTTTTGACTGAGTGGTATTCATGAAAGCGCTTACTGCCGTCAAGCTAGGGGATGTTTTCAAGCCGATATACACTTTGACCAAGGAAGGAACATTCGACTTCAAGATGTTGTTGGATGGAGAATGGGTTTCGCTGGAGCAGCGAATCGAAGTTCGAAGCCCAATCGATGGCAGCTTGGTCGCGACCGTTCCAAGTTCATCTGAGCGGGAAGCAGAGAAGGCTGTGGTATCCTCCTATACAAATAGGAGTTTGATTCGAACCATTCCTGCCGTGAAGAAGATCGACATCTTTCAACGTGCTCGCGAACTACTCCTACAGAACATTGATTCGTTCGCAACCATTCTTACGCTCGAAGCTGGGAAGCCGCGATCTAATGCTGAGGGTGAAGTCAAGGCGACCGCAGAGCGCTTGAAACTGACACCCGACGAATATGGAAAGATACGAGGCGAACACATTCCAGGAGACTGGTCCGAGGAGACTATAGGAACTTCAGCTGATGTTCTTAGGGAACCATTAGGCGTCGTATTGGCGATCGCTCCATTCAACTATCCTCTATACATTACCGCGACCAAGGTCATCCCGGCATTATTAGCCAGCAACTCAGTCGTAGTGAAGACTTCGAGCAAAGATCCGCTCTCATTCCTGATGTTTGGGCGACTCTTGGAAATTGCGGGAATCCCGAAAGGCACTCTAAACATAATCACGGGAAGAGGTGCAATCGGCGAGTATCTCGCCGTGCACAAAAAAGTGAACATGCTTACCTTCACAGGAAGCACGGAGGTCGGCAAGAAGCTAGCCCGTCTCGTGGGCTTGAAGATATTGCACATGGAGTTGGGAGGAAAAGGTTGCGCGATCGTCCTAGCAGACGCAGACTTAGAACTTGCAGCCACCGAGACCGTCAAGGGCTCTCTAGGCTACAGCGGTCAAAGATGTGATGCCGTAAGCCGGGTCCTCATCGAAGAAAGCATCGCTGAACCGTTCGTGAAAAGAGTTCTCAAGGAAGTAGAAAGTTACAAGATGGGTGACCCTCGAGATCCATCCGTCAAGCTGGGACCGTTAATTGATCACAACGCGGTGGAACGAGTTCATGCACTTGTGCTAGATGCTGTAGAAAGAGGCGCTAACTTGCTAGTGGGTGGTAAGCATGAAGGCAACTACTACCAACCTACCGTGCTCGATAACGTTCCAACAGACGCCAAAATCGCGTGGGATGAAACCTTCGGTCCCGTAATACCAATCATGCACGTGAAAAATGTGGATGAAGCGATTGAGTTAGCAAACAAATCGCGCTATGGCTTGGACTCATGCGTATTCACGAACAACATCAACTTGGCACGGAAGGTCGTCAAGCGCCTTGAGGAAGGCGAACTGACGATAAACGCAGCTCCACGCCACGGAGTCGGCTACTACCCCTTCGGAGGCAATAAAGACTCGGGGCTCGGACGGGAAGGAATAGGGTATAGTATCGAAGAAATGACGAGGCTGAAGACAATCGTCTACAATTGGAAACCAGCAAAAGTCTGGGCTGACCTCATGAAGGAATCAAGTTGAACTAAAGTCTAGAATTGCCATTCGCTAGGATCACGCATTACGCCAACCTGTTGCGCGATCCGCACGATTCCGAGTTACACACAGCGCCTTATCTCCCCACAATAGTGTAAGTGTTGTTTTGCTGGAAGAGAATTGAGATGTGAAAGCGGTCTCGTCTATGGGATTCGTATGGTACGAGAGGATGCCTATAGATTCCGTGAGCACAATTCTTCAACATGTCCGCGTCAATCTTTCCTTGCCGAAGTCACCTGATGAATCTGAACCTGATGGTGAAAATGGAAAAGACAACCGGAAATGTTTGCCCAAGATGTGGATCGCAAAGCCTCAACATATACTACGAAGACGGCGTCGATTTGCAGCTTGGCGCCCTGTGTGACTCCTGCAGCCTCAAGGGCTTCTTCATGAACGGAAAACTCGTTCCTCTGGCCACAGCGTGACAAATGTGGAGGGAATAAGTTGGTCTGCAAATTCCTTAGGAAGGGCATGATGGTGTTCCAGTGCGAGTACTGTGAATTCGGTTACCTTGACCTCGAGACTGCAGAGGCTTGCGAAGAATTCTGCGGCCGCAACAGAACATGTTCACACGAGATCTCTCGAAAAGCCGTATACAGACCGACTATTCGAATTATACCAATCTCCGCGTGAATGGATATTTGGTATCGATCTCCGAATGTCGACTAGTAAGGCAGTGTACTAGGTCATCGACTTGACTTAAGCTACTGTTCATTTGCGATTTGATTGATGGATTTATCGACTGTTAGATTCAGGACGACCTCAGCCACGTCAGTAGCGTATTCGCCGAATCGCCTAAGGCTTTCGGCTATTAGGGTCACGGCGGATAATTCGTTCGCAGGCATTTTCTCTTTGAGTAGTCGCTCAACGAGTTTCGTTTCAAGCGCAGTCATCTTCTCCCTCTCCACGAGTGTACTCTCAGCTAGTTCGTAATCGCGCGTGTAGAGTGCACGTAGCGCGGTGTCCATCATCTTGTATGAGAATTGAGCGAGCGCAGTGATGTCCTTGGTTAGGGCGGGTTCTAGTGGACGGTTGAGCGTCAAACAGCTCTGAGCCACTCTGGAAGCGTGGTCATCGTAGCCTTGGCATCGCTGATCGGCATACCGGTCGGTGTTTTTGGTGGTGCTTACCTGGCCGAGTATCCGGGCAAGCTTGCGTACTATGTGAGACTCTTGTCAGAGGTGCTTACGGGGGTGCCTTCAATTGTTACAGGGATCTTCATCTACGAACTAATCGTCGCCACACAACACCGCTTCTCAGCATTAAGTGGCGGAATAGCACTTGGAGTAATGATGATTCCAATAGTTGCAATCTCAACTCATGAATCACTCAAACTGGTGCCTTCTTCCATAAGAGAAGGGGGATTGGCCCTTGGCTTGTCTAGGTCCAAGACCTTGGTGCATATACTGCTTAGCGCGGCTAGGAGCGGTGTTATCACGGGGATTGCTCTAGCCGTTGCCCGGGTTATGGGTGAAACGGCTCCACTTCTGTTCACTGCACTAGGCAGTCAATTCATGATGACTAGTCTGAATGATCCGGCTAACTCGCTGACTCTTCTAATATTCGATTTCGGAACATCCCCCTACGAAAACGCTCATACGCTAGCCTGGGGGGCCGCCTTGATCCTACTCCTCATAGTACTAGGATTGAATATGGTCGTTCGTGCCGCTTCACGAATGAAAATAAAAAGCACCGAATGAGCAACACGCCTTCGTGATTCCATCTGGCAGACTCTTTTGATCATGCCAAGCTCTCGAAGTGAACGAGCGACTGATTCCACTCATGCGTTTCCGATTCATGCATGTGAACTAAGTGCAGATACAGAATTTGCATGAAACGCGTTCTTAACGAAGGGTGGCTACCAGGACAATGTGAGAGGTAAGATGAAACCTATCAGACCCGGTTTCGTTCGATACATCAAGTTGAAACTGCAAACTATTCATCACAAACGTGATAGTAGATTGTTAAGGCTGCTCCGAAGCTTTTCGGTCATGATGGCTTACAATTCTGAGGCGTCCTGCCTCTATTTGTACATCAACGAGAGCAGAGCCAGGCAGCCGCCCCTCTGAGCGTGCGCGACTGTGTCGCAAGCACAATCTTTGTCCTTCAACTCTCGGACAGATCGTTTTCACATGAATCGCATACTTGCACGTGGAGACATCTAAGTCGCCGAATAATCGGATATATTCAATGGCGCGGGAGGATAGGTGATGATGAAAATGGATACGAAGATTAGGCAAAAGAGAAGGGAAGATGCCGCAGCGGATGATGAGTTGTCATTCCGCGAGGATACCTTCTTCTGGTTGTTGGAGTAACCCTTCAACAACACCTACACGTTTTGTTTTAACTCACGTGAATTAACTTCTAGTCAGCTTTTTGATGACTATTCGCAGCGAGTGTTACGTATCAAGAAATAGGGGAAGGAAGCGGCCTACGCTGGCCGGAAATCCGATGGTCAGATTCCGAATTGTGCGTCATGCTAACCACACGGGCTCAGCCGCAGAACGGAATCTTGAGGCGCAATCTAATGAACCTTTTCGCACT
>Ga0315281_10003372_pt1 | contig 23417 bp, 13 predicted proteins | sample YL17G07_0_MG_FD_204540 | JGI IMG/M metagenome (GOLD analysis project Ga0315281, IMG submission 204540) | Sediment microbial communities from Yellowstone Lake, YNP, Wyoming, USA - YL17G07_0 | ecosystem: Environmental > Aquatic > Freshwater > Lake > Sediment | place: USA: Wyoming | collected... | reverse complement strand
TCGTCCACCGCCTTGGTGGTGAAGAACGGCTCGAAGATCCTGCCGAGCGTGGCCGCGTCCATGCCCGGCCCATCGTCGCTCACCGCGAGCCGCACCGTGCGGCCCGGGCGCCTGGCGTGCATTGCACGCAACGCAGGATGTGCATCTGCCCATGCCGCATCGAGCATCACCGTGTCCAGCCGGATGCCGATGCGCCCGGGTCCGCCGTGCATCGTCTGCATGGCGTTGGTGGCAAGGTTGATCAGAATCTGCTTGATCTGGGTGGCATCGGCCAGCACGGCCGGCACAGCGGCGTCACAGTGAACCTCCAGAGCCAGGCGCGCCGGCAGCGTGGCGCGCAGCAGGCGCACGGACTCTTCGACGACCGGGGCCAGCGCCGTCGGCTTGCGCTCGGTGGGTTGCCTGCGGCTGAAGGAGAGGATCTGCTGCACCAGGTCGCGCGCCCGGGCCCCGGCCTTGCGGATCTCCTCCAGGCTTCGCAGCGCCAGGGGATTGGCGCTCACGTCCTCGCGCGCCAGTTCGACGTTGCCCAGGATGGTGGCAATGATGTTGTTGAAATCGTGCGCAATGCCGCCGGCAAGAGTGCCGATGGCCTGCATCTTCTGCGCTTCGCGCAGTTGCGCTTCGAGGGACGCGCGGGCGACTTCGTTCCGCTTGCGCTCGGTGATGTCGCGTATGGAAGTGTGAATGGCCGGTGCTCCGTCGTAGGCAATCAATGTACCCTGGACTTCCACGTCGATTGCCGTTCCATCGAGCTTGAGATATCTCACCTCGGCCAACGGTACGCTGATGGCATGATCGACTATGTTCTTCTGCCGCGCCAAGGTGAATTGGTGAAAATCCGGGTGAACAAAATCGAGGAAGGGTTTGCCGATGAGGTCTTGCGCAGACTTTGCGCCAAGCATTTTGATCGCGGCCGGATTGACATAAACCAGTTTCCCGCCGCGATGAACAGCGATCGCTTCAGGTGTCCATTCAACCAGTGTGCGATAGCGCTCCTCGCTTTCGTGCAGCGTCGCCTGCGCCTGCTTGCGCTCGGTGATGTTGCGCCCGACGCCGCGATAGCCGTTGAAATTACCCGCCGCGTCGTAAATCGGCGCGCCGCTGATGGAAAGGAAATATTGCTCGCCATCGTCGCCGATTCTGACGTACTCGAAATCCTGGAACGGCCAGTGCGCCTCGAGCATGGCGCGATGCTCGTCCCACGTGCCGCGCAGTGGAACACGGCCGGGCTCCTCCCAGCGACACTTGCCGAGCAGCTTGTCGGACGTTGTGCCCGAGCGCTGTGCGAAGCCGATTGAATGGAAGGACAGGCGCAGATCCCGGTCCTGCTCCCAGTACCAGTCCGAGGACAGCTCGGTCAGGCTGCGGAAACGTTCCTCGCTCTGCTTCAATGTCTCTTCGCGTTGCGCCAGGGTTTTCAGCAGGCGATTGAAACCACCGATCAGTGCGCCGATTTCATCCTGACTGGTGATGGGCAAGGCGTGCGGGAACTGGCCTTTATCCGACACCGTGGCCAGCGTTATGGCGGCAGCAAGCATCGGCGAAAGTTGGCGCCTCAACATCCACCAGATAAGGACGCCCGCCAGCAGGGTGAGGAAGATCGTAGCCAGCAGCATGCGCTGCTGCAGGGCGCGAATCGGCGCAAAGGCTTCCGCGGTGTGCAGCACGGCCACCACATACCAACCCGCCACAGGAACGCCTTTGGCAGCGGCCAGCATTTCCACCCCAAGTGGATTGAGCATAAGGGCATAGCCCTCGTAGCCCTGCATAAAACGATCCATCGACGGGTTGGTGCCGGGGGCGGGGAGCGCTTCCATGATGCGGCTTTTGTCGGTGGCGGTGACAATCAGCCGGTGCCGCTGCGCGACGAGCAGATAGCCGCCGGTCTTGCCATAGCTGTTTTCCGTAATCTTGTCCAGAAAATTGGGCTTGCCCAGGTCGGTCACCCCAGCCAAGGCACCGATCACTTTGCCCCGAGTATCGCGAATGGGCACTGCCATGACGAAAACCGGAGCCCGCAGCTTCTTGCCCATGATCGGCCGACTGATCGTCGATTTCCCCTCCCTGAGCGCGGAGGCTGTGACATCAACGTCCATGTAATTGACACCGATCCGTCCCGCCGAGAGCGGAACATCGGCAATCGCGGTGCCATCAAGTCCCAAGGCGGTGACGCCACCGTTGAACAGGCTCTGAAGAACCGGGCGCTGCTCCAGAAGTACCTGCAAGGCCGCCATATTGCTCAGCAGGGCCGGACTAACGCTTCCGGCAATTGTTTCCAGCGCTCTCAACCGGTCGTCCAGCTCGTGATTGATCTCTGTGGCCATGAAAGAAACCACCGAGAACTGTTGTTCGCCCAGCAGACGTTGCATATCCTCGCGCAGCATCCGGCTGGCGTAGAGCGCCAGCGCCCAGATGCCGATGAGAAAAATGGCCAGCGTGAACAGGGTCACTCTTGTCTTGAGTGACCGCCACTGAAAGATATTCCAGTTCATGCGGATTATCTCCGTCGATGATGTTGCTCTATGGACACCGATGAGGCTTCATTGATCTCTCGCAGAGCAAGGATAGTGCATCCGCCCTATGCGGACAGCGAGTGTCTGTAACCGGTCTGGAACGACTCTGCCATTTTGGATCTTCGGGAATTGGTGTGGGGGTAAATTTTGGGAGCAAACGATGTATCACCGCGGTACCACCGCGAATTGCCGGCTCCGTGCTTGCCGGCTCCGTGCATCCGATTGTTCGCCGGCCGATCGGGCCGCGTCAAGGCGTCGATCAATCACCTCCGAGCTCGGCCGTCCCTCGCGCCAAGGGCGATATCGAACGTCCGCAGCAGAAAAAGCGCGGAAAACGCCGCTTATTCCGCGATTCGACCTGGATTTCACCGTGAATAATATGCACAAGGCGGCAACGCCGCTTTGCGTGCAGGCGCGTGCCTGCCGCGCACTTACCAACGGACGGTGCAGATGAAATCCAGCGCAGACGCATCCCGGCTCGTGCTCGCATTCGATGCCGGCAATGGCGAGCTATCCGGTCCCGACCCGAAACAGCGCGAACAAGCCGAACTTGGTGCGATCAAGCAGGCGGTCGCACGCTTCGAAGCCGAAGCGAAGGCGACGGCTGCGGCAAATGTGCGTGCCCGCGCGGAAGAACGGGCGCGCGAGACGGCCGAAGCCAAGGCCATCGCGGAGACCGAAGCCAAGCGCGCTGCCGAGGCACGCATGCGGGCGGAGGAAGAGGCCGCCGCCTGTGCACGCATACGTATCGAAGCGGAAAACCGTGCCCAAACCACGGCCGCGGAACGCAGGCAGGCCGAAACCCTGGCGACGGCCGAGGCCGAGGCCCGCGCGCAAACCGACAAGCAGGCGACCGAAGCGGCGCTGGCGCGGCTCTCGGCCGAACGCGAACTGCAGGCGCGCAGCCAGGCGAAGAGCGCAATCGAGCGCAGCGAGGCCGCGCGCATGCAGGCCGAGGCGGACGAATTGCAGCAGCTGCTTCACGAAATGGAGGCCGTCGCCCAGACACGGTCTCTCCAGGTACACCATGAAAAAGCCATCGGCCGCGCCCGCACGACCGCGGAAGCCGAAGCGCTGCAGGCGAGCCGCCGGCGCGCGCAGGCTGAAATCCAGGCAGAACAACTGACCCATGCGCGTTCCAGCTCGCAGGAACTGGCGCGCGAAACGGCGCAGCGCATGGCGCGTACCGAGCAGGAGCTGACGACTGTCGCCGCCGCGCGCATCGGAGTCGAATCAAGCTTTGCCGAACAGTCGGAGGAGAGGATCTGGGAAGAGGAGCGCCTGCTTGCGCAGACAAAGGTCAGGCAGGAGGTCGCCGTACAGATGCAGGAGACGCGCCAGGCGCGCCTGCGCATCGAGCGCGAACTCGCAGCCCGGGCCGAAGCCAAGGCAGAGGCCGAAGTCAGGGCGGAAGCGGCCGCGGCCGCGCGCGCGCGCGCTCAGGCGCGCGAACTCGCCGCTGTGCAGGGCCGCCTGGAAGCCGAGCTCGCCGCCAGCAGCAATGCCGATGAACGCGCGCACGCCGAAGCCGAGCTCGAACGCATGGCGCAGATCAAGGCCGCGCGCGAAGCGGAAGCAATTGCGGGACTCCAGGCACGCATCGCCGCCGCCGAGGAGGCCGTTGCCGCCACCGGCGCGCGTGCTCAGGCCGACCGCGATGCGACCGCTGCCGCATTGGCCAAGGCCGACGCCGAGCGCGAGGCCGCCGCCGGTGCCGAGGCAAGCGCCCAGGCCGAGCAGCGCGCCACCGAGATCGCCTGCGCGCGCGCCGAACTCGAGACTGAAGCCAACGCCAAGTCGCAGGCAAGACTGAAAGCCGAGCAGGCTCGCCTGCGGCTTGCGCAGACGGCCGCAGCCACCGCGGCAGAGCGTCTGCGCGCCGAGCGGGAGGCCGTTGACGAAGCCCGAGCCAGGGCCGAGGCCGAGCAGGTTCTGCTCGAAGCCGAGCAGAAGCGCATCAAGGACGAGAACCGGGCCAGGGCTGCGGCGCTCGCCCATACGCGCGCATCCGAAGAGTGTGCAAGAGCGGCGCAGATCAAGTCGGCCGCGGACATCGCTTTGCTCCAGGAAACACGGCGCAGAGAAGTGGCGGAACTCAGGGCCGTGAAGCAGATCGAGGAGCATGCCGCGACGCAGGCCGCAGCGCGCGCCGCGGCCGAGGAACGCGCAGCCAGCGAAGCCCGCCTGTGCGCGGCGGAGACGGAGAGAATGCAGGAAGAGGAGCGGGCCGCAACGGCCGCGCGCGCGCGCGCGGAGGGCGAGGTCCGGCTGGCCGCCGCCGCGCAGGCGCGGCAACTCGCCGATGCGATGGCGCTGCAGGAGGTGGAGGCACGCATCGACGCAGAGACTGAAGCGATCGAGGCCGCGGCAGCCAGGTCCCGCGCCGAATCCGCCGCAGCGTTGCAGGCGCGCAAGGGCGCCGATGCGCTTATCCGCATGGCGCAGGCCATCACCCTCGGTGCACGCCGCGCCCTGCTGCTAAAGCGCGTTGCGCTCGCCGGCGTGGCGCTCACCGCGACGGCCTGGCTCGGCGCGTCCTGGTACACGGAGTATCCCGCAGCATCGCCGGCGGGCGCCATGTCCAGCTTCGCGCCTGCACCATTCACGACAGACAGGGAAGCGCCGGCGGCAGATGCCGGCTTCACTCTGAACCTGAAACTGGCGGAGGCGCTGCAAAACGTACCCGCCGGGCGTTAGTGTCCTGAGTTTGCAATGTGCTTACAAAATCGGGCGATCCTGGCCAGGATTTGGTCAGCACGCTTGGTCCATATAAATGGCCGAGGGTCCGTATTGCAGATCTTGAGGTAGTCGCGAATAGCCAATGCATTGACCTGAGGAAGCTCTGCAAGTAGGTGAGCTGCTCGACGTAATCGACGCAACCGGGCGTTCAGTCGTCCATCCCGATCCCCAGTCAGGATTGTTCATGCCTGCCGCCGCTCCCTGTGCTACGCCTCGCACCGCTCGGTGCGGACGCCGTTCGGGACGAGTTCAACCCACAGGCCCGGACGGCCGCGAATCTCCACTACGCGTGCTCAAGCTGACGCTGGGCGCGGACGGATACGCGTGGGAATTTCTGGCAATGCCGGAGCCAGCCTGACCGACGAGACACTGCAAGCTGCAACGAGAAGCGCGGGGCTTGAGCGGTTGCCACACGATGCGCCGGGCGCAGAGTCAGGCAAATGATTCTCGCCAAATTGTCTGCATTCACGGCATTTTGTGATGAGCAAATCGCCATTGTCTATGATGGCCCTATCACTGTTGTGGGTTATCATGCCAATCGCGCCGGGGGCAAAAGCCAGCGCTCCCGCGATAGCGATACTGCCCCGGTGAGAAATAACAGCCCTCCTGCCGCGCGTGAACTGCGCGTTGGGCGATGTTTCGACCTAAAAACCCGTCGACTTGCAGGTGCAGAAAAGGCGACGTCGTGGCCCGCATCTGGAGCAAGCTTGGAATCGCCAGCCAGCTTTATCTGCTGGGGGCGGTCGTTTTTCTGCCGATTGCGGCACTCATCGGTCTTAACATCCACGAAGACTATCGGAAAGAAATCGCCGAGGCTTCGAGGAATGCGTTCCGCCACGCCGCCAACGTCGCAGGACAAACCGCGCGTTTTAACCAGCAGAGCTTTGAGATTCTGCAAGGCCTTGCGCGCCGCCCCGCCATCAGGGCGATGTCGACCGCTCCGTGCGACCCCGTCTTCGACCACTTCCTCGCCGCCAACAAGTCCTACGCCAACCTGCTGCTCGACAACGCCGATGGCGATGTCATCTGCAACGCCGCGAAGGGACCGAACCTGAAAGGCCTGGTCACCCATCGGCCCTGGTTCAAGAGCCTGATGGCCAAGGGCAAACGCCAGGTCGGCGACCCCACAGTGGGGCGAGTTGTCGGGCGCTGGATCATCGCGCTCGCCGAACCGGTTGTCGACGATGCCGGACGGGTGCGCGGCGCCCTGGTGTTTACGGTGGACCTCTGGAACTACCAGTTCCGTCTCGACCACGACTTCGCGGAGTCTTTCTTCCTGGTCACCATCCTCGACTCCCAGGGCGCGGTAGTGGCTCGCTCACGCGAGTCGGATCAATGGGTGGGAAAGAAAGTCCAGATTCCGTTCGAGGCGATTCGTTCCATAGAGGCGGGCGACACCGGGTTCGTCAGGGACGCCGGCGGCGTGGAGCAGCTCTATGGTCACGCCCCGGTGCCGGGAACCGATTGGGTGGTGCTGGTCAGCTCGCCAAAGAGCATTGTCGATGCCCAAGTATGGGAGCACATAAAGTTTGAACTGACGCTTGCCGGCTTGCTGCTTGTCCTGTTGTTCACCGCCGCGTTTCTCGTCGCAAAACGCATCCAGAGTCCGATCAAAGCCATTGCCCATGCGGCCGCAGCAGTGGGCGATGGCAGGTTCGACGTGCGCTTGCCCGAGGCAGGCGGCAATCGCGAACTAAGCATCCTCACGCAGAAATTTAACAGCATGGTGGAACAGCGAAGCGCCGCCGAAACACGGCAGGCGCAGGCCATGACCGATTTGGCGAAGAGCGAGGAGCGGCTGCAGCGCGCGCTCGACGCCTCGCACCTCGCCCTGTGGGACTACGATCTGGCGAGCGGGGAAGTGTATCTGTCGGGGATGTGGTCCGAACTCTTAGGCGGGCCGCGTGTGCCCACCACGACCACATTCGAGGCACTCACTGCCCTGACGCCCACGGAGGACCAGACCGCCATTTCGGCGGCAATGATGCCGGTCATCAAAGGCGAGCGCCAGAGTTATCAAGTCGAACACCGCGTGCATAAGCCCGACGGGGAGATTATCTGGGTCCTGAGCGAAGGCCGGGTGGTCGAGCGCGGCGCGGACGGCAGGGCATTGCGCGCGGTTGGCACCAATCGCGACATCACCGCGCGCAAGCGACTGGACCAGGAGCAGCGACGCGACGCCATCCTTTGGGATACGTTACCGATCGCGATCGGCCATGCCGATGGAACGGAGCGCGTCACCCTCGCCAATCGCATGTACCGGACGCTGTTCGGCGACACGCGGGAGCATGTCGGTCGCACCGTCCGCGAAGCGCTTGGCGACGACATCTATTTACCCGTGGCGCCATACATTCAGCGCGCCTTGGCCGGCGAAGAAAGTCAGACTACCCGTCCGGCCCGACGCGAGGATGGCTCGATCGGCACGCGCATGATTCGCTTTGTGCCGGAGCGCGATGCCGCAGGCCGGGTTGCGGGGTTCTTCGCCCTGATCGAGGACGTCACCGAGCTTAAGCGCAGCGAGGCGCAACAGCGGCTCGCTGCCAGCGTGTTCGACAACGCCGCCGAAGGCATCTTGATCACCGACAAGGACAACGACATCCTTTCGGTGAACCGCGCATTCACCGAGATCACCGGTTATCCACCAGAGGAAGCCATAGGCAGGAATCCCAGGATGCTGAGTTTGGGTTGGCAGTCTGACACCTTCTATGACGCGATGTGGGCGTCGATCGGGGAAACCGGACGCTGGCAGGGCGAGGTCTGGGACAGACGCAAGGACGGCCGGCCCTATTGCGAACTGCTGTCCATCGCCGCCATTCGGGACGATCAGGGCAAGATTACACAACACTGCGCGATATTCTCCGACATCACCCGGCTGAAGATGACGGAGGCCGAGCTCATGGCGCTCAACGCGGAGTTGGAAGCCCGCGTCGCGCAGCGGACTGCCGCACTCGATCATGCCAACAAGGAGCTCGAAACATTCAGCTACTCGGTTTCCCACGACCTGCGCGCCCCGCTGCGTAACATCAGCGGCTTCAGCACCATCGTGCTTAAAACGAATGAAGACAAACTCGACGCGGCTTCCGTCGATTACCTGAAAAGGATCAACGCCGCGAGCGAGCGCATGGGACTGCTCATCGCCGATCTCCTGGAGTTGTCGCGCGTATCCCGGCAGGAGTTGAAAAAACGGGATTTCGATTTGAGCGCGTTGGCAGGTGAGGTGGTCAATTCCCTGGTGCAGACGCACCCGGGGCGGGAGGTGCGGGTAACGGTAGAGCCGGAGATGAAAGCCCACGGCGATCCCGGCCTGGTTCGCATCGTCCTGGACAACCTGCTCGGGAATGCCTGGAAATTCACTTCGCGCGCGACCGAACCCGGAATCGAGGTCGGGCTTGAGGAGCGCGATGGCGAAACGGTGTACTGCATCCGCGACAATGGCGCGGGCTTCGACATGAAATACGCAGGAAAGCTGTTCGCTGCGTTCCAGCGCCTGCACACACCGGCGGAATTTGAAGGTACCGGGATCGGCCTCAGCATCGTGCAGCGCATTGTGGTCAGGCACGGCGGCAGGATATGGGGGGAAGCCGAAGTGGGAAAAGGTGCCACGTTCTACTTCACCCTCGGGAAAAGCGTGCGACCGGCCTGAGCCAGTTGCGTCGAGTACGTCGAGCAGATCACGTACCTGCAGAGCTTCCCTAACCAAGGGTGAAATAGAAGGTTGCGCCCTGCCCGACCGCGCCTTTGGCCCAGGTACGTCCCCCGTGTCGGCGGATCACGCGCGCGACGATGGCCAGGCCCACGCCCGAACCCTCGTATTCCTTGTCCGTGTGCAGCCGCTGGAACTGCTCGAACAGCTTGCCGCTGAAAGCCGGATCGAACCCGACGCCGTTGTCGCGTACGAAATAAGCCGGCCGGCCTTCCACCGTGGTGAGCCCGAACCCGATCTTCGCCGCTTCCCGTGTGGCGGTGAATTTCCAGGCATTCCCGAGCAGGTTGTCCAGGACGATGTGCAGCCAGGCCGGGTCGGCGCTCGCCACCACGCCGGGGGCGATGGCGAGTTCGACCCGGCGTTCCGGATCGGCAGCTTTGAAAGTAGCCGCCACCGCATGCGCCATCGCGGAGAGATCGACTTCCTGCCGTCGCAGGTCGGCCCTGCCGGCACGCGCGAGGGCCTGCAGGTCATCCATTACGCTCCACATGCGGCTGGTCGCCGCCTGGATGCGCTTCAGATACCCCAGGGCGGTGGCATCGAGCTTGTCGGCATATTCGCTGGCCAGGATCGCGCTGAAGCCGTTGATGCCTCGAAGCGGGGTGCGCAGATCGTGGGCAGCGGAGTAAATAAACAATTCGACGTCATCGACAGCTTGCTGCAATGCATCTTGCGTGCGCCTTCGCTCGGTTATATCGCGCACAACGGCGGTATACAGCGTTTGCGTCGCGGTTTTCACATGAGAGATCGCAGCCTCGATCGGAAAAATTTCGCCGCCGGCGCGCATGCCCGTGACGACCGTCGATAAACGCATCTGCCGGTTGGCGATGGAGCCTGTGCCGAAGCGGTTTATGTGTTCACCGTGCTTCGCGCGTGACTCCTGCGGCAGCAAGCGGTCGATCGATTGCCCGATCGCTTCCGCCGCGGAGTATCCGAACATGCGCTCCGCCGCTGGATTGAACAGCACGATGCGATGCGATTCGTCGATTGTAATGATGGCATCCATTGCTGAAACGAGGATGCTTTCAAAGCGCGCTTCGGATTCACGTAGCTTCTGTTCCATGTTGTTGTTCTTTTCCTGTTTCGCGATTCAAGCGTGAAATGAAAAACGGCGCTGCCGGGGCCTCGCGCTGCGCCGAATGCTGCGCGCGCGCGACCATACCTCACAGCGCAACTGCAAGCAGGCCAAAGGCGGCGGAGAACTGAAATCTGACGGACCCGGCGCTCCTGCGCATCGGCAAGCCTGGCGGCTTTGAAGCCAATGCGGAATGGGGATTTCGCCGCGCCAATGCAGGACGGTCTCCGCCAATCCGGCCGAACGCCCCATGTTCCCTGGCACCGACTAAACGCGAATCGAGCGCGTGCCGTGCGTATGGAGTTGGCGAATCACGCCTTGCGCCATTTCGCGAATCGGCAGCACTTCATCGGTCCCACCGACGGCAATCGCCTCCTTGGGCATGCCGAACACCACGCAACTGGCTTCGTCCTGGGCGAAGTTATAGGCCCCGGCCTCCTTCATCGCCAGCATGCCCTGCGCCCCGTCCTTGCCCATGCCGGTGAGAATCACGCCCACCACGTTGCGGCCGGCGTGCTCGGCGGCGGAACGAAACAGCACATCCACCGAAGGGCGGTGCCGGTTGACGGGCGGACCGTCGCTCAGTTGCGTCATGTAATTGGCGCCGCTGCGCCGGAGCAGAAGATGCCAGTTGCCCGGCGCAACGTAGGCATGGCCGGGCAGAACCCGTTCCGCGTCCTCAGCCTCCTTGACGCTGATGCGGCAGAGGCTGTCGAGCCGCGCGGCGAACGATTTGGTGAATGCCTCCGGCATGTGCTGGGTGATGAGGATGCCGGGGCAGTCGGACGGCATCTCGATGAGGAACTCCTTGATCGCCTCGGTGCCCCCGGTGGAAGCGCCGACGATAATCAGCTTCTCGGTCGAAACGCTGCGGTTGGCGAGCGGCGGCAGCGCCCGCTCGCCGCGCGCGGATGCGACCGGCGCGCGCTGACGCGGCCGCGATGCTGCCGCAATGCGGATCTTGTCGGCAATCTCGGCGGCATATTCCTGGATGCCGTGGGTAATGTCGATTTTCGGTTTGGACACGTAATCGACCGCGCCCAGTTCGAGAGCGCGCAAGGTAGCTTCCGAGCCTTTGTCGGTGAGCGTGGACACCATGACGACCGGCATCGGCCGCAGGCGCATGAGCCTTTCGAGGAAGTCGAGGCCGTCCATTTTCGGCATTTCGACATCCAGCGTCAGCACATCGGGATTGAGCTCGCGGATCATCTCGCGCGCCACCAGCGGATCCGGAGCTGCGCCGACCGCCTGCATGTCCGGCTGGCTGTTGATGATCTCGGTGAGCAACTTCCTGATCAGCGCGGAATCGTCCACCACCAGAACCTTGATCTTTTTCACGCTTTCCTCTGTCGTATCGGCTGATGCTCACGCCGCAAGCGCGGCCTTGCCATCGCGCGCCTTGAGCAGCGCGGTAAATTCGTCCGCCGGAAGCGGACGGCTGAAGTAGTAGCCTTGGATCTCGTCGCAGCCGTGCTCGCGCAGGAAGTTCAACTGCGCTTCGGTCTCCACGCCTTCGGCGATCACCTTCAGGCGCAGGTTGTGCGCCATGGCGATGATGGTCCGGGTGATGGTCGCGTCGTCGTTGTCTTCGGGAATGTCCTTGATAAATGAACGGTCGATCTTGATATGGTCGAGCGGAAAGCGCTTGAGATAGCCAAGCGACGAGTAGCCGGTGCCGAAATCGTCGATCGACAGGGAAATGCCCATGGACTTGAGCTGGCGCAGGGTCTGGATCGCCTGTTCCGGATTGCCCATGACCATGCTCTCGGTGATTTCCAGATCGAGCGCTGCCGGCTGCAGGCCGGTCATATCGAGGATACGCGCCACGTCGCTCACCAGGCTCGCCTGGGCAAACTGCCGCGCCGACAGGTTGACCGCCACTCTGAGCGGCGGCACGCCTTCCCGGTGCCAGGCCTGGGTGTACTCGCAGGCGGCTTTCAGCACCCATTCGCCGATAGCCACGATCAAACCGGTTTCCTCGGCGAGAGGAATGAACTCGGCCGGCGAGACCATGCCGGATTCCGGCCGCTTCCACCGCACCAGCGCCTCCATGCCGGTGACACGGCCGCTGGCAATGTTCACTTTGGGCTGGTAATGCAGCACGAATTCCTCGCGCTGCAGCGCGCGCCGCAGGCCGGACTCGAGCGTCAGCCGTTGCAAGGAATGGATGTTCATGGTCGGCGTGTAGAACTGGACGTTGTTCTTGCCCTGCTCCTTCGCCCGGTACATGGCGATGTCTGCGTTCTTCAGCAGCGTCGCCCCGTCGTCGCCGTCGGCCGGGTAAGTGCTGATGCCGACGCTGGCGGTAACGCTGCACTCGTGCCCTCCCTGCAGCAACGGCTCCGCCATCGTCCGGATCAGCTTGTGCGCCACGCTGCCGGCCTGGCGCACCTCGGTGACCTGCTCGATCAGGACCACGAACTCATCGCCGCCAAGTCGCGCCACGGTGTCGATCTCGCGCACGCAGCCCATCAATCTCGCCGCCACTTCCTTCAGCACGCTGTCGCCCGCCTCGTGCCCGAGCGTGTCGTTGATGTTCTTGAACCGGTCCAGGTCCAGGAACAGCACCGCCAGTCCTTTGTTGAAGCGCTGCGCGTGGGCGAGCGCGCGCTCCAGACGCTGGTTGAACAGGCTGCGGTTGGGCAAGGCGGTCAGCTGATCGTAGTTGGCGAGAAACTTGAGACGTTCTTCATCGCGTTTGCGTGTGGTGATGTCATTCAGGATCACCGAGTACAGCGACTTGCCGGCGTGCATCATCCTGGAGATCGAGGCCTCCACCGGAAACTCTTCGCCGTCTGCACGCAGTCCCCAGACTTCCATCGCTTCGCCCATTTTGCGCACGCTCTGCCCGCCCTTGACGAAACGATCCACGTGGTGGCGGTGGATTTCGTGCAGGCGGCCCGGGATGACGCGCTCGATGCTGCTGCCGATCGCCTCCTTTGCGGTGGTGCCGAACATCTTCTCCGCCGACGGGTTGAAGAGGACGATCCTGAACTGCTGGTCCACCGCGATGATGGCCTCGACCGCCACGTTGACGATGCCATGCAGCCGCTCCTCGGTGTCGCGCCGCGCCTCCTCCGCCTCCTTGCGCCGGCAGAACAGCCCCATCTGGATGCCGATCGCCTGCAGCACCGCGAGCAAAGCTTCGTCGGTCTCGCAGGCGTCATGGCTGAAGAATTCCATCGCCCCCAGCACGGCGCCAACGGAAAGAATGGGAAAGGCGAAGGTTCCACGCAGCCCGCTCCTCAATGCGACCGGCGCGCGCAGCGCGCCCTCGTCGCGCGTGAGATCGGGGATGCAGATAGGCCCGCCCGAGTCCACCACACGCCGCAGCAGGCCGCTGGCGGACGGAACAAAATCGGAATTGCGCGTATACGCGATGAAGGCTTTGGCCCCGGGGCGGTCCACGCTCCAGGTCTCGTGACAGGCAAAGCTTGCGCTCCCGGCATCCCAACTCCAGCGCGCCCCGCAATCCCAGTCCATGGTGAGGCAGATCGCCTCGATGATGCGCGGCGTTACCACGGCGAGCGTATCGGCTTCGGCCAGTTGGCGCGTCAGATTGTGCTCGAGGGTGCGCCGCAATTCGGCGTGCTTGCGCTCGGTGACGTCCATAATGGTGCCGCGCACCAGGCGCACCTGCGCCGATTCGTTCACCATCGGCAGTCCTCTCAGGATCAGCCAGCGAATCTTGCCGTCTATATTCACCATGCGCAGTTCGGTTTCGAAACCCCGCCCCTGCCGCGCCGCGGTGGCGACCAGCGCCTGAAACGCACGCCGGTCACGCTGGTGCACCCGCCGCAGACAACGAGCATAGCTGGGGGCGGGGGCGGCGGGGGAAATCCCGATCAGATGGCTTGCCTCCTCCGAGCACTCCACGCGCCGCTGATCGAAGTCGTAGCTCCAGTTGCCGAGTTGCGCCATATGCTGCGCCTCGGCCAGGCCGGTCTCGCTTTGGCGCAACTGATGGGTCATCCCTTCGGCCAGCGTCAGCGCGCGGCGCTGCACGCCGGACATGGCGGCGACCAGACCCGCGAGCAGCGCGCTGGTCACCAGGCCACCCAGAAACACCAGCCAGGCGAACAGACTGTCGATCTGATGGCGAAATCCCGCCCGCGGCGTGAACTGCAGCACCCAGGTGCGCCCGCCCACCTCGATGTCGGCACTGCGGCGCAGTTCCGGCATGCCGTCTTCCGCGGACTGCGGCAGGCCGCCTGCAACGCCAACCGGCCCGGTGCTGTCGAAAATCAGCTTGCCGGGCTGAACCAAACCGGTCTGCGCCACCCGCTCCGGGCCGGCATCGTAGATCTGCAGGCGCATCTGCTGCAGGACCTGCGCGCTCATCGTTCCGCGGAACAGGTCCTCGACACTGACGATGGCGCCGACCAGGCCCACCAGGTTGGCGCGGCGCTCTGCGACCGTGGCATGCGGTTTGCCATTGCGATAGACCGCAAGGCGGAAGGCGAAGTCCGTCCGCCGGTCGGCGTCGGCGAGCAAGCCTACCTGTCCTGCCGAAGCGGTGATGCGCCCCGAATCGCGCGCCCGATCGAGCGCGGGAAGGCGGCTCGGGTCGGCGCCCAGATCGTAGCCAAGAAGGTGTTGGTTGCGCGCCGCCGGCTCCACATATTCGATGAGGTAACGCTCCGCTTCCGCACTGCCCCGTGCCGCCGGCGCGCGGCGAATGAAAGTCATGGCTTTGATTCCCGGGGCACTCGTCTCCAGCTCAAGGCTGACGACGTAGCGGCCGAAAGTGGCCCGGTTCACCGTGCCGGACGCCAGAAACAGGGCACGCACGCCCTCCAGCACATCGGCATGCGCGTAGATGCGGTGCTCCACCGCCGCCTGCGCCGCGACGACGAGGTCGTTTAACTGATCCCGCGTTTCCTCCTCGGCCAACTTCTGCGCAAGACCGCCTGCAACCAGCGACAGCACGAACCCGAGCGCGAACACGATCCACGCGGCGTAGGCACGCGAAAGCAAATGCCCCAGCCCGAAATGCGAGCCGGGATTGTGTCGGATCGATGATGGAGTGTGCATGGCCGCCGGACGTCAGCTGAACAGTTCGACTTCACCTGCAACTTGCGTCGACAGCAGGCGCGAGCTGTAGTCCTTCTCACGCACAAAAATCGTGTCGTTATGGATGGCGCGCAGCTTCTTCATCAATACGCGCCCGTTTTTCGGGAAAAAATAGATTTTGCGCGGATAGACGTCGACCAGGTCTTTGGCCGCCACGCGAATCTTTTCCGTTTCGAGGAAGCGCAGCACGAAATCGGCGTTGCGCTGTCCGACGTTCGCTACCGTCATGCCCGGCAGCACGTTGCCGCCGCCGAACACCTTGGCCTCGAGCAGGGTGCGGTGCGCGCCAAGCTTGAGCAGGCTGTTGATCAGGATCTCCATGGCGAAGGCGCCGTAGCGCGCCGACTCGCCGAACGGGCCGTCCCTGTCCGGGTTGGTATCGGGCAGCATGAAATGATTCATTCCGCCGATGCCCGAGAGCTTGTCGCGGATGCAGGCGGTGACGCAGGAGCCGAGCACGGTGACCAGCACCATGTCGCGCTCGGTGACGTAATATTCCCCCGGGAGAATTTTCGCCGCGTCGATGTCCAGACCGCGGTCGAAATAAAGGTTGGGGGCCAGCACTTTGCGGTCCCCGTCAGGCGTTCGCCGGTCGGCCCTTGCCGGCAAGCTCATAGACGGTCTTTCCGCGCAAGCGAAACAGGTCTGCAGCATGGTGAAAGCTCTCCGAATGCCCCGCGAACATCACGCCGTCGGGCCGCAGCAGCGGCGCGAATTTCTGCAAGATTCCATACTGCGTCGGCTTGTCGAAATAGATCATGACATTGCGGCAGAAGATGGCGTGGAACGGCCCGCGCACCGGCCAGCCAGCATCGAGCAGGTTAAGCTGGCGGAAGGTGATTAGCGCGCGCAGCTCCTCGCGTACCCGCGCCATGCCGGCGCGCGCGCCGGTGCCGCGCAGGAAATACCGCCGCAGGCGTTCCTCTTTCATTTTCTCCAGCCGCTCCATCGGATACACCCCGGCCTGCGCCGTGACGAGCACGTTGGTATCGACATCGGTGGCGAGAATCTTCACCGGGGGCTTGAGCGTACCGAAGGCTTCCGCCAGGGTGATCGCCATCGAGTACGGCTCCTCGCCAGTCGATGACGCGCAGCACCAGAGCATGATCTGTCCGCCCTTGTAGCGCTTGACGTGCTCGGCAAGGACGGGGAAGTGGTGCTCTTCGCGGAAAAACGCGGTGAGGTTGGTGGTCAGCGAGTTGGTAAAAGCCTCCCATTCGGCCGCGTCGTTTTGCTCCAGCAGCGCCAGATAGTCCTTGAAATTCGCGAGGCCGGTTGCGCGCAGCCTTCGCGCCAGCCGGCTGTAGACCATCTCCTGCTTGCTCGCGCTGAGCGAGATGCCGGCATGATCGTAGATCAGCTTGCATACCCGATCGAAGTCGCCTTTGGTGAAGTCGAATTCCCGCGCGTCGTGGTTCGATCTCGGTATGGCTTGTTCGGTCTGCATGAGTCTCTCCGCCACCCAAAATAAACGTCCGTTACGCTCGACCAGCGCCGCCCCCGATCAGCTCGCCACCGTGTCGCGCCGACCCGAAACCGCAGCCAGACCTCGCGCGCGCGGCGCGGCGTCCCACTCAAGATCTCGTCCCGAAGCGCAAATCGCCTGTTCCGCCCACAGCTTTGCCAACAGCCTTGCCAATTCACGCATCAAGCGGATCAGCATCGATTGTCTCCTTTAGCCTTCAGCCGCACGCGCGCATACCTCGCCGCTGTCAGCTCCCGTTATCAGAACTCTTCCCACTGATCGTCGGCCGCGCCGCCACCAGCCGCTTTGGCCGGCTTGCGCGCAGGGCTCGGCGCAGGCATCGCGGCCGCCGCTTTCTTGGCCCCGGGCCTTCCCGGCGCCGCCTTCACCGGCAGCCGCGTCACCTGCGCGCTGTGCGCCACCGCAAGGCCCTGCCCGCCGGCGAGCTTGAACACCGACACTGCGCCGGCGAGGTTCTGCGCCTGCTCTTCCAGGCTCTCGGCCGCCGCCGCTGCCTGTTCCACCAGCGCCGCGTTCTGCTGCGTCACTTCGTCCATCTGCGTGATCGCCTGGTTCACCTGCTCGATCCCCGCGCTCTGCTCCTGGCTCGCCGCCGTGATCTCGCTCATGATGTCGGTCACCCGCTTCACCGAGTTCACGATCTCCTCCATCGTCTTCCCGGCCTCGTCCACCAGCTTGGTGCCCGTGCCCACCTTCTCCACCGAGTCCCCGATCAGCGTCTTGATCTCCTTCGCCGCCGCCGCGCTCCGCTGCGCCAGATTGCGCACTTCGGTGGCGACCACCGCAAACCCCCTGCCTTGTTCTCCCGCCCGCGCCGCTTCCACCGCCGCGTTCAGCGCCAGGATGTTGGTCTGGAACGCGATGCCGTCGATCACGCTGATGATGTCGACGATTTTCTTCGAGGACTCGTTGATCGAGCTCATGGTGTCGACCACCTGGCTCACTACCGAACCGCCCTTCACCGCCACGTCCGATGCCCCGATCGCGAGCTGGTTCGCCTGCTTCGCGTTCTCCGCGTTCTGCTTCACCGTCGAGGTCAGCTCCTCCATGCTCGACGCCGTCTCCTCCAGGCTCGAGGCCTGCTCTTCGGTACGCTGCGACAGGTCGGTGTTGCCCGAGGCGATCTCCTTCGCCGCGGTATTGATCGATTCGGTCGCATCGCGCAACTGACGCACGATCTCGGTCAGCTTGTCCACCGTCTCGTTGGAATCGTCCTTCAACTGGCCGAAGGTGCCGGCGTACTCGTTGGTGATTTTCTCGGTCAGGTCGCCCTTGGCCAGCGCCCCCAGCACCCGCACCACTTCGTTCAGCCCCACCGAGCTCACTTCCATCAGCCGGTTGATGCCCTCGGCGAGTTGCTTGAAGAAACCTTCCTTGCCCGCCATCTCGATGCGCTTGGTAAAGTCGCCGTTGGCCGCGGCCTGGACCAGGCCCGCCACTTCTTTTTCCACCGCCACTTCGGCGGTGCGGTCCTTCCACTCCACCGCCGTGCCCAGCCGCTCGCCCTTGTCGTTGATCACCGGTACCGCGACCAGGGCGAAGGTCAGGCTGCCCACTTCGATCTGCGTCCTGTAGGGCGTGCGCAGGTTCGCCAGCATCCCCCGCTGGTGCGACGGATTCTTGTGGAACACGTCGATGTTCTGGCCGATCAGCCTTCTCGAATCGAAATTCGGCAGCACCTTCTTCAGCTCGCCCTCGTTGCGGCTCATCATCGCCATCACCGTCTCGTTCATGTAGATGATGTTCAGGTCCGCATCCGCCAGCATCATGTTGGATTCGGCTTTGTCCAGCGCGCTCCTGATGCGCAGATTTTCCCCGGCGACGCGATTGACTTCGGTGATGTCCGCATCGAGCTTGGACTGCATCGCCTTCAGCGCTTCCAGCACCTTGCCCGCCTCGTCGTGCGCTTCCACCCTGATGTCGTTCTTGTAGTTGCCTTTGCCGATCTCCTCGAAATGGCCGATGGCGGCAGTAAGCGGCCGCACGATCGCGCGGATCAGGAAGAAACCGATGATCACCGCCAGCAGTACGCCCAGCAGCACCGCCGCGAGCGTCACGTTGCGCGCCGTGGCATAACGGCTCTGCGCCGCTTCGTACTCCGCCTTGGCCGTATCGAGCTGCAGCTTCATCAGTGCCTCGATGCCCTGGCCCACCGGCATGTAGAACGGCCGCACCGCTTCCACCACGACGCGGTTGGTTTCCTTGATGTCGTTCGCGCGCAACGCCCTGACCGCCACCAGCAAACCCTCCTGCACGAACTTCCTGCGGTCCTCGGCGAATTTCTTCGCCAGCTCCGCCTCTTCCTTCGCGTGCGGCACCGCCATGTACGTTTCCCAGATCTTGCCGACCGACGCGATGTTCGCCTCGATGTCCGCGGTGTTCTTGCGGATTTCCTCCGGCGTCGGCGTCACCAGGGAAGTGGCGATGTTCAGCCGGTTGCGCGCCAGCAGCCGCTGGATTTCGGCGATCTGCCCCATCGGCACCGCGCGCTCCTGATACACGCTCATCAGGCCGTCGTTCGCCTTGTTCATACCCGACAGGCCCATCAAGCCGATTCCGGCCAGCAGCACCGACAACAGGCCAATCACAAAGATCAGCCGCGATTTGATGCTCAGATTCTTGAACATGATTGCTTCCCCTTTCAATGCCTACAGTTAAACGCGTTGCGTGGTTGTGCTGCGAGGTTGTGTGGTGTGCCGCCGTTACTGGACCGCCATGTCGGTCAGCGACATGTCGCTGCTGGTCATCAGTTTCTCGATGTCCGCCAGGATCAGCATGCGGCTGTCCACCGTCCCCAGCCCCATGATGTATTGCGTGTCCAGCCCGGCGGCAAAGCTCGGCGCCGGGCGCATCTGCTCCGGGCTGAGCGAAATCACGTCGGAGACGCTGTCGACGACCATGCCGACGATGCGGCCGGCGACGTTCAGAATGATCACCACGGTGAAAATGTTGTACTCGACGTTGCCCAGGTTGAACTTGATGCGCATGTCGACGATCGGAATGATGGTGCCGCGCAGGTTGATCACCCCCTTGATGAAACTGGGGGTGTTGGCGATGGCGGTGACCGCCTCGTAGCCGCGGATTTCCTGCACCTTGAGGATATCGATGCCGTACTCTTCCTCGCCCAGGCGGAAGGTGAGGAATTCACGCGCCATGGCGCCTGCCGCTGCGGCTGCCTGGCCCGCTCTTGCCGCGGCAGACCCCGCCCCCGTTCCCGCTTCAACTACCTGTGTCATGGTTTCACTCCTTCTGGTTGGCGCTCGCAGCGCTTATGTTCGGCACTCGGGTGCGGTACTCAACTCAGGCCGCCTTCAGCAATTCGGGTTTCGACAATCGCACCAGCGCCCCGACATCCAGGATCAGCGCCACCTTGCCGTCGCCCATGATGGTCGCCCCGGAAATGCCCGGCGCCTTGCGGTAATTCGTCTCCAGGCTCTTGATCACCACCTGGTGCTGGCCAACCAGTTCATCCACGAACAGGGCGGTCTTGTTGCCCTCGGACTCCAGAATCACCATGATTCCCTTGTCCATATCGGCAACGTTCGGTTTGAGCTTGAATTTTTCGTGCAGCGCCACCACCGGCAGGTATTCCCCGCGCACCTGGACCACGGCGCCCTGGCCGCTGATGGTCTTGATGTCGCCCGGCGCAGGCTGCAAGGACTCGATGATGTAGGTGAGCGGGATGATGAATATCTCCTTGCCCACCCCGACCGACATGCCGTCCAGGATGGCCAGCGTCAGCGGCAGGCGGATGGAGATGCAGGTACCCGAGCCGAGCAGGGACGAGATTTCGATGCTGCCGCCCATGCCGTGGATATTCCGCCGCACCACGTCCATGCCGACGCCGCGGCCGGAGACGTCGGTGACCACGTCGGCAGTGGAGAAGCCGGCCTCGAAAATCATCTGCCAGACGTCCTGGTCGGCCATCTCGTCCGACACCGCCAGGCCGCGCTCGCGCGCCTTGGCGAGAATCTTTTCGCGGCTCAGGCCGCCGCCGTCGTCCGCCACCTCGACGATGATGTTGCCGCCCTGGTGGAACGCCCGCAGGGTGATCGTCCCCTTGGGATCTTTGCCGGCAGCGACGCGCTTGTCCGGGGTTTCGATGCCGTGGTCAAGACTGTTGCGCACCAGGTGGTTGAGCGGATCGGCAATTTTCTCGATCAGGCCCTTGTCGAGTTCGGTGCCCTCGCCCACGGTTTTGAGTTCCACCTGCTTGTTCAATTTCGCCGCGAGGTCGCGCACCACGCGCGGGAAGCGGCTGAAGACGAAGGAGATCGGCATCATGCGGATCGACATCACCGATTCCTGCAGGTCGCGCGTGTTGCGCTCCAGCGTGGCCAGGCCGTTCATCAGGGACTCGTACAGCACCGGGTCCACGCGCGAGGCGGTCTGCGCCAGCATCGCCTGGGTGATCACCAGCTCGCCCACCAGGTTGATCAGCTGATCGACTTTTTCCACGCCGACGCGGATGGAAGAGGCCTCGGCCGCTTCGGCGCGGTCGCCGGCGCGGCGCCCCGTCTTGGGCACCGTCTCGGCGGCAGCATCGGTCGCGCGTCTGGCGGGTTCCTCGCCAGGAGTCGCCGGCGGCACGGTATCGGCAAAGAAGCCAAAGGACTCGGCGGCGGCAGGCTTGGTCGCCGCTGCCGTGAGAATGGCATAGAGGTTCTCCGGGCTCGGATCGACCGGCGCCGGGTCGCCGGCAGGAATCGGCTGCGTCGCGACCACCGCGCGCGGCGCCTCCTTGAGAGTCACCACGGCTGCGACCGGCGCGACCGCGACGGGCGCGGCCTGTTTGCCGTCGGCCAGTTCATGCAGGCGCTTGCAGATGTCCGCCACCGCCTGCGTATCGACCGCGATGTCGGACTGGCGCCCGGCAAGCTGCATTCTCAGCACATCGACGGCCTTGAGGAACACATCCACCATTTCGCTCTTCAGCCGCAATTGGTCATTGCGCAGCTTGTCCAGCAGCGACTCCAGAATATGCGTGGTTTCGGTGATTTCGTTGAAGCCGAAGGTGCCGGCACCGCCTTTGATCGAATGCGCGGTGCGGAAAATCGCGTTCAGGTCGTCCTTGCCCGGGGCGTCGACATCGAGTTCGAGCAACAGCCGCTCCATTTCCCCGAGCAATTCGGCCGACTCCTCGAAAAACACCTGGTAGAACTGGCTCATGTCGATGGTCATGGCGCTTCCTCAATATTTGGAGGGTGTTTCAGAATTACCGAAACGGCCCGTGACTCGGGGGAACATGAAGGGATGTTTCCCCTCATTTTGTAATTCGCTGTTCGCGTGGATTGCATTGCCGGTTGGCGTTCGCAGGAGGCTCAGCCGATCACCTTGCGCACGACTTCGAGCAGGCGCGTCGGATCGAACGGCTTCACCAGCCAGCCGGTGGCCCCGGCGGCCCGGCCCTCGCTTTTCATGGCGTCGCCGGACTCGGTGGTCAGGATCAGAATCGGCGCGGTACGGTAGCCCGGCAGCCGGCGCAGCGCGCGCACCATCGACAGCCCGTCCATGCGCGGCATGTTCTGGTCGGTCAGCACCAGGTCCACCGTCTTGGTCTTGGCCTTGGCCAGCCCGTCTTCGCCGTCCACCGCTTCGATCACTTCGTAACCCGCGCTTTTCAGCGTGAAGGTAACCATCTGCCGGATGGAGGCCGAATCATCGACTGCGAGTATGCTTTTAGCCACGGAACTTTCTCCTCATCGCCTGCCCCCGCACAACATCAAAACAGCTCGACTTCCCCCGCCTGCATCAGCTCCTGCCGCACCGGGCTTGCCGCCCTGGCTTGCCGCCACTGCTGCAACAGGCCCCCGACCCGCTGCGGCAGATCCGCTTGCGCACACTGCGCGGAGACCTCGCGTATCCGGTGCATCGCCTGCTCCAGCGCCGCGAGTTCCGAGCGCACATGGCCGAGCTTCTGTCCGACCACATCGCGAAACTGCAGTGCCGTTACCGCGCCGTTTACGTCGCTGGCGACGCGCTCGGCCGCGGCGCGCAGCCGCTCCGCGCCCGGCATGCCCTGCGCTGCGGCCGCCGCCTGCGCCAATTCGCTCTGATGCGCGCGCGCCTGCTCGCTCACGCTGTTGAACGCCGCCATCAACTGCTCGATCGCATGCCCCAGCAGATCGTCCACCCGCTGCAATTCCGTGCACGCGCCCTGCATCTGCTCGATCATTACCTGCGCCATGCCATCGACGGCGCCGCGGGACGCGCCGTCGGCGGCGGCCAGACCCGCGTCCATCGCCGCCTCCATCGCCGCCTCCATCGCGCGCCGCTCGCGGCGCAGCGCATAAACCAATACGGCCGCCCAACCCAGCCCCGCGGCCGCCAGCGATAACACGGATATCGGCCAGGTCGAGGAAGACTTGAACAAGTAAAACGGCACGGCCAGGACCAGGGTCCATGCCATTCCCAAAAAAATTGCGTCATTGCGGACGCCGTTCGTTTGCACTTTCGCGTTTCTCCCTGAGCCGGATAAACCGGAAACCTGGCGCAATGCAAGGTTCGGCACGTCGCCACGGCACCCCTTTGCGCAGCCGCCAACTTATCAGGTCCGTGTGCGCGCAATGCTCAAAACAGCAACGGGAAATCCCTTCAATTTGAACGATTGAAGCGGCCCGCACGCGCGCAAGATCGAGTGCCAATTAATTGATGCTATGATTATTTAGAGGCTTGGAATCTGTTTCAAAATGAGGGGATACCTCCCCTCATGCTCCCCTGGATCGGCCCGTTGCAAAATTCATCCTGCAACGGGTTCTTAAAAAGTCGTCATTCTTCGGCTGCAGGCCGGGCAATGACGAAGTCCGCAGCCAGCTTGAACCG
>Ga0315281_10003371_pt1 | contig 23427 bp, 33 predicted proteins | sample YL17G07_0_MG_FD_204540 | JGI IMG/M metagenome (GOLD analysis project Ga0315281, IMG submission 204540) | Sediment microbial communities from Yellowstone Lake, YNP, Wyoming, USA - YL17G07_0 | ecosystem: Environmental > Aquatic > Freshwater > Lake > Sediment | place: USA: Wyoming | collected... | reverse complement strand
GGGGGAAACAGTTGAAGGAAGGGAATTAGCTGAAGCCGCAGGTGCAGCCGTTGTTGCAACAAATGAGCTTTTATTGCCCACCGGACCGATGGAAATTGAACAGGGGGTTTCTGATAAAACTAGCTAGTAAATAATATGCCGGATATCCAACATTCAACAGATTTAAGAAATCTAGCCGACTTTAAAAGTTTGGAGATAAAACTTGCGTCGCCGGAAGAAATTCGCAGGTGGTCTTGTGGCGAAGTCACCAAACCCGAGACGATTAACTATCGCACTTTAAAGCCGGAGAAAGATGGCCTTTTTGATGAAAGGATTTTTGGTCCCACGAAAGACTGGGAGTGTTATTGTGGCAAATATAAAAGAATTAGATATAAAGGAGTTGTGTGTGATAAATGCGGTGTTGAAGTGACCCAATCAAGAGTTAGAAGGGAGAGAATGGGTCACATAAGTTTAGCGACACCGGTTGCACATGTTTGGTTTTTTAAGGGGGCTCCATCAAGGATATCCCTTGTGTTAGGCGCCGCGCCAAGAGCCATAGAGCAAGTAATTTATTTTGCTAGATACTTGGTAGTTGACGTTAAAGAAGAGGCGAGGAAGGAAGCGATAAATGCACTGGAAAAATCCAGAGTCGAGAGAGAGAAGGAAGTTGTAGAGTCTTTTAAGAGCATAAAAGAGGCACTTATTAAAGATATGGAAGAAGTAGGCAAAAAGGCAAAGACAAAAATTAGAGATAAAGAGCAGTTTGCCTTGGCAACGAGCGAAATAAAACTGGAGTTTAGAAAGAAACAAGCAGCAATTAATGAAGAAGAAGAAAAAACACTGGTAAAGACGGGTCAGCTATTTGAAAATTTAATTTCGCTTACAAAGAATGTAAAACCCTTAAGTATTCTAAGTGAAGAGGAGTATGAGGAACTCGCGGATCACAATGCCGCTGAATTTTTAGTAGCGAGGATGGGGGCAGATGCCGTTTTGTCGGTGATTGAAAAGATAAAACTTGAAGAGTTGTCTTCATCTTTAAGGAAAGAACTGGGGGAGATAAAAAACGGGAGCTCGCGTTATATAAAAATTTCAAAAAGATTAAAACTTATTGACGGAATGAGGAGGGCAAAAATTAATCCAACCTCGATGATACTAAAAGTTCTTCCTGTGCTTCCTCCGGATTTAAGACCAATGGTACAGCTGTCGGGAGGAAGATTTGCAACAAGCGACCTTAATGATCTTTATAGAAGAGTAATTAATAGAAACAACCGATTGAAACATCTTATTGGTCTGGGCGCACCGGAGATTATCTTGAGAAACGAGAAAAGAATGCTTCAGGAGGCAGTGGATTCTTTAATCGATGCATCGCAAAGAAAAGCAACCAGAAAAGGACGGGGTAAGCAACCTTTAAGGTCGCTTTCGGATATGTTGAGAGGAAAGCAGGGAAGGTTTAGACAAAATTTATTAGGGAAAAGGGTGGACTATTCGGGACGTTCCGTAATTGTTGTTGGACCGGAATTAAAACTGACACAATGTGGACTGCCAAAAGAAATGGCACTTGAGATGTTTAAACCCTTTGTTTTGAGAGAAATGATAGTTAGAGGAATAGCCCCCAATGTGAAGAGTGCAAAAAACATGCTGGAGAGACGGCCGTCGGAGGTTTTCGATATTTTGGAGGAAATAACTAAAAACCATCCAGTTCTTTTGAACAGGGCGCCGACTTTGCATAAATTGTCTATACAGGCTTTTTACCCGATACTGATCGAGGGAAGTGCAATCAGGCTTCATCCAGCGGTATGTTCAGGTTTTAATGCCGATTTTGACGGGGACCAAATGGCAGTACATATTCCCCTGTCACAAAGAGCAATTGACGAGGCACGGAATTTAATGCTACCAGTGAATAATCTATTAAGACCTGCTGACGGTGCTCCCGTTACGACACCTGCTTCAAAAGAAATGGCTTTAGGAGTGTATTTCCTTACGAGTGAAGATCCCTCTTTGCCCAAAAGTACAAGTGTTTTTTCCGGCAAGGAGGAGTCAATATTTGCATATCAATCAGGTAAGATCGAACTAAGACAAAATATTTCTGTTTGGATGAGGAGTGGAATAGTGGAGACCACCACCGGAAGATTATTTTTTAACGAAACTTTGCCTGAATCTTTTAAGTTTGTAAATGAGGCTGTGACATCGACGATTATTAAGCAACTTTTAACAGAAGCCTATGGATCTGAAAGTAAAGATAAAGTTGCTGAGATGATAGATGCAATAAAAGATCTTGGATTTTGGGGAGGGACAATCTCGGGTTTGTCTTTTGGAGTTTCTGACGCAAAAATATTTCCCGGCAAGGCAAAGATGCTTAAAGAGGCGGAAAAAGACGTTGCGAAAATTGAAAGCAATTATTCGCAAGGACTTATCACCCATGAGGAAAAACGAAGACTGACTCAGGAGGTTTGGATTTTGGTATCGGAGGAGTTGGTTGATAAAACATGGGACGCACTTGAGGAATCCAATCCAATAAAGATTGTAATCAATGCAAAAGTTGGTCGTACGTCACGCGACCAAGTCAAACAATTAGCTGCAATAAGGGGGCTTATTGTAGACCCGATGGGTAAAATTGTTGAACTTCCGATAAAGTCAAATTTTAGAGAGGGACTTTCAGAGTTTGAATATGTTACAAGCTCCAGGGGTTCGAGAAAAGGTTTGACTGATACTGCAATAAAAACTGCGGATGCGGGGTATTTAACAAGAAGGCTCGTCGATGTGGCCCACGACGCAATAATTAGGGATCAGGATTGCGGGACTAAAGAAGGATTTACCATAAAGAAAAACCCCAGGGCCGGCGTCTTTGTTTCAAGGATTGTCGGGAGAGTTTTAGCTGAGGATGTTGTTACAAATAAAGGCAAAGCCTTGTTTTCTAAAGGACAACTATTGGATGTGAAAATGGCGCAAAAAATTGATGCTGAGGGAATAGAAAAAGTTATATTGAGGTCTCCCCTGACCTGTGCCTTTAGGCACGGCCTTTGTTCCATGTGTTACGGGTGGGACCTTTCAAATAAAGAACTTGTAGCTGTTGGTACACCGGTCGGAGTAATTGCTGCCCAATCAATTGGTGAACCTGGTACACAGCTTACTCTAAAAACGAAACATACTGGGGGTGTTGTGGGGGTTGATATTACCCAAGGACTTCCCCGAGTTGAAGAATTGGTTGAGGCTAGAATGCCCAAAATTCTCTCACCCCTGTCAGAGATTTCCGGTAAGGTTAAGGTGTTGGATACAGATGCTGGTTGGAAAATCACAGTTACTTCCAAAGAAGCAAAAATGAAGGAGGAAAGAGAATATATTGTTCCTAAGACCATAAAAATTAGTATTAAAGATGGAGACAGTATCGGAGCCGGAGAACAATTGGCCTTAGGTTCTTTAGATATTAAGGAAATATTGTCTATAAAGGGTTTGACTACTGCTCAGGAATATATGATAAATGAAATACAAAAGGTATATGAATCTCAAGGAATACCAATAAACGATAGGCATTTTGAAGTAATAATCCGTAAGATGAGCGATGAAGTCAAGATCTCAACTTCGGGGGATACAATATTTTTACCTGGAGAAATTGTAGTAAAGTCAGTTTTTGAAGAAGAAAATGAGAAAGTTTTAGCGGCTGGAGGAGAGCCAGCCTCTGCACAACAGGTAATCTTAGGTATAACTAGGCGTGCGCTGTATGTTGAAAGTTGGCTTTCTGCTGCTTCATTCGAACAAACTACAGATATTCTAACAGAAGCATCGCTTTTGGGAAAAGAAGATAAACTTTTAGGGCTAAAAGAGAATGTAATTATTGGAAGATTAATACCTGTAATGTTTGAAAGGATTAAAATAAATAAGGAGGAAAGAGTTCAAAATTAATTTGTTATAACAATTAGTAAGCTAAAAAAGATATGCCGACGATATCACAACTAGTAAGAAGGGGAAGAAAAAGGGTCGCTAAAAAAACTAAGGTGACCTCCTTAAGGCGTTGGTTTAATACCCGGGAAAGAAGGTTTTCGGAATCACCCTCGCCGTTTAAGCGTGGGGTTGTTCTCTCGGTGAGAACAATGACGCCTAAAAAGCCGAATTCGGCTTTAAGGAAAGTTGCAAGAGTGAGATTTTCGAATAAGCAGGAGGTAACTGCATATATTCCTGGCGAAGGACATGAACTTGCAGAACACTCAATAGTATTAGTTAGGGGAGGGCGTGTCAAAGATTTACCAGGCGTCAAATACCATATAGTTAGGGGTAAATATGATTCAACCGGAGTTGTGGGGAGGCAGACATCCAGAAGTCGTTATGGGACAAAAAGTGGCGGGGCACCTAAAACAGCTCCCGTGGCCGCTGCAACGAAAGAGGTGGTTTAAAGAAATTTTTATATATGGCAAGAAGAGGACAATCAAAAACCAGAAAAGTATTACCGGATTTAGTTTATAGCAATCGTCTTGTAACGAAACTGGTAAATAGGAGTATGCATGACGGAAAAAAATCAGTAGCGCAAAAAGAAGTTTATCGTGCCCTTGAGATTATTAAGGAAAAAATGGGGGAAGACCCGATTAGAATTTTTAATCAGGCTTTAGATAATATAAAACCCGCAATGGAAGTAAGATCGCGTCGTGTTGGGGGGGCTGCGTACCAGGTGCCCATGGCAGTACGGGGGCCAAGACGTGAGTCACTCGCTATAAGGTGGTTGATAAATGCGGCAAATGCAAGGCCCAATTCTGAGTATCATACCTATGCTGAGAAACTAGCTACGGAAATAATTGATTCATCTAAAGGAGAAGGCGCAGCGGTGAGAAAGCGTCAGGAGATGGAAAGAATGGCGGAGGCAAATAGAGCTTTTGCCCACTTCAGGTGGTAAAAGAGGGTGTTGGAGTTGCCGCTTTTTTAATTAAGAAGCGGTTTTTAATACTAAAAGAATATTTTTGAGTAGTAGGTGAATTATTTTGTTAAAAAGTCTTAATTGTTTTAATATATTTAATTAAGCAACTTTTTTATATGGCGGCGGAAGTACAAAAGAAAAAGTCAGCGATGGTAATGACGGTAACAAAAAACCGCGATGTTCCTTTGGAAAAAATCCGAAATATCGGTATTATTGCTCATATTGATGCCGGAAAGACCACGACTACAGAAAGGGTTCTTTTTGAAACCGGGAAAACCTATCGATTGGGGTCCGTTGATGAGGGCACAACGGTTACCGACTGGATGGCTCAAGAAAGAGAAAGAGGAATAACGATTGTATCTGCTGCTATTACCACCTTTTGGGAGCTAAAAAGGAGAAGCTCAGTTAATGAGGGAAATTACAGAATAAACATTATCGACACACCAGGACATATTGATTTCACTGCAGAGGTAGAGAGGTCTTTGCGGGTTCTGGATGGCGCAATTATGGTTTTTGATGGAAGAACGGGCGTTGAAAGCCAATCGGAAACAGTTTGGCATCAGGCAGATAGGTATAACGTTCCACGAATATGTGTCCTGAATAAATTAAACTTGATTGGGGCGGACTTTGAAGCAAGTATTAGGTCAATAAAAGAAAGATTGGGGGCAAATGCTGCGCCGGTAATAATTCCCATAGGACAAGAGCACGATCACAAGGGGATTATTGATTTAATTAGAATGAAAGCCTATACATATGAATCCATTGAAGCTAATAAGCTCTATGAGGCAGAGATTCCTGCGGAACTGTTGGATCAAGCGAAAAAGTATAGGCGGGAACTTATTGAAAAAGTGTCCGAGTTTGATGATGTAGCTTTAACTAAATATTTAGAGGGGCGAGAACCGGATGATGTCGAATTAAAAAGAGCGATACGTTCTGGAGTAATCGCAGTCAAATTCTTTCCTATTTTTGGTGGGGACAATAGAACCGCAGAAGTACAGTTTTTATTAGATGGGGTGTTGGAGTACCTACCATCACCTTTGGATTTACCCTCTGTTGAGGGAGTAAATCCGAAAACAGGCGAAAAAGAGACACGCGAGAGGAAAAATGAAGCCCCATTTTCTGCTATTGCATTTAAAGTAATGACGGATCCGCATGTGGGGCGCTTAATTTATCTTAGAATTTATTCGGGGAAGATTTCCTCTGGAGAGGTTGTTTATAACTCGACCAAACAAACATCTGAAAGAATCGGAAAGCTGGTTCTTCTTCACGCAGACCAAAGGGAGCTTATTGACAGCGCTTTCGCGGGAGAAATTGTTGCAGCTGTCGGTTTGAAGGATACGACAACAGGTCACACCCTTTGTGACCCCGGTTCTCCAATACTCTTAGAATCAATAGCTTTTCCTGAACCAGTTATATCCTTGGCTATTGAGCCCGCTACAAAAAGCGACCAAGAAAAAATGGGTAATGCTTTGGGAAAATTGTCCGACGAGGATCCAACCTTTAGAATTAAATCAAACCAGGAAACCGGGCAGACAATTATATCCGGTATGGGGGAGTTACAGCTTGAAGTTTTGGTTGACAGAATGAAGAGGGAGTTTAGTGTAGAGGCAACAACGGGGGCTCCACAAGTAGCGTATAAAGAAACTATTAAAAAAATAGCGCAAGGAGAAGGAAAGTACATTCGACAGACTGGAGGCAGAGGGCAATATGGACATTGTCTTTTGCGTGTTGAGCCACTGGGCCGTGGCGAGGGGTTCGAATTTAAAAATGAAATTAAAGGTGGGGCAATTCCTCATGAATATATCCCGGCGATCGAGAAAGGGGTTAAGGAAAAACTGGAAAATGGAATAATAGCAGGTTTTCCTATGATTGATATGAAGGTTGCTGTATATGATGGAAGCTTCCACGAAGTTGACTCTTCAGAAATTGCCTTCAAAATTGCGGGCTCACTGGCGGTGGAGGAGGCTGCAAGGCATGCAGATATGATTTTGTTGGAACCTATTATGAAGGTAGAGGTTTCCACACCAGAGGAGTTTATGGGAGATGTTATCGGTGATTTATCTTCGAAAAGGGCCCAAATTCAGGGAACGGAGAAAAGGGGCGTAATGACGGTTATTTTAGCGCTTGCTCCCTTGGCAGAACTTTCTGGATATGCAACTAAACTTCGTTCAATTTCCCAAGGTAGGGCGTCTTATTACATGGAGCCTTCGCATTATGAGGAAGTTCCTAAAAATATTAGTGAACAAATTGTTGCCAAAGCCGGGAAAGTTGAAATGGCAAGGGGTCAATAAATTGAGCTAATAATTTTAGTGAACAATTTAACCCTTGACACCCATAATTAGCTCTAACTATAATACGCTCGCTGGGGCATAAAATACCCTTGTTTATTTAGCCAGAAATCAGTATACTTACCGCTTAGCAAAACTAATATGGCAGGAGAAGCAAAACAGAAATTTGATAGAACTAAGCCTCATGTAAATGTGGGAACTATTGGTCATGTTGACCACGGAAAGACTACCCTGACGGCTGCAATTACCTCGGTTTTATCCAAACAACCAGGAAATAAAACTAAAGCTTACAAATTTGATGAAATTGATAATGCTCCGGAGGAAAAAGAAAGAGGGGTTACGATTAATATCTCCCACATCGAGTATGAAACTGAGAAGAGGCATTACGCTCATATAGATGCCCCCGGACACGCTGACTATATCAAGAACATGATAACAGGGGCCGCGCAAATGGATGGTGCAATTTTGGTAATTTCAGCTGCGGATGGACCGATGCCTCAAACGCGTGAGCATGTAATTTTGGCCAGACAGGTTAATGTTCCTGCGATTATTGTCTTTTTGAATAAGTGCGATACCGTTGATGATCCTGAAATTATTGATTTGGTTGAAGCCGATGTAAGAGAACTTCTTAAAAAATATGAATTTCCGGGGGATGAAGTTCCGATTATCCGGGGTTCAGCTCTTAAAGCTTTAGAGGGTGATGCAGAATCGGAAAAGCAGGTTTTGGAGCTTATGAAAGCGGTTGATGAATATATTCCGGAACCCAAAAGAGACACAGATAAACCATTTCTTATGCCCATAGAAGACGTTTTCGCAATAAAAGGTCGCGGAACTGTGGTTACTGGCCGTGTTGAAAGAGGAAAACTAAAAGTGAATGAGGAAGTTGAGCTGGTTGGCTTGAGAGATACCAAGAAAACAGTTGCAACCGGACTTGAAATGTTTAGAAAAACTTTGGAAGAAACAATTGCTGGCGACAATGTGGGGGTACTTTTAAGAGGAATTGAAAAAGGGGACGTTGAGCGTGGGCAGGTACTGGCAAAACCCGGATCGTTAACTCCACACACTGAGTTTGAAGCTGAGGTTTATATACTTTCGAAGGAAGAAGGGGGGCGTCACACACCCTTTTTCACTGGCTATAAGCCACAGTTTTATATTAAAGTTGCCGATGTTACTGGAGAGGTGACCCTTCCTGAAGGAATAGAGATGGTTATGCCTGGTGATAGTGCCAAGATGAAGGTTAAGTTAATTCAACCTGTAGCGATGGAGGAGGGATTTAGGTTTGCAATTCGAGAGGGTGGTAGCACAGTCGGTGCTGGAGTTATCACAAAAATAATTGCTTAATAAAAATAGCACCTGAATATATTGCGGATAACCGCAGAAAGAAAGGGTCTTATGCCAGTAGGACGACTACGAGTCAAGCTAAAAAGCTATGATCATAGAGTCATAGACGAAGCGGCAGCAAAAATAATCGATACCGCCTTAGCTACTAGTGCAAAAGTAATAGGCCCAATTCCACTCCCAACAAAAAGAAGCATGATGGCTGTTAAGGAGTCTCCTTTTATAGATAAAAATGCCCAGGAACATTTTGAGATGCTTGTTCATAAACGCCTGATTGATATTATTGATCCCTCGGAACGTACTATTGATTCTCTCTCAAATCTTGATCTTCCCGCCGGTGTCAGTATAGAAATAAAAATGTAATACCTTTTCACTTTTTACTCGCTCTTTAAGTATGGGCGAATGGCCTGTATATCTTCTGGATAATTTTTTACTTGAGGCTAATTGACGATTGAGTATATTTGTTTTATAATCAACCCATCGTGGAGATGGTATCTGTAACTTACCACGTATAGTTTGCAGGAAGTGCCATTATAAGGCGCCTCTGGCGCCTTTTTTTGTGGCAAAAGAAAAAATATGTTGGACACGATTTTGGGAACTAAAGGAAAAATGGGCCAAGTATATGTTAAGGGGATGAGAATTCCGGTAACAAAACTTTCGGTCGGTCCTTCTGTTGTAACCCAGTATAAAACTCAAATAAAAGATGGTTACTGGGCGATGCAATTAGGTTTTAGCGAAAAGAAAATTAAAAACATTTCGAAACCAGTACTAGGACATTTAAAGGGCGCCACCAAAAATAACAAGGCGCCCAGATTTTTGCGTGAGGTAAGGGTAGATAAGGAAGAAAGTATCAATGTTGGAGACCAAGTAAAAGTTTCTGATATTTTTCGTGTGGGGGATATTGTGTCTGTCAGGGGGCTTTCAAAAGGGAAGGGTTTTGCCGGGGTTGTTAAAAGATGGCACTTTGCTGGGGGGCCCAAAACACACGGACAATCAGATAGGCAAAGAGCACCCGGGTCAATCGGACAGGGAACGACACCGGGGAGGGTTTTAAAAGGCAAAAGGATGGCTGGTAGGATGGGTTCGGATATGGTTACATTAGGCGGGTTACATGTTATTTCTATTGATGCAGAAAAAGGGGAAATGTTGGTGTCCGGCCCCGTTCCGGGACGCAGTGGTGGCTTATTGATAATTAAAAAGACTTCTTCGGGAAGCCTGGAAGAGTTGGAGCAAGAAACAGTTGTACAAGTAGTTGAAGGTGAGAAGGATGAAGAAGAAAAATCGGTGGTTAATAAAGAAGAAGGAAACAGATAATAATAAAAACATATGGTTAAAACAATAGTTTATTCAACTAAAGGAGCAAAATTATCCGAGATTAGTTTACCTAAAAAATTTACCAATAAAGTAAATATGAAACTCGTGGCTCAAGCAGTTCGAGTATATGAGGAGAGGTCACATATTGGGTTAGCGAAGGCTAAGACACGTGCTGAAATAAATAGAACAAAAAAGAAATGGTATAAACAAAAAGGTACGGGAGGTGCAAGGCATGGAGCAAAATCGGCACCTATCTTTGTAGGTGGGGGTGTTGCCCACGGGCCAAGGCCTTTAAGGAGAGAGTTGACACTTCCGAAAAAGATGCTTGAAAAAGCGCTTGAATCGGCACTTTCTTTAAAACTTAAAGAGAAAGAGATAATTATTATTGATGGACTTTCCAAAATTTCAAAAACAAAAGATGCCCGTGTTTTACTTGAGAAACTCAAAATTGCTGAAAATAAAAAAATAACTTTTGTGGTAAATAGCGATGCTGTTGGAGCAAAAAGAGCCATAAGGAATTTAAAGAATGGTAGGGCAGTTGACTATAAGCAACTAAATGCGTTTGGGGTAATGAACGGGGGAATATTAGTATTTGACAGGTTGCTTTTTGTAAGCGACACAAAAAAGAAGGAGGGAGTATAGAAGTGAAATTAATACCCGTTTTAACTGAAAAAGGTTTGAATCTTGCCAAGGGAGGGCAATATTCGTTTTGGGTTGAGAGGGGCCATACCAAAAACCAGATTAAAAAAATAATTGGGGAAATTTATGGCGTGAATGTGACTGGTGTAAAAACAATGAAATACAAAGGAGGAACAAAAAAGAACCTTAAGGGAAAGACTATCCGGATAAAAGAGAGGAAAAAAGCAATTGTTACACTAAAGAAAGACGAGAAAATTGATGTTTTTGAAGCTAAGGAGAAAAAGAAATGAGAAAACTAAAGAGATTACTGCCGAAAAATTCCGGCCGGTCAAAAGGATCTGTAACCGTTCGTCATCAGGGTGGAAGGTTTAAGAGATTTTTAAGGGAAATTGAATTTAAGAGAAATAAAAAAGATGTTTGGGGGAAGGTTGAGTCCATAGAATATGATCCCAACAGGAGTGCTGACATTGCGCTAGTACTTTATGAAAATGGAGGAAGGGGATACGTTTTGGCTGCGAAGGGGCTAAAAGTGGGTCAGAAGATAATTAACTCGCAAGTTGCTCCTATTGAGGTTGGCAACTCCCTTCCATTAGGAAAGATACCAATAGGAACCAGTATATATAATATTGAAATTAGACCTGGGAAGGGGGGGCAGTTGGTGAAAAGTGCCGGGTCGGCGGCGGTGCTACAAGGGAAAGATGATGAGTGGGTTTTGGTTAAGCTGCCTTCGGGGGAGGTAAGAAGATTTAATCCTGCGTGCTGGGCTGCGGTAGGACAGGTTGGCAGGGTGGAATCAAGAACGGTAAATTTAAGAACCGCGGGAAGAAGGCGCAGGATGGGAATAAGACCAACGGTTAGGGGTGTTGCAATGCACCCTCACGCTCATCCACATGGGGGAGGAGAGGGAAGAAGCTCTGTTGGATTAAAGCACCAAAAGACAGTGTATGGTAAATCTGCTGTTGGAAAGACAAGGAACAAAAAGAAGTACTCGAACAGGTTTATCATTGAAAAGAGAAAGAAAGGTAGCCACGCTTAATAAGCGGTTTTGGATTAGTTGAAATATGAGTAGAAGTTCTAAAAAAGGCCCATATGTTGACGAACGCCTGCTGAAAAAGGTTAAGGCAGGTGGTGGAACAAAGGAAAAGTCGATAAAGACTTGGTTCAGAAATTGTCAAATACCACCCGAATTTGTTGGGAAATATTTTCAGGTGCATAACGGCCATATTTTTATTGATGTTTTTGTTACGGAGGATATGGTGGGTCACAGGTTAGGAGAATTTGCGCCGACAAGAACTTTTAGAGGACATGGAGAGATTGTTAAACGAATTGTTGAAAAGACTTAAATAGTAAACTGCCCATAGACAATATGGAGATTAAAGCCGAACAAAAATATTTATTGCTTTCGCCCAAAAAAATTAGGGTTATTGTGGGCATGATAAAAAAATTAAAACCCAGTTTTGCTGTTGAGGCACTCCCTCTAGTTGGAAAGAGAGCAGCAGAACCTTTAAGAAAGGTTATTATGCAAGCAATAGCCAATGCAAAAGCTAAGGGGTTGGCTGAGGCAGACCTCGTCTTTAAAGAAATTCAGGTTGGGGAAGGACCCAGATTAAAGAGAGGGCGCCCCGTTTCTAGGGGTCAATGGCATCCAATTAAAAAAAGGATGAGTCACATACGAGTTGTATTGGAAACGCCACATTCCGAATTAAAAACAGAAGATAAAAAAACAAAAACTGAAAAACTATCAAAGAAGGGAGAAACAAATACTGGTGTCTAACGCCTAGTTATTTGTGCCTAATTTTATGGGACAAAAAGTTAACCCGATTGGTATAAGAATAGGATCTTTTTTGCCTTGGAAATCACGCTGGTTTTCTGATGGTACAAATTATAAGAATTTTTTGATAGAGGACGTTAAGATACGTAGGGCGCTTATGGAGAAACTTAAAATAGCGGGAGTAACAGAGATTGAAATTGAGAGATTACCAAAAAGTATGATAATTGTGATTACTGTTTCGCGGCCTGGTGTTGTCATCGGTCGTGGCGGGACGGGAATAGAGGAAATTAAAAAATATATCTTGGAGAAGATTAAAGAGGTAAGAAAGACGTCTCTTAAAGATCTAAAAATTGACCTTAAGGTTAATGAAGTTAAAAATTCGGAGATTTCTGCCCACTTGGTCGTAGAAAGAATAATTGCAGAATTGGAAAGACGAATGCCGAGTAGAAGAGTGGTTACAAGAGCAATGGAGAGGGTAATGGCCTCCGGAGCCTTGGGAATAAAGGTAGTTTTAAGCGGGAGAATTCAGGGGGCGGAAATTTCAAGAGTGGAAAAATTTCATTTGGGGTCCGTTCCGACACAAACGTTAAGAGAAAATATTGATTATGCACAGGCTCCGGCTCTATTAAAAAGAGGATATGTCGGAGTAAAAGTGTGGATACATAAAAAGGAGGAGGAATAACATATGTTGCAACCAAAAAGGAGAAAATACGCAAAAGATTTTAGAGGAAGACGAAGGGGTAAATCCACCCGCGGGTCCAGTTTGACATTTGGGGATTTGGGGCTGAAGGCTACTGAGACAGCCTGGGTTTCAAGTCAGCAAATTGAGGCTGCAAGGCGTGCTATTACCCACACCATGAAGCGCGGAGGCCGTGTTTGGATTAGAGTTTTTCCGGATAAACCAGTAAGCGCAAGGCCTGCAGGGAAACGTATGGGTGGTGGTAAGGGGGATATTGATAGATATGTTGCGGTAGTTAAGCCGGGAAGGATTCTGTTTGAAGTTGCTGGAGCCAGTGAGGAGGTAGTCAGGTCTGCTTTTAGAAAAGCGGCGGCTAAACTTCCCATTAAAACAGTATTTGTGAAAAAAGAGGATTAAAGATATATGAAAAAAAATGATTTATTTGGAATAAGGGTAAAAGATAAAGACAGTATTTTCAAAATTGCTGCGAAAAAAAGGCAGGAATTAAATATTCTTGCCGCAAAAATGCCTACCAAGGGAGACAAAAATCTTAAAAAGTTGAAAAATTTAAAAAAAGAGCTTTCCCAAGTTCTAACGCTTTTAAGGGAAAGAGAAATTATTGATGAGGAAAAGGGTAAGACTGGAATGGACAAAAATGAAACTAAGGGCGTACAGTAATTTTATGAGGCAAAAACATTAGATTTATATGAGAATATTAACTGGTAAAGTCATATCAACAAAAATGCAAAAAACGGCAACGGTTGCTGTTGAACGTTTTGTTATTCATCCTTTATACAAAAAAAGAATAAAAAAAGTAAAGAAGTATCATGTTCATGATAGTTTTGGGGTAAAAGAAGGCGAAAATGTTAAATTTGTGGCCTGTAAACCCTATAGCAAGCTAAAGAAATGGAAAATTATCGGGCAGCAAGCTGTCGTTCAGGAAAAAGTTCATATTAAGAAAGGACAGGTAAAAAATGGTACAGTTTAGAACAGTATTGAAACCGGCCGATAACTCGGGAGCTAAAAAATTGATGATTATTGGAATATCCTCAAAAATTGGGAAAAGAGCTACGTTGGGTGATGTAGTTCTTTGTGTCGTCAAAGGGGCGGATCCTATGGGGGTTGTAGCTGATCATGAAAAAGTGAAGGTTTTGATTGTTAGAACAAAGAAAGAAGTCGGGCGGAAGGACGGGAGCTACATTAGATTTGATGACAATGCCGGAGTGGTTATTGACAAGCAAGGACTCCCACGCGGTACAAGGATTTTGGGTCCAGTTGCAAGAGAAATTAAGGATATTGGTTACAACAAGATAGCTTCTCTGGCGAGAGAGGTAGTTTAAATAATATGATCAAATTTAGACAAGGAGACACAATAAAGATTACTGTAGGAAAGGATAAAGGCAGAGAAGGAAAAATTGAAAGGATTCTTCCTAAGAAGGGAGCGGCCATTGTTCCTGGTGTAAATGTTTACAAGAAGCACTTAAAAGGGTTTCAAAACCAAAAAGGGGGAATATATGATATTCCAAGACCACTGGTTTTTGCCAAAATTGCGCTTGTATGTCCAAAATGTAAGAAGATAACAAGAGTTGGTTTTAAAATAATTGATAGTAAGAAGGTTCGAGTTTGTAGAAAGTGCGGGAAAGAGATTGACAGCAAATAAATTTATATGATTAAAGCAAGATTACAAGAAAAATATGAAAAGGAGGTTGTTCCTGAACTTATTAAAGAGTTTGGAATAAAAAACAAAATGGCAGTACCTAAAGTTGTAAAGGTGGTTGTAAATATGGGTATTGGTAGTTCGATAAAAAACAAGGAAGAGATAGAATCATTGAAAAATGATATAGCATCGATCACGGGACAAAAACCATCTGTAAGACCGGCAAAAATATCTGTAGCATCTTTTAGTATAAGATTGGGAATGCCCGTTGGTCTTTCGGTAACATTAAGATCGACCAGGATGTATTCTTTTTTGGATAGAGTCTTTTCTGTGGTGCTTCCGCGGTTAAGAGATTTTCGAGGAGTTTCAAAAAGAAGTTTTGATCAAAGTGGAAACTATACGTTGGGTTTTAGTGAACATACGGTATTTCCGGAGATTGATCTAGCAAAAAGGGCGTCGCACGGCCTAGAAGCTACAATAGTATTAAATACAAAAGATGTTGCAAAATCTGAAAAACTATTAACCCTCTTGGGAATGCCCTTTGCCAAATCTAATGAAGACCTGGTTCGGAGTAAACCATCGAAAGGAGGACCGCATTAGGGGACAAATACTTGTCTTAAGCGGAGGCAAAGGATGGCAACGACTGCAAAGGAGGTAAGAGAAAAAAAGAAATTAAAGTATTCGGTCCGCCATAGGAACCGCTGTTGTCTTTGTGGAAGACCGAGGGGTTATATTAGGAGGTTTGGTATATGTAGGATTTGTTTTAGGGAATTGGTACACAAAGGGGAAGTTCCTGGTGTTAAAAAAGCAAGCTGGTAATTATATGAAAGATAAATTAAAAATATCGAACTTAACAAAGGATAATTTAAAGGAAAGGTCTGTCGTGGTAAGCTACCCCGTTGGGGATTTCTTAATAAGGATTAAAAACGCTTCTATGGCACATGGCCGGGAGGTAAAGGCTGCGGCGATAAATAAAATAATTGCCATAGCACAGGTTCTTAAAAAAGAAGGTTTTCTGGAAGGTTTTTCTTTAAAAGGAGGGGTTTTAATAGCAAAACTGGCTTATAAAAATAAGGCACCTGTTTTAATGAATATTAAATTAATTTCAAAACCGGGTAGAAGAATTTACGTGGGAGTTCGGGATATAGAAAAGAAGAAAGACCCTTCAATTTCGATTTTAAGCACGGCAAAGGGAATAATGGCCACTAAAGAAGCAATTAAGCAAGGAGTGGGAGGAGAATTGATAGCTGAAATTTTGTAAAGATGCAGGTGGAGCTGAACCTTTTTATCTAATAAAAAACCATGAGCAAAATCGGTAAATTACCAATTGTTTTGCCAGAAGGGGTTACTGTTGAAATAAACGGGAGTCTTGTTATTGTTTCAGGTCCTAAAGGTAAATTGGAAAGAAGAATTGCTAAAGAGGTTGAAATTGTCTTAAAAGACGGGACGTTATTTTTGTCACCCAAGAGGAGGTCCGTCAGTCTTTACGCAATATACGGGACGACTCGCTCTTTAATTGCAAACATGGTAATTGGTGTTTCACGAGGTTGGACAAAGGAGTTGGAATTAGTTGGGGCTGGGTATAAAACCGAGGTTCAAGGAAAAACATTGGTATTAAATGTTGGTTATTCTCATCCTGTTAAAGTTGAAGCACCGGAAGGTATTAATTTTAAAGTTGAGAAGACTTTTGTTACTGTTGAAGGCTTGGATAAGGAAGTGGTGGGACAGGTTGCCGCAAAAATAAGAGGGGTAAAGCCACCTGAACCCTACAAAGGTAAGGGGATAAAGTATAAGGATGAGATAATAAGGAGAAAAGCTGGTAAGGCTGCAAAAACAGTAGGTGCGACGACTTAAGTTTTTACAATGAAAACAATAAAAGAAAGCCAAAGAAAAGCCAGAGTCAGATCAAAAATAAGAAGGTTGGGTAATAGGCCCAGACTTTCTGTTTTTCGTTCCAATAAGCATATTTATGCACAAATTATTGATGATAAAAGGGGAATAACTTTAATTTCTCTTTCCGATAAAAATATTAAAATTGGTGAAAAAGAAGAGGGGAATACAAAGGCAGCCTTTATGGTCGGTGAAGAGTTGGCCAAGAAAGCTCTAAATAAAAAAGTCAGCAAAGTAATATTTGACAGAGGAAGCTATAGGTATCATGGCAGAGTAAAAGCTCTTGCCGAGGGGGCTCGAAAAGGAGGTCTTAAATTTTGATGAGTAGATTTTACCGAAACAATGATTCGCGAAATCAGCCACAGAAAGAGTTTGAAGAGACTGTGGTACAGATAAATAGAATTTCTAAAAAAACCAAAGGAGGAAATCAAATTAGGTTTTCAGCGCTGGTGGTTATTGGTGATAAAAAAGGAAGGGTGGGAGTAGGTATTTCTAAAGCATCTGACGTAAGGGGGGCTATAAAAAAAGCCATTGAAAAAGCAAAAAGAAAAGTTGTGAAAATTACCCTAGTGGGTTCGACGGTTCCCTACTCTACGAGAGAAAAGTTTTCGGCCGCCAGAGTATTAATAAAACCGGCCCCCGCTGGAAGCGGAATTATTGCGGGAGGAGCCATGCGCGTTGTTATGGAGGCGGCAGGGATACGCAACGCAGTGGGCAAAATTCTTGGCACAAAAAATAAAATCTCCAATGTTTACGCAACATTAAATGCTTTAAAAACCATCTCTGAGATGTCTGAAAGAAGGAGAAAAACGAATGATAAATAAATTACCAAAAATAAAAGATAAAAAGAGTAAAAGGGTTGGTCGTGGTTATGGTAGCGGTCGTGGTGGCCATACAACGGGGCGTGGACAGAAAGGGCAAAAGTCACGAAGTAAGATTGGAGTTCTTTTTGAGGGGATGAAAGTAAAAAAATCGCTGCTTAAAAGGTTGCCTTTTCAAAGAGGTAAGGGAAAATTGAAAGGTGGAAAAAACCCAATTATTATTAACTTGGAGATTTTAAATCTTCTAAAGGATGGAACGGTAGTTAATATTGATAGTTTGGTTAAAGGGGGTATTGTTAGAGAAAAAGACTCAAAAGAATTTGGGGTAAAAATATTAGGTGGTGGAGAGTTAAAAAAGAAAATGACGATAACACTCCCCATTTCTGAGTCCGCGGCGCGAAAAGTGGAAAAAGCGGGAGGCAAAGTCGTAAAGACTGGGGTAAATTTTAAAGAACCAGTTAAGTAAACTAAAAAAAGTGGCCGCTAGAGGCCAAAAGATTATATTTATTAAGTATGTTGTCTTCGATATTTCAATATTTTATTAAAATTTTAAAGTCTCCCTCTCTTAGGAAAAGAGTGGTAATAACGGCCATTATACTTGTAGTATTTCGCTTAACGGCCCACATTCCCGCAACAGGGATAGATAAAGAATCTTTAAAAGCTCTTTTTTACGGAAGTCCCCTTCTTTCTCTTTTGGACGTATTTTCCGGCGGCACGTTGGCGAATTTTTCGATTATGGCTCTGGGCCTAAATCCATATATTAATGCCTCGATAATTTTACAGCTGTTGGCTTATGTTATTCCACAATTGGAAGAACTTCAAAAAGAAGGCGAGTACGGCCAGGAAAAAATTAATCAGTACACCAAGATTTTAACAATACCATTAGCAGCTCTTCAAGGTTTTGGAATGTATTCCCTACTAAAGTCCCAGGGGGTTTTGCCTTTGCTGTCGCCACTTGCAATGCTGTCTTTGATTTTGACCATGACGGCCGGAACAGTTTTTGCTGTTTGGCTGGGAGATTTAATTTCAGAGTATGGTTTGAAAAATGGTGTATCCTTTCTTATTTTTGTTGGAATCGTTTCAAGACTGCCGGTGGTTCTGAGCCAATCTGTGAATGTTGTTCAGTCACAGGATGTATTAAAAGTAGTAATATTCTTAGCCTTAGCCCTACTAATAATTGGCGGAATAATCTTTATGAATGAGGCTGTAAGAAAAATTCCTATTCATTATTCGAGAAGATCGGGAAATTTTGCTGTACCTCAAGCTTCAAGCTATCTGCCACTCAGACTTAATCAGGCTGGAGTAATACCGATAATTTTTGCGGTTTCTTTGGTTTTAATGCCTTCTTTAGTGAGCCAGTTTTTAGCAGGCTCAGCAAACGCCCAAATTGCGAAACTCTCGAGCGATATCAGTCGTCTTTTTAATCCTCAATCATTGGTCTATAATTTATCTTACTTTATATTGGTTTTTGGTTTTACTTATTTTTACACGGCGATTGTTTTTAATCCTGATAAGATCTCGGAGAATTTACAAAAGGGTGGGGGTTTCATTCCGGGGATAAGACCGGGGGTTCAAACCTCAAAATATCTGTCTTTTGTTTTGTCAAGGATAACAATGATTGGGGGACTATTTTTGGGCACAGTCGCTGTTCTTCCTTCGTTTTTTCAAAAAACCATCGGAGTTGCCAATTTGGCTATAGGGGGAACGGGGATACTGATCGTTGTCTCGGTTGTTTTGGAAGTAGCAAGAGAACTTGAGGGGGAACTGGCGATGAGGAAGTATGAAAGCTTTGTAAAATAAAAAAAATGAATATTATTATCCTCGGAGCACCCGCATCAGGAAAAGGTACACAAGCGACCTTGCTTGCAGAAAAAATTGGTCTTTATTTGTTGCAAACCGGAGAGCTCTCAAGGAATCTTGCTAAAAAGGATAAAAGGATAAGGGAGATTGTTAATTCTGGAAAACTTATTCCGGAGGAAGAAATGACCATGTATGTGCTGGATTTTCTCCATAAAGAAAAACCGGATTTAAAGAATATATTATTTGAGGGATTTCCTAGGTTTATTTCCCAATATGATGCCCTGGAGAAATTTCTAATGAGCAAGGGGGATGACATTGATTTGGTAATATCTATAGACATAAGCGAGGAGGAAGCGGTTAAAAGAATCTCTTCACGAAGGATTTGCGAAAAGTGTGGAAAGATTTATAACCTAATTACAAACCCACCCCCCAAAGCGGATTGTGAGTGTGGAGGTAATTTAATCCAAAGGAAAGATGACAATCCAGAATCGGTCATGACGCGTTTTAAATACTACGAGGAAAACACAAAAGAGCTCATTGATTATCTTGATAAGAAAGGGAAGCTTGTAAGAATTGATGGAGAAAGGCCAATAGACGAGATCCAAAAAGATTTGATTCGGATATTGAAGAGAAATTAATGGGTATATTTGAGCTTAAAACAGATGCGGAAATTCGTATAATGCACGAGGGGGGAAAGAAACTCTCAAAAATTAAAGAAGCTCTTTTAGAACAAATAAGGGTTGGGAAAAATGCCAACGATGTAGAAAATTTGGCTGATATTCTGATACAGAAAGCCGGGGGAAAGCCATCTTTTAAAATGGTGCCCGGATATCATTGGGCCACTTGTGTAAACGTTAACGCAGGATTGGTTCACGGTATACCCTGTAAAGAAGTTGTATTCAAAGAGGGTGATATTGTTAGCGTTGATTTGGGGATATTATATAAAGGTTTTCATGCAGACTCGTCTTTTTCGGAAGGAATTGGATTAGACAAAGAGATGCAGAAATTTTTGGATGTTGGAAGGGCTGCGTTGCAAAATGCAATAAAAAAGTGTGTATCAGGTGGTAGGATTTACGATATTTCCGGGGCTATTGAAAAAACAGTAAAAGCGGCAGAATATGAACCAATTAGAGCTTTGGTAGGGCATGGAATAGGTAGGAACCTACATGAAGACCCGCAAATACCCTGTTTTATTCCCGGTGACAGAAAGGAAAGTATGCGGATAGAAAAAGGTATGGTTTTGGCAATTGAAGTTATGTATGCAAAAGGTAAACCAGATGTTTATTTAGATAAGGACGGTTGGACAATTTCTATGCGCGATGGTAAAATGTCAGGACTTTTCGAAGAGACCGTAGCTGTGACCAAAAATGGTCCTTTATGCATGACCACGTAAGCTATGTTCTGGTGCGTGGCCTTATTTTTGCGTTTATGGTGAAGACAAAAGATACAGTTGAAATAAACGGGGTGGTTACGCAGTCTCTGCCTAATACTATGTTCAGGGTGGAACTTGTTGACGGCAGGGCTATATTAACAACCCTTACCGGAAGAATGAGACGAAATTTTATAAGAATTTTTCCTGGGGATAGGGTAAGGGTTGAAATGACGCCCTATGACGAGGAACGGGGTAGGATAGTTTATAAGTATATATAAATTCTAGTTTTAGAAAAAAAATGAAAGTAATGAGTTCGATTCAAAAAAGATGCAAAGATTGCAAATTTGTTAAGCGTCACGGGGTCTTATATGTTATCTGTAAAAACCCCAGACATAAGCAACGCCAGGGCTAGCTTGGTAGCGCTTAGGCGTTTATAAACAGAAGGCGAAGATAGGAGAAATATATGGCTCGTATTTCAGGAATAGAACTGGCTGACAATTGGAGAGTGGATTATGCTCTGACAAGAATTAAGGGCATAGGGTGGCCGTTGTCAAAAAGAATATTGGATTTTTTAAAAATTGATCGCGCAAAAAGAATTAAAAACCTTACTTCTGAGGAAGTTGCGAAAATTGGTTCGAAACTGGAAGAATATACGATAGAGGGAGATTTAATAAGAAAAGTTAAATCAGACATAGCAAGGTTACAAGTGACGGGTACTTATCGCGGAATGAGACATTCCAGGAATCTTCCTTCAAGGGGTCAACGCACGAAGACTAATGCGAGAACAAAAAGGGGTAAAAGAAAGACAATAGGTGCTTTCAAGAAGGAGGCTTTAGGTAAAATTAAAGTTGCAAAACAAGCAGAGGAGCAAAAGAAATAAATATGGGGAACATTAAAAAAAAGCAATCAAGCTTGGCAAAGGTGTATATTTCGGCATCGTTTAATAATACGCTGGTTACGGTTACGAATAAGGAGGGCGAAGTTATTGTGTGGGGATCATCTGGCGCAATCGGTTTTAAAGGTACCAGAAAGTCTACGCCGTTTGCGGCGACAGCGGCAGTGGACAAAGTTATAAAAAAAGCGAGGGATGAATTTGGTGTAAAAGAAGTTGAAATATATATTAAAGGCCCGGGGCCGGGGAGGGATGCTGCATTGAGGGCGATTAAGTCTGGGGGAGTAAAGATTTCGCTTATTGCAGATATTACACCAATTCCTCACAACGGTCCTAGACCAAAAAAGAAAAGGAGGGTGTAAATTTAATTTAAAGTTTAAAATTATGGCTAGATATACAGGACCAAAAGATAGATTATCAAGAAGGGAGAGCTTTGATCTTTTTGGAAAAGGAGCAAAATTAACAAGATTAAATATTCCTCCCGGGATGCACGGACCTAAGGGAACCCGGGGTTCATCGCAGTATGGGAAACAACTTAGAGAAAAACAGAAGGTTAAAAGAATTTATGGTATTTTGGAAAAACAGTTTAAGAAATACGTAACCATAGCCTTGCGTACTAAGGGAAATACAGGGGAGAGACTTCTTACACTTTTGGAAAGAAGACTGGATAATGTTGTTTACCGTTTGGGTTTTGCTCCCACGCGTCCCGCGGCAAGACAGGTTGTTTCACACAGGCACATTTTGGTTGATGGGAAGAAGACAAATATTCCCTCGTATCAGCTGGAGGTGGGGCAGACAGTTACACTAACAACAAAGGGTATGAAAATTCCATCGACCGCAAAACTACTAAAAGAGAAGTCGGTGAAAATACCGGGTTGGTTGGAAAGAAAGGCGGCGGTAGGAAAAATTGTTAGAGAACCAAAAAGAGATGATATTAATGAGCCAATATCTGAGCAGGATATTGTTGAATTTTATTCGAGATAAATGAAAGGCGGTGATTTATATGAACGAACCTAAGTTTGAAATAAAAGAAGAAGCAAAAGATAAAAATTACGGAAAATATGTTATTACGCCACTGGAACAGGGCTACGGGGATACCTTGGGAACTTCCTTAAGAAGGGTTCTTTTAACGAGTCTTCCGGGAGCGGCAATAACCAATGTTCGAATTTCAGGTGTCAAACATCAATTTTCAACCCTTAAAGGAATGAAGGAGGATGTTATTGAATTTTTACTAAATTTGAAAAAAGTTAGAATTTCATATTCTGGAGATAAACCCGTAAAAGCTACGCTTTCTGTAAAAAGTGCCGGAGAAGTGAAAGCCCAGGACATAAAACTACCCGCGGTGGCAAAAATTGCAAATCCGGAGTTTGTCTTAGCGACATTAACCAAGGGGGCGAAATTGGAGGCTGAAATGGAAGTTGAAGCTGGTTGTGGATACTCTCTCGCTGAAGAAAGAACCACTAATACAATAGGACTTATTACTTTGGATGCATCCTTTTCTCCAGTGGTTAGGGTTAATTACAGAGTTGAAGAGACTCGTGTGGGAAGATTAACCAATTACGATAAGCTAATTTTTGAGTTGTGGACCGATGGAACCATTACAACAAAGGAGGCTTTATTATCAGCTGCAAAAATCCTTGTTGGATATTTTACTCAGATAGTTTCTCCCAAAAAGGTAGCGAAAGAAGAAAAACCAAAAGAAGATGTTTTGGGGTTGGCAGGAAAGCTTTCGGTGGAAGAGATTGGTCTTCCAACAAGAGTTGCCAACGCACTTACCAGGGCAGGATATGAGACAGTTGAGCAACTAGTGAAAGCCAATAAACAAGACTTGGTAAAGGTTAGAAACCTTGGAGAAAAATCGCTTAAGATAATTGCGGTTGCACTTTCCGAAAAAGGGGTTAGCTGGGAGGCAAAATAAATGAGAAAAATGGTTTTTGGAAGAAAATTGTCTCGAGGAAGAAAGTCTAGAGAGGCGCTTTTTGGATCTTTGTTAAAAGCGCTGGTTAGTTGTGGGGAAATAATAACTACCAAGGCAAAAGCGAAGGCCGTTATAGGTCAAACTGACAAGTTAATTACGCTGGCAA
>Ga0315281_10003370_pt1 | contig 23428 bp, 19 predicted proteins | sample YL17G07_0_MG_FD_204540 | JGI IMG/M metagenome (GOLD analysis project Ga0315281, IMG submission 204540) | Sediment microbial communities from Yellowstone Lake, YNP, Wyoming, USA - YL17G07_0 | ecosystem: Environmental > Aquatic > Freshwater > Lake > Sediment | place: USA: Wyoming | collected... | reverse complement strand
CAGCGTGAGCACGTAGCGCGCGTGGCTGGTGGCAACGAAATAGTTGGTATTCTCGATCCCGGTCGCAATGCCTTCGAGTCCGGTGAGCGTTCCGATCGAGAAATTTTTCAGCCAGCGCGAAAGCTCGTCGCCGCTGACGGGAGTGAAGACTGCCATTAGTTTTGGCGTCCTGCCGGAAATTGCACTGGTGCGACGTCAGAACGTCTTGATCACCCACTGCGGGACCGACAGCCGGGAAGGATCCGTGACATCAACACGGGTCATCGTCCCGCCGCCCGCCTGGTCGATCAGGTAATACGCCGTGCCGTGGGGCGGGGTCACTTTCATCATGTAGAGTTTGCCGTTCATGCGGTATTCCTCGACCTGGTCTTCGCCTCGCCGGATGATGGTCACCTGAGGCTCGAGCGCGGGATCGAGCTCCATTCCTCGCGGCGGCGGCGGCGGTTCCGGGACCGGCTGCAATCCGTAGGGCCGTTGCGTCTGCCCGAACGCGGAAAGTGCCAGCGAAAGTACGGCCAACAGCAGCAAACGTCGCATCGCAATCAATACCCGGTTCGAATGAGGATGGCTCGAATAACAATTGAATTCTAGCAGATTCGGCTGTGGTTCCGGCCTCCTGCCGGTCCATGTTATGTTAACCGCGCAGCGCCGAACCGCCGATGCCGATGAGCAACACTCCCGACGATCCCATAGCGAAGAAATGGCCCTCAAGGCAGGCGCTGCTGCCGGTTGTGCTCGCCGTTGCCGCAGCCGCCGGCATTGGCATTTACCTTGCCGCCGCGCCGCCGTCAGGTCCCGGCGAAAGCAAGCCCGGCACCAACGCAGCGCCGCAGGAAAAATCGCCGCCCGGGGCCGTTCCCGGGGCCGGCGCCAGTGCAGGCAAAGGCGCGCCGGGGAAGCTCGGCATCGCAAAGACCAACTGCCAGGGCTTTGCCGACATCGCCGCGCGCTTCTGGGATCTGAAGCAGGCAGGCCGCCCGATTGAGTTCGTGTTCGGCACCATCGAGCAGAACTCCAAAGGCGACGACGGCAAGGCGCGCGTGCTGAAAGCGCTGGCGCTGGTGGTCTACAAGGACCGCAATGCGACCCGCGACGCCGCCTATCGCAACGCGCACGAGGCATGCATGAAGCAGTGAGGTCCGTGTTCACGCCGGATGCGCGGCGGTCGCAGGACGGCGGCGCCAGCCACATTCTCAAACATTTGTTTTGCCGGATTGGCTATGGTACTGCACCGCTGGCAAAATGACATGTCAATTCCGGCAAGATCGCTGCCGGTGGCAGCAGATCGCCGCGGCCGGTCCGGAGCCGGGAAGCTAAAGGTTCAGCAGCATCTCCGACTCGGCCGACGACGGCGCGAAGCCCCGCTTCTCGTAGTGCTGGAAAATCGCATCGACGACCTGCCCCGGTTCGTCGATGAGCTGGAACAGGTCGAGGTCTGCGGCATCGATCATGCCTTCGCCGATCAGGCGCTCCCTGAACCAGTCGATCAGCCCTTTCCAGAACGGCGAATGCACCAGGATCAGCGGGATGCGCCGGCTCTTCCCGGTCTGGATCAGGGTGAGCGCTTCCATCACTTCGTCGAGCGTGCCGAAGCCGCCGGGCAACACCACGTAAGCCGACGCGAACTTCACGAACATGAACTTGCGGGCGAAAAAATGCTGGAAGGTCTGGCTGACGTCCTGGTAGGCATTGGTGTGCTGTTCCTGCGGCAACTGGATGTTGAGGCCGACGCTTGGCGAGCGGCCAAAGTAGGCGCCCTTGTTGGAAGCTTCCATGACGCCGGGACCGCCGCCCGAGATCACCGCGAAGCCGGCGTCCGACAGGCGCCGCGATATATCCTCTGCAAGCAGGTAGTAGGGACTGTCCGGCGCGATGCGCGCGCTGCCGAACATGCTCACCGCCGGGCGGATGTTCGACAGGCGCTCGGTGCCCTCGACGAATTCTGCCATAATGCCGAAGATGCGCCATGACTCGCGCGCCGTGTATTTCAGCTGGCTGGCGCTGGCATCGATCTGCTTGGGAATCTTGTCCGCGTGACTCATGGTTCCATGCCTTAATTTGCTCCGATGAAGACACTGCTGCTGGTCGACGGCTCGTCGTACCTGTATCGCGCATTCCATGCGCTGCCCGATCTGCGCAGCCCCGCCGGCGAGCCGACCGGCGCCATCTACGGCGTGCTGAACATGCTACGCCGGCTGCATGACGACTACAAGGCAGACTACAGCGCGTGCGTGTTCGATGCGAAGGGCAAGACGTTTCGCGACGACTGGTATCCGGAATACAAGGCGAACCGGCCGCCGATGCCCGACGATCTGGTGGCGCAGATCGCGCCGCTGCACGCATCGATCGAGGCCATGGGCTGGCCGCTGGTGATGATCGCCGGCGTCGAGGCCGACGACGTGATCGGCACGCTGTCGGCCGAAGCCTCACGGGCCGGGATGCAGTGCATTGTTTCCACCGGCGACAAGGATCTCGCGCAGCTGGTCGACGGGCACGTCACGCTGATCAACACCATGAACAACGAAAAGCTGGATCGGCAGGGCGTGATCGCGAAATTCGGCGTGCCGCCGGAACGCCTCGTCGATTTTTTCGCGCTGGTCGGCGACGCGGTCGACAACGTTCCGGGGGTTGCCAAAGTCGGGCCGAAGACCGCCAACAAATGGCTGGCGGAATACGGCTCGCTGGACAATGTGATCGCGCACGCCGGCGAGATCGGCGGCGTGGTCGGCGAGAATCTGCGCAACGCGCTCGACTGGCTGCCGCAGGCAAGGCGGCTGGTCACCGTGAAGTGCGATCTCGAGCTGCCGCTCCGCATCGATGAACTCGCGCCGCGCGAACCGGACCGCGAAAAGCTGATCGGGTTGTTTTCGCGCTGCGGATTCAAGGCCTGGCTGCGTGAAGCGAGCGGGGAAGCGCCCGAACCGCGTGCGCGCGATGGAAAATCCGCGGGGTCCGACGGGCGCAACCACGCGAAACTGCCGTCGCCGGCGGCCGAACTCCGGCCCGCCGCGGCAGCGGGGCGATACCAGGCGATACTCGACGAGTCAACGCTCGATGCCTGGCTCGCAAAAATGGAAATTGCGCCGCTGGTTTGCGTCGACACCGAAACCACCAGCCTCGACCCGATGACCGCGCAACTGGTCGGCCTGTCCTTTTCCTGCGAGCCGCCGCAGGCCGCCTACCTGCCGCTGTCGCACCGCTACGCCGGCGCGCCATTGCAGCTCGCCGCCGGGCATGTTCTCGCGCGCCTGAAGGCATGGCTCGAGGACCCGGCGCGGAACAAGGTCGGCCAGAACCTGAAATACGATCGTCATGTTCTTGCCAACCACGGCATCGAACTTCGCGGCATCGCGCACGACACGCTGCTCGAATCCTATGTGCTCGAATCCGACAAGCCGCACGACATGGACTCGCTCGCCGCGCGGCACCTCGGCCTCAAGACCATCAGCTATGCCGAGGTCGCGGGCAAGGGCGCGCAGGCGATCGGCTTCGAACAGGTGTCGATCGAGGCCGCGACCACCTATTCCGCGGAAGACGCGGACGTGACCCTGCAACTCCACCGCCATCTTTTTCCGCAGCTCGAAGCGGACGCGAAGCTGCTGCACATCTATCGGGACATCGAACTGCCGGTGCTCGAAGTGCTGTATCGCATGGAGCGGAACGGCGTGCTGATCGACGCTGCGCTGCTGTCGACGCAGAGCCGGGAACTCGGCGAAAAAATGCTCGATGGCGAAAGCCGCGCGCACCAGGCAGCCGGGCAGCCGTTCAACCTCAATTCGCCCAAGCAGATCCAGGAAATCCTGTTCGACAAGCAGGGGCTGCCGGTGGTGAAGAAAACGCCGTCCGGCGCGCCGTCGACCGACGAGGACGTGCTGCAGCAACTCGCCGAAGATTATCCGCTGCCGCGGCTGATCCTCGACTACCGCGGGCTCGCCAAGCTGAAGTCGACCTACACCGACAAGCTGCCGCGGATGGTCAACCGCGACACCGGCCGCGTGCATACGAACTACGGGCAGGCGATCGCGGTGACCGGCCGCTTGTCCAGCACCGACCCCAACCTGCAGAACATTCCGGTGCGCACCGCCGAGGGCCGGCGCATCCGCGAGGCCTTCATTGCGCCCGCCGGCAGCCAAATCGTGTCGGCCGACTACTCGCAGATCGAACTTCGGATCATGGCGCATATCTCGGGCGACCCGGGCCTCCTCCGCGCGTTCGCCGCGGGCGAGGACGTGCACCGGGCGACAGCGTCCGAAGTCTTCGGCGCGGGGCCGGAAGAGGTGAGCAGCGAGCAGCGCCGTTACGCGAAGGTGATCAATTTCGGCCTGATCTACGGCATGTCGGCGTTCGGGCTCGCCAAGCAGCTGGGCCTCGACCGCGGCGCGGCGCAAAATTACATCCAGCGCTATTTCGAGCGCTATCCCGGCGTCGAGCGCTACATGCGGGAAACCCGCGAGAGCGCGCGCCTGCGGGGTTACGTCGAGACCGTGCTCGGGCGCCGCCTGTGGCTGCCCGAGATCAAGAGCAGCAATGCCGGCCGCCGGCAGGGCGCCGAACGCGCGGCGATCAATGCGCCGATGCAAGGCACTGCCGCCGACATCGTCAAACTGGCGATGATCGCGGTGCAGAACTGGCTGGATGCGGAGCGGCTGTCGACCAAGCTCATCATGCAGGTGCACGACGAACTCGTGCTCGAGGTGCCGGATGCCGAGCATTCCCGCGTGATCGCGGAATTGCCCGGCCTGATGAGCGGGGTGATGAAGCTCGAGGTGCCGCTGACGGTCGGCGTCGGCAGCGGTCCAAACTGGGAGCGCGCGCATTGAATGCGCGGCACCACAGGGTCCGCAACATGCGCGGCGCCCATCGGTGAAAGCGTCGGCGGCTGCAACAGAACGTCACCAGTGGACGTTCGCGCTGATGCTCGCAATGCTGGCGATGCTGGCGCCGTTTTCGATCGACACCTACCTTCCGGCATTCCCCGCGGTCGAGAAAAGCCTGGGCGCGAGCTACCTCGAGGTGCAGCAGACGCTCACCGTCTACCTCTTCAGTTACGCGCTGATGATGCTCTGGCACGGCGCGATTTCGGATGCCGTCGGGCGCCGGCCGGTGATCCTCGCATCGCTGGTGCTGTTCTGCGTGTCGTCGGTGGCGTGCGCCATGGCCGAGAGCATCGGGCAGTTGCTGGCGTTCCGCGCGGTGCAGGGCCTTGCGTCCGGCGCCGGCGTGGTGGTCGGGCGCGCGATCATCCGCGACCGCTTCCAGGACGCCGAGGCGCAGCGCCTGATGTCGCAGGTCACGCTGTTTTTTGCGATCGCCCCCGCGATCGCGCCGCTGATCGGCGGCGCCATTCTGCGCTTCGCCGACTGGCACGGCATTTTCACCTTTCTCGCGGCGATCAGCGGCGCGTTGCTGCTGCTGTGCGCCTGGCAACTCGAAGAAACGCTGCCCTCGGCGCACCGGCAATCGCTGCACCCGGTGATCCTCGCGAAGAACTACTGGATGGTGTTCATGAAACGCGAATTCCAGTGGCTTGGCGCCGCGCACGCATTCAACTTCGCCGGGTTTTTCATCTACGTGATGGCGGTGCCGGTGTTCCTGATCCGGCACCTTGGGCTCAGCAGCCAGGAATTTGCCTGGTTCTTCGTGCCCTGCGTGGCGGGAATGATGGCCGGCGCGTACCTTTCCGGCCGTTTCGCCGGGCGCCTGTCGCCGGGGCAGACCGTGCGGCGCGCCTACGCGATCATGTTCGGCGCGAGCATCGCCAACATCGCCTATTGCCTGTGGTTTCCGCCGTCGCTGCCGTGGAGCATCCTGCCGCCGATGATCTACTGCGGCGGCATGTCGCTGGCGATGCCCAGCGTCACCCTGATCCTGCTCGACATGTTTCCGAAGAACCGCGGCCTGGTGTCCTCCTTGCAGGCGTTCTGCCAGACCATGGTGTCGGTATTCACCGCCGGCGTGCTCGCACCCATTCTGGCGGCATCCCCGCTGTGGCTCGCGCTCGGCATGTTCGGCTTTCTGCTGATCGGCGCCGCCTGCTGGCGCCGGTACCGGGCCGCGGTCAGGAAATCCGCGGTGGGTTGAATTTCAAATCGACGGGTCAAGCCCTTTGCACGCCGTGGGTTTCGCGCGTCGCGAACAGCAGCAGAAACGAAACGGCGCACCACAGGACCAGCGCCGCAAAGCCCGCCTGGTAGGCCGCGGCATCGTAGACCCGCGCCCCGCCAATGCTTGCACCGTTCCAGTTGCGGTCGAGAATGACGCCGACCAGCGGCTGCAGGACCATCGGCCCCAGCATGGCGCCCATGTTGGCGACCCCGGTCGCGGTGCCGGCGAGCCGCGCGGGCACGGTCTCCTTGCTGAACGCAAAGGTCACCACCATGCAGCCGGAGCAAAGCGACCCAAGCAGAAGCAGCGCGACCAGCAAGGGAAGCGGCAGGTCCGGGACGAAAATCGCCATGGTCCAGAACAGCAAGAGCCCGCCTAGCCCGGCGGCGTATGGCAGCTTGCGACGGTGCACCGCGTCCGACCAGGCCCCAAACAGCAGGCCGCCGACGGCGAGTCCGACCAGCATCAGCGACGTCACCGTCGCGGCGCCGGTCGGGGACATGCCGCGGACCGAAACCAGATAGGGGACACCCCAGAGTCCGGCGAAGGCCAGGATCGGGCCGCACGCGCCGCCGGGGATGAGCACCAGCAGCAGGATGTTGCGATGGGAAAATACTTCCCCGATTCCCGCCAGAATGTTTGCCCGGACGGCCATTTGCGATGCGTGCTGGAAATGGCTGCGGTAACCGCGCTCGGACGGGTCGTCCCGGACCACGGTCCAGATCGCCACCGCAAGCAGCAACAGCACGATGCTCACCGCCGCCATCACCGGCCGCCAGCCGAATTCGACAGTCAGGAGGCGAAGCGGCACGCCACCCGCGACCGCGCCCATGGTGCCGACGAACAACGCGAGCCCCGAGATCCTGGCGAAATACTGTGGGGCGAACCAGTGGCTGGCGATTTTCAGCATGGCGACGAACGCCACCGCAACCGAGCCGCCGATCAAAAGCCGGCCGAGGTCGGCAAGCCACAACGACGGCGCTGCCGCGAACACCAGCGAGCCGGCAGCGGCAACGGCCGCCCCGGCGGTGAGCAGCCGACGCGGGCCCCAGCGGTCGGCGAGGATCCCGGTCGGCACCTGCATCGCAACGTAACTGTAGAAATAGAACGCCGACAGATTGCCGAGCGCCGCTGCGGAAATGGCGAAGTCCGCCATCAGTTCGCCGGTCATCACGGCGGGCGCGACGCGCTGGAAAAATCCCGTGAAGTAGAGTGCCGCTCCCAAGCCCCAGACTGTAAAGGCGAGCAGCGCCGGCGGCGGCTCGCTGTTTAACACTGCTCCCATGGCAGGCCTTCGTACCGCCAGCCCGCAACCGAATTGCGGCGATGATGGTCGTCGAGCTCGCCTTCAAAGCCGTGCAGCACGTTGAACACCTTGGTAAAGCCCGCCTGCTCGAGCGCGTGTCCTGCATCCAGCGAACGGTTGCCGCTGCGGCAAATAAGCACGATCGGCCGGTCGACACTGGCGGCCTTCTTTACGTGCGACACGAAATGCGGGTTGATTTCCCAGTCGGGGCCGTCGTTCCACGGGATCATCATGGCGCCGACCGGATGGCCGACAAACAGAAATTCCATCTCGCTGCGGCAGTCGATGAACAGCGCGAGGGGGTTCTGCCTGAGATACTCGGATGCCTGCTTGGGAGTAAAGTGGTCCATGGCGGCGGTCGCTTGAATTGGCAGGAAAGTATAGCGCATCGATCTGCTGCCAGCCCGAAGTTCCCCTGGCCGCATTCCACCATTGCGGACCATACGCTTACAGCGTACAGTCTATCCGACAATCTTCCTCGAACTTATTGAGTAGAAGGATCTCGAGAATGGATAGGCAACATTTCGACCAGCTGGTCAAAGCTGTGCGCAAAATGAAGCGCCACATGGCAGGCAAGGCGGTACGCGGCGCAAGAACGACCGAACTGCCTGCGCCCGACGTGCGTACCATACGCGAGGCGGCCAAGATCAGCCAGAGCCAGTTCGCGAAGTTGATCGGCGTAAACCTACGCACACTGCAGAACTGGGAGCAGCAACGCACGCAGCCCACCGGGCCCGCGAGGGCGCTCCTCAAGATCGTTGCTTCAAATCCGAAGGCAATCGAGGCGTTGCACGGCTAAAGCCGATCCGTTGCGCAGCCGGGCGGAAACGTGAATCCGACGGCGCCCGAAGCAAGGGATAGGAAAAAAATCAATCCAGCGTCAAACGCAGGACGACCCGCCGGCGTACCGCAACCAGCTGTTCGAGACTGCCGCGCACGGCGCATAATCGGTCTAATGTTCACTCGGGGATTCCTCGCCTGAACCGGATCGTGATCCTGACCGGATTGGAGCGGTATTTATTGGATAAAAAAGTGCTGAGAGAAACCAAGCCGGTCGACCTGCCGGTCGAGCAACCGACCAGGATCGAAATCGTCATCAATCTCGCAGCGGCCAAAAAACTCGGCGTGAAGCTGCCGGGGCAGCTGCTGGTGCGTGCCGACAAGGTGATCGAGCGAACCGCAAACCCGGACCTGTTCATGCCGGTTTGCGTCGCGGCGTTGGAGCGGACGCCATGGGCCGCTCAACGCGGCGGGCATGTATCCTCACAGACGAGGTGACCGAATGAATACACGCCGGAAACTGCTGATAGCGCTCGGTGCAGGTGCACTCACGGCGCCACTTTCGACCGTCGCTCAGCAGCGGACATCAAAAATTCCGCACATCGGCTACCTTTCGCAAGGGTCGGAGGCGAACCGCGGCGCCTTTCTCGGCGCATTTCGAGACGGGTTGCGCGATCTCGGCTGGATCGATGGCAGGAACATCGTCATCGACGTGCACTGGTCCCCTGCGTACGAATTTCCGCAAGTCGCTGCATCGCTGGTCAAACACAATCCCGCCGTAATTGTGAGCACCTGCATCCCGTCGACGCGCGCGGCAAAAAATGCCACCGCGACGATTCCGGTGGTCATGTCGGTGAATGGCGACCCGGTCGACGCAGGACTCGTGGCAAGCCTCGCTCGTCCCGGCGCAAATGTCACCGGCACGTCAACTTTGTTCGAGGAGCTTGTTCCCAAGTGGCTCGACATCATTACCACGGCGGTGCCGAAAGCCCGCACCGTCACGATCATGGCAAACCCGGACAGCGTCGGCGATGAATACTGGTGGACGCAGGTTCAGCAGGCCGCGCAGCACGTTCGCGTGAACGTCATGCGTGCGGAAGCGACAACGCCAGCAGGTCTGGAGCGCGCGTTTGCGACTATGAAAAAAAAGCATGCCAGCGCCTTCGTCATGATGACCGACGCCTACTGGGTGGGCCAGTTGCAACGCATCGTCACGCTGGCGAACGTCCACGCGCTGCCGGGCATCTATGGCTTTCGCGAGTTTACCGAAGCCGGCGGCCTCATGAGCTACGGCCTGAGTTTCCGCGATTACTACAAAGGCGTGGCACGCTACGTCGATAAGGTGCTCAAAGGTGTCAAACCCGCGGAGCTGCCGGTAGAGCAGCCGACCAGGATCGAATTCGTGATCAATCTCGCAACGGCCAAAACACTTGGCGTGAAGCTACCGGGGCAGCTCCTGCTGCGCGCGGACAGAGTGATCGAGTGAACAGAATTTTCGACAGTAAAGGGGTCAACATGAAAGACGCCTCATGCGTTATTCTTCGCTTGATGACTTTCGCACTAGCGAGTTGAATCCGCCCCCGAATATTCACACGTTGAATCTGTTATCCATTGCCTGAGCATAACCACAATTTCCACACTTTGCGTCAAATCTGCCATTTACCTTTCCGCATCTGGGACATACTCTGGAAAAGCATAAGTGCAAACCACCTGCCAGAATGGGCAATCCAATGACCCCAAAGATGCTGTTAAGCAGTTCGTCAAAAAATAGCAACCATAACGGGCCCAGGACAATCAGAACTATTCCTACCGTTGGACGCCACTTTGCCCAACGTTGAATTTCCGAGGGATGATCGCCAATTTCAATTGCTTCATGTATCTCAGATGTATGCATTGTCAAATAGTGGTAACCAATACATGCAAAAAGAACCGAGAACTTGAAAGCATCCAACGATCCCCCAGGTAACGACAAAGGATAAAAGGATAGGAAAATCAATCCAGCGTCAAACGCAGGACGACCCGCCGGCGTACCGCAATCAGGTGTTCGAGACTGCCGCGCACGGCGCATAATCGACCTTATGTTCACTCGTGGACTTCCTGCCCTGCTCAGGAGAGCGATCCTGGCCCAATTTCAGCGGCATTAATGGATAATTAAAAACACGGGCGGCGTGCTGACCGCACTCAGGGGCGCGAGCGTGCAGGTCGCGTTCGAGTTCCTGCCACCGGTGATCGGGCAAATCAAGGCGGGCGGGCTGCGTGTGATCGCGGTCACGTCGCGCAACCGCTTCGGGTTGCTGCCCGACGTGCCGACGCTCGCCGAGAGCGGCGTGCCCGGCTACGAAGTGAGCTCGTGGAATGGCATCGCGGCGCCGGCGAAAACGCCGCGTGCAATCGTCGAACGGCTGAACCGCGAAATCCACGCCGCAGTCGACTCACCGCAGATCAAGAGCCGCTTCCAGGAACTCGGCGTCGAGCAGAACGTGAGCACCCCCGAGGGCATGCGCAAGTTTCTGGTCGATGAGATCGCCAAGTGGAACGCGCTCATCGACAAGGCGAAAATCCAGCGGCTATGACCCCGAGCTTGCGAGCCCTGCCGGAATCGTGGCTCGCGGGTGAACATCGGGAGTAAAATACGTGCGTGAGCGACACGGACATTAAGCGATGGGCTGAAACCTGGGCGTCCGCCGGCCGGGCGCTGGAGGCACTGCGCCGGCGTGAACTCCAGGCGATGACCGACGACGACGTCCGGCGGGCCATCGCGGACATTTTCTCGGGCCCAATGCCGGCCGACCTGCCGCCGCGGACGGACTCCGGGCTGGTCGAGCAGCAGCGCCTGTTCGCAAGCCTGCGCCAGCGCGCATGAACGCGCTGCTGGCCACGGCAGCGGAAATCCAGAACTTCCTTCAGCAAGCGGGCGAGCGATTCTGCTTTATCGGCGGGATCGCGCTGCAGCGCTGGGGCGAACCCCGGCTGACACGTGATGTCGATCTCACGCTGCTCTGCCCTTACGGCGCGGAAATACCGGTTGTGGAACGCCTGCTCGCCGGTTTTTCCCCGCGCATGCCGGAGGCGCGCACGTTCGCGCTACAGCACCGCGTATTGTTGTTGCGCGGAAAGTCGGGCGTTCCAATCGATATTGCGTTCGGCAGCATTCCATTCGAGGAGCGCTGCGTGGACCGGGCGAGCGAATTCGACTTCGGTGAAATCCGCCTCGTGACCTGTTCTGCCGAGGACCTCGTCGTCCTCAAGGCGTTCGCCGGTCGGGAGCGCGACTGGGCCGACATCGAATCGGTCGCAATTCGCCAGTCCCGGCGGTTGGATTGGTCCCTCATCTTCAAGGAATCGGCGCCGCTTGTCGAGCTGCGCGGGGGCGCCGAGACCACGGCGCGGCTGCGACGCCTTCAGGACGCATAGCGAAGAGCGCCCCTCGATTGAGGGATAGGGATAAGGGATAGAAGGGATAGGAAAATCAATCCAGCGCCAAACGCGGAATGGCGCGCCGGCGCACCGCAATCGGGTGTTTGAGACCGCTCCGGACCGCGCATAATCCACTTCATGTTCACTCGTGGACTTCCTCCCCTGCTCAGCATGGCGATCCTGGCCCAGTTTCAGCGGTATTATTGGATAATTACTGGGCAATCTATCCCAGCGCCCGGTGCCAGGCAAGCGTTCTCCCAATCCCCTGCCCGGGGAGTGACCTTCCCGCTACAGATCAGGCGATATCAGGCACCGGGTGGCGGGTCAATTCACTGATCGATTGCGTCGGCCCCGCGTCGCCGATACTTTGGGGCGGCGGCGCGCGCTGCTTCGGACGCGGCGCCCACCGACCCAGATGCTCGAGGATGCGTTGAATGACTTCGGCGTCATCGATCAACGCAATCACGCGCATCGGCCCCTTGCACTTCGGGCACTCGAGCGGATCAACTTCATAAACCTTGTAGATCAGCCGCGCCCACGCCGATCGGGCGCGCGCCGCGACCTCCTGCCCGTCCTCTAGCGCCTGTACTGCCGGCAAAGCTGCGCGGGCCCGCATTCCCCGGCACCGCGTCGAATACCAGCCGACGTAGCGCACCAGATGCTCGAACCGGTCCGGAATGTGGCGGCAGAGCAGTGCGAGCCATTGCGCCCTGGGCATCAGCTGAAAATTGCGTTTCAGGCTCTTGTGCATCCGAGATCGGTACACCACCATTCCCGTTTCCGGCAGATGAGTCATCTTCTCCGACGAGAACGGCGCCCGCAGCATGTATTGCGCGAGGTTTTTTTGCGGCCCGCTGCGTCGCCGACGCGAACACGCACGCCGTTGTGGACCGAGAAGCCGCTGTGGCGCCAGGCGAGCATGCTCTCGGCAAGCCGCGCGCGCAGAGCGCAAACAGCGTGCGGGCCGTCATTGATACGAATGTGCTGCTGTCGGGACTGTTTTGGCGCGGTGCGCCGCATGCGCTGATTGAGCATCTGCGGGCCGGCACACTCGTCATGGTCAGCAGCCCGGCGCTGTTGGCCGAACTGGCCGAGCTGATCGCGCGGCCGCCGTTGCGATAGCCCGGAATCGTCCGTACAATTAACGTTGCTACAGCAATACCCATGACTCTCGTCCCGATCCGCTTCGATCCTGAGCGCGCACTCGAACTGGTGTTGTACGTCGCCGGCCGACTGCGCTATCCGACGTTGCATTCCGTATCCAAGGTGTTGTATTTTGCCGACCGCGAGCACCTGTCGCGCTATGGCAGCTTGTTGTCGGGGGACAACTACGTGGCGATGCGGCACGGCCCCGTACCGAGCGCGATTTACAACCTGATGAAGGCCGGCGCCGGCCGTCTCGAACCGCTCATCCCCTCCCGGTTCTACGACCTGGTCGCGCAGTCTTTGAGCGTCGAAGAGGGACGCCGCGTGCGACCGCTTCGCCCCGCAAATTTCGATCTGCTTAGTAAATCGCAGCGCGAATGCCTCGATATTTCGATCAAGGCAAATGGCAGGCTCAGCTTCGAGAAGCTTACGCGGAAAAGTCATGATGGCGCGTGGAAGTCTGTTGATGAGAACGACCTGATCGACCTCAAGGCGATTGCCAAGACGCTGCCGAACGCCAAACAGATTCTCGCCCATCTCGCAGAGTAGGAGTCATGGAGAATGGCGAAGCTCGGCGACGCCTTTTCCGACGACGAGCGCCGCAAGTCCGTGGCGCGGCGGCTCCTGCCGGGTACCGTCATTTATCTCGAAGTAAAATTTCCAGAGGGTCCGCGATCGAAGTATCTGGTTGTGGCTGAAGTTGATGGCGACTGCTGCACGTTCATCGTCAATTCCAAGATCAGCCGATTCATCGAAACCCACGCTACGCTTTCGGTGTGCCAAGTTCGCATCGACGCCGCACCGCATACGTTCCTCGATCACGATTCCTTCATCGCCTGTCATGAGGTCTTGCGCCTGTCGACTGTCGGCGTCGTCAGCGAACTGATAGCCGATATGAGCCGGGTCAAAGGCTCACTTCATCAGGACGTGCGTAACAAGCTCATCTCGGCCGTCAAGCGCGCGCCTACGCTTTCGCCTGCAGAGCAAACGCGGATTGCGGATTCGCTGAGCGCGTCCGTCGATTGATCGGGAAATTTGGCGCAGAGTTAACTCTCCGCCAGAAATGGGTGACGCTACGCCCAATTGCTCTACGCGGTTGACAAGCGTGTGCCGACGCGGTAATTTGACCCATCGAATCGCGCCGATTTGAAAATCAGCTTGCGGGCGCGTTAAAAATGCAGCTAAAGCGAGGGCAACCCGTCCGCGCAAGCTGAACGGGTTTTTTTGTGCCCAGTGTTTTTGTCCCCATTACCGGGATCAGATCAACCGTCATGGAAGTAGCCGACCGCATCGCCGAACTGCTCAAGACCCGCATCCTCGTGATCGACGGCGCGATGGGCACCATGATCCAGGGCTACAAGCTCACGGAGGCGGAGTATCGCGGCGCGCGTTTCGCCGATTTCCCGCACGACCTCAAGGGCAACAACGACCTCCTGTCGCTGACGCGGCCGCAGGTGATCGCGGAAATCCACGACGGCTTCCTCGACGCCGGCGCGGACATCATCGAGACCAACACCTTCAACGCCTCCGCAATTTCGATGGCGGACTACCACCTGGAGTCGTTCGTCGCGGAAATGAATCTGGCGGCCGCTCAGATCGCGCGCGCCGCCGCCGACCGCTTCAGCACGAAGGACAAGCCGCGCTTCGTCGCCGGCGCGCTCGGGCCGACCACCCGCACCGCATCGATCTCCCCCGACGTCAACGACCCGGGATTCCGCAACGTGAGTTTCGACCAGCTCGCCGCCGCCTACGGCGAGCAGGCCGACGCGCTCATCAAGGGCGGGGTCGACCTCATTCTGATCGAGACCATCTTCGATACGCTCAACGGCAAAGCGGCGATCTTCGCGGTGGAGACCCTGTTCGAAAAGATCGGCCGCCGCCTGCCGGTGATGATCTCCGGCACCATCACCGACCAGTCCGGCCGCACGCTCACCGGCCAGACCGTGGAAGCGTTCTGGAATTCGGTGCGCCACGCGCGGCCGCTGTCGGTCGGGCTCAATTGCGCGCTGGGCGGCAAGCTGATGCGCCCCTACATCGAGGAACTCGCGGCGGTGGCGGACGTGTTCGTGTCGGCCTATCCCAACGCGGGCTTGCCGAATCCTTTGTCTGAAACCGGCTACGACGAAACACCGCACTGCACCGCCGGCTTCCTCGAGGACTTCGCCAAGAGCGGCTTCGTCAACATCGTCGGCGGCTGCTGCGGCACCACGCCCGCGCACATCCGCCATATCGCGGAGGCAGTGAAAGGCCTGCCGCCGCGCGACGTCCCGATGCTGGAGAAAAGAACGCGGCTCTCCGGCCTCGAGCCGCTCAACATCGGCGACGACAGCCTGTTCGTCAACGTCGGCGAGCGCACCAACGTCACCGGCTCGAAAGCGTTCGCGCGGCTGATTCTCGCCGGCGACTTCACCGGTGCGGTGGCGGTGGCGCGGCAGCAGGTGGAAAGCGGCGCGCAGGTGATCGACGTCAACATGGACGAGGCCATGCTCGATTCCGAGGCTGCGATGGAACGCTTCCTCAAGCTGATTTCCGCCGAGCCCGACATTGCGCGGGTGCCGGTGATGATCGACTCGTCGAAGTGGTCGGTGATCGACGCGGGGTTGAAGTGCGTGCAGGGCCGGCCCATCGTCAATTCGATTTCGATGAAGGAGGGCGAGGACGAGTTCGTCCGCCACGCGAAGCTCGCGCGGCGTTATGGCGCGGCCGTCATCGTCATGGCCTTCGACGAGAAGGGCCAGGCGGACACGCTGGAGCGCCGCGTCAAAATCTGCGAACGCTGCTACCACCTGCTCACCCACGACGCGGATTTTCCGCCGGAAGACATCATTTTCGATCCGAACATTTTCGCCATCGCGACCGGCATCGAAGAGCACAACAACTACGGCACGGACTACATCGAGGCGACCCGCATCATCCGGAAAACGCTGCCCTGGGCGCGCATCTCCGGCGGCGTGTCCAATGTGTCGTTCTCGTTCCGCGGCAACGACGCCGTGCGCGAGGCGATCCACACCGTGTTCCTGTACCACGCGATCCGCGCCGGCATGAGCATGGGCATCGTCAACGCCGGGCAACTCGGCCTGTACCAGGACATCGATGCGGAACTCAGGGAGCGGGTGGAGGACATCCTGTTCAACCGCAGGCCGGATGCCGCGGAACGGCTGGTCGCATTCGCCAACACCGTCAAGGGCGCGGCGAAGACCCAAGCCGTCAACCTCGCATGGCGGGATGCGCCGGTGGCAGAGCGCCTTTCCCACGCGCTGGTGCACGGCATCACCGACTTCGTGGTCGCCGACACCGAGGAGGCGCGGCAGCAATTCGCGTTTCCGATCCAGGTGATCGAAGGCCCGCTGATGGACGGCATGAATGTGGTCGGCGACCTGTTCGGCGCGGGCAAGATGTTCCTGCCGCAGGTGGTCAAGTCGGCGCGCGTGATGAAGACCGCGGTCGCGCACCTGGTGCCGTATATCGAAGCGGAGAAGAAGCGCAGCGGGGACACGCGCGCAAGGGGCAAGCTGGTGGTCGCCACCGTCAAAGGCGACGTGCACGACATCGGCAAGAACATCGTCGCGGTGGTGCTCCAGTGCAACAACTACGAGGTGGTGAACCTCGGCGTGATGGTGTCCGCGGCGAAAATCCTCGAAGCGGCGCGCGCCGAAAAGGCCGACATCATCGGCCTGTCCGGGCTGATCACGCCGTCGCTCGAGGAAATGGCGCACGTCGCTCGGGAAATGGAGCGCGAGGGATTCGCCATCCCGCTGCTGATCGGCGGCGCCACCACCTCCCGCGTGCACACTGCGGTGAAGATTGCGCCCCATTACGGCGGGGTCACGGTGTATGTGCCCGACGCCTCGCGCAGCGTATTGGTCGCGAGCAACCTGCTGTCCACCGGACTGAAGGACGCCTACGTTGCGGAAGTGCGCGCGGACTACGACAGGATCCGCCTGCAGCACGAGCAGAAAAAAGGCCAGGGCACGATCATCGGCATCGAGGACGCGCGGCGGCACGCGTTCAAGACCGACTGGACCGAATATGCGCCGCCGCGACCCCGGCTCACCGGCGTGCACAAGTTCGAGAACTACGACCTGTCGGCGATCGCGGCGCACATCGACTGGGCGCCGTTTTTCCAGACCTGGGACCTCGCCGGCCGCTACCCGCAGATTCTGAATGACGAAAAGGTCGGCTCCGCGGCGACGAGCGTGTTCAATGACGGCCAGGCCATGCTCGCGCGCCTGGTGCGCGAGAAATGGCTGTCCGCAAACGGCGTGCTGGGCCTGTTTCCGGCGAACAGCAACGGCGACGACATCGAACTCTATGCCGACGAGTCGCGCGAGCGGACCATCGCGGTGATCCACTGCCTGCGCCAGCAAACCGAGCGCCCTGGCGGACGGCCGAATTTCTGCCTCGCCGATTTCATCGCCCCAAGGGGCGCCGGCGTCGCCGACTACCTCGGCGCGTTCGCGGTGACGGCCGGGTTCGGCATCGAGACACGGGTCAGGGCGTTCGAGGCGCGGCACGACGATTACAGCGCGATCATGCTGAAATCGCTCGCCGACCGGCTCGCCGAAGCGTTCGCGGAGCACCTGCATCTGAGGGTGCGCCGCGAATTCTGGGGCTATGCGGCCGACGAAACGCTCGACAACAGCGCGTTGATCGAGGAAAAATATCGCGGCATCCGCCCGGCGCCCGGTTACCCGTCCTGCCCTGACCACACGGAAAAGGCCACGCTGTTTTCGCTGCTCGGCGCGGAGGCCGCAGGGATCACGCTTACGGAAAACTTTGCGATGTGGCCGGCCGCGTCGGTGTCCGGATTCTACTTTGCCCACCCTGCGTCGCAATACTTCGCGGTCGGGCGCATCGGCCGCGACCAGCTCGAGGACTATGCCCGGCGCAAGCGGATGACCAACGACGACGCGGCGCGCTGGCTGGCGCCAAATCTTGTTTAGCGTGGCTGGCGAGCCTTTGCATTCGCGGTCCGATTCCGTTCAAATACGGAGATCGCACTTGGAGGAGACGCCATGAACATCATTCGCCACCAGCCCGGAACCTTCTACAGCGCGGCGGTCGAGTACAACGGCATGGTGTTCGTCGCCGGGCAGATCGCCGACGACCGCTCGAAGGACGTGCGCAACCAGACCGAACAGGTGCTGAAAAAAATCGATGCCGCGCTGGCGCTTGCCGGGACCGACAAGTCGAAGCTGCTGTCCGCCAACGTCTGGCTCGCCGACATCAATGACCGCGACGGCATGAATGCGGTGTGGACCGCGTGGGTCGATCCGCAGAACCTCCCGGCGCGGGCCACCGTCGAAGCCAGGCTGTCGACCCCGGCGACGCGCATCGAGATCGCGGTCATCTGCGCGAAGTGAGAGCGGTCTGGTGGAAACGGAGCGCGGTGCTTGCCGGGGCGATGTTGCTCTGCGGCTGCTTCAACGATCTCGAATGGCGGGAATTCCGTTCCGCAGAAGGCCGTTACGCGGCCAGCATGCCTGGCATGGTGACGCATGAAAAGCGCTCGCTGGTGACCCCGGCGGGTACCGTGACCATGCACATGGACTCGGCAACCGTCGGCGGCACGTCGTTCGGCGTGGGCTACACGGATTATCCCGGCGACTACCTGGCGCGGATCAAGCCCGACGCGATCGCATCCGGCGTCCGCGATGCGCTGGTGAAAAACATCGGCGGCCGGAATGCCACGGAATCACCGCTGGCCAGCGGCCGCCACCAGGGACGCACGATTCACGCCGAAGGCCGTGCCGGCGACCGTATTCTTTCGCTGGACGCGCAACTCGTGTTCGCCGGGAATCGTTTCTACCAGGTGGTCGCGATCGGCGAAACCGGAAAGGTCGCAAAGAACGCCCTGGACCTGTACTTCGCTTCGTTTCGCATCACCGACTGAAAATCCGGCACGCGCCGGACCCGGTTTCCGCGCCGGTGCTTGCTAGTGGACTACGGGCGCGTTCCTGCCACGCTTGAGGAACGCGGCGATATGCCCGAGCAACTCTTCTTCCTGGTAGGGCTTGCCGAGGAACACGTCGACGCCGATTTCCGTCGCGTACAGGCGGTGTTTGTCGGCGGTCCGCGATGAAATGATAATGATCGGGATTTTCGCCAGCCGCGGATCGTTGCGCACGTTGCGCGTGAGATCGAATCCATCCATCCGCGGCATTTCGATATCCACCAGCATCACGTCGGGAATCGTCTCCTGCAGCTGCTCGAGCGCGTCGACCCCGTCCTTCGCCGTCATCACCTGGTAGTTTTCCCGCGCCAGCAGGCGGCCGGTGATCTTGCGCACGGTCAGCGAGTCGTCGACCACCATCACGGTGGGCAGGGCGACGACCGGCTGCTCCGGCACAATGGTGACGGAGGGCTCGGTGCTGAGGGGAGCCTGCGCTTCCGCACGCTGCAGCAGCTGGATCGGATTGAGCATCAGCAGCACCCTGCCGTCCGTCGAAACCGTCGCCCCGGCAATCCCGCTCACCCGCGACAGTTGAGGCCCGATGTTCTTGATCACGATTTCCTGGTTGCCGATCACCTCGTCGACGTGCAGGGCGCAGCGCTGGGTGCCGCTTCGCGCAAATATCACCCAGTTGTGGCGCCGTGCCTCGGGAAACTTGTCGGCCTGCCCCAGCAGCTGCGGCAGGTAATAGAAGGGATAGCGGCGCGCCGCGATCTGCGCCGAGCGCTCCCGATAGAGATCGGCAAGCGCCTCGGGCTTGTATTTCTGCAATTGCTCCACCAGCACGGACTGCACGGCGTAGGTGCCGCCGCCCGCGGATACCACCAGCGCCTGCGTCACCGCCAGCGTGAGCGGCAGGTAAATGGTGAATCGCGAGCCCTTGTTCTTCTCCCAGGTGGTTTCGATGCGGCCACCCAGCCCGGTCACCTCGGTGCGCACCACGTCCATGCCGACGCCCCGGCCCGAGAGTTGCGTCACTGCGGCCGCGGTTGAAATGCCCTGGCCGAAAATGAATTCGGCAATCTGCATTTCGGACAGCTTGTCCGTCGCCTTTATCAGGCCATTCTCGATCGCCTTTTCGCGGATGCGCTCGATGTTGAGGCCGGCGCCGTCGTCGCTCATGACGAGTACGATGTCGTTGCCTTCCTGCCTGAGCTCGAGGCGAATCTCGCCGGTTTCAGGCTTGCCGAGCTGCTCGCGGGTGGCGCGGTCCTCGATGCCGTGCGTCATCGAATTCCTGAGCAGGTGCTCGATCGGCGCGGTCATCCGCTCGAGAACGCCGCGGTCGATTTCGACCTGCGAGCCGCGGATATCGACGGTGACCTTCTTGCCGAGTTCCTTCGAAGTCTGGCGCGCGATCCGGAACAGGCGGTCCGAAATGTTGCCGAACGGCACCATGCGGATGCTCATCAAATCCCGCGCCAGTTCGCGGTTCATCCGCGACTGCGCCAGCAACGCGGCGTCGCTCTCATCGAGGTTCCTGAGCAGGCCCTGCTGCGCGGTGGCAACGTCGTTGACCGACTCGGCCATCATTCTTGTCAGTTCCTGGAAGCGCGTGAAGCGGTCGAACTCGAGCGGATCGAACGCAGCCTCCACTTCATGCGCAAGCGACTGCCTGGACTGCATCTGGCCCTCCGCCTGGATCTCGATTTCACGCAACTGGCTGCGCAGGCGAATCACGTTTTCCGTGAGCTCGAGCAAAGCGGTTTTGAGCGCACGCAGTTCAACCTCGACCCGCGAGCGCGCAATGCTGATCTCGCCCACTTCGTTGACCAGCTGATCGGCAAGATCGGCGCGGATGCGCAGCATCGCACGCGGCGCCTCGGGCTCCGGCGGGCGGTGCTCAGGCTTGGGCGCCTCTGCCAGGGCGGGCGCGCCTTCCGGCCCGGTTTCCGGCGCGGCAACGACTGCCGGTGCGATGGCGGCCGGCTCCGCAGGCGGTTCCGGCGCTTCCGCGGAACCGGTGCGCTGCAGCAGGTCGAGCAGGACCCCGACGCGGTCGAACGATGTCTCCAGGCCGTCGAACAGGGCCGCGGGAAGAACGCCGGTCTCGACCGCATTCTCTATCCGCGTTTCCATGTTGTGCGTGAGCTCGCCCAGCCCCATCGCACCGGCCATCCGCGCGCTGCCCTTGAACGTATGCAGCAGGCGCTGCAGGGAATGGGCGACCGCAAGGTCCTGCGGATTCGCGCGCCAGTCGCGGACGTCATTGCCGATCTGCGGCACCAGGTCCTGCGCTTCCTCGAGAAAAATCGGCAGCAGCTGCGGATCGATATCGTCATGGATGCGGACCCGGCGGCGTTCCTCCCCCAGATCCGGCGCAGCCTCCGCTTCGTCCTCGGGCGCCGCTTCAACCGGTACCGCGACGGCCGGGGTGGCGACGCTGGGTGCGGGTTCCGGCGCGGTATTGAGATCCAGCGAAATCGATTCGACGATGGCGCCGATGTCGAGGGCCGCGGGCGGCCGCTCCGGCGCACGCGGGTCGACCGGCTGTTCCACCGCGCCCAGTTCGATCGAAAACGATTCCGCTATCGCCTCCACCTTGGGTGCAGACGAATCCGCGCCGCGAAGCCATGCGCGGAGCGCGGCGCAGGATTCGGGCGCCGGCTGCGGCATGGCCAGCGACTGTACCGCGTCCACCATGCCGGCAAGATGCAGTACCGCATCGCCGATCATCACCACCGGCGCATTCGCGCCGGCTATCTTCGCTTGCTCGAGGTGCCCCAGCAGATGTTCCAGTGCAGCCGCTATTTCATTGACCGGGGTGAAGCCAACGGTCGCGCCGATGCCGGCGATGGTATGCGCGGCGCGCATTGCCGCGTGCGTGGCCGGCTGTTCGGGATTGGCGGTGAATTGTTCCAGTTGCCCGCGCAGCGTGTCGAGATGCTCTCCCGCCTCGGCGAGAAACACGTCGTACAACGGCCGCGACAACTCGATGTCGCCGATCTTCACGATGTCCCGGTCCGGCGCCATCTCTGCGGCAGGCGGCGCGGCACCGCCAATCTCGGGGATGGTGAAGCTCTCGGCGGGGATCTCGAGCGGTTCCGCAGGCGCGGACGCCGCAACCGCCGGCGCCGGGGGGCCCCCGATTTTCAGGCGCTCCGCCATCTCCAGCAACTGGTCAGGCGCGATTTCCGCGGACCCGCTCCGGTTCAGTTGCTCGACCCAGTCAGCGAAAAATTCAAGCGAGGACTCGATCAGCCGCTGCAAGTCCGGCGTCGCAGGCTTCTCTTCCTGCAGCCACTTGTTCATCACCTGCTCGATGTTCCACGCGCATTCGCCGAAACGGTTTAATCCGACCATGCGGCTGCTGCCCTTCAGCGTGTGGAAACCGCGCCGCATGACCGTGAGAAATTCCTTTTCGTGCGGCGCGGTACGGCTCTGCTCGAGATTGTCCTGGACGGTGCGCAGCACTTCCTGCGCTTCTTCAAGGAATATCGCGAGCAACTCCGCGTCAATCACGGCATCGCTCGCCTCGATCAGCCGCCTGGTCTCGGCCGACGGTGGAGCAATCTCCGGTTCCGCGGGCGTCAGGCCGGCAATCGCGTCAATCAGGGACGACGTCAGTTCCTCGCCCGACGATTCGAGCAGGTTCAGCGCGCGCTCGGCCTGCTTTTCAAGCGCCACATTGGCGACCAGGTCGGCGTCCTTCTGGATCGCCGCGAGGTTTTGCCTGAGTTCCTGTTTGAGCGCGGCGTCGTGCGGCTGCTGCTGCAGCTGATCGAGCAAGGTCTTGACGTCGCGCGTCTGCTTCTCGAGTTCGACCTCGACCGTCGCCGGCGGCGCTAGATCGGACTGGGTTTCTTCCGCATCGCGCTCGACCGGTTTCTTGCTGCCAATCGGCCGCATCACCTCGTCGAAATCCACCTGCTGGCCATACTGCAGGCTGTCGACGTAGAAACCGAGTCCGGACAGGTCGCTCGCAACGTGCTCGAAGTCTTCCTGCTGCGGGGCATAGGCAGGGTCGGCAAACTTCCTGATCTGCAGAGCGCATTTTTCGAGCACGGCAACCGCCTTGTCCTGAGACAGGATGGTCAGGGCGCCGACGATCTGGTGCACCGGCTTGTCGAGCCCGGCGAGTTCGGCGCGCTTGTCGACATTGCGGAAGAACGCATCGAGCGCCTGTTCGATCTGATGCAGGTTGTTCTTGATCTCCGAGACCACCTGGGTCATCAGGAGCTTTTCCTGCGCGCGCCGCGACATCTCGTCGAGCAGCGGCACCTCGGCAATGCCTTCCGCCCCGGTGCCGGCGATGCATGCCTTGAGTCTCGCCACCATCACGCCGACCTGATGACCGAACTCGTTATCGAGCCGGACGAAATTGTCGATTGCGTTCTCTGCGAGCAACAGTGCAGTCGCCGTTTCCATCCCGATCGACTCGTTCATCTTCTCGGGTGCGCCCGAAAGCGCCGCGGCGACCGCCGCGATCTCGGACGCGAGCAGTTCAAGCTCGGTGCGATTGAGCTCGGCGGCCCTGGCCTTGAGCTTCGCGGTCTGCTCGGCGAATTGCGTCAGAGCGTTCCGGTTGCCGGAAGAGAATTTGTTCCAGGAATCCTTCGCCCCGTGCAGGGTTTCGCGCGCGGCGCGGAGCACCGGCCGCAGCGGCGTGAGATCGATGGTGCCCTCGGCAGGCGGGATCATTCCGTCGAGATGGTAGATGCGCCTGACTTCCTGCACCTGGTCGCTTGCCGGCCCGCTTCTGGCGACGAAATACAGCGCAT
>Ga0315281_10003369_pt1 | contig 23437 bp, 12 predicted proteins | sample YL17G07_0_MG_FD_204540 | JGI IMG/M metagenome (GOLD analysis project Ga0315281, IMG submission 204540) | Sediment microbial communities from Yellowstone Lake, YNP, Wyoming, USA - YL17G07_0 | ecosystem: Environmental > Aquatic > Freshwater > Lake > Sediment | place: USA: Wyoming | collected... | reverse complement strand
GATAGTCTCCGAAACCATTGGTCACGGAATCACCAAGCAGCGTCGCGTCCGATTTCCATTGGTACCATGTGCCGATGGCATTTGAGTCGGCAGAAACGGATAAGGTATGATAGTTGGCATTCCCTGACGAAGGGTACACTAGCCAATCCATAATCCAACGTTTGGCATACTGATCATACAATACTTGTGGATCACTATGATTTAGCCCCGGGACAATTCCACTCTCCCACGCATCCGCAGTAATGTGTTTTAAGAGTACTCCATTCTTATCGTAGATCCTGAAAGTCGTATTCACCATGACAATGACTTGGTTTGGACCCACTGCCATGATTGGATCGGGAGGGAGAAAATTTGTGGCCGGCACGCCAACGAAACCTTTCACCTGCACCGGTCTTGATGCCGGCGTAGCAAGGGCGCGATTCATGAAGATCTTATCCTCGAAGTAGTTTGAACCTTCCGGACCGGTAGGCTGAATTCCATTTTTCGGAGCCAGCCATAATTTGGATTCACGATTCTCCGCGGCTTCTCTTTCTCCACCTTGCGGTGTTACACTTGTCTCAAGCGAGGTAAATGAATTCGTCGAGACAACAATACCGCCTGCCAGAGATCCGCTCTTAGGACCTTTTATTGCAATTGGAACCGGGCCTGCAAATACTTTGAATACCAAATCACCGCCCGTCGGAACGCCGCCACTGGTACCTCCTCCGGCCCATTCACCCACCAAAATATAATATGTTGTTCCGGATTGGACCGTTAAGAACGATTCTGATTGGCGCACTCCGTTGGCATCGTCGTTACATTTTACCTGGGTGAGGCTGCCACATGTGCCCGTGTAAACACCAAGCATCACGTCATAATCAGCCGTTGGTGTGCTTCCAATGGTGCTAAAGAAAATATTGCGTGTCGTATCGGCGACATATTTGAACCACACTGTCTTACCCAAGCCTGCGGTATCGTTGCAGGTAATTTGAGGATCGGCGGCGTTCGGTGTCGCAAGTCTTGTATTCTGGCTGACAGTAAACGGAAGCGATGTTACCACCATCGCGCCGGAACATTCGTCATTCGACAACTGGGCATAACTGTTCGTACTTGCCACAATGCAAAGACAAAGAATGCTCGGTAGCAGTCTTTTCATGGACTTCTCCTTTGTTGGGGTTTGAGTTGGTTGGCTTCTTTGATACAATATAACTCGTCGGAATGAATTATACAACTACCCATATTGTCCTATTTTAGGTTGTTTTGCCAATTTCTTCTTACTCTGATGCTGGAGAAAGAAGAAAGTGATGGAAGTTCTTCGCCGTTTCGATACCGACCACCCCTTAGTTCCCTCCTCGAATGAGGAGGGGAAGGCGCGAAACCTGTCCGCTCAACGAGTCGAGTCTTCGACCGCTTTCTGGTGGAAGCGCCAGGGGTGGTGCTTGACGAGAAGATCGAGCCTACCGTACACTCGCAAACGTTTGCACGCTCATGCAATAATCAAAATTCGACCGAAGCACCGGCGCGAACCCGGCGCAAGTCGTAGTACGCGCTCGGGTCGGAAAGCTCGCCGCCGATTCTCCCGTTTGAATCCATCCACCGAACATTTTCTGCGTTTGTAAGATTGCGTATATCCACGTATGCCGTAACTGCCACAATATGCTCCTCACCGAATTCAAAGCGTCGGGAAAACTTCAGATTAGCGAAAACGACACTATTCATCCGTGCATTGTTCGGTAAGAAGTCCTTCGTCGTGTCAACTGTCGTAAATCCATCGCGTGTTGGAAAATACGTGTAAGGTTTCGGCGAATTGTACCACACAACAAGATTCGATTGAATGCCGAACGGCAATTTCATTTCACCATCCAATTTCACCGTATGCCGCTGATCCCAGCTTAAAGGAAAAGAAGCTGACTTGATCGGAAAGCCCCATTGTGCCAGATTTATCGATTGATTCGCGACCTCGCTCGTCCCCTCGGTTACCATGTACGTGTACGAAAGACTGCCGGACATTCTTTCGTCGCGCTCACGGCTGATCACAAACTCAAGCCCGGTTGCCTGCGCCTCCGCATTATTGACATACTGCGCAAAGCCGTAATCACCCGCCGACTTGCTGTCGAACGGGATGAGTGTTTTTGAATCAATTTGGTTCTTCATGTTCTTTTGGAAAAACGTTATCGATTCTACAAAATATTCGTCGAGTGCGTGTTTGTATCCTATTTCCCACGCAATAGTCCGTTCCGGAAGCAAATCGGGATTTCCCGACAGAACATTCTTCGCGCCGTTGCGTATCTGTTCCGGATTTGTCCCGGAGTACAAATAGTTGAACAGTGGAAACTGGAAGTAATGCCCAAAATTTACAAAAAACATACTCGAAGGTCCCATTGGCGCGGCAAACGCAACGCGCGGACTGAACTGTTGCTTAAACGTCGACTTCGCCGAACCACTGACCTGCTGCTGATATTCCGTCGGACTCGTCGGAATGAATTCCACGACTGGACGGCGCGCGCGGGGGTCGAGAAAATCCCAGCGCACTCCGACGCTTAACATTGAACCATCGCGTGAAAACTGAATCTTGTCCTGGATGAACGCGCTGCCGGATCGGGGGAAATAATCGTACGTGTTGCTGTAATTCAGCAGTGGTGCATTCTCCAGCGTCTTACCGAAATAGGTTCTCTGCGGTTCGAATTTCACCAGGTCGTTGAAGATTTCATAGAAATTGACGTCGAAACCTGCCTTGAAAAACTGCAGCTTGTCGATTTGCGAGATATAGTCGCCTTTCACGTTGTGAATCAGTTGCTGCGTGTTTGCCCACCAATTTCGTTCTCCACCGATAATGTACCGAAGAAACAAATCATATTTGTACGGCTCCATGTTTATATCTGCTTTCTTTCCTACACCGACTCGGTTCTGCAAATAAAAACGACTGATGCTCAACGACAACGACGAGTAATCCGAAATGGTGTTCGTCACGGTTGCGGAAACTCGAATGGAATTCTTCGAACGTTTTGGGAGCCCGTCGAGGTTGTATCGCCAACTGAATTCATAATCGTAGAATTGACGGAAGGAGTATATGCCCTGGAGACTTACACGGAGTGACGGCGATACAATGTAGTCGAATTTTGTAAAACCGGAGTATCCCGAATTATTGGGCGAAGGAAAAAATACCTGCATATCCTGCCACCATCGTGTGTTCTGAAACCGTCCGATGAACGATTGCAGGTAGAAGAGGTGGTCCCGGATAATCGGTCCGCGTGCCGTAAGTTCGACTTCATTATATTGGTCGGTTTGCTTATTCCATCGCGACGGTATCCAATCGTCTTTCTCGAACCGGACGGCGAATGATTGTGTATTGTCTCCCCCCTTCGTAACAACATTGACTACGGCCGACATCGCGTTACCGAATTCCGCTTCGAACCCGCCGGTGTAAATTGTCATCCCGCCGATAGAGCTGCGCGGCAGCTCCGCGCCGAGCCCCCCTTCGATGTAATCCTGTACAGGCACACCGTCGATCAAGTAGAGGACTTCGTTCGTCTTACCACCACGCACGTTTCCTTCCATAGTAACACCCGGTTGAAGCGCAATAACGTCTTGAAATGTTGTGATGGGAAGTCTGTCGAGTTTGACATCTCCGAAAGAGAACGCTGTAGAAGGCTGGTCTTTTTGGATGAGCGGCTTTTTTGCCGTAATGATGACATCCTGCAATTCCACCGATGATGCCTCCATGGTGACATCCATCCGCGTACGAAGATCGGCAAGGATCACTACCTTTTTCATGATCACTGATTTGTAACCGATAAGCGAGTACTTCACATCGTACATGCCGGCGTGGATATTGTTGATTTGATAGTATCCTTCCGGATCCGTGACGTTGCCGAGCGTTGTGCCGACGATCTGGATATTGGCAGCCACAAGCGGCTGGTGCGTCGTCTTATCGACTATCCTGCCGTCAAGAATACCGGACGTGCCGGCAAGTATACGGTTATGGCTACTTAGCAAAATTAACAACAATAGAATTCTTGTCTGTCTCATAATATTCATTCTATGGTGAGCGCACTACAGAACACGGATTCTCTGGATCAATCGGCACACATGGATGTTCCTTAGGATCCCATTGGCCAAAATCATGGCTGACAAAACACTGATGCACAACCAGCGGTTGAGCATATAAAATAGACGTATTGACAAAGAGCTTTATATCGGCAGTCACTTCAAAGACCTGTTTCTCCGAAACTTGTCTATGGCGCGGTGCATGGTCGGGATATCCCAAAACAATGCAGTCGCCGTCGTTATAGTATCTAAATTTGAGCAGCATATCTGTATTATCATCAGTAACAAAATCCCACCGGTAGATCAGGACAAACGAATCGCGAGGAGCAATCAACAGCAAGCCGGTTTTCTCATTATAATTGCTCGTTTGAATGTCTTTGAGTGTAAGCTTCACATTCTTCTCTTCCACAAAGCCCACCGTATAGTCCGCCGGCGGCAGCCATTTGATGCGCAGCGTCCCATCGATCGCAGCTTTCGATTCGATCGTTTCATCGTAATTATTTTTTACGACGAGAAAAATGTAGAGACTGTTTTCTATGGGAGTGTTGTATACGTAGAGCTTCCGAATGCTCGCAGTAACAGCGCTCCCCGGATCATTGCGCAATGGCAACGTTTCCTCGCAGCCGCAGAATGTTATTACCGGAGATAAACTTAAGAGAAGAAGAAAATACTTACTCACTTTTCCTTTTACTGGATAATTGAACACGGATTATCGGGGTTCACCTTCGAACACCCCACCGTTTCCCCAAAATTGGGATAGACGGTACACATTGTTAAAAAAACAGGCACAGAATAAATCATTGCGCTTCTGTCAAAGAGTTTGATCTGTGCAGAAATTTGGAACGGCTCTCGCTCAGAAACTCGACGATATCCCAAACTATGGGAATTATCGACAAAAACGGTGCATGATCTATCTACTTGGTATCTGAATTGATTGTATAAGTTCGTGCTGTCATCGGTTTTGAAATCCCAGCCATAGCATAGTGTAATCGAATCGCCCGGGTCAAGCGTCAGTGTCCGTGTAGTAATGTCGAACTTCCGCGCATGAAACAAGTGCGACAGCTCAATACGCGCTGTTCGCCTCGGTACAATGTTGCCGCGGTCTTCTGGCCTGGCAAGCCAATCAATTGTGAGTGTTCCTTCCACTGCGGCTACATCCTGTAAAACTTCCTCGTAACTATTTATAAGCGTGATAAAAACATTCATAACGCCGGTATTATTTACAACATTATACTGTGTTCGGACTGAGACGGTGAATAATGTCTCCGGGTCGTTGCGCGGCGGTAGCGATTCTCCGCATCCCCCCAACAGGAAAGAAATAAGAGCAACGCAGAAATAGAGGCGCGTACTTTTGTTGATCATGAATTTGTGTTTCAGTAAGAACTTTCCAAAATCCGCCCCTGTGAATTATGCCTTGGTGCTGTTTCTAAAAAATAGGATTGTGTTTTTAATAGAAGGACACTTCGACTCCGCCCTGAGAGTCATGCTGAGCGAGTGGCGGCATCCCGCCACGAGTCGAAGCACTCTCAGGGCGTCGCTCAGTGTGACTATATTCTCAAAACACAATATTTAATATGAGAAACGGCACTAGTATGACACGTTAACATCTGATCTACGCACCTCACTGTGAGCGTCACGGCGTAATAGTTTCTTCGTTCGTAAAAAACGCCTCACCGTTTGTGAAGTTCACGTACACGGCATAGAAATATTGGGTCCCCGTAATGGCAGCGGAATCCGCGTAGCTTGTCACTGCTTCATCGGTTATCGTTGAAAGCAGCGTACTGGATGTGGTTACACCGGCAGTCGTACTTCGAAAAATTTGATGGCTGCCGAAATTAGTATTCAGATTTCGGGCCCACTGTAAGTTCACAACACCGGCAGAACTCGTAGGGACGAACATGAGGACCTGCAAATAGGCGTTGAATCGAAATTCAGCCGGGGATGCGGGAGACATCGATGCCAATACGCTGTTTGCTCCGCTTTTTGAACCGAGAACGACCGTGACTACGGTGCGCGCTGGGATTAATTCATTGTATTCGTAACGATTTTTAAAAGTAGGACCGCCTCCCCGTCCAGGACTAGTGAATTGCACACTCGTGCTGGTGAGATAATTCCCATATCGATCCTGCACCGCGACTTCCAACGGCACCGGCAACTCCGTAACAACAAAACCGAACTGTTTTTCGCCTGCCAACGCAATTAGATGCGCTGCGCTCCCCGGCAATGATGTGGCAGTGAACACCACCGGCGTCATACTCTTTCCAACTATCGATGCCTCAAGCGTGTTCGTCCCCACAAGAGTATCCAGAGTCCAAAGAGTCGATGCAATGCCGTCAGAATAGGTGACGACGTTCACGTCTGCAACGGAGCCTTTCCCTGATTTTGCTTCAAACTTAATTATTGTATTCTTCACGGTATTATTGTAGATGTCGCTTGCACGAACAGTCACTTTTCGGGCAGAGGCGACTACTCCGACAATAACAGTATCGCTGATCGCCCTTAACCGACTCACATCTGCGGCATACGACTGCAGCGAGAAGAGAACCGGGGAACCTTTTAATCCCAATACTATTGCATGAATACCGATCGTGTCCGCTTTCTGTCCGTACGTAAGTTTTGTTTTTGCAAAACCGTCGAAATTTGTTGTGGCGATGGTATCGCTGACGAAAGCGGAGCCGTATTGCACCAAAAACTCCACTTTTACTTTCGCGACCGGCTGGTTCGCCGCATCCAACACTCGCACCGTCAAATCTGTAAACGCTTCATTGCCGACAACTCCGGATTGATTATTGCCGGAGATGCTCAATATCTTGTCAGGCAGCACCTTGCCGGTACCGACCGACGTTTCCCGGTCAATACAGGAAAAATCAAGACATGCCAGACAGACCACACAATAAGCAATATATTTTCTGATCCACATACAAAACTCCAAACAAAAGCCGGTTTAGCCAGGGATGTTCAATCCGAAGGAATTACTCCGCTATCATCCTCGCGACAACAACGGTATGCGAAGTAAGAATATAGAGTGTTGAACCAACGCCGGCTGCATCGCGAAACTCTCCGTTGGCTTCAACGCCAATAAGTGAGCGTGCGGTGATTTCACCTTGCCTGATCCCCTCGAGTGAGCACAGGACGACTCGCCGAGGATCGATGACAATCATTGCGTTGCCAGCGATGCTGATGCTTCCGGGGGAATAGACAGAGTCGAGCGGTATTGACGTAATGTAGTTTGCGAAAGTATCGAACTCAACAATGCGATGATCATCAAGGACGAGCACTCTTCCCTCCGGTGTTACTGCGATATCGCGCGGTTCGCGCAACACTCCGGCACCGGCATTAAAAGATCCGAACTCTCTTTCCAATTGTTGGCTCGGTGTGAATTTTAGGATGCGCCTCCCGTCTGACTCAACGACAAAGAGCTCACCTTGGGAGGAGAGAGCACATGCGCGGGGATAAAAAGCGCCGTTCATCGACGGCATGCTGTTTTCCTTCATAATCGACTGGACCAGATTCATTGTTCTGTCAAACCGTTGAATGCGACGATTGTTGTAATCGGCGACATAGATGTCGAGCGCGAAGTTTGCGCAGATATCTGTCGGAGAATCAAATTCGAGGTCGCCCCATCCTCGCCCACCGATCGTTTTCAGCAGTTCCCCATTCGCGGAATATTCCATAAGACTGTTCTTTCCAGCATCGAGCACGAAAAGCTTCCCAGCCGCATCCATCGAGAGGCTTATAGCGTTCTCGAACTCTCCAAACGTGCGGTCGACAATCACGGTTTTTTCCTGACCCACAACGCGGGAGGATAGCAAAACGCACCATGCCAGCAGAAATACGAAACTTCGCGTGAACATCGCACGGAAAACACGAGTGAAGAAAAATGCACTCCCGAAATCATGTCTCTTGATTGGTGTCGTCAACGAAAGGCCTTTGGGGCAGCGTTACTATCGGACAATTGGTGGGAATATCGCAATTCATATCTCCGAAAAAGACGAATGCCCCATTGCGTTTCAACAATGGGGCATCCGCATATCCTGACTTCACGTTTGAAACAACAGCATGATGAACAATGCGCAATTACTTCAGCAACATCATCCTCTTCACGCTTTCAAATGAACCAGCACGTAACTTGTAGAAATACACGCCGCTGGCAACCTTGTTGCCAAAGTTGTCATTCCCGCTCCATGTTACTCGGTATTGACCAGCATTATGTACTTCGTTGACAAGAGTCATTACTTTCTGGCCCAGCATGTTGTAGATGGCAACTTCAACGTTCGATTGAGATGGAACGCTGTATTCAATCACGGTTGACGGGTTGAAAGGATTTGGATAGTTTTGTCCTAATTTGAAAGCAACCGGCACAACGTCGCTAATCGGGTTCACCGATGTGACCGTTTTGAAAAACGCCGTGGACAAACTTCCAACGTCAACTATCCACCAATATTTCGGATCTGAGCCGGGTGCCAACGCTGTATCACTTCGGAATTGTAAAGCTCCCGCATCAAATCCGAGGTATACTACGTTGAACGTCGAACCTGCGTTCTTGACGCCAAATACCTTGGTTCCTGCTGCATCTTTGAAGAGTGCTACTGCACCGGCCTTAGGTTTCATTGCATCCTGATATCCAGAGAATGCAACTTCAAATGTAGGAAAATACCACAAAGTTGAACCGCTATCAGCTGCCCATTTAACGAGGTAATTTGTTATCGGGTCGGCCTGTGGTACCAAGCGAAATGGACGTGTTGCTGGCGGAACATCCTGCGGACCGATAGTATCGACCCCGAAATAATCCCGTTCAAGCGTCCCAGCAGCAAAACCGGTATCCGCGCATGCGGCTTGCACGAAACATCCATAGTCCTGGCTTGTAAAGAACAAATTCGCCTTCTTTGCAGCAGTTCCGGTACCCAACCATGTTTTCAATGCCGGGTATACATCTCGTGAAGGGAAGGAACCATCAGCAACTAAAACATTTTGATATAATGAAAGCAAGTTGCCAAGCTCAGAGGTACCATCTGATGGCGCAGACCAGCGATCAAATTTCGGCGCTGTACTGCTACTGGTATAAATAAGATCAGCGGTACCCAATGAGTATTGAGCATTGTTGTAAACGAACAAAAATTGACTTGCTTGGGCAAAAATTTTGTACGTGAAGGTCGTATTTTTGGTACGAAGACCATTCACATCTGTTGCCATGATATAGTAAGAAACAGTTGCGCCTGCCGAGGCACCCGGAATATTTGCTGCATAAACATTGGCAGTTGCAGTCATAGCGACGCTGTCGTACGCAGTCGCAGGGCTTATTTTGTAAAACAAACGAGCATTTGCAACACCAAAAGTACCTCCGCTTGGATTATCATCAGTGATTGTCGCCGACACTGCGCGTGCTGTAGTTTTCAGTGTTGTACCTAAAATAGTTCCGCCTGAAATTACCGGCCCACGGTCCGTTGTATATTCAACGATAGCATACATACCCCATTCATAATCTGTCCGCAACCACCATCCTCCATCGGATGTTGTATTACGGCCACTTTCATAATATTTGATAGAATGAAATGGAGCTCCCAGGGGGGAACCGGCACGGAAAGTCATAGTAATAGTGGGATCGGGTGTGCCCGGGGGATCATCATTGCTTAAACTAAATCCAAAAATCTGACCGCTTTCAAACGGCATTGGATCTCCCCAATCTCCGAGTACCATACCCTGCCAAGCGCCTGTTGTGAGAGTGAATTGCACACCAGTTGGGGCCCATGGAGCCTCTTTTCCGGTGGGATCAAATCCATACGTAGCGGAATCGGCGCCGTGGAGGCCGATATAAAACACTGTATCACCGCTCGCTGGCTTAAAAGGTTGGATTTTCCCATCACCGTCAGTAAGATCTTTATAGTATCCCATCCACTTTGTTGCACTTAGTGCTTCTACTCTTGGATTTGCGTACCACGCTCTGATAGTTGCTTTCTTATTGGCACCTTGCTGGTCATTATTTCGCCAATAGAATGCTTTTACATTACCTCCCGCGGCAGGTTTGTACCATTGGAACGCAACATTCTGGTGAGGAAAACTGAATGAAGTCCCAATTTGAGCATCCGTAAGATATCTAATAGTGTCAATTTTGCTGGTGGGAATCTCAGGTCTCATTGTCACAACCTTGGAATTCTCAATTCTTTGTATTGCATCTTCTGCCTTTTCGCCTTTTTTGATAGGCGTGGCTTCCTGCTTGCCATCCCTACCAATGCTAATTAGATAGCGCTGGCCTTCCTCTCCAAACGCGGTTAGCGTCAGGCAAAAAAGTGCGGGCAACAAAATAGTAAAGATTTGCTTTACCATAGCACGTCTCCTTAATGTTTGTAGAATGATGGTGAATTAAATGTATTACTGGTACCTAAATACTTAAATTCCACGTAAAACGCAAGACTTGTCTAAAATAATATGATCGGGCTCACGTAAGCCTACGGGCAGCCTACATTCACCGGACAAAAGTTCACGTGCGTGAGCGCCAGCGTCGAAAAAACCTAGAATCCGAGCTTTAGCGTAAAGACATGGTTTGCATCAAAGTACTTCACCGATCGATACGCATAATCAATCGTGAAGTCTAGCCCGTCAAAATTCTGATTGATTCCCGCACCGAACGAAGCGCCATAAAGGTACGTATCCTTCACTGCCTGAGGCGACATACTGTACCCGCCGCGAATGAAGAATGTATTGTCGTACACAAATTCGCCGCCAAGCTTGAATTCGTCATCCATGAAGTTCTGGTTCAGAAACATCGAACTGAAATTCAATTTTGTCTGTTCGTTGATGGAGGCGTGATACGCAAAACCCAATTCGATAACGGAGGGAAGCTCTGCTTTCGAGGCTTGGACAATATAAACTGATGATGACCGGCCGACAGCGACATCATTATCAATCTGGCCGTTTCGAATAAGACCCGGACCGTCATACTGCATCTGTGGTCCGATATTCTTGAGGGTCACACCAATATCAAGGCCGTTCACAGCCGCGAAGCCGCGATATTGCACTCCGAAGTTGAACGCGACACCGTTCGAGGTCACCCGATCAATCTGCTCGGAAATCAAATTGGTCGTCAGACCGATTGATATCCTGTCTGTCAACGCATTCGAATACGTCAGGCCAATTGTGGTGAAGCGGGGTGTATATATTTCGCCCGTCCCGTCGGGATTTGCTTCCGTCGTCACGTCAATATCGCCGATGGAAAGCGCTTTGACCGTAAGGGCCAATGCTCCCAATCCCTCAAAGAAAGTGCTGACGGCAAGATAGTCAACACCGATATCGGCAATATAGCTCATGTGCGAAAACATTGCCTCGCTGCTCTTTTTGCTGAACGCAAGTCCGGCAGGATTGTAGTAAATTGCATCGACGCCGATACTTGATGCAAGGTTTGAACCTCCGAGGGCTATATCGCGCGCGCCGACGGGAATAAGGAGCATCGGTGCGGCAGATGTACCCGCCTTGTCTCCCCGCCCGGCGTAACTTGCAGAAGTCACAGCACACACAAGAGCCACACATAGTATTGAGAGTTTTGCAAAGGTGTTCTTCATAGTGCTCTCCTTCTTCATTTCAAATGATGTTGTCATTGTCATGGGCTCCGGTGATTAGTAGTTTCTCAAGAATTGCTGCTCTTGAATAATTGCGCACTTCAGCACCTTCACTCCAAGGTCTCCCATATCAACATGGAGGATGTACATCCCGCTCGCAACCGGAAGCCGTTGCTGGTTCAACAAATCCCACTGCATGAATTGCGAAGCGTCATCTTTCACCAGAGTGCGAATGAGTGTTCCCGCAAGATTGAAAACGCGAACCGTTGCCTTTTGCGGTAAGTGACTGATCGTTACGAAACGAACCTCGCGGCTTGTTTCTGCGCTGTTCAGTCCATAGTACGGGTTGGGAAATACATTCACTTTGCTGACTTCAGTTTTGGCTGCAGCTGGATTATATGAATCCACTGCTTTCAGCGTAAATGTACGTACATCGCCGACTCTTATTGATTTGTTCGTTTTAATTTTAATAACAGTTCCGGTTGCAGGGGCTGGAGGCGTAGCACCCCCTTTTTCACTCACAAAAGTAATGTTCTTTAATGTATGGTTCGCACTGGAAATCAATCTGCCTTTCCACAAAGTGCTACTACTTGGTGGAAATGAGGGAAAACTTGGACTGTAATATTTAATGTTAAAGGGAGGGACGGTAGCAGTAAGGGTATCAGCTATTCCAACAATTCTATCAAATGTAAGTTTACCGTTACTTTTGGGATTTTTTGCGTCAGTATTCCATACAGTATCTGAACTGTTTGTAATTTTGATAACAGGCCATATGCGAGTTGTATCTTGATTAAGCGCGATTTGATAAACCGCAAACGGAACCTGAATAAATCTTGCGTTCAATCCAGTTGGTGCTGTATCAGCCCTTACTGCCGCGGCATAATTTATTCCAGGAACAAACCGAATTTCGTAGTCCGCTTCGCTTGCTTTATCACCAACCAGAGAATCCACGGGACCGATAATGCTATATATTCCTCCGGGATCTGGTGCATTGAGAACATTCCCGCTCGAAGGAGCGGTTTGTTCCACCTTCTTGACTCCGATCGGTGCCGGACCGGCAAAAAATGATATACCATCGCCTGGTACTCTATGCTCTGTATAGGATGTGATTGGGGTGGTCCCCTGTACTGCGCCCGGAAGCTCTGCGCGGGGGAAAAGACCATCAGCTATTTGTCCGCGAATTTCTCCCCCGGGATATGCCGCTGTATTGACAGCTACATATAAATTCCCGGATATGAAATCATCAACAAGCGAATCCGGGATCAACCAAACACTATCCCGAATTGCATTGTTAACAACATTGAACGCATGCACACTCAAACCATTAGTACCTGCAGCACCCATATGAATTTGCGCAGATGTAATTGGGCCTGTTAAACCGCTAACGGTGACTTTATATCTTACTTGTGTCTTTGCGTCATTGATAGTGAACCATCCGGTGCCTGTCGCCTTTGGAATTGCATTTGTATCGGCAAGTGCCGAAATAACTGTAGCATGATCGGTGCTTCCACTGATCGTTTTCACAAGGGTAAAATTACGAAGAGCTGTCCCAGAACCGCCATACCATACTTCATACGTGTTGCCGTGCTGCGCTGTAGGGTTGAACACGACTAAACCAAGTCTTGCGTCATTTTCAACGCTACCGGCAACTTGTGTTGATTGCAGAGTTGCGAGCGTGTCTTGGAGGATGTACGGCATTACAATCCCCGCATTTGGAGAGTGCGGCATCGCTTCCTGCACAGCAGGCGAGCTTTCATACGAGCGTGTCGGTTTGGCCGGGTCGTCGATGTAGCTATATGCAGTGACCGCAAAGTAGTACCGCTGACCATTAATAAACGGTCTGTTCTTAATTGCATCCGTCTTTGTTAACCAATATCGTGAAAGACCGGAATTTTTGCCTAACTGGACAGGCTTCAAAAGAATTTGTCCTGATGCTTCATCAAAATCTGGTTGAGTGATGGTTGAAGGATCGGTCTCTAAATCGAAAGTGGCAATTTTGACTCCATTGCTTAAGGGAGATGTAGCCGACGGCAATTGGTAGACATTGTATCCTTCAAACTTGTATCCCTTAGAAATAGAGCTTTCCGTTGCAATAACACCGGCAGAATCTTTTTCCCATTCTATAATGAGGGCTTTGTCTAATTCTACGATTGAAAACTTCGGCGCAACCGGCGGCTTTGGTAAATCGAACAAGTTGTCATACGCAGCCTGAACGGATTGATCGTAGAATTTCAATACTGAAACACTCGATAATCTATCCGACCCAAGGCCGGCAATCGTAGCAGAAACTAATTCTTGCGTATCACCTATTGCCATATTGAATGGGCCCGATGTCAACATAATCCGGCGGTCGCCCGGTGTATCCCATAAACCATCAATCCATCCTTTGCCGGTGACAGGGTCTCCCGGTAGCCAAAAAAATGTCGGTGCGGTTGTTTTAGGATCCACTTCCGGGTTCGGGTCGGGCGGACCTTGTGGCGTCGGTGGCAAACCTCTCAACATTTGATACCATTGAATTGCCCCGTTTGCGGTGTGGGGAGGATCGCTGTACTTTCCGCCTGCCGCGAAGTAGATAAACGACGTCATCGGAAGATTCATATAACCTGGTTTGTACTTCAAATCAAACACAGCGGTTTTGCCTGGAGCCTTGACAATGGGTCCCTGCAAAAAATCATAACCGGAAGCAGGCGGAGCGATGTTGTACGGACGATACGTCTTATCAAGAGTCTTTGAATTGTAGACATAGCCGAGACTGAGCACCGTATCGCATCCGGCAAAATCGTCGCCGGCGTCGCCAAGGTCAGGGTCTGACCACTGGCACATATACATGTCGTCAATTTTTGCATTTGCCGGCGATGTCGATGTTCCTTTGTAAATCAGCTTAAATTTCTTGAAGACTACATTTCCCAGCGCGTCACTTCGATTGTAGCCCCAAATCGTGGTCTGTTGTTCCAACCCGATTTGAGGAGACGCCCATTGTGAAGCTCCCGCTAAATCGTGGCAGACGAACCAAATTACCTGATCTGCATCTGCCACGCCGGGTTCATCTGCCGTGGGGTCAGGAACCTTAACAGCATTAACTGCGTCAGGTAAGAATCGTGGAGTGTAAACCCCATCGCCGTTTCTATCATAGAAGGGCGCTCCTTTTGCGGCAGGCCATTCTTGCCAGTCTTTTTGATACTGTTTACGAATATCGGCAATGTCGCCGTCTGTGACGGACCCCAACGGCATCACTTTGCTTTCCGCCGCATCCTGCCGCAAATCAGCAGTGGCATAGTCTCTCCGAATTCGCCAGATGCGGACAGTTGAATCGCTCGCATCTTCATACTTGCCGGTGCGTGTACCTAAAATAGCTCCAGGTTGAACACCTCTATTGTAATCCGAACCGCCTGCACGAATAATAGGGGTTTTGCCGTCTGTCACCTTGCCTCCCCACACCAGGCCGGAAGCATAAATTGCCGTCGCTGTTCCACGCGGGTATGTGAAGCCCGAATTACCGTCGGCAGGGTTTCTTTCGCACTCGCCATTCGATTCATACCACGCTGAAATCTTATTAATATTTAAAAGTGTGGCCGCCGGCGTACCGGTGGTCTTGAAGATGGAGCCTTGCTTTTTCGAGCCGGCTCCTTCCTTCTCTTCGGCGATTCCGCCTTTAAAAAAGAGGAGGACGGCGCACATCATCAGAGAGAGAGCGAGTATATTTTTTTTCATTAGCGTAACTCCGAAATTGATTGAAAAAACTTTAGACGTCAATGCAGGACGCTTCTATTATATTTCGAGACGTATGCCAAATCGAATTTGCCGCGGCGCACCCCAGAGATTGTTGCCCGTTACGTTGCGGTACGCACGTCCGTTCTGGAGATTTGCCTGAGTGTACAAGTCAACATATGGTTGGCCGTAAAGCCCGACTGCACCACTGCTCAGATCCGGAGTGCCGAGAAAGCCATCGTCGTATGCGTTTCCTGTTCTACGATAGACATTGATAACGTTTTGGGTATTCAACAAATTCTGAACGTATGCATAGGCTTCTGCATAGACACCGCCAATACTAAGTCCTTTATAGACACGCAAGTCCAGGGTCCACACCCATGGAGTAGTCGATGCGTTGACCGCTTCCAATGGCGTGTTAAACCGTGCATCGGCTTCAATAAGTGCGCCTTGATCGGAAGTTTGTTGACCGATACTGCCGGTCGATTTTGTATAAGGGTGACCGCTATTGAATGAGACAAGTAAATTCACCCCGGATTCTCTAAAGATCGGCCCGCCCTCTCCTTTATCAAAAGAATAATCGATGTTGGCTGTTCCGCGATGGGTCTGATCAAAATCTAATGGAGAAATGACGTTGGGAGTCAGGGTGCCATTCTCAACTGAAGAGATCGAGGAGTTTGTGGAAGAATTCGTCCCCTGCCCATCGGAGTACGTGTAGTTGAATTGAAGACGAATTCTGTTTACACGACGCAATCGAAGGCTGATCTCCATTCCTTTCGTTGTGACAAAATCTCCGTTGACAAATGCGTTATATCCTTTGGTGTTGGCGCCGGGGTCTGTAATGATTTTTTCAACCTGGATCTGACCTTCGATATCCTTGTAGAACCCTGTTATGTCAAATGCAGCAAAGTCGGAAAACTGCTTCGTAAAACCCACTTCGTACTGCGTGGTGCGAACAGGCTGCAAATTGTATCCGACCGGATTAGGCTGATAGTTTTGTCCGTTCCAAATTCCAGCCTGGGTGCCTCTGCCAACATAGATATTACGAAGGCTCGGCGCCTGGATGAACTTGCCGTACTGCAAATGGAATACAGTTCGATCGGTTACCGGAAACGCTAAGCCCAATCTCGGACTTACTGCCATAAACGGTTTTGCTTTTTTGATTCCAGACGCCACGTACATCGGATATCCCGGGTCGGTGACATCAACCGACGGATTTGTGGGTCCATCCTTCTGTGTGGTGGTAGGATCGTTAACAAATCGTATATCATCATTGTCGATATAGTCAAAACGAAGACCCGCGTTGACAACCAGATCAGCAAATTCCATCTTATCCTGAGCATACGCGCCCAGGTTAATCGGCGTCTTCGGCCCATCGATCTTCTTCGTGTCTGTAATTTCGTTGCCATAGAAATCATAGCCATAATTGTTAACACCACCGTTGCGGGCAACTTTATAGTCTCTCACTATCCCGCCTCCTTGTACAAGGTCGGGATTGTCACGGTACCACTTAAGCAATGCTGCGCTTCCCGTCGTAAAAAGTCGAACAATATTGTACTCACCCAACACACCGACTTTCAATTGATGATTAGCATTCACTTGGCTCGTGAAATCAAGAGATCCACCCCAGCGGACTTGTTTCTCCTTCGTGAAATTAGTTAATGACGCGCCATAATGGTCGAGCCGGAACGAATAAATATTGTATCCACTATTGCCCGAACCAGGATCTTGCGTATAGCTTGTGTATTGATATCCAAGTTTTGAATTCGCTATACTGTCATTATAGTTGAAGAAATTATCTCCATGGTCGGGATCGTACACTTTTCTCCGATAGTCTGTGTAATTGACATTTATCTCGTACAAGGTCGTCGCACTGAGTATGTGGGAAAACTTTGTGTTCAACACCAAATTACTTCTATCGGTGATACCCAATCGCGCAAAATTAAAATAATGAGCCAATGGGTCAGCTGTCCCCTGCGTCCTTTCGCGCGAGAACGAAGTCCCAATACGAACGACATACGGATTGTAGTCGAAAGTAAGTGTTCCATTTCCCGTCCAGCGGTTATCGCCCATACCCCCGGGGATATTTCCTGCCTTCAAGTCAATAAGGTCAATAGTATCTTTCTTCCCATAGAGGTCAGGTGCGTTTTCAACGTGTATACCCGACCAGAAACGTGGCTGATTATCGCCCGCCGTGGGGAGTGCGGCGACGCCGCCAGTGGCTGGCGCGGCACCCTGCACGTCCCGGGAAAATTGATTTTCTCCCGCGATGAAGAACTTCACATTGTTGGTAATAGGGCCGCCGAACGTCCCGACATAGTTACTGTACCCGTAAGAGTATGTCCCGAGGCGTTTTTCGTATTGCGGCGTAAAATTATCCGTTTCCACCTGCATCGTCGCCTTGTAACTGGAAGTTCCGCTGCGCAGTGTCTGCCGGACTATGCCTGCATTGGCTCCGCCGTATTCCGCAGTGTAACCGCCTGCCTGCACCTGAAACTCTTCCATTGCTTCAGGAATTGCATTGGTCAGGTTGGTGCCGTCTGATATGCTCCTCGTATTCACGCCTTCGAAATAGTACCCGATTTCATCAGCACGGCCACCGCGAACATACAATCTCCCGTTTTGTGCAACAACTCCGGGCGAAAGAGCTACTGCCTGCTGCACACCGCGTATGGGCAGCTTGTCAATATCTTCCTGCGTTCCGATTCTTACCGCGTTCGTAGCGCTCTTATTCACAAGAGGCCTCTCTTGCACGATAACGACCTCCTTCAATTGGACTTCGCTTGAAACAAGGCTGAAATTCACCTCGGAGGTAAGATCGTCGCTCACCTTTATGTTGCTTACCACAACACTCTGGTAGCCGAGTAATGACGCTCGTAATACATACGTGCCGGCCTGGAGGTTTAATATGACAAAATTACCCTCAAGATCGGTAGCCGCGCCGTAATTCGTATTTTGCACTAGTACGTTTGCAGCGATCAGCGGTTCTTTGGTTTTTTCATCTATGACCTTTCCTCTGATCTTCCCGGTTGATGAAGCCAACGATGGAAGAAGAAGAAATACGAACAAAATCTGTAAGAATTTTTTCATAGCTGCTCCTCTCAATATAAGATTCAATTTCGCAACGAAAGACACTTTTAATTCTCGTCCAACTCTTTAAGCTTCACCTTCGCGTTATTCGCAGCTGAGGTATCGTATTTGTCATAGATAAAAACAGTTTTCACTTTGAACGCCGAACCGGTGACCATTAGAGGATCCTTAAAGACCGTAACAAGAGTATCTGATTTTGACACTCTAATGAGATTTCCGGTAAAGAAAAATGTTCTTACACTATCTTTGGGAACTTTGATATACGCAGGTGTTGCCCACGCTGCTTTAGCAGTAATAACGGTATTCGTTGTGCTGTCGAGACGAATTTGAACTGTGTCCAATCCGCCCAACATCAAATTGAAAAAACGAACAATCGTGGTATCTTTGTAAGTAGTAGGATTAAACGAGTACCCAAGAGATAATTTATAGGATGAATATCTCGCTTTCGTCGTATCCATGCTCGACACGCTGTTTCGTGCCAATACAAGGGTTGCCTTTTCGTCCGTTTCAAAATTTACGGACTTGAGAGTATCCCCCAGGTAAACAATATACTTGCTCCCTGCCGGGTAAATATCAAATCCGGTCGGTGTTGCATTCCCGACGAGTGTGATGGTTCTGAAGTTGGTAAAACCCGGGGCATCGGCCATTTTGAATTGCGTTGGGGCTGTCACAGAGTCCGGGGTAATAGAAATAAATCTAAACTGTGCATTCAAAACCGGCGGCGGCGGAGCGTTCGAAGGAACATCCACACAACTTAAGCAGAAGAGTCCGCTTAGCAGGAAGATAAATGCAAACAAAGAAGAATTTTTGAGCAACAACATCGGTGTGGTCTCCTTTTGTTATTGTTAAGTCTAACGTCTGAAATTTATCATTATTAAATTTTCCCTGGCGAGAAACCTTCAAGACTTGTACATAACTCTAGCGGATACAGATAATTCTCCATCGGCTGCGTGAGGAAGGCTACTGAAACTTTTATCACAACTATTCGTTAACAATAAGCTTACGTGGGGTAAATATAAAGAGCGCCATGACAATTGTCAAGTAATCAACAATCGAAAATCCCCCCTTTTTTGCAGGATCTGAGCAGAATGCAAATTGGCTTTTCTTGGCCAAAGATGACTCTCCACGCGACCTCGCCTTCATCTTGTGCTCTAGATAAGCTTCGGAATATGTGAACTATAAAGTATTTGGAGCTATTCCGCCCCACCTTCTGTCCCCCGGGCCCCGTTTAACGGTATTCGAGGCTCCTGCTTCTTCTCGGCCAACAACCAAAAAGAGTACGCCAGCGAAATTTCTTTTTCACTCCGCGAGGCAGATAATTACCATCCGCAGGTATCTTTTGAGTGAAAAATTGTATACGGCGACGATACTACAGCCATTAATTATGGAACTTCTTCAAAAAAATGCACTCCGACCGTTTCAAAGCGCTACAACCTTAGCTTCATGTACGCCTTCTATGAGACTTATTCTTGCCAGGACATCTTCAGAAATTCTATTATCCACGCTGACAACAGTTAAGGCCTTTCCGCCAACTGCAGAGCGACCTAACGAGAGGCCCGCAATATTGATGGATGCGTCGGCGAGAATTGATCCCACTTTGGCGAGCATTCCGGGTTTATCTGTGTTCGTGTAAAACAAGAGAATTCCATCCGGATTCACTTCAAACGAAAACAAATCAATGCGCACGATACGAGGACCTGTCGTTCCGAACACAGTACCTGCAAACGACCGTTCTTCAACGTCGGTGGCGTACTCCACCGTAAGAAGGTGCGAGTAGTTTTCACCGTCCCTCTCCTTCCGCTCATTAATGCGAATACCCATTGACCCCGCAAGAAGCGGAGCATTTATGTAATTCACAGGCTCGCTCATGAGCTTTGAAAAAAATCCTTTAAGCACCGCCGTCGTCAGGAGGTCGACATGTTTCTGGAGTAATTCGCCGCGCGTCGCGATTGTCAGATCGCGCAGTTTCCCTTTCATGATTTGCGCTTGGAGGCTTCCGATCTTTTCCGCAAGCAGGAGATACGGTTTCAATTCCGCAGGGATCCCCGATTGCAGTGCAACGGCGTTTACCGCACCGGAAATCCCACGGTCGAGGAGCGCGTCGGCAAGTTGCTCAGCAATTTGAATTGCGACTTTTTCCTGGGCTTCTTCGGTTGACGCACCAAGATGCGGCGTTGCAATTACTTTCGGATGCTGCAATAGCGGATTTCCTGTTGGCGGTTCTTTAACAAATACGTCGAGCGCTGCGCCCGCAACGTGGCCGCTGTTCAAGGAAGCGAGAAGGGCCGATTCGTCTATGATACCTCCGCGCGCGCAGTTGATCAGACGAACACCTTTCTTGCATTTTAGGAGCGTTTTCTCGTTTAAGATCCCTTTAGTTTCGTCCGTGAACGGTGTGTGGACGGTGATAAAATCCGACCGGCGATAAATCTCCTCCAGCGGCACGAGTTCGACGCCCAGTTTCGACGCAACATCGCTCGCGAGCACCGGATCAAAACCGATGATCGTCATTCCGAACGCCTGACATCGCAGTGCCACTTCGCGGCCGACCTTTCCCATGCCGATAACTCCGAGGGTTTTGCCGAATACCTCCGTACCCATGTACTTTTTCCTGTCCCATTTATCGTTGACCAGACTCATATGGGCTTGCGGAATGTTGCGGGCAAGCGCGAGCATCATTGCCACCGTATGCTCCGCTGTAGAAATGGTGTTGCCACCTGGAGTGTTCATGACGATGATGCCGCGACGCGATGCCGCTTCCACGTCGATATTGTCGACGCCGGCGCCGGCGCGGCCGATGACTTTCATGGCTTTCGCTCCGGCTATGATATCGGCTGTGACTTTCGTACCGCTGCGAACAATGAGCGCCGCGTATTCCGAAATTATTTTCTTAATTTCTTCAGCAGGGATACCCGGTTTCTCATCTACCTGGAACCCTTCGCGTTTCAGAATGTCAACACAACTATTTTCAATTGGGTCGCTGATCAATATTTTCATGTGAGTTCTCCTAAGAATGGAAGCAGATGTGCATAACTATTGAATGGTACTATCGATGTGAGCACCACTGAACCGTTCCTTCAACAGAAACGGTTCAGTGCATGCATAGGTGAAAAGTCTGAAGTTCTTTAAGGTAAAAGCCATTACTGTGCAAATGACTTCAACACGGCTTGAACGCCGGTCCCGAATTCGAATTTGTATCCGCATTCCTTCAGCGTCATCTCAAGGGCGGCGACCATTGTAACCATGTCAAGTTCATCATAGTAGCCTAGGTGCGAAATGCGGAATATTTTTCCAGCATAATCATCTTGTCCACCGGCGATCGTAATCCCGTACTTCGATTTAAGGGTTTTGTTGAAGACCTTCCAGTCCATCCCCTCAGGTAGCCAAACAGGCGTGACCGCATAGGATGGAAATTCCGAAAACAACTTTAGTCCCAAGGCGACAACACCGGAGCGGACGGCCGTTGCAAGTCTCTCGTGACGGCGCCAAATATTCTCAATCCCTTCGGCTCTCAACATTTCCAGCGCACTGTCCACGCCGATGACGAGCGAGACTGCAGGGGTCCAGGGTGTATCATTCTTCTCGTATGACTTCAGCGCTTTGCGGAGGTCAAAATAAAACTTCGGCAACGTTGAAGTTTCCATCGCTGCAATTGCTCGTTTGCTCAGCGCGACGAATGCAAGACCGGGGGGGATCATGAGCCCCTTCTGCGAGCCGGTGACGCAGACGTCGAGTCCCCACTCATCGAATCGCAATTCATGCGCGCCGACTGCGGTGATGCCATCGACACAGACAAGAGCGTTAGAGTTCTCGCGGATTAATTTTGACAACGCCTTCACGTCAGTGGCGGTACCGGTCGATGTTTCGCTATGGGTCAAGTACACACCTTTTGTTTCCGGGTGTGCACGCAATGCATCGAGAATCTGCTGTGCGGTAGGTGCCTTTCCCCATTCTACTTTGATCTCAACAACCTTCAAACCGTACGCTTTCGGCATCTTAACCCATCTCTCCCCAAATTTTCCGCCGTTGACGGAAATAATTGTGTCACCGGGCGAAAACAAGCTCACGAATGTCGATTCGACTCCGCCGGTGCCGGAACTCGTCAATGTGAGAACAGGTTGTTCGGTCTGAAACAAGTATTTTAGGTTTTGATTGACGCGTGTAAGGACTTCATTGAACTCGGGATTACGGTGGTGAATAATCGGTTCCGCCATTTTTAACATAACATGCTCGGGAACAGGCGTCGGTCCCGGCGTGAAAAGTCTCTTTTTCATAGTCGCAGCTTTCTTATGATTTGGTTCGGTGTCGGATGAACAACTGAATTACAAATACATGCAAAAGTACTGCAATTGAGGGTGAGAATCAAGGAATCCGGGGGATCGGCAACGTCTTAATTTCAGGTCATACGTCATGCCGTCCCGACGTGTCGGGATCGGCATCTAAAAAGTATAAAGATGCTGACATTCGTCAGCATGACGAATAATAATAGGTTGTTCGTTTTCAAATTAAGACACTGCGGGGGATCTATAGCATTGACCTGCGCAGCCGGGCGCTGCGACAATTGAAAGGCTGGTCGAAGGAAACGGCGGTCATGCTACTGCAGATGGCATGAAATGTTTCGATGAGGAAATCTCTTTTCTATTGACGAAAGATTCGACTGTTTTCAGTAAATCGAAACGACCGTCGCCGGTGACCGCAGAGAATGGGAGAACGGCAGAGAGGTATTTGTACTTGCCGAGAGATTCCTGCACATTTTTTATCTGCAGTTGCAGTTTGTTGAATGGAATCTTATCGGCCTTTGTCAACACAAGCATAAACGGAACTTTGTAAAAATCCAACCACCCCATCATCGTAGTGTCGAGTTCGGTAGGACCGAGGCGGGCATCTACGATCTGCACACCGAGCGCAATTTGTTTTCTGTCATGGAAGAATGTCTCGATCAGCGATGTCCATCCCGCCTTTACTTGCTCGGCAACTTTCGCGTAACCGTAACCGGGCAAATCGATGAAATACATTTCCTTGTTGACGAGGTAGTAATTCAGCTCACGCGTTTTGCCCGG
>Ga0315281_10003368_pt1 | contig 23437 bp, 19 predicted proteins | sample YL17G07_0_MG_FD_204540 | JGI IMG/M metagenome (GOLD analysis project Ga0315281, IMG submission 204540) | Sediment microbial communities from Yellowstone Lake, YNP, Wyoming, USA - YL17G07_0 | ecosystem: Environmental > Aquatic > Freshwater > Lake > Sediment | place: USA: Wyoming | collected... | reverse complement strand
TGCCCTGAGTAGAACCAAATTTCTCGGTGCGGTCCGGGGCTTGCTGACATTCCAGTCTCCTACTTCTGTCCAGCTCACTTTTAAAGTCGCTCCCGACGTTGTTCAGGCGGAGATCGTGAACGAGCCCGGGTCCCACGACTTGTTGATCGCCCTCCGAACTCTTTCGCCGCCGGAAAAAGAGGAAATTGAAAAAAAACGGCAAAAGGCTATCCGTGCGAACCTTGACCGGGAGCGAAGTCGCTGGAAACTGGATGTTATCGTCATTGATGCAGGCCATGGCGGGAAAGACCCCGGAGCGCTGGGCGTGACAAGGACGTTTGAAAAGGATGTCACCTTGGCAGTCGCGCTCAAGCTGGGTAAATTGTTGGAGCTGAACCTGAGAGATACGAAAGTGGTATACACCCGCAAGACGGACAGGTTCATAGAATTGTATCGCCGGGCTCAGATTGCGAACGAAGCTGAGGGGAAGTTGTTTGTCAGCATTCACTGCAATTCGGTGGAACGAAAACCATCGAACGCACACGGGTTCGAGATTTATCTTTTGCGGCCCGGCAAAACGGAGGAAGCAATTGAGATCTCCGAACGCGAGAACTCCGTAATCCAGCTGGAAGAAGGCTATGAACAACGCTACCAGAAGTTGACCGAGGAAAATTTCATCCTCGTCACGATGGCTCAAAGCGGCTACATGAAACACAGCGAACAATTTGCCGAGATGGCAGCGTTTTCGATGGCAAAGAACTCGACCTTGAAAAACAGCGGAGTCAAACAGGCGGGGTTTTATGTCCTCGTGGGCGCCTCCATGCCCAACGTGTTGGTTGAAACCGGATATCTGTCAAATCGGAAGGAAGAAAAATTTCTGAAAAGCTCTGAAGGACAGCAAAAAATAGCTCAAGCCTTGTACAGAGGGATCAGAGATTATAAGGCCGCATACGAGAAGGCATTGCGGGAGGGAGTGCAGGTGGGAGGGGGCAAGAATTGAGGTTTGGAGCCATTCAAGAACTTCCGGCGGAACGTGATTCGCATCAACGGGAAAAAGAACTTCGACAGCCTCAAATAGGCTTTTTCCCGAGAATCGGTCTTTCATGAATGTCTTTTAACCTCATTGAGCTTAAACTCTCGCGAGCGTCGCATTGTCAGAGGAACACGAATTCATCAATAACAAAAGGAGGATGCAATGAAAAGAACAACTTTGCTTTCACTGGCTTTCCTTATCGTCATGGGTTTTGCGATCACCCAGGCCCAGGAACCGCAAGTGAAGCCAAAATCAAGCGAAACGCCGGTTATCGACAAGCGCGAACAGAATCAAAAAGAGCGCATTAGACAAGGCGTCAAGAGCGGAGAATTAACGAAAAAGGAAGCCCGCAGACTTGCGGCAGAGCAGAAAAAAATCAAGCACGACGAAAAAAAGGCAAAAGCCGACGGTGTTGTGACGCCAGAGGAGAAGGCGAAAATCCGGAGGGAACAACGCAAAGCCAGCAAAGACATCAACCGTCAGAAACACGACGCGCAGAAGCGTAAGTCCTAATCAGTTGTTCTCAGCAGAGAAGCCATCCGCAATATTGGGATGGCTTTTTTGTTTAAGCATTGGAGCTTGATAATCTGTGGAAAAAATCCTTATTTGACTGCGGTCAGACCTGAAAACGCCATGGGAGTCTCCATTTGACTTTCGCTTTGTTTTCTGCCATTCGCTTTCTTCAATCCTGTAAGCATCGTGCCGTCCTTCTTTGTTGTTTTTTACCGGCAATCCAGAATGCTCAGTCTCAGGATGCACGGCCGCTTTTCTCGCTGAGTCGCTTTCAGAGTTTTCGCAGCAACTATTTCCTTGCGGCCAATGCGTTCGCAGCAAACGAAGTGAAATTCCAGACGAGTTTTCAATACCAACTCTGGAGCTCGCCATTCATCTATTTCGGATATTCGCAAAAAACGTTCTGGGACATTTGGAATCTCCAGAACTCGTTCCCGCTCACAGAGATCGATTTCCGGCCGGAAGGCTTTCTGGAATGGCGTTTTACGAACTCGAGCGTCGAGTATCTGCGGGCTGGCTACGAGCACGAATCGAACGGGAAACATGCGCCAGAATGGCGTGCCTGGGACCTCATTTTTGCGGAAGTGCGCACCAGACCCGTGCTGGAACTCGTTGACGTCAGGGTGCGAGCCTGGTATCCACTCTACACACCTCCGGAAAATCGCGACATTACCGACTATTTGGGCTACAGTGAGCTGGAGATTCGTTTTGCCAAACCAGAAATGCTGGAAGATCTTGCGATTGGATTGACGCTCAAGAAAGGGACCACGGGCGGGCTGCGGAACGGATCCGTCGAGCTGAATCTCTTTTGCCCTCTGATGTTTTGGAGTTCGGAAAAGTCATCCGGGTTCAGGCCCCAGGTGCATATTCAGTTTTGGTCGGGCGCAGGCGAACGATTGCTGAACTACAACGTGCCGACCAGAAGTTTCCGGATTGGTTTACATTTCGCGGTCTAGTTGCTAACGAGAGAGGCATCAGATACGACGTCGGAGATCAATTGACCCTGCCTCTTAAACCTTCTGAAGGTTTTCGATTTCCTTCATTTGATTCAGCAATTCCTGGTGTCTTACGATGAACGGCATCTTATCCGCTCCCCTCTGAGTCGCATCTTTTAACATCCGCTGGTTTTCTTCAATCTCTTTCTTCAAGGTCTGTTTCTTCAAGAGCGCTATGGCGTCTTTTGCTATGTGCATGGAATCCGGCTCATCGATTTCTTTCTCTGTCCATCGTTTGCTCAGCTCATACTTGCTCAGGGAAATGTCGGTGATAAAACCCTTGAGTTCAACGTCATTCAACTCGTTCAGGATTGCCTGAGCATGGATTTCCCCAACGTCTCGCCAGTGAGAGAACAGGACGTCCGCGAGCTTGATGGTCTTTGGGTCTGTAAACTGGACAACAGCGATGTTCTTAACAATAAACTCCACGACATCAGTCCGGCCCTCCAGCAGAAGCTTGATGAGATCGCGTTCCGCCGGCGGGACACCGCTACTCTTCAGTGTTGTCACATCAGTTATCTCTGCGCCGTACATCGGAATCTTTTGCGCTCCGGGAATGTCCCGACGCCCTGAACGTTCTTTTCCAGTCCATCGCTCGAGCTCGCGGTATAACACACTCTCGTAGATATCGTATTTCTCTGAAACTTCCTTGACGTAAAAATTGCGCTTCAGCTCATCCTTCATCTTGGCAATCGACTGCACGATGGATCGGACCGCCTGGGCCTTTCCTTCTGCCGTCATAAATGCTCCCGATTTCTTGAACTGTCTCGCCTTGAAATCGATGAACGAAACTGCCTCATCGGCTTTATTCCTGAACTCTTTCGCTCCTGCCTTCCGCACGTATGAATCGGGATCCTCGCCCTCGGGCAGCTCTACCACCCCCACATCGAAATCCTGTTCCAGGGCGAGGTCAACACCACGCTCGGTAGCGCTTGAACCTGCGGAGTCGCCGTCGTACACCAACGTCAGCTTCTTTGAATACCGCCCAAGAAGCTGGAGCTGTTCCTCTGTTAACGCCGTCCCGCTTGAGGCAACCACGTTCTGCACTCCCACTTGATAAAGAGAAATGAGGTCGGCATAGCCTTCCACCATAAGAGCATTATCCTCCCCGCGAATGGAGTCTTTCGAATGGAAAAGCCCGAATAGAACCCGGCTTTTGTTGTAAATAGGAGTTTCGGGAGAATTGATGTATTTCCCGAGCGGGTCGTCATCCCGCATCTTCCGGGCACCGAATGCGATCACCCGCCCTGCACTCGAGAAAATCGGGAACATGGCCCGCCCGCGGAAGTAATCGTAGTGGGAACCGTCCTCGCGTTTTCGAAGCAGACCTGCCCCCAGGAGGTGCTCGGTTTTCAGGCCCTCCTCTGTCCCCCGTCGGAGAAGCCCATCCCAGCCGTTCAGCGAATAACCAAGACCGAAATTCCGGATTGTGTCATCCGTGAACCCGCGTGAATGGAAGTATTCCAATGCAGCCCTGCCCTCGTCCGTTTTCGTGAGATTGTTGTAGAAGTGAAGCCCGGCAAACCTGCAAACGGCGTAAAGAGCCTCTGTTTCTGTCTGTTTTTCGGGCGAGGTTTCGGAAGGAAGTGTGATTCCTGCGCGTTCTGCCAACGCACGAACAGCCTCGATGAAGGATACTTTTTCGAATTCCATAACAAACGTAAACACGTTGCCGCCTTTATGGCAGCCGAAACAGTGGTACATCTGCTTTTCAGAGCTTACGGTGAAGGAAGGCGTCTTTTCCTGGTGAAAAGGGCACAAACCGAGGAAGTTTTTCCCCCGTTTTTTGAGGCGGACGTGAGAAGAGATGACATCGACGATGTCGGATGCCGAGCGGACTTCATCGATTTTGTCGTCAGGAATTCTCATACGGGAAGAAATGTAGAGAAAGAAACCTCAAAAAAAAAGCCCCTCCATGCATGGCACGAAGGGGCCTTTTCTGATTTCTGAATCTATCTTAATACATATCGCCCATGCCGCCGCCACCACCCGGAGGCATCATAGGCGCCTTGTCCTCTTTCGGTTTCTCCACGATCGTTGCTTCTGTCGTTAAGAGTAAACCGGCAACACTTGCTGCATTCTCCAGCGCAATACGAGCCACCTTCGTCGGGTCGATGACTCCCGCCCCGATCAGGTTTTCATATTTCTCTGTCTGAGCGTTGAAGCCGTAGTCATCTTTGCCTTCTTTGACTTTGTTCACGACCACCGAGCCCTCAAGCCCTGCGTTCTGAACAATCCAGCGAATCGGCTCTTCGACAGCCCGGCGGATGATTTCGATGCCGATCTTCTGGTCATCGTTCTCCGTTTTGATTCCGTCGAGTTTCTTCAAGCAGCGCAAGTAAGCTACTCCGCCGCCAGGGATGATACCCTCTTCGACAGCCGCCCGGGTTGCATGTAAAGCGTCTTCTACACGGGCCTTCTTCTCCTTCATTTCGACTTCCGTCGAAGCCCCGATTTTCAGGACAGCGACGCCGCCGGAAAGCTTCGCAAGACGTTCCTGCAGCTTCTCTTTGTCGTAATCTGAAGTGGTCTTGTCAATCTGTTGCTTGATTTCGTTGATCCGCTTCTTGATCTCGTCTTTCTTGCCCGCACCTTCGACAATGGTCGTGTTGTCTTTGTCGATGGTAACCCGCTTCGCCGTGCCCATGTAAGACAATTGTGCGTTATCCAGCTTGAAGCCTTTCTCTTCAGAAATCACCGTACCGCCCGTAAGAACTCCGATATCCTCGAGCATGGCCTTTCGGCGGTCGCCGAATCCCGGAGCTTTCACCGCACAAATGCGCAAAGTACCGCGCAATTTGTTGACCACAAGCGTAGCGAGTGCTTCGCCTTCGACTTCCTCAGCGATAATGAGAGCTGAGCGGCTCGATTGTGCCACTTTCTCCAGAATCGGGAGTAAATCCTTCATCGCGCTGATTTTTTTGTCATGGATAAGGATGTACGGATCCTCAAGCACGGTTTCCATCGTCTCTGCGTCTGTCACAAAATAAGGTGACAGATAGCCACGGTCAAATTGCATACCCTCGACCACGTCGAGTTTCGTCTCGATCTCCTTGCCATCCTCGACAGTGATGACGCCATCTTTGCCGACTTTGTCCATCGCGCTGGCAATGAGGTCACCGATCGTCCGGTCGTTGTTGGCAGAAATAGTGCCAACTTGGGCAATCTTTTCCTTGTCATCGCCCACTTTCCTGCTGATCTCTTTCAAACCTTCGACAACGGCTTTGACAGCGAGGTCGATGCCCCGTTTCAAATCCATCGGATTGGCGCCGGCCGTGACATTCTTGAGACCCTCGCGTACAATAGCCTGGGCAAGAACCGTAGCGGTGGTCGTACCATCGCCTGCAACGTCGGATGTTTTGGAGGCAACTTCACGCACCATCTGGGCACCCATGTTTTCAATTGGGTCCTCCAGCTCGATTTCTTTCGCAACCGTGACACCATCTTTGGTCACTGTGGGGGCACCAAACTTCTTGTCAATGACAACATTGCGGCCCTTGGGTCCGAGCGTCACTTTCACCGCATCGGCAAGCCGGTCGACGCCTTTCTTCAAAGCCGAACGTGCATCGGAACTAAAATGAATCATCTTGGCAGACATTTCTTGGTTTCTCCTTTTTTACTTGGGCATGATTGCAAAAATGTCGCTTTCACGCATGATCAACAGCTCTTCACCGTCAAGCGTGACTTCTGTTCCGGAATACTTGCCGTACAGGATCTTGTCTCCGGTCTTCACTTCCATCGTGATGACCTTTCCGTCTTCCACCCGGCCTGGTCCGACAGCGACAACCTCTCCCCAAACCGGCTTTTCTTTCGCCGTGTCAGGAACAATGATGCCGCCCTTCGTTTTTTCCTCTGCCGGCGCGGGCTTTACGACCACGCGGTCAGCTAGGGGTTTCATTTTCATGGATAGAATCTCCTTTTAAGATGTTGATTTTAAATAACTTAGAGGATTAGGAAACTTGGCACTCTACAATTCTGAGTGCTAATAATATACTACGTTGGCAGGACTTTGTCAAGAGGGAAAAAAATGCCTGAAATTAGGGCTCAGACTGCTTTTCCTGAGACGACCAGGACATACTCCCCGCGAACAGGTTTTGATGATATTTCCTCTAAGACAGCGGAGACATTTCCCCGGCTGACTTCCTCAAACTTTTTTGTCATTTCGCGGGCGACCACGACTTTGCGGTCTCCCCATATCGTGAGAATCTCAGAAAGCGTCTTTATGACTCGGTGCGGTGATTCGTAGAGCACTATTGTTCTGTCTTCGGACCTGAGTGATTCCAATTTCGTCTTTCGTCCTTTTTTCTGGGGCAAGAATCCTTCGAACAGAAAGCTGTCCATCGGAAGACCGCTCAAGATCAGAGCAGAAAGAAACGCTGTTGCTCCCGGAATGGGCACGACGGGAATGTTTTGAACTATTGCCTGACTGATGAGAAGATACGCCGGGTCGGATATGCCCGGGGTGCCCGCATCGGATACCAGACCCACAGACAGGCCTGAGAGGAGTTTTTCGATAATCTGAGGTGCACGGTATTTTTCATTTCGACTGAAATAGCTCACTGCCGGTTTTTTGATGCCGTACCGGTTGAGCAAGATTTTCGTTGTGCGAGTATCTTCTGCGGCGATCAAGTCCACCATGGAGAGAACCTTGACTGCGCGGGCTGAGATGTCTTCGAGATTGCCTATGGGGGTTGCTACGATGTAAAGCGTGCCGAGCTTCCGAAGGTTTGTTCCTGCCTTCCGAAGGTTTGCTTGTTTCTTTCCCGAACCTTCGGAAGGTTCGCCATGATCAGTTTGCCTGACAAAATCCTGATACGTTTCGGGAACATCGAAGTAAGCGTTGCGAAGACTCACATCAGTGAGATCCGCATTGGCAAAACCGCACCAAACTGAGCAATCAGAGAATTGCCACTCTTCAGGCTTCCGCACTAGTCCCGCTTCGGTCGGGTTTAAATGAATATACCTCACAACATTCAGCACATAGTCATCTGATTCAATAAGCTTAGACTGAACTTTGCCCTCGAAAAGCGTCCCAGACATATTCTGCTCACGATTAAGCGCTTGAACATATGCGTTAAATGTTGTCTGAATGAATTTCGAGATTGAACCGCCGCTCTCCTGGGTCAAGACAAAATGATAATGATTCGGCATAAGGCAATAAGCTATAACATGAACTCGGTGTGCTGTGGAGTACTTCTTGAGAAGTGAAAGGCAATAGCGGTAGTTTTCCTGAGAATAAAAGATGGCTCCCTTGTGGGCTCCGCGATTATAGAGGTGATAATACTCGTGATCGCTAAATCTCATGAAGGCTTTTCAGCTAAGCAATCCTTCCGAAGGTCCTGGTTTGTTCCCGCAAACCTTCGGAAGGCCTAGATGCCCCAGTCGCGGACATACCGGAAGTCCACGTTGAGAGTGCGGTAGGAGACTTTTGCAATGACGGGCGGGCGACGCTTGAACTGGTTTTTCCGAAGAAGCTCTCGAACTTTCCGAATGAACTCCAAAGAGAACCCGAGTTGCACAAGCTCTTCATCGGAGCGGCGCTCGTCCACCATTTGAAACAACAATTGATCCACATCGCGGTAAGTGAAGCCAAGCTCCCCCTCATCGGTTTGGCCTTTCCACAAATCGGCGGTTGGTTTCTTATCGACAACGGGCTGTGGTACGCCGAGAGCGCCTGCGATCTGCCACACTTGCGTCTTGTACAGGTCGCCTATCGGATTGATTGCGCACGCTATGTCGCCGTGCTGGGTTCCATACCCTAGCATGAGCTCTGTTTTATTGCTTGTGCCGATGACGAGCGCTTTTTCTCTGGCAGAAATGTCATAAAGAACAATCATGCGCATCCGCGCCATCACATTACCGCGCCTCACATTGTCAACCACCTTGTGTTTCTCGCAATAGGCATCCACCATTGGCGAGATGTCCACGGTTTCTGATGGAATGCCCAGCTCCCGAACAACGAGTTCGCCATCCTTAATACTCTGGGGGTCGCTTGTTCGATGCGGCATGATGACCGCAAGGGTGTTCTTCTTCCCCAGGCCCTTTGCCGTCAGGCTGGCGGTGAGAGCGGAATCGACACCGCCGGACACTCCGATAACTCCTTTGCTACACCCTACGTTATGCGTTTCATCTTTGATGAATTGCACGAGGAGGTTTATGACCGTATCGGCGTTAAGCTTGAGGGCTTCTTTGTGGTCTACTCGAGAGGTTTCCATTTCGTTCTCAAGGCAACCTTCCGAAGGTTTGATTAATTCCTGTGGAACCTTCGGAAGGTTTCTCTTTCCTGATTACTCCCCGTTCGACATCTCTTTCAGCGCTTTTCGGATGATGCTGAAGCCCTCTTCGACTTCCTCTTTTTTGAGGTTCAGCGGCGGGCGGAAACGGATGGAATGGTCTCCGCAACCTATCAGGATGAGGCCTCCTTCATATGCCTTTTGCTTCAACAAATCCCGGCTTTGGGAAGATTCGAGGTCGATTGCGCAAAACAACCCGCGCCCTCTGGCGTTGTAAACAAGGTTCGGGAATTCCTGCGCGACCGCGTGCAGCTGTTTCAGCAGGTGATCACCAACAACTCTTGCATTGTCTACAAGCTTGTCCTCCTCGATGATTTCCAGGATTTTCGTAAACCTGATCATGTCGATCAGGTTGCCGCCGAATGTCGAATTGATCCTGCTCGGTTTATGGAACACGTTCTCAAGCACATCGTCAATCCGTGTACTGCACATGAACCCGCAGATTTGTGTTTTCTTGCCGAATGTCACCATATCCGGCGCAACGAAATGCTCGTAAGCCCAGAATTTACCGGTTATTCCCACGCCCGTTTGTACTTCGTCGAAAATCAGCAGAATTTCTTCCTCGTCGCAAATGGTCCTGAGTTGCTGCAGGAATTCCTTCCGGAAATGATTGTCTCCGCCTTCTCCCTGTATTGGCTCAATGATGAGCGCCGCGATATCATCGGGGTTATTGAGTATTGCCCGTTTGATCTGCTCGAGGGCAAGTGCTTCTTCTTTTTGCACCCGCTCCGTGTTGGCTTCGTTTAACGGAAAAGAAATCGCCGGGTTGTGCACACGCGGCCATCGGAACTTCGGGTAGTAGTTTGTTTTGGTCGGATCCGTGTTCGTCAGCGAGAGCGTGTATCCGGTCCGGCCATGAAAAGCCCTTCGAAAATGGATCACCTGCCGGCCCCGTTCCTCTGTGTAGCCCTTGACAAAGTTCTTGCGGACCTTCCAGTCGAACGCGGTTTTAATGGCGTTTTCGTTGGCGAGGGCACCTCCGTCCACAAAAAAGAGGTATTGGAAATCAGGCGTCAGGGCGATGCGCGTGAAAGTCTCGACGAATTCTGCCATCTCCACAGTGTAGGCATCTGAATTTGACGGCTTGTTGACAGCTGCCCGCCCAAGTTTATCGATAAACTCAGGAGTCACCATTTTCGGATGGTTGATCCCGATAGAACCGGAAGCAAAGAACGTGAAGAAATCGAGATAACGCTTGTTGTATCTTGAATCGTATAGATACGACCCCTGACTCTTGTGTAAATCCACAACGAGGTCAAATCCATCCACGAGCATATGCCTGGAGAGAGCGGAATGCACCTCTGTCGGAAGGATGATGACGGAGTTCTTTGTCGTAGGCCTTGAGAGTGCGACAGGAAGCTGCTTCTCATCCGATCCGTTTGATTTGGACTTCGACACTTCGGGAATCAACTTTGTTTTCTGAGACATAGAGCACCTTGAGAAAAAGTTTTGGGAGTTATGAGTTCGGGGACGAAACTGAACTCAGAAGAACTCCTGGTGCTCGTAGAGGGAAGTGATATATGGTCGGCCCTGCATGTGAACTTCAATAATTGTCGATTTGCGCTCGCTGCAGCTTGCCGCTGTAATCGACGTACACCGTTTTCCACTCCGTGAAGAAATCGTAGACTGTCCAGCCACCCTCGCGATGGCCATTCCCAGTCTGCTTCACACCGCCGAAGGGCAAGTGGGCCTCCGCTCCAATCGTGGAAGCGTTAATATAGGTAATTCCCGCTTTGATATCCCGCATGGCTGCAAAGGCTTTGTTCACGTCTCTTGTGTACACTGAGGAAGACAGGCCATAAATCGTGTTATTGAGAGTTTGTATGGCGTCTTCCAGAGATTTTGCTTTAAGCACAGACAACACTGGGCCGAAAATCTCTTCCTTGGCAATCCGCATGGTGGGAGTGACATCTCCGAAAATCGTCGGCTCGTGAAACCACCCTTTGCTCAAGCCCTCGCCTTTGGCCACCGCTCCCCCCACGACGAGTTTTGCACCTTCCTTCTTGCCGATTTCCACATAACTCTGAACAGTGCTCCGTTGGCTTTCGTTAACACACGGGCCGACATCAGTACCCTCCTTCAATCCGTCTCCAAGCCTGAGTTTCTTCGTCCGGTCGACAAGCATCGACAGGAATTTGTCGTAAACTTTTTCGTGGACAATAAGCCGGCTGGTTGCAGTGCAGCGCTGACCCGTGGTACCAAATGCGCCCCAGAGCACGCCGTCCAGCGCGAGTTCAAGATCGGCATCGTCCATCACGATCTGAGCGTTTTTTCCACCCAGCTCGAGCGAAACTCGCTTAAGCGTTTCCGATGCATCCCTTGAAATCTGCTTACCGACCAAGGTTGAGCCCGTGAAGGAAATCAAGTCGACATCGGGATGAGAGACAATGGCTGTTCCCACCTCACCGCCACCGCCGTGCACGATATTCACCACACCTTCAGGTATGCCACTCTCCATCATGATTTCCACGAGCGTCGTCGCGGTCTTGGGAGTATCCTGAGCCGGCTTAAACACGACTGTGTTTCCTGAAAGCACAGCCGGAAATATTTTCCACGTCGGAATCGCCATGGGGAAGTTCCACGGCGTAATGACGCCGGCCACACCGATAGGCACCCGCATGGCCATGGCGAACTTGTTGGGCAATTCAGAGGGAACAGTGCGTCCAAACAGCCTGCGGCCTTCGCCGGCAGCATAGTACGCTGTGTCAATGCCTTCCTGCACGTCGCCACGAGTCTCAGCGAGCACCTTGCCCATTTCACGTGTCATTTCTCGAGCCAGGTCTTCCTTGCGCTTCGCCATCAAGTCGCCGATTTTCCGCATGATGTCGGAGCGGGCGGGCGCAGGAACGAGGCGCCATTTCTCGAAGGCGGTGCGGGCGGCTTTCACAGCCTCGTCAACGTCTTCTTTACCCGACTTGGGGAAGGCGCCGATCACTTCCTCCCAATTTGCCGGATTCCGGTTTTCAAACACTCTGCCGGATTTCGCATCCACCCATTTACCGTTGATAAAATTTTGGAATTTCTGAGGCATTTTTGGCCGCTCCGAATCAGTTCAATCCTACTTTATTGAAAATGTAGTCAACCTGTTTCAAACTTCGTTTTGCATCAAACAACTCATCGAGTTCTTTCTCAGACAATGCTTTGTTGACCTCCTCAGATGACATGAGAAGAGTTTTGAAATCCTTGCCGTTTTGCCAAACTTTCATCGCTTTTTCCTGCACCAGTCGATACGCATCCTCACGCTTCATGCCTTTCTTAGTCAGCGCAAGAAGGACTTCCTGTGAAAAAATGAGACCCTGAGTTGCATCCAGGTTTTCCTGCATATGGTCAGGGTACACGGCGAGATTCTCGACTACTTTTGTGAATTCTGCAGCCATATAATCGAGTAGAATACAACTGTCGGGAATTGTTATCCGCTCGACCGATGAATGCGTGATATCCCGCTCGTGCCATAAAGCCACATTTTCCATAGCGGCGACAGCATTCCCTCTGAGAACACGCGACAACCCCGCAATTCGTTCACACGTAATGGGGTTTCGCTTGTGGGGCATGGCTGAGGAGCCTTTTTGACCCTTGGTAAACTGTTCTTCCACTTCCAGCACCTCGGTTTTCTGGAGGTGTCGGATTTCTGTGGCAAATTTTTCAAGTGAGCAACCACACACGGCAAGAGTGTTCATGAACTCTGCGTGACGGTCGCGTTGCACTACCTGCGTCGAGATCGAGTCCGGTTGAAGTCCGAGTTTCTCGCACACATGTTTTTCGACCGACGGGTCGATGTGTTGGTAGGTACCCACCGCTCCCGATATCTTTCCCACAGAGATCGATTTCAACGCAGCCTGAAGCCTCTCGATATTTCTTTGTGTTTCGGCATACCAGAGCGCAAGTTTCAGCCCGAACGTCGTTGGCTCGGCGTGTATGCCATGCGTACGGCCGATCATCACAGTGTGCTTGAACTCCTTCGCCCGCTTTGCGAGAATGTTCTTCAGGCCTTCCAATCCGAGCAGAATCAGCTCCGCAGACTGCTTCATCTGAACCGCCAGCGAAGTGTCCAGAACGTCCGACGAGGTCATTCCCAGATGGATGAACCGCGAATCGGGGCCAACATATTCTCCGACGTTTGTGAGAAACGCGATGACATCGTGTTTCACTTCTCTCTCGATATCAAGAATCCGGGCAACATCGAACTTCGCCTTCGATCGAATCGTTTCAACAGCCTGCGGCGGTACGAGCCCGAGTTTTGCCTGAGCCTCGCATGCAAGAATCTCGATTTCAAGCCAGATGCGGAACTTGTTCTGGTCATCCCAGATCCTTCCCATTTCCGGCCGTGTGTAGCGTGAGATCATTGTATCTCAGGACGGCTGTTTTTCCAGCGTCAACTGGATGTTTAATGTCTTCTTCTCGCGATAGAGCCTGATTTTCAACACATCGCCTGCGTTGGCATCGACGAGCACGGAGTTAAAGTCCTCTTCCGAGTTGACTTTTTCTTTATTCACCTCAACGAGAATATCGCCGACTTTCAGTCCTGCTTTGTCCGCGGGACTTTTCGCCTGAATCTCGCTGATGATAATACCCTCGACCTGCGTCATGCCGAAATAGCGCGCAATGCGCACGTCCACTTGTTGAGCCTCGAAGCCTGCCCAGATATCCCGAACGACTTTTCCTTTTCGTTTCAGCTCGGCGACGATCTTCTTGACTTTGTTAATCGGAATGGCGAATCCGTAACCCACAAACGTTGAACTCTGACCAGCCGTATAGATCAAGGTGTTGACTCCGACAACCTCGCCCTGGCTGTTTACGAGCGGGCCTCCACTATTGCCGCCGTTGATGGCCGCATCCGTTTCGATCATGTCCTTGTAAAAGTGTTGGCCAATTCTGCCCAGGTTCATTCCCAGCGAGCTGATCACGCCAACGGTGACCGTCGGCTTGTCGTTGATTTCGAACATCCCGAACGGGTTGCCGAACGCAATAGCCCACTCGCCGACGACAATGTCTTCTGAATTTCCAAGAGGGACGAACGGCAACTCAGTTCCTTCGACTTTCAGGAGTGTAATGTCCGTCGCCGCGTCGGTACCAACGAGCAAAGCCTTGAGCCTTTTCCCGCCTGTCAGCGTCACCGTGATTTCTGATGCGTTGCCGGCCACGTGGTCATTCGTGACGATGTAACCGTCCGGTGAAACAAGGAAACCAGACCCGAGGCCTTTGACTTCCTGCGTGTAGGTGCGGTCTCCGAAAAACTGGCGAAAGAACGGGTCGTCTCCAAAAAAACGTGAAACCGGGTCTCGGTATTGGCGCAATTCCGTGACGTTGATTCCTACAACCGCCGGACTCGTTTTCGCAACCGAACGCGTGATGGCGTTTTGCCTAGTATTGGAAATCTCATCCTGGTTTATCGAAGGTTTTTCCTGATACATCACTGCGGGAAATGTCTTCTGAAATGCACCGTCCGCCTTTTTCGCCGGGGAGTCATTCCATCCGACATAATAACCAATCCCGGTGCCGATCATAAGAGGGACCAGCAGGACGATCATGACCTTCACATAAAGACGTGACATCGCATCCTCTCAGTTAATAATAGGTTTCAGAATACTTTTGACGGCATCATCATGGCTCACTAAGAGAACCAGACTGAGGACAGCTAAATATTCAATATAGGGTAAGGGCTGCATGGAGCTCGTCATGAGCCAGCTTGCGAACACTTCCGGCGTCAAAAAAAGAATGATCGGCGTGAGAACAAGCGAAAGAACGTTTGCAAACAGAATATCTTTTCTGAGCAAATACAGGAGAACCCATAATGTGCACCAGAGAGCCGGATAACTCACGCCTATGAGTAAGAGCCCCCCACACGCCGTCGCCAGACCTCTTCCACCTTTGAAACGGAGCCACACAGGGTAATTGTGGCCAAGGACAGCGCCAAACAGCGCCAGCATTTGCAACGACACCATTTCCCCGGTCAAGCCAGCGACGAACACGGCCACAAGGCCTTTGACACCGTCCAGAACCCCCACGAGGTAGCCAATCGATTTCGATCTCGTTACCGTGAAGGCATTGTACCCGCCTACGTTTCCGCTCCCCGATTGCCTGATGTCGACACCCGACATGCGCTTGACGACAAGAAACGCGGTGGGGATTGAGCCGATGAGATACCCTGCAAGCAGGTAAAGTACAGAAAGAGCTAGCATAAATTGAACCGTTTCTCAAGAAAATTACGGAAAAGGGACAGGGAAAGCAAGGTGGGGATTGACCGAGAAACTGAAACTTGAGATGGATTTAGCAGACTTTCAGACAGAATTGGCCGTTTCTATCCTTCTCCTTTCGCGTCCCGCGTCATAAGATCTTCCGTTGCTCTGTGCGGGTCTTTTCCTTCGAAGAGCACCCGATACACTTCACTTACGATGGGCATCTCAATCCCGTGTTTGCCCGAGAGTTCATGGACCGATTGCGATGTCGCCACTCCTTCCGCCACCATCACCATTTCTGCCAGAACATCTGCAACCTTGCGTCCCTTCCCTATTTCCTCGCCCACGTGACGGTTTCGGCTGTGTCTGCTCATGCAGGTGACGATCAAATCTCCAATTCCGGATAGCCCGGCGAACGTGCGGGGTTGCGCTCCCATTTTTGCGCCCAGGCGGGTGATTTCATAGACGCCACGCGTCATGATGGCAGCTTTTGTATTATCCCCGAACCCAGCCCCGTCGCTGATACCAGCTCCCACGGCAATCACGTTTTTGATGGCTCCCCCGAGTTCCACCCCACGAATATCCTCGTTCAGATAGACACGGAAATAACGTGTCATGAAAGCATCCTGGACAACCCTTGCCGTTTTCTCCTTGTATGCAGCCGCAACAACGGCCGTCGGTACTTTACGGGACACTTCCACCGAAAGACTTGGACCCGAGAGGATGGCAAGATTTTCTCTCCGCTCATGCTTCAATACGTCCTCGAGGACTTCAGACATGGTCATCATGGAGTTGTTTTCAATTCCCTTCGCCACATTGCAAATAATGGTGTGTTCCAAGTGGATGTGGGCGATTTTCTGGATGACCGATCGAAGAAACTGGGAGGGGACGGCAGCGACGATGAGCTCACGCTTTTGACAAGCAGCTTCGATGTCCGTTACGATGTTGAGTTGAGGGGGGAGGGGTATCCCCGGAAGGAAGGCCTTGTTCTCGAGCTTCTCCCTCATCGCCTCTGCCTGTTCCGGCTTGTAAGTCCACAGGTTGACGTCGTGCTTGTTTTCGAAAAGCACGAGCGCGAGGGTTGTTCCCCAACTGCCCGCACCGAGAACTGTGACTTTCATAGGAAATATTGGATAGAGGAAACCGGACTTTCAGTCAGCCCGCGAGGACTTGACCTCTAAGCTTCAGCCGATTCGGTTTCCTTTGAAGGCTGGATTTTCGTGACCTTGTTCTCCGTCCCTTCGAGCAGCCGTTTGATGTTCTTGCGGTGGGAGTAGACCAATACGATGCATACCCCAATACTGAAGAATACAAGAGTATGATAGCTGTGAATCTCATCCGAGAGAATATTATGACGGATGATGATCGAAGCAGGAAACGCAATTGCCGCCGCAATGGAACCGAGTGAAACGTATTTCCAGGCGAAAAACACGGCGAAGAACACGGCGACCGAGACAGCGAATTCTGTGGGGGCGATGCCGATGAGCATCCCTGACGCCGTCGCCATACCCTTGCCGCCTTTAAAACCCGCAAACACTGTCCAGATGTGCCCGACGATAGCTGCCCCGCCACAAATCATTTGAATGATTGTAAAATCGTCGAACGGAGTCCGGTTGTAGAACGGGAGTGCCGGATCCCAGAACAACCTTGCAATCACCGTGGTGGCAAGAACTCCTTTGAGACAGTCAATCGTCGTCACAAACACTCCGGACTTCCAGCCGAGAACGCGGAACACATTGGTTCCGCCGGCGTTCCCGCTCCCCTTGGACCTGATATCAAACCCGTGTCTCCATTTCGAGAGCATGACGCTCGTCGGAATGGAGCCGGCGATGTAACTCAGCACGATGACGATGGCGAGAATGACCATCTTTTAGGTCCTTTCCATGAGAAGACGAATGTCAAAATAGAGAGTTCAGTTCACAAAAGCAAGGCATCACGAATGCGCGCGTGATTTCCAGCGCTCAAGGATCAACGAACCCAGCTCCAGGTCTTCCTGGGTTGTAATTTTGATATTATCATAACTTCCTTCAACAATTTTGACTTTTACGCCAAGTCGTTCGACAAGTGCAGCTTCATCCGTCGAGTAGAATTTGTCTTTCTTCGCTTTTTCGAATGCCCGCCGCAAGAGCGAAGCTTTGAATGCCTGAGGTGTCTGAATAAGCCAGAGGGCCGAGCGGTCGAGGGTCTGGTCGAAGAACCCCCCTCCGTTCGAACGCCGAATCGTATCCTTCGGTTGAACGGCAAGCACTGCGGCTTCGTGTGCTTTGCATGCTTTAATCAGCTGACTGATTTTTTTGGGCTGGACAAACGGTCTTACACCATCGTGCACAAGGACGATGTCGGAATCCTTCAACGGCAATCGACTCAACACGCGGGAAACCGAATCCTGCCGCTTCTCTCCACCGACGAGAACTTTACTCACTTTGTGCAGCCGGTATTGTGAAACGAGTGCCTCCATTTCCACAATGGCTGATTCCGGGACTGCCACACAAACTTCGTCCACTTCCGGACAGAACTCGAATTGCCGGAGTGTGTGAATGATGACCGGTTTGCCTTGAAGCGGAAGGAATTGCTTCTTCACCGATCCGCCGAGACGCATGCCCGCCCCTGCGGCAGGAATAATAGCGAACACTTTGGGGCGGGATCGAGGCATAATGATTAGAAGAGCAACATGGCGTCGCCATAACTGTAAAAGCGAAATCCTTCCTTGATACACCGTTTGTACGCACGCATCAGAAAATCGTGGCCGGCGAATGCGCTGACCAGCATCAAAAGCGTCGATTCCGGTAAATGGAAGTTCGTCACCAGCCTGTCTGTAACTTTGAAATCGTAAGGGGGAAAAATGAACTTGTCCGTCCACCCACTGGCGGGCTTCACGTGGCCGTCTGCGGTAACGCTGGACTCAACGGCGCGACAACTGCTTGTGCCCACAACAAAAACGTTATGCCTTGAATCGATCGTCTTGTTAATGATATTGGACGACTCTTCCGAAATCTCGAAATACTCCGAATCCATTTTGTGTTTCGTCAAATCTTCCACCTCGACCGAACGAAACGAACCGAGCCCCACATGGAGGACAACCGGCGCAATCTTGACGCCTTTTGCGTGAACTTTCTTCATCATTTGCCTGGTGAAATGCAATCCCGCCGTCGGGGCGGCGACTGCGCCCAGGACCCGTGCATACACGGTCTGGTAGGCGTCCTTGTCTCTCTCCGTCGCTTCGCGCTTGATGTAATACGGCAGCGGGGTTTGACCGATGCGCTCGATGATTTTGAAAAAATCGCCTTTGTGATTAAACCGGACCGTCCTGCCGCGGGAGGTCGTGTTATCGATGACCTCGCACCACAGTTTTCCGTCATCGAAAAAAATCTTGTTGCCGATACGGACTTTTCTGGCCGGGTCAACGATGACGTCCCAGATATTCTCCTCGGCATTCAGCTCACGGAGGAGAAACACTTCGATCTTTGCGTTCGTTTTTTCCTTCTTTCCGAAGAGGCGGGCCTGGAAGACCTTGGTTTCGTTGATGACAAGGCAATCGCCCTTGTTCAGATACTCGATCAAGTCAAAAAACTTGCGGTCCACGATCGATTCGTCCGCCCGGTTCAGGACGATCATGCGTGCATGGTCGCGCGGATGAACCGGTTTCTTTGCTATCAGATTCCGGGGAAGCGGATAACGAAAATCAGTGAGTTTCATATTTTGAGCCCTCGCTGTCCTTGAAGTTTCATTTTTTTGTTTTTCTTCGTTTCGGTCTTACACTGTTTTCTGACAGCGCCGCTTGCGCCGCAGCAAGTCTCGCGATGGGAACACGGAACGGCGAGCAGCTCACGTAGTCCATTCCTACACGATGGCAAAACATGACGCTCTCCGCATCTCCACCATGTTCGCCGCAGATGCCAATTTTCAGCTTCGGCCGGGTCGCGCGTCCCCTCTCCACTCCGATCTTGATTAATTCGCCGATGCCGTCAAAGTCGATGGTTTGAAAAGGGTCGACCGGAAGCAACTTGGCGGTCAGGTAATCCGGCAGGAAAGTCCCGATGTCGTCACGGCTGAAGCCGAAACCCATCTGGGTCAGGTCATTCGTGCCATAGCTGAAAAATTCCGCGGTCTCTGCCATCTTTGCTGCCTGAAGCGCGGCCCTCGGAATTTCAATCATCGTTCCGTACAAGTAGTCAAGTTTCTTGAGTCTGAATTTTGTACAGACTTCCTTGTACACCCTGTCGACGATTGCCTTCTGGTGATTCAACTCATTCACCGTGCATGTCACCGGTATCATGATCTCGGGGTTTGCTTTTTTGTTTTCCTTGAGGAGTTCTGCCGCAGCTTCCAGAATTGCCCTGACCTGCATCTCGGTGACTTCCGGATAGGTTATTCCCAGCCGCACCCCCCGGTGACCCAGCATCGGGTTATTTTCCCGAAGGCTTTCCGCGCGCTTATGCAGCTCGTTCATGTTCACCGCAAGCTCTGAAGCCAGCGCAGAGAGCTTCGCCTCATCGTGAGGGACAAACTCGTGCAGCGGCGGGTCGAGCAATCGAATCGTCACGGGCCTGCCATCCATCACCTCAAGAGTTGCCTTCATGTCGTTCTTCACAAACGGGAACAGCTCATCAAGCGCTTTCCGCCGCTCCGCCACCGACTTGCTCATGATCATCTTTCGCAGCAGGAAAAGCGGCTTGTCGCTCCCCTCACCATAAAACATATGCTCTGTGCGGAATAATCCGATACCCTCAGCCCCGAATTTAATGGCCTGGGCTGCATCTTTTGGCGTATCTGCATTAGTGCGAACTTTGAGGACGCGTGACTTGTCGACGAGCTTCATCAACTCCATGTAGAACTTGTTATGTTCGACATCCACATCTACGAGCGGCATGCTTCCCTGGTAGACGAGTCCCGTGGTGCCGTTCAGCGTGATCCAATCGCCCTCTTTGACCGTCATTCCTTTTTTCGTTGTGAAGGATTTATTGTCGTCCCCGAATTCGAGATCGCCGCATCCGACGATGCAGCATTTCCCCCATCCTCTGGCAACAAGCGCCGCATGCGAGGTCATACCGCCTTTGCTCGTGAGAATTGCCTGCGCCTTGTGCATGCCGTCTACATCTTCGGGTGAGGTTTCTTCGCGCACGAGAATGACTTTTTCCCCCCGGGCAGCCCACTCCACCGCATCTTTTGCTGTAAAGACAGCGCGGCCCTTCGCCCCCCCCGGTCCCGCGGGAAGGCCCTTCGCGATAGCCGGTGTCGTTTCCTCGGCCTTCGGGTCAATCATGGGAAGCAGAAGCTCAACCAGCTGGTTTGGGCCAACACGCAAAATAGCCGTTTCTGCACTGATGAGCTTCTCTTTGTGCATTTCCACCGCCATCCGAACAGCAGCTGTACCGTTGCGCTTGCCGACCCGGCATTGGAGCATGTACAGCTTGCCTTTTTCAATCGTAAACTCGATGTCCTGCATATCTTTGTAATGCCGCTCAAGCCTCTGGCGGATGTCATCGAGCTGCTTATAAAGCTTCGGCATCAGGATCTCAAGCGTGGGCAGGTGCCGGCTCTGTTCGTTGGACGAGGCTCCGTTGATCGGGCCGGGAGTGCGAGTTCCTGCAACAACATCCTCACCCTGGGCATTCACGAGATACTCGCCGTAGAACTTGCTTTCTCCCGTTGCAGGATTGCGGCTGAAGGCAACGCCGGTCGCTGAATCATCGCCCATATTCCCGAACACCATCGATTGAACGTTGACTGCCGTTCCCCATTCATCAGGAATCCTCTCGATGCGGCGGTACTCGACAGCACGCCTGCCGTTCCAACTTGCGAAAACAGCGCCCACCCCGCCCCACAATTGTTCCCAAGGGTCATCGGGAAAGGACTTGCCAAGGTTTTCTTTGATGAGCTTCTTGAACTCGGCGACCAGTGCTTTCAGGTCCTCAACTCTTAAATCCGTATCGTTCTTGTAGCCCTTTTTGTGCTTCACGGCTTCGAGCCGGTCATCAAGGAGCTTGCGAATCCCCCTCCCATTTGGCTCGATGCCGGCCGCCTTCTCCATGACAACGTCTGAATACATCATAATAAGACGTCGATACGCATCGTACGCGAACCGTTCGTTCCTTGTTTGCGCGATGAGGCCCGGGATTGTCTTCTCCGTAAGACCGACGTTCAAGACGGTTTCCATCATTCCGGGCATGGAACGCCGGGCGCCGGAGCGGACAGAAACCAGCAGTGGGTCTTTCTCATCGCCAAAATGCTTACCAAAAAGTTTTTCGACACCTTTGAGTGCTGTCTGCACTTGGGCCCTGAGTTCCCTGGGGTACGTTCGTTTGTTCTCATAATAGTAGATGCACACATCCGTCGTGAGAGTGAACCCGGGTGGAACGGGGAGTCGTAAATCCCGGTGGCCCGCCATTTCGGCGAGATTCGCCCCCTTGCCTCCCAGTAAATTCTTCATGGACTCATTTCCGTCGGCTTTTCCGCCGCCGAAGAAGTACACGTATTTCGATTTCTTAGCCATTGTGAACACTACCTTTCGCCGCTTTTGTTCGTTTTGAATGTTGCGCCTCGCTCAAAAACAACGACGCGAGGTTCTTGGAAAAAACATTTGTCTGATCTTTGTCACGCTCGGGATGCCATTGGACCAGCATCAGAAACGGCATTCCGTCTTTCATCACCCATTCGGCTGCCTCGACCACACCGTCTGCCGAGACCGCACTCGCGACAAGGCCCCGTCCAAGGTCCTTGACAGCCTGATGATGGTGTGAATTCACAACCGCCTCGGTGCTTCCGGCGACTTCCTTCAGCAGAGAATGCGGATGAATGATTACCGCGTGCATTCTCGGACGTTGTTTGCTGCCCGCATGGTCGTCAAACCCTTCGGACTTTAAATCACGAATGAGCGACCCGCCGAGATAGACATTCATAACCTGCATTCCACGGCAAATTCCAAATATGGGAACCTCGGTGTCGAGCGCTTTCTCCAACACATCGAACTCAAACTCGTCCCGACGTTCATCGACATCCTCCGTCAAGTTGAGATGGTTCTCCTTTGAGTAGAATCGTGGGTGAACATCTCCTCCTCCTGTGATCAACAGCCCGTCGAGTTCGGTTACTTTCTCCGCGTTGTTTTCGCGGTAGGAAAGTTTCACAAGATCCACAGTTGTATCGATGGCGTAAACCCATTTGGCATAAAGGCTATACTTGTCATCGTTCAAACAGTCAGTTATTCCCACACGCATAAAATCAAAACCTGTTAAGGGCAGCCCGAATCACGTCCTGCCCGGCAATGATCTCAGCCTCGATTTCAACGTACCCGACCTCTGGACTGTTGAGAAAAGCCTGGCCAATTTCGCTGCTCTTGAGCCGGGCGACGTCTTTTTCGGTTGTCAGGATCATGGCGGAGTGATTGTCAAGCCTGGATTGTTCAATCGTTTTCAATTCAGACTCTTTGTACCAATGATGGTCTGCGAACACAAATTGTTTTTTAATATTCCAACCGAGAGAGTGCACTGTTTCTTCAAACGAGCCCGGGGTTCCAATTCCTGAAAAAATCACTGCCGTCTTGTCATTTACGGCGGTTTTCTTTGCGATCGCCGACATGGCAGGGACCATTCTCTTCGCTTTGGTTCGAAACCCAAACATTGGTTTGTCTGCAAATCTCCTGATGATTTCCCGCAATGATTCGAACTGGCGGGCATCTTTGCATCGTGAAACTCCAATCACATGTGCACGCCCGAGAGCGGCGAACCCCTCCCGCTGCCTGCCCACCGGAAGCAAAAACCGTGGCCCCATCACCTCCTCAGCACTCACGATGACAATATCCAGGTCTCTTCGCAGGTACCGGTGCTGAAACCCGTCGTCGAGCACTATCACATCAACACCGAAATCCCGAATGACATGCTGAGCTCCCCTCACGCGCTGTTCGTCCACCGCAACCACGATACCGTCGAGTTTTTCAGCCAGCTGAGCAGGTTCATCACCCGATTCGCCCGCTTCCGCGCACCGTTGGCGGCCGTTACTGACGACGACATATCCGCGTGTTTTCCGTCCATACCCACGGCTCAACACAGCAACTTTGCGCTTCTTCGTCTGCAATTCTGTTGCGATGAATTCCACGATCGGCGTTTTCCCGACACCTCCCGAGGACACATTTCCCACGGAAATCACCGAAGCAGAAACTCTGGTGCTTCTCAAAACATTTCTTTCAAAGAGCCAATTCCTCAAACCCACTCCCACCCAGTACAGAAAAGAAAAAGGAAGCAGGAGCATTCGCCACGATGTCACGGCTAGGCCATCTGGAGAACGTGCTCAGCGACGCGCTTCGAAGCGCCAGCCGTGCCGAGCAGATTTTTCACTTTCGACAATTCGGCCCGCATGTTCTGAAGTCTTTCCTCGTTAGAGAGAAGGCTCACGGCTTCTCGAACGAGGTTTTTGACCGAAAGCGTATGCTGGATAAACTCCGGGACTATCTGT
>Ga0315281_10003367_pt1 | contig 23439 bp, 20 predicted proteins | sample YL17G07_0_MG_FD_204540 | JGI IMG/M metagenome (GOLD analysis project Ga0315281, IMG submission 204540) | Sediment microbial communities from Yellowstone Lake, YNP, Wyoming, USA - YL17G07_0 | ecosystem: Environmental > Aquatic > Freshwater > Lake > Sediment | place: USA: Wyoming | collected... | reverse complement strand
CATGCAGAAAACAGGGGCGGTAAGCCTTATCGACTTTGAACTAGCCATTAAGCGGGGTGGCATTATCAAGGGCATAAGCAAGGAGTGCGCATCGCCGGAACAGATACAGATGCTTACCTATTTGAAAGACAGGCCACGCAAGGTTCATCATGAAGATATTTCGACGACCATCCGGTTGGACAACAGGACGGACCTGTATTCGTTAGGCCTCATACTCTATCTGGTATTGACAAAAAAGATGTGGCAGAATGAAAAACCAGTACCTTCCCAACTAAATCGTTCCGTGCCAAAGAAGTTGGAAGAGATTGTACAGTCTCTTTTAGAAACAAACGTCGCCAGCAGGATGCCGTCGGCAGACGAACTAAAAAAGGCATTGTGCGGCATTTAACCATGTGTATTTATAAGAAAAACCTATGAAAAACATTATCATATCTGACATTCACAGCAACGTAGATGCGCTGTTGGCCGTATTAAAAGAAGTTGCTGAAAAGGAAGGCGCGATCGACAGGTTATTAATCGCCGGCGATATCGTCGGTTATGGTGCTTCGCCAAACGAATGCTGCGACGTTGTGCGCTATCTGGTATATGGCAGAAACAAAGTGGCTTTGGAACGTATCGAGTCCATTGCAACGCAATCCTATAGCGACACATCTCAGAAAGAACTCCTGCTCAAAGCTCTGTTATTGTTGGAAAACAAGGGAATCTCCATTGGCGGGAATCACGACAGAGAGGCAGTTGGCGAACCATCTCTTACGTCTGAAATGAATCCCGTGGCAAAGACGGCCATAGATTGGACAAAAGGAGTGTTAACAAAAGAGAATGTTAAATTTTTAAGGCGGCTTTCGTTGAGGATGAAATTTGGAAAAGAGGATTTTGAAATCGTTCACAGCACACCGTCGTATCCGCAAGGGTATGAATATGTAAAAAACGCGGGCGTGCTAAAATACATATCACTCTGGTCGCAGCTCACCCTGGGCGGACACACGCACAGGCCGTCGGCCTATATTTATACACGGGAAATACGAACCGTGAACGCCTCCGTACTTATGCCTTGCGACAGCTACGACATGCGGCTGATGCTTATCGAAAAACAATCGACCAACAAAGTGGAGTCCTTTGCGGTAGAGCAGGATAAGGGATTGAAATATTACGTCAACGTAGGATCGGTAGGCCAACCGAGGGACGGAAATCCCCACGCCTGCTACGTGACTTACGATTCACAGTCAAGGCACCTCTCCTTTAAGCGGGTGCCTTACAATGCGGAATCCGCTTCCCGGAGGATTCTGGAGGCAAAATTGCCGAACGAATTATCGCAAAGGGTGCTAAAGGGTGTTTAGCCGGAAAGGAGGGATATTACGTCAATGTGAAAATGCTCCGATGGTGAGACAAAAACATCACCAGTTGCTTTTTGCGGAAGCAATATGTATAATGCATTCGCAATAAAAATGGGGGGCTTATGGCTAGTCTGTCACTAGTATAATTTATGTGGAGGGAGAATAGTGGGGAAGAGAAATCTGCTGATTGTTCATGGGTCGGGGTTGATACGGAACCGTTTAAAATCTTTTATTCTTGCCGAATTAGATGACATCGCAGTTTTTGAGGCATGTTCTTCGAAGGATGCTGTCCAAAAATGTCAAGAACAAAAATATGAGATATTGGTTTGCAGCAAAGAATTGCCGGACACAAGCGGCCTTGCCTTCTACAAAAAGCTACAAACCATACCTGGTCAAAAGGACATTGCTGTTATCTTCATAACATCCACCGGTACCAAGGAAAACATCAAGGAATTGGAAGAACATGGCGTTATCAATTATCTGATTTTCCCTTTTACCGCAAAAGATTTAAGAGATAAAATTAATTTGGTTTGCGATCCGCGAAAATGGCGTACAAACGAGCGAATTCATATACCGGATGTAAAGGCTATTATCCATTCAAATTTTGATGAAAATTACGACGACATTGAAGCACACGTTATTAACATGAGTCTGAGCGGTATTGCGTGTGATTTCTCTTACAACGGCGAACACGTCAATATTTTGGGAGGGACGACGATCTCCGTCAAATTCCCTTCAGAACATAATAACATCAAGATAAAAAACCTACCCTGCAAGTTTTTACGTCTGAACGTCCTGAGTTGGAAACCCGATGGCTACCCGGATCGAGTGCGTGCAGCCTGGGGGATCTCAGGGATTGAAGGTCAGGATAAAATACTGCTTGAGCAGATTTTTGAAAAGGTGAAGAAGGGGCTTGATAAAACGTAGTACAGCTCCACTACGGGGCTAAAATTTCTCATTTATCCGCAGCCCACACTGGGGCTGCGGTTGTTATACGTCCGGATGGGCGTCTTTAGTATTACCCCATAAACAAACGGTACAGCTACACTATCGTAAAATACCCATAGCGCAGCAGCGCCGCAACCAAGTACCCCTTAAAAAAGTGGGATAAAGGGGGTTGTAAGAACTTACAAAAAAAGAAGTTTTTACAAGGTAATACTCTATAGTAACTCTAAAATGTATGGCAATTGCCCCCGCTTGTCATAACAAAAATCCTTCACCACACTCAAGACCTTATGTCACGCCGTACACAAAACAATAATGCGACTATTAAGAACTATTTGAGGGAAAACAATCATGAAAACTGCCTTATGTTGGGTACTCAACGCCTTGTTTGTCATTCAACCGTTATTTTTCGGACACCAGGTACTTGCAGATGAGTGGGCATTGGAGGAACAACACGCAGAAGAGCTTGATACCTGTAGTAGTGTAATACTCCATTTTGACGGCAAGACATGGAACCATGTGTTTCATGGAAACGATATGTGGCTCAATGATATCTACGGGTTTGATTCCAACAACATCTTTGCGGTAGGAGAACTGGGTGTCATCCTGCACTACGACGGCGTCTCATGGCACAGAGAAAACAGCCCAACAACAAAAAGACTGCACAAAATATGGGGTAGCAGCAGCAAGGATGTGTACGCTTGCGGCGACTTTGGTACAATGCTTCACTATGACGGAACGGAATGGAAGACGTATGACGCATCTCCCATTGATTGGTGCAAAGGTATTTGGGGCTGGGATGAAGACCATGTTTTTGTTACCGGTAATTCGGGAAAAATATTTCAATATAATGGGGAAATGTGGACGGAGCAATCGACCAGCATAACGGATTCACTCTATGACGTCAGCGGCATCAGTCCCAAGTGCGTATATGCCGTCGGTGAACGCGGCACAGTTGTTTCCTATGACGGCAAGCACTGGAAAACACTCAAGCGTTTTACTGACAAAGCCCTCACCAGTGTGTGGGTGGCAGATTCAAAAAACGTGTACGCTGCCGGCGCCGATGGCGCTATTTTTCATTATAACGGCGTGAAGTGGTCGCGGCACCAGGGAGGAACGTCAAGCCTGCTGAGGAGAATAAGGGGCGTTGACGCCCAAAATATCTTTGCCGTTGGAGACCACGCCACGATACTGCATTATAACGGAAGCAATTGGAAGACGCAGAAGCGCGGCGATAACTACTCTTTTTTAGGTATATGGGGAGACAGAAAAGACAACGTATACGTTGTTGGCGTTAATCAGGAAGGCATCTATGATCACTAATGCATCGGAGAAGAGCCTGCACGCTAAAACTGCTGAGTTTGTCCATACCACCTCAATAATGCGCTTGAAATAATAACAGGAGTTAAGATATGAAGGCATCGGATCTGCTCGTAAAGGCGCTCGAGAACGAAGGTGTCGAATATATTTTCGGCATACCCGGCGAGGAAAACCTCGACTTTCTAGAATCCCTGCGCACCTCCCAAATCAAATTTATTCTTACCAGACATGAACAATCGGCGGGCTTTATGGCGGCGACTTACGGCCGTTTGACCGGCAAGGTTGGCGTCTGCCTCTCCACCCTCGGACCGGGTGCCGCCAATTTTGTCACTGCGGCGGCATACGCCCAACTTGGCGGTATGCCTATGATGATGCTTACGGGCCAGAAGCCCATAAAAATCAGCAAACAGGGGAAGTTTCAGATTATAAACGTCGTCGAGATGATGCGTCCGCTGACAAAGTTTACCAAACAGATAGTGAACGGAAATAACATACCAAGCCTCGTTCGTGAGGCAGTTCGACTTGCTGAGGAAGAGCGCCCCGGTGCTGTACACCTTGAGCTTCCTGAAGACGTTGCGCGAGAAGATACCAAGAACAAGCCGTTCAAGATCATGAAAACGCGCCGCCCGACTGCCAATGATAGGGCTATAGATACGGCCGTGCAGATGATCCAGGACGCAAAGCGTCCCTTGTTCCTTATCGGCGCTGCTGCCAATCGAAAACAAACATCAAGGACGCTGAGAGAGCTGGTGGACGCAACAGGCATCTATTTTTTTACCACTCAGATGGGCAAGGGGGTTATAGACGAAAGACATCCTGCCTTTTTGGGCACCGCCGCCATCTCTTCACAGGACTACATACACTGCGCCATAGAGCGGGCAGACCTCATAATCAACGTCGGCCACGACGTTATTGAAAAGCCACCGTTTATTATGGAACCGGGCGGTTTCAGTGTGATTCACGTGAACTTCTCCTCTGCACAGGTAGACGATGTGTATTTCCCCCAGCATGAGCTTGTCGGCGACATAACGGACACGGTCCGTAAGATTAGGGAAAAAATCATAAAATCGTCCAATTGGGACTTCGGCTATTATCAAAGGGTGAAGCAGGACGTAGAAACCCATCTTCATGATAAGAATTCAGACAGCCGGTTCCCCATCATTCCCCAGCGGCTTGTTGCGGACGTGCGCACCGTAATGCCGCCGGACGGCATTGTTGCCCTCGACAACGGGCTATACAAAATATGGTTTGCGCGAAACTACAAGGCGTACGAACCGAACACCGTGTTGCTCGATAATGCCCTCGCTACGATGGGGGCCGGTCTCCCTTCGGCAATAGGGGCGCGGTTGGTAAACAAGGATGAAAAAATACTGGCCATCTGCGGCGACGGCGGCTTTATGATGAATTCGCACGAGCTTGAGACGGCAGTGAGGCTGAAGATTGATCTTTGTATTCTCGTGCTTCGGGACAATGCCCTCGGCATGATAAAGTGGAAGCAGGAGGGAATGGGGCTGCAATGCTTCGGCCTTGACTATGGGAATCCCGATTTCGTGAAATTTGCCGAATGCTTCGGCGCACACGGCCACAGGGTAACGAGCACAGAACAGCTCGGATCCACGATCAAGGATTGTTTAAATTCACCCGGCGTGCATCTCATAGAGGTACCCATAGATTATTCGGAAAGTTATGCGGTATTTTATGAAGAGTTGAAGTCTCGGCTCTGTGTTTTGTAATATCAGAACCCGAACGAGTCGGAAGAACCTCAAAAAGAAAGAATATATCTAACCATATTTCTCCTCGTTCCCAAGCTCCAGATTGGGAACGGGATTGCAATAAAAGCTCTGCTTTGAGTCAGAAAAAGAAATCTTCCGAAAAAACGAAGCAAGAGCTTCTGCTACAGGTGCATTCCCAAGCTGGAGCTTGGGAACGAGGAGATGCGTAGCGCGGGTGGTTTGTCTCCACTCCTTAACTGGCTACAAGAATTCGGCGTTATGCTTTTGTTAGAAATTGGACATCGTCAAAATATGGCAAAAAGCCTCATACAAGGCTTATTAGCAGAAAGGAATAGCCATGTCCGGCATTTTAAAGGTCTTCTCACCGTATAGCAGATTTCTGGTAAGAGGCCTTGCCATGCATAGCGCTGACGACGTTGAAAATACGTTAATGTCGGCATTCTCGCTGAGTAGTGACCACACCAGGTGGCTTACCGCATGTGATCGCGTCTCCATTCTCGAAAAAACGGTGACGCTGCTTCAGGATAAAAAGGAGCGGCTGGCCCGTGAGGCGTCGGAGGAGGGCGGAAAACCGCTCGTCGATTCGCGCATAGAAATCGAGCGCGGCATTCAGGGGATCAAGGTGGCCATTTCGTCCCTCTATCAGATAACGGGGAAGGAGGTTCCTATGGAACTCACCCCCTCGTCAAAAAACCGGCTCGCCTTTACGTTTCGCGAACCGATAGGGGTTGTGGCGGCGGTAAGTGCCTTTAACCATCCTTTTAACCTCATCGTCCATCAGGTAATTCCCGCACTTGCCGTGGGATGCCCGGTGATTATAAAACCGGCGCTCGTAACCCCCATTTCATGCCTTAACCTCGTCAGTACGTTGCATGAGGCGGGACTTCCTCCCGAGTGGTGCCGTGCGCTGATTATTGACAATGAGATGGCGGAAAAACTCGTTACAGATTCACGCGTGGCCTTTTTTTCATTCATCGGTTCCGCTAAGGTGGGCTGGGGTCTCCGCTCAAAACTTTCCCCAGGTACGCGCTGCGCGCTGGAACACGGCGGCGCGGCACCGGTGATTGTGGAGCCGGACGCTGATTTTTCAGACGCAGTTCCCCTGCTTGCCAAGGGTGGGTTCTATCACGCGGGACAAGTCTGTGTGTCGGTGCAGCGGATATATGTTCACGACTCCATTGTCTCAAATTTTGCGGATTCGCTGGTGAAGGTTACAAGACAAATGAAGGTGGGAGACCCTCTGGATGATTATACCGAGGTTGGCCCTCTCATCCTGGAACGCGAGGTAGACCGGGTAGACGAATGGGTCAGAGAAGCATCTTCCAGAGGGGGGAAAATCCTGTGCGGCGGCAAGAAGCTTATGGAGACCTGTTACACCCCTACCGTAATTTTGAATCCTCCTACAGATGCGCGCGTAACACACCAGGAAATCTTTGGCCCTGTAATCTGCATATATCCCTACACAGACAGGTTTGACGCTATCCGGCGAGCAAACAGTTTGCCTTATGCCTTCCAGTCGGCAATCTTTACCAAAAACATCGACGTTGCAATGGATACGGTAAAGAGGCTTGACTCCTCTGCCGTGATGGTCAATGACCATACCGCCTTCAGGGTGGACTGGATGCCATTCGGAGGCAGGCGTTTTTCCGGGATTGGAACGGGCGGCATCGCTTATACCATGCAGGAAATGACACAGGAAAAACTCGTGGTCATCCGTACCCCTGCCCTATAGCCGTTACGTATTGCGTTGAGTCGTCTTGCAGCGGCTAGGCGATTTTTGATTTTACTGTGGCTTTGGTTCGCTCGATTTTTTAATATATCTTTCCACGGTAAAGGGCAATTCCTGGGTATTAACGGGTTTACTGATATACCCGTCGCAACCGGCATCAAGGATTTTTTGCTCGTCTCCCTTCATGGCATGGGCGGTTACGGCAATGATGGGGATGGAACTGCTGGTTGCGTCTGCCTTGATTTGCTTTGTCAGGGTCAACCCATCGACGCCGGGAAGCTGGATATCCATGAGGATGATATCGGGCTTCTGGTTCTTAAGTATGCCTAGCGCCTCCTCACCCGTTGTTGCCTCGATAACGTTAAATCCTTTTGCCTTGAGTATTACCCGCATCAATTTTCTGTTTTTTTCATTATCTTCCACAACCATCACATTTTTATCAGACATGCCTTCTTCCTTTATTAATGAACTTAACGCCCTTCGGGCGGACTTTATAATTGCAAATTCCTAATTGATGGACAAGTTTCTTAATGCTATCAAAATCAGGGTTAAAATTGCAAGCTATAACCCGTCAATGCTAAAAGATTAATACAAAGAGCAAGGCTCACGTGTAATTTATGGTTCCGCCAGAGTATCGAAATTCGTTGACATAGTACCAGCCGAATGTTACTATCGTTACTCAATGTAATTTATATAACATACACCTTTCGGATGCTCCATGAATAAGTGGATACTCTTCACACATCAAATCGCACAGGATGCGCCGAATCTCCGGGTTAAGGTCTGGCGTGATTTGAAAAAATATGGGGCAGCGCTTTTTAAAAATGCGGTATATGTGCTTCCCTACACAAAAGAATACGAAGAGATCCTGCTGTGGCTCTGCAAGCACATCAAGGACAGCGGCAGCGATGCATCTTTGTTCATTACGGAATCGTTGGATAAAAAACAAGATGAAGAGATTGTTAAGACCTTTAATGATGCCTGTGACAAGGAGTACCTTGTGTTGTCTAACGTGTGCGACAATATGCTGAAAACGGTTGAACAAATTGAGGGAACGGAAGGTATAACGGATAGCCTTACACATGACATCAAAAAACGTCTGAACGAAACCATTAAAAGCGCTGAAGATTTGGCCAGGATTGACTTTTTCAATGCCCCGCAAAAAGAACGTGTTTCCCAAAAGATACAATTATTACAACAGAAGTTGGATGGATGGTCTAAGGCGACAAAGAGAGAAGTGCGCGGTATTGATAAGACATATCAAGCCAAGGATTATGTGGGTAAAAAGTGGGTGACACGAAAAGACGTATACATCGACCGGATGGCTTCGGCCTGGCTTATCAGAAGATTTATTGATACAAAGGCAAGGTTTATTTTTTTGCCAAAAAGTACCGATAAAACACCCAAAGGCGCGATACCCTTTGATATGTACGGCGCGGAATTCACCCATCATGGGGACGACTGCACCTTTGAGACGCTTATTAAGGCATTTGGCCTAAAAGATGCAGCATTGGCGCCGATCGCAGAGATCGTCCATGATATTGATTTAAAGGACGATAAGTACGGACGAAAAGAGGCCGAGGGATTGTCTCAAATTGTTACCGGGCTGGGTCAAAAATTAAAGAATGACAACAAGTTGCTTGAAAAGGGAGCAGAAATATTTGACGCTCTTTATCAGTATTACTCTTCAAATACAGCGGGAGGTAACTAATATGCCACTACTCGATATACACTTAGAGAACAGCAAACACAGAACCGGAAAAGAATATAAGGAGCTTCATCACTGGATGGATGATGACAAGGTAAAGTCCCCGGATATTCATGATATTTCAAGAATTCCTGAGAATATGAAATATGTCGGGGAGAAATGGGGAAAAGAAGCAGTTAGGGAGTTTGTTCTTCATATTAAGGAGGACATGGAACACCGGTTGAAAGAAAATCTCCAATATTTCGGGCTTTTCAAATGACAAAAATCCTTTCTCCTTTTATTGCCTTGTGTACGGTGGGTTTCTTTGCACGGATGAGTTATGCTATGGCAAGAACCCCCATACTGCCTTTATTTGCCCTGACCTTAGGCGCGAAACCGGAGGCTATTGGATTTGTGGTTGGCGCATCTACGATAACAGGGATATTGTTCAAAGTGCCGGCAGGCGCCCTGTCAGACATATTTGGCAGGTATAAAATGCTTTTTGTGGGTGTTCTGGTTTTTGCATTTACTCCTTTCGCCTATTACTTTGTAACTAATTATTGGCAATTGGTGGGTATTCGATTTTTCCACGGACTCGCCACGTCAATCTACGGTCCTGTTGCTATGGCAATGATCGCAGATACCGCCGGCGAGAAAAAAGGGGAAAGGCTTTCATGGTTTTCTTCCATTACCATTATAGGAAATCTTATCGGCGCTCCTTTCGGGGGATATATTCTGTATTGCCTGTCCCCGAATGGGAGTCATTTTCTACGCCATTTTCACATAGCCTATTTTATCTGTGGGCTTTTCGGCCTGATTTCTCTGGGTTTTACGTTGAAGCTCTATGCCGGCAAACCACAGAACCGTGAAACAAATCAAAACAAAATCTCTCTGATAGACGCCTGGAAGAAATTATCCAAAGGTATAAAAGAGATTATGAGCGATTATCGGATAATTATTACCAGCAACATGGAGGGCATACAAAATCTATCGGTAGGCGCTTTAGAGGCGTTTTTGCCGATCTATGCAGTTACGGTTGCCGGCCTGACGGCTTTTCAGGCCGGGGTTCTCTGGGGGGCGCAGATTTTTACTACTATCCTGGCAAAGCCCGTTATGGGAAAAATCTCTGACCGATATGGCGGAAAACCTGTTATCTTTTTGGGAATGTGGATTTGTGCGATTCCTTTTGCTTGTATTCCATTGACGCAGGATTTTTATTTTTTAATTTTTCTGGCGTCAATTTTTGGCATTGGCGAGGCGTTTGTGACCTCTTCTTCAGCCGCTATGGTAGCAGGATTTTGCAAGGAACAGCATTATGGCGTTGCTATGGGAACCTTTGGGAGTATCTTTGATATAGGCCATGCGTCCGGCCCTATTTTGGCCGGACTACTTCTGGCACACCTCAGTTATCAATACTCTTTTCTCATTATTGCCACAATCTTGGTTCTTGCTTCGTTTGTTTTCGTGCTGACAGTCCATGAAGGAAAAGTTAGCGTATTTAAATCAGGGGATGTAACATGAAAAATTTATTTGTAATTACGGGTATTTTCCTATTATGCATTTATTCAGACTATGGGTGGTGTAACGAATCCACACCTCTCATCTGGGAGTCCTCATATACAAAGACTTTACCAACAATTGATGGAAAGGTGGATGCGGTTTGGGAAAAGGCCAAATCCGTCACAATGATGGTAAGGGAGGCAATAGGCGGTGATAATCCAGTAGCGGTTGTTCTGCGCGCCCTTCATTCTGAAAATACCCTTTATGTATTGGCTCAATGGCCTGACAACACCAAAAGCGACATGCGCGACCCATATATCTGGAATGCTGAGAAGAAAGATTACGAACGTCCATCGAAACCGGACGATCAGTTTGCTTTGGAATTTCCCATGACAGGGAAATTCGATATACGCATGTTGACTATCATTCATGAGTATACTGCAGACGTCTGGCACTGGAAGGCAGGCCGCGGCAATCCGGTTGGCTGGGTAGACGATAAGCGACACATCATCAGCCAGAAGCCATTCCAAAATGGCGTTGAATATTCAATGGGTGGACATGGGAATGTCTATATAGCACGTTTAATGGATGAAGGCACGTCTTCTTATTTCCTGAAACCCAAACCATCATCATTTGAAGGTAATTTAGTAGATTCGTTTGAACAGCGGCAACCTACCGGCAGTTTGGCTGATGTACAAGGTAAGGGATTATACGAAGGAAAGAACTGGATATTAGAGATGTCACGCAAGTTCAATACAGGGCACAATGATGACGCAGTAATTGACCCCATTAAGGATAACATCTGCGCTATCGCAGTCCTCAACGATGAGCTTTACTGGGATCATTCAGTTTCTCCGGTAATTACACTGCGATTTATCAACGAAAAAACTACTGCTGTTAAATGAATAGATTGTGTCTAGCCGGTCATTAGTCTATAGATAAGAAATGATACGAAAGAATAACGCTAATGATGACTTATTCTACAAATAACATAACCACTCATCCACAAGAGTCCTATCTGCGGCTATTTTTCCGCTTTCTGCGCTTTGGACTATTGGCGTGGGGTGGTCCTGTGGCGCAGATTGCCATGATCCGCCAAGAACTGGTCGAAGAAGAGCGATGGATTTCGCGCGAGGGTTTTAACCGCGTGCTGGCGGTATATCAAGCGATACCCGGTCCGGAAGGACACGCGTTGTGCGTGTATTTTGGTATGCTGGCGCGAGGACGTATCGGTGGGTTTTTAGCCGGATTCGCATTTATGCTTCCCGGCTTCGTGCTGATGCTGGCTCTTTCGTGGTGCTACGCCAGCTTTGGAATGGTATCCCCCATTTTTACTGCCGTATTATATGGTTGCCAGCCTGCCGTGGCGGCTCTTATCGCACGCGCCGTACAACGCATCGGCCAACATGCCCTCACAAACCGTTGGCTATGGATGATTGCTGTTGCGGCCGGTGCCGCTAATATGTTAGGTGCAAATTTTCTGGTTACACTCATTTTTGCGGGAATGTCCTACATTATTGCCAAGCGCCAAAAGACCCTTTTCGTTATTATGTGGTCAGCGTTGCTTGCGGTATTGGCACTCTCCTTACGAAACTTGTTGGACTCGGAAATATCTACGGTGATTGTGTCTCCCGGCACGCTGACTCATTCTGCTCCGTCGCTCTTCTCGCTCTTTATTTATGGCCTCCGTAGCGGCTTGCTCACATTCGGCGGCGCCTATACGGTGATTCCTTTTTTACAACATGACGCAGTTGTCGTTGGCGGATGGATGACAAATGCGCAGTTTATGGATGGCCTTGCGCTGTCCGGCGTCCTCCCTGCGCCACTCATTATTTTTGCCACATTTATAGGTTATCTTGGCGGCGGACCGTTGGGCGCATTAAACATCACTTTTGGAATATTTCTTCCGGCGTTCGCCTTCACACTTGTAGGGTATAAATACCTGGAAACACTGGTTAATAATAAAGCATTACAAACCTTCCTTGACGGCGTGACGGCTGGCGTAGTAGGGATCATTGCAACCACGGTTTTTGGTCTTTTACGCACGGCAATTACCGGCCTACCGGCATTGGGTATTTTTGTTGCAGCAGGATTCATGTTATACTGGTGGAAGGCGAAGGTTGCCGTTGCGATCGTTATGGTGTGCGCCGGGGCATTGGGACTCCTGCTGTTTCGTTGACAAATAATAAACACAGAAGGTAAAATCGGTGGATCAAATTGAAAACTGAATAGGCTTCAATCCTGGAGGTGAAAAACGATGAAGTGGATTAATGGTAAAAACACGAACGTATTGATTTGGATGGTTGTTATTACAGAAGCGCTTTTTTTTTCAGGATGTGCGGTCACGCAGACGACCGTGGAGAATCAGCCTCGCGCGCAACCTGCTGCGCCGGCACAATGGCCGCTTGGAACGGCAACTCCCTCTGAGGATTGCGGCGTTTGCCATCAGGCGATTTATCGTGAGTATGCATTAGGATTTGGATCTGACCTGCAATTCAAGGGTATTGTTTACAAATCAGCCCAGGACAAGCTTCTCAACCTTCCTTCTCATGTTTCAACCAGTGGAACGGCCCATTCTCTTGCTGGAGTAGACCCTTTCCCAATCCATGCCAGAGGTATGGAAGAGGAAGGACAATCCTGCGATGTCTGCCATTTCCCCGAACCGTTTGAAATAGTAGATTTTGCCGACACGGCAGAACGTGACGTCCCCAAGCCGAAGGCGCGTCCGAAGACACAGGAAGCAGGCGGCCTTACGTGCGCAAGCTGCCACCTGACGCCTGATGGTAAGATGCGCGGGCCTTACGACGTTACGTCGCCGCACCAGTCGGTCAAGACCTTGAAGATGCAAACCTCAGATATGTGTGCCTATTGCCACTCACTGGGAAAGCGCGTGATTGGCAAGCAAACACAGACGTTTCTGGAGTGGTACGAGGACTTCAACAAGCCCGGATTAGGACGGCAGCACTGCCAGGACTGCCACATGCCGCGCACCTTGCGTAAGGCCGCAGAGTATTTTAATGTCCCCACAAGGGCCGTAGCAAGGCATCTGTGGACGGGTGGACACTCGACACAACGCCTGAGAACCGCCTTGAGCCTTGTGTCTATGCAGCCGCAGGAGGGGAAATCGGTGCTTGAATTCCATCTTATTAATATCGGCGCAGGACACTCTGTACCGACCGGCTCTAATCGCCGGGCCATATATCTCAAGGCGAACGTCCTTGACGAAAGCGGAAACGTTATAGCAAATCAAGAGTGGATGTTTGCTCCCTGGTATGGGATGCGCCCTGATGACAAGGCCTTTTTGGTAGAGGACAAGAAGCGTCCCGACGCGGAAGCGGCTATTCAGGCCGACGCACAAGGGCCGCATGAGCCGATTATCCGCGCCGGAGAAGAACGGGTTCTGTCCTGGACACCGGAACTCAAGACAGGCAATTATACCGTTCAAACCGGCCTTGTCTACGATCTGAACCGTTACAATGAGCGGGGTTTTGCAGATGACCAGACGACCCTTTCCACCGCCTCACTTTCTCTTACGGTTAAATAGGGACCCCTTTTTTGCCGATGAGTTTGATAAGGTTTCGACCGGACGCAGAGAGCCATAACGCTGCACTCCGACGCCGGAGCGCAGGAACGGGTGGTACGGAAAAAGCCTTGCCCTACGCGCAAAACAGACAAGGCCGTCAAACGCCTAACGTAATAAATAAAAATCCGTGTCATCGGTGAAACCTGTGGTTTCAAACATTTTTACAGACCCGAGGCCTCGCCTCGCCAACTGAAATGAGGATATTGTGATGAAGAAAACGTTAATTGCGGTTATCGTTTGTTTAGTAGGTGCGTCAATTTCAAATTATGCCAATGCGCAGCAAAGGCAAAAAGTTACCATCTCAGAAATTATGGGAGAAAGAAAGGAATATTATTTTGACGATAATAAACCCAATGAACTCCCTGCCGGATTTCAGAGCGCCTTTACGGGAAAGGGCGACCCCGGACTCTGGGTAGTTAAGAAGGTAGAAAACGCCCCTTCTGCCGATAATGTGGTTGTACAAACCAAGCTGGATAATACGGATTATCGCTTCCCTCTCTTGATATTGGATGGTGTTTCGTATAAAGATCTTATGGTATGCGTAAGATTTCGGGCCGTCAGCGGGAAGACTGACCAGGCCGGAGGACTGGCCTTTCGATATAAAGATAATAACAACTATTACGTACTCAGGGCCAACGCGCTGGAAGATAACGTGCGGCTGTATACCGTAATCAATGGAAACCGAAAGCAGATTGCGGGTAAAAATACAAAGGTAACGCCGAACGAGTGGCATTTGTTGAAGGTGATTTGCAAGGCAAACAATATCCAATGTTTTTTTGATAATGCAAAGGTAATAGAGACCACTGATAATACCTTTGCCGGCGGAAGCGTAGGCCTCTGGACAAAGGCGGATTCCTATACCTTTTTTGACGACCTGGTGGTACAGGAAATAAAATAGCATGCGAAATCCAGGGAAGAGATTGCTGTTGATGCTGTGTATTGTGCAATGGTTTCTGCTGCCTTCAACGGCGCTTGCGTTAAGGCCGTTTGTAACGACAGATGCAGACGTCGTAGAACCCAATTTAGTAGAAATTGAATTAGGGCTGTTTGGGCTGCACAGGCAGAAAAAACCGGGACCCGACGAGGTGACGCTGGAAGTCCCCAGTATTCGTTTCAACTATGGGCTACCGTTTGATAGTGAGATTGTTCTGGAAACCGTAGGTGAATTAATCGACAGCGAATATGCGGGTGATTTAGGTATAAAGGAGAAACAATTCGCCAATACGTTCGGTTCTTATAAGAAGGTCTGGTGGCGCGCTGAACGCGGCGGCTGGATACCCAACTTTGCAACGGAAACCGGCGCGGTGTTTCCCACTGAAAAGGGCGCTTCCGGATTAGGCTTTGAGGGATCAGGCATATTTTCGTGGTATCTGAAAGACATTACCTGCCATACGACGTTGGGAGGAGGCACAACAACGGCGGATGGTGAGCATGGCAGGCAAGGTCTTTTTCTTTACGGTATCATATTGGATGCGCCTGTGCCTCAATATAAAAAACTCCATCTGGTAGCGGAATACAGCGGAGAAAAGGTTGAAAGCGCCTTGTTGAATCATCAGTTATTGGGTGGTGTGGTATGGGAAGGGCCAATGGATATAGAATATGACGTTGCAGGATTTAAAGGTCTGAACGATGAAAGCGTGGACTGGGGCATGACAATGGGCATAACGTTTATTATCGGCAAAAAGTAGGGTGAAAGATAAAGTTTATTACAATTACATATCCAATATCTTTGCATGGTAGATGTGTGCATAAATAAACAGACATAATGATTGTTAAAAATTATTCAACAGAGGAAGGCAGAAAAGATTTGTCCCCGAGTTGGAATAGAAGAGCTGCACGGTTAGTGTGGATATGTCGGCACCTATAGGCAATCGGATTACAAACGCTGCACTTGAGGGCATCAATAACAAGATACAGCCACTGATAAAGAAAGTCTATGGTTATCGCAATAAAGACCGTTTTAAAGACGATATCCTCTTCCACTGATGCGGCGGGTTAAACGTATACCCGGAAATAAGCCAATGAAAAATCACACCCTTTATTCTGCAAAGCCAATTAAATTCCCTTGAATGCCCTGAAAAGACTGATAAAATACAAGCACACCAGAATAAGGCAAAAAATATAAAAACAGACAAAAATGTCCTGTTAATTTTTACCTTAGATTTTCGATGAAAGACTAACCATTTTACGGTAATGCGAGGATCGTATGCTGGATGAAAAACAAAAACTAATGCAAATTGTCAATCTTGGGCTTGAATTCGCGCAAATCAAAGATATAGACTTGCTCCTGGAAAGAATCCTTACCGAAGCGAGGCTTCTCGTGAATGCAGACGCAGGTTCTATTTATGTGATAGAGGATGGTCTATTAAAGTTTAAGCATACCCAAAATGAAACCTTGCGGAAAAAGCTGCCTCCCGGCAAAAAGCTCATATACTCCACATTTGCCATTCCAATTAATGACAAGTCCATCGCAGGATATGTGGCCTATAAGGGCTTAATCCAGAACATTCAAAATGTGTACGCCTTACCGGAAGGCGTTCCCTATTCATTTGATAAACGTTACGACGCATTGTCACAATACCGCACCGGGTCAATGCTGACCCTCCCTTTAAAAACCCACAGGGGAGACATTATCGGAGTGCTGCAATTGATAAATGCGCAGAATGAAAGCGCAAATATCATCCCATTTGCGAGTGAAGATGAACCGTTGATAATGCATTTTGCCAATAGCGCTGCTATGGCTATTGAACGCGCACAGATGACGAGGTCCATAATTTTGAGAATGATCAAGATGGCGGAATTGCGAGACCCTAAGGAAACGGGGGCGCACGTAAACCGCGTAGCGTCGTATTCGGTTGAAATATATGAGATGTGGGCACAGAAAAAGGGTGTTACACAGAAGGATATTGATAAGGACAAGGATATCCTCAAGATGGCTGCCATGCTTCACGACGTGGGGAAGGTGGCTATTTCCGATACTATTTTGAAAAAACCCGGAAAGCTCGACCACCCTGAAATGGAAATTATGCGGCAACATACCTTTCTGGGGGCGAGGCTTTTTGCCGACAAATATTCAGATTTCGACGACGCATCCTTACAGGTGGCATTAAATCATCATGAGCAATGGGATGGCAACGGATATCCGGGTTATGTTGACCCAATGACCGGCACACCTATTCCCGGCCATATAAACGACAAAGGCGGGGCCATTGGTAAGAAGGGGGAGGAGATTCCGCCCTTCGGCAGGGTGGCCGCCATTGCAGATGTGTATGATGCCTTATGCTCACGCAGGGTATATAAGGAGCCTTGGGACGAATCTAAGGTGTTTGAAACCTTGCGTAAGGACGCAGGCACCCATTTTGACCCCGACATGATAGACGCCTTTTTTGACAACCTGGACGTTATTCGTAGCATTAAGGCAAGGTATCCCGAGAAATAGCGGAGGTTTTATGAAGAGGCTGAAGTATGCCGCGATGGGCTTTTCCTTGTTTTCCACCGTTATTGTGACCACAATACCGGCGTTTTCTCTTGCCGGCGGATTGATAGACATGGGTTATGGCAGCAGGGGTGGAAGCATGTCGTCCGGGGCTGCGCGTTCAAAGGAGCCCATACAGCCTATCCCCATAAACTACGACTATGACAGGCCAAAGATAGAACTGGGAAAAAAGTTGTTTTTTGAACCAAGATTGTCAAAATCGGGCTGGATTAGCTGCAATTCCTGTCATAACCTCTCAACGGGCGGCGCAGACAATTTGCCAACCTCTATTGGCCACAAATGGTTATTCGGCCCCATAAATGCGCCTACCGTACTCAATGCAAAATTCAATCTGGCCCAATTCTGGGATGGCCGCGCAAAAGACTTGAAGGAACAGGCGGGCGGCCCCATTGCCAACCCAATGGAAATGGCCTCGAACCACCTGATTGCGGTGGGTGTATTACAGTCAATACCGGAATACGTACAATGGTTTAAGGCCGTATACGGTGATGGGGAAATTACTATCGATCACATCACCGACGCTATTGCGGTGTTTGAAGAGACGTTAACCACACCAAACGCAAGGTTCGATTTGTGGCTCAGGGGTTATGATAGAATCTCCAAAATGGAAGAGGAAGGATACGAACTATTCAAGGACAAAGGGTGTATTATTTGCCACAGCGGTTTTGGCGTAGGTGGCGCCTCCTTCCAGAGATTTGGTAATGCAAAACCATATACCAAAGACACCCAGACCCTCGGCAGATACAATGTGACAAAAAACGAGAAAGACAAATACGTATTCAAGGTTCCCCTGCTTAGAAACATCGAGCTAACTGCCCCCTATTTCCACGATGCAAGCGTGTGGGGCTTGAGCGAGGCGGTTTGCGTCATGGCTGAGTATCAGTTAGGGACGGCGCTTGCCGAGGAAGAAACGAACAAAATCGTCGCATTTCTCCGGACATTAACCGGTGAACAGCCCGCAATTATTTCCCCGGTACTGCCCCCTTCAAGCGAAAATACGCCTTATCCGAACCGGAATTGATTTTGTACTTTTGCCCTGCAACCGCACATTAGTCTCTTACAAATAATATTTTGACCTATTAGCAAAGAAGCAGAGGGTTATATTTGATGGTTTTGGAATGTTGGATGCAGGAACAGGAAGAGGTATTACACAGTTATTAACTTTTTCTCCAACTTAAGACACATTAGGCCTGGGATACAATTTGGCATGTTGAACGATTTCAGGCACTGCTTCTTCCCATTCTACGGCCATGATATGTACACCCGCAACACCCTTTATTCCTCTCACCTGCTCAATAACCTCAAGGCATATCTTTGTACCTTCTTCCTTCCCTTTCTTCAAGGCGGCTGCGGCCGTCATGCGGTTCATAACGTCATCCGGCACGTCCATGCCGGGGACATTATGCTTCATGTGCTTCGCCATACCGGCGGATTTTAATGGCGCAACGCCAGCCAGGATAAACGCCTTTTCATGAAGTCCCATGTCGGTAACCATTTTCATCCAGTTTCTAAATTTCTCAACGTTATAAATAATCTGGGTTTGAATGAAATCCGCCCCTGCCGCAATTTTCTTGGCAAGCCTGATTGCGCGATATTTAAAGGGGTCGGCAAATGGATTTTCAGCCGCGCCAATAAAGAACCTCGGTTCCGACGCCTTCAATTCCTGGCCTGATTGGAATTTCTTTTCATCCCTGAGCACCTTTGCCATCTGGATAAGCTGGACAGAATCAACGTCGAAAACGCCTTTTGCCATCGGGTGGTCACCAAACTTCTGGTGGTCTCCCGTAAGACAGAGCAGGTTCTTTGCGCCCAAAGCAGCCGCGCCCAGCAGATCGCTCTGTATGGCGATACGGTTCCTGTCACGGCAGGTCATTTGAATAATTGGTTCCAGTCCCGCTTCAAGCACGATACGTCCGGCGGCAATGCTGGACATACGCACCACGGCGGTTTGGCAATCGGTAATGTTAAAGGCGTCTCCGTAGCCTTTCAATATTGCCGCCTTTTTTTCTATCGCCGAGCGGTCAGCGCCGCGCGGTGGACCAAGTTCAGCCGTTACGGCAAATTGCCCGCTTCGAAGTAATTTCTCTAAATTGCTGCCGGATTTCATTTCTAACATATTTTTTACCATTCTCTATTATGGCCATAGTAAATAATTTTCATTCACAGACGTCGAAGACATTCGCGGTATAGCCAGACAAGTCTGGTTTTCAATGCTTAAACCAGGAAACACAAGGGGTTTACCCTGGATTTCCCGAAAAACAGAAGCCTTTGGCTATAGCTCTTCCGCTACCTGCTTCTTCCATTGCAATATAGGGTCAGGTGTTTCCCGTATTCATCCGCAAGCTCATTTACCGCTTTCATCCTCCTCAGCAAGCTGTTCGCTTTCTGGGGTGCATGGCGCTTTTGGTTTGAAGAGATATATGCATAAACAAGCAGCTAAGCCAAGCCAAATCTGAACTACTACGATATAGTAAAGAAAACCTTTGGCAAGCTCTCCAAAGTAAGGTTTATGAATTTCTACGTTAGCATATTTTTTTTTCGGATCTTTGAACAAAGCCGAACCAACGTTCTTAAATGGCCTGAAAAGGTTTTTAAAGGCAGGGTCTTTTTTATCGATCTTTATATATGGCGATTTATAGTCGGTGTCAAGCTTGATAGACGACCTTAAGTCCGTAAGCACATTGAGTTGTTCTTTTGGTTTTGTATCGTTAGGCTTTAATTCCCGCATTACCGTAGGCTTTTTTTCCAGGGTAATAAGAGACCTTGATTCCTCCGGTGTTGGTACTACCGGTTTTGCAACGGGCGAATGGTCCTTTTTCTCGACAAGTTCAACCGGTCGGGGTGTGATAACTTTTTTCTCCGCCGGTTCCGCTTCGGGAGGTTTTGCGACTACGGGTTTACGTTCTTCCTTTTCAGGCTCATGCTCCGGTTTTGGCTTCTCTATTTGCTCCTTAGGCGGTGGTGGAGGGGTAACGGGTTTTGCCACCTGCGGGGCGCCTCCGCCTCCCATAGCCTGCATCCGCTCTTCGATTAATTTTTTATACTTGGCAAGCTCTTCCTCCGCCCTGTCATTCATTCCTAATTTTTTATACGCCAACCACAGTCGCTGGTACGCCTCAACGTATTCAGGCTTGATTTTGGTGACCTTGGTAAATTCCTTAACGGCGTCGTCAAACATGTTTTGGCGGAAGTAGATGCTCCCCATCCCAAAGTGAGCTTCGGCATGCTCCGGGGTAATCGCAACAACCTTTTTCAGCACTTCCAGTGACTGCTCCAATTTGCCCAGCTTGTACATATTGTAGGCTTCAAGGTAGAGTTTATTGGACTCTTCATCTTCTGCAGCAAACAGCATTTGCGCCTGCAAGATACCCGTAATTACGACCGTCAGGAAAATAAAAAATATGTTTTTCTTCATAATCGAGAATAATAACAATTATTTGCCGTTTTGAGAAATAAATTTACGTTTAATTCTGTATTACGCCCTTTCAGGTTTTTTCAAAAAGTTAAATACTTACGTACTGTTGAATACTGGCCAAAGAGCCGCCCTACTTTTTGCTTCCCGAAAGTTTTTCGTATGAAGCAAGCGCTTTTCTCGCTTCTTCTTCCAATCCCTTTTTCTTATAAATCAGATACATTTCCTGATAAATACTGGTTAGTTCCGGGTTGATGGCCAAAGCGGATTTAAACTCGGTAAGCGCCTCGTCGAGCATACCCTTTCTCGTGTATAACATGCCCAACGCAACACGCGCCTCCGCGTACATGGGGTTTTTATTCAGAGTTTCTTTTAATGCTGCAACGGCATTGTCAAGCTTGCCCTCCGGCAATTTTTGAATGCTCTGCTCCAATGTTTGAAGACTTGACTTATTCATTGCGTTATGCTTCTTCTGCAAGTAAACAAAGGCACTAATAGAAATCAAAAGCAATATAAGTGCAGCGCCAACAAAGAGCATGAACAATTTCTTTTTCATAGGATTATTTTGTGCGAAGATTGTCTCTGTTTTTTGTTAAAGTGTCCGTATACCTAATTCTTTCAACTGTTGCGCGTCAACCTCCGACGGCGCCTCGGTCATAAGGCACGTAGCCTTTTGTGTCTTTGGGAATGCTATGACCTCGCGGATATCGTCAAGCTGCAACAGCAACGTTACCATGCGGTCTACGCCCAAGGCTATTCCACCGTGAGGAGGCGCGCCATACTTTAACGCATCCAACAAAAATCCGAATTTCTTGTAGGCGCTTTCATCGTCTATGCCGAGAAGACGGAAGACCCTTTTTTGTGTTTCCGGGGTATGGATACGGATGCTTCCTCCCCCCAATTCCACGCCGTTGAGCACCAGGTCATAAGCACGCGCCTTGACGTCCAAAGGCTTCTCTTCCATAAGGGGAAGGTCTTTGGGATGCGGGGAGGTAAAGGGGTGGTGGAGCGCCTCGTACCGCTTCATATCGTCATTGTAATCAAACAAGGGGAAATCCACGACCCATGAAAAATTAAACACCGTGGTATCGATAAGTTTATTTTTATGCCCCAAATGCAACCTGAGTTGGGCGAGCGACTGGTTAACCACCTTGGGTTTGTCGGCAACAAAAACGAGCAAATCCCCTTTCTTTGCCTCCATGTGCGATTGCAGATTTTGCAGGGTTTCTGCCGGGAAAAATTTTGCTATCGAAGAGGAGAGTCCGCTATCCTCTACCTTAAACCAGGCAAGCCCCTTGGCACCAAATTGGGCTACAAAGGCGGTTAAATCATCAATGTCTTTCCTCGAATAATGGCCACAACCGACGGCATTGATACCCCGCACCTGGCCGCCCGACTTAAGCGTTTCAAGAAACACCTTGAACTCGGATTTTTGAATAATATCGGATACGTTTTTTATTTTCAGGCCAAAACGCAGGTCTGGTGCATCGCATCCATACGAGGTCATCGCCTCATCATAAGAAATCCTGGGGAAAGGCACGGTGACCTTCTTTTCGAGGACGCGCTCAAAAATAGTGGACATAAGCCCCTCAATAACCTGGATAATGTCGTTTTCGTCCACGAACGACATTTCCATATCCATTTGAGTGAACTCGGGCTGACGCTGGGCGCGAAGGTCTTCGTCACGAAAACACCGTACGATCTGGAAATACCGGTCATACCCCGCCACCATAAGTATCTGCTTAAAAAGCTGCGGCGACTGAGGTAGCGCATAAAACTTTCCCTGATTAACCCTGCTTGGCACCAGGTAGTCCCTTGCCCCTTCCGGCGTGCTTTTTGTCAGCACGGGTGTTTCAATGTCAACGAAATTGAGGCGGTCTAAGTACTCACGTATTGTTTGGCAAATCTTGTGGCGAAAGGTCAACCGCTTCTGCATCAAAGGCCTTCTGAGATCAAGGTAGCGATGCTTCAACCGCAATTCCAGCGATACGTTGTTGTCGTCAACGATGTCAAAGGGGGGAGTTTCCGACTTGTTCAACAGATCGATGGTATCCACATAGACCTCAATTTCCCCCGTTGCCAGGTTGGGATTTGACGTGCCGAACGGTCTGGCGGCAACCCGCCCCTGCACGGCAATAACGTATTCGGAACGCAACTGCTGCGCAAGCTCAAAGAATTCCTTTCCCCTGTCAGGATTGAAGACTACCTGGGTAACGCCGTACCGGTCACGCAAATCAATAAAAATCAATCCGCCATGGTCACGGATACTGCTTGCCCAGCCCGACAGGGTTACGGTGGATTTTACGTCTTTGCCGCGTAATTGGCCACAGGTATGTGTTCGTTTCAATGTTGACATGTATTAACTATCTCCGGGAAATTAATAATCCGAACGAGTCGGAAGAGTAAAGAATGAAAAACCTCTGGCATATCGGGTATATTTAATGGTGTATTTAATTAGGCATACGGCGACTTATTTGTGTTCGCACGTAAGGACACGGGCACCGTGTCCCTACTTTGAAATTCCTATACGTTAAATTAGGCATTCGGCGGCTTTTAAGACACGAATTTGCCTAGCGCGGCCTTTGGCCGCAACCAAATTCGAAATTCGAATATCGAAATACGAAACAATTTTCGTAACACTTTATTTTTTTGAAAAATCCAGGGGGACATAAAAAACACTATAGCCCCGTTAGGGGTGAT
>Ga0315281_10003365_pt1 | contig 23441 bp, 19 predicted proteins | sample YL17G07_0_MG_FD_204540 | JGI IMG/M metagenome (GOLD analysis project Ga0315281, IMG submission 204540) | Sediment microbial communities from Yellowstone Lake, YNP, Wyoming, USA - YL17G07_0 | ecosystem: Environmental > Aquatic > Freshwater > Lake > Sediment | place: USA: Wyoming | collected... | reverse complement strand
AAGAGAGATATATTCTGCTGTGAAAGGCATGAAGAAGCCGAAGGTCTCTTATTTCAGGGAGATGGCAGCATCCGGAGCTTATTACATTGCATCAGGCACTGATTATATCATCTCTGATCCTGACGCGCTGACCGGAAGCATCGGTGTGGTGACGACGTTCACTGACATGTCCGGGCTATTGGAGAAGATCGGCGTAAATGTTACTTCTGTGACAAGCGGGCCTCACAAGGATATCGGAAGCTCCACACGGCCGATGACCGAAGAGGAATACAACATCACGAAGGCGCTCATCGACGAGATATTCGCTGAGTTCAAAGGCATAGTGACGCAAAACCGCGCAGGCAAGCTGGATTCCACGCTTTTCGCGCAGGTGCTTGACGGCCGCGTACTTTCAGGCCGGCAGGCGCAGAAAGTCGGTCTTGTTGACGAAACAGGCAGCAAGCGCGATGCGATAATGAAAGCAGCTGACCTTGCGAACATAAGCTACACAAGCTACGAGGATATCAGGATATGCAAAGTCGCCACTCACGGCGAATCCGCAGGTGTAATAAGCGCGGAATCATTATTCCATCTTCTTTCATCTTTCGAAGGAGCGAAGGTGAGCTATAGGTGAAATACCGCGAGGCGAAAAGATATGCACCTGCGATCGGGTTCATCCTGCTTTTCGCATTGCTGCTGTATGCCGCGATTTTGCAGTCTCCTCAAAAAGGGACGACCACTGAAAAACAGCCTGAATGCGCTGGAAACGAGACTCGCTCTTGTGCTGTCGGCCCATGCAACGGCACTGAATCATGTTCCAATGGCACATGGTCTTCCTGCACCTGGCAGGTCATTTGCGAACCAGGCGCCAAGGCAGCCTGCCAGCCAGGTGGCTGCGCATGCGGATATAAAGAATGCAATATCTGTGGAAATGGGTATGGCGATTGTATCGGGAGCTGTGGATCGGGATAGCCTATGGGTGAAAAGAGAAAACCGATGGAATACGGTATGAAGTGGGATAAAATGAAAAAAACAGAATGGTTTATAATGGTATCTAAACAAAAGTGATTATATGAGAGCATTCATCTTCTCGCTAGACGCATTCGTGGCCTTCACTCTCGCGCTCGTGGCGATCTACACGCTCATATTCTTCTCATCCATACCATCATCCTATTATTATCTCCTGACGCAAGGGCATTTCCTGGCCAGGGATACGCTTTATTCTGTGACCACATCCGATTGCCTGACGGAACAAGGCCTTCTCTGCGAGGAGAATGGTACATCCGTGCTCGATAACATCGCATTCGGCACGAACGGTAATTACACAATAACGCTGGTGAACAGCACCATCGGTAATGCGATACCAGACCAGTTCGGCTACACTCTTGAATCAAGCAATGACGCAGGGGCAAGCTGGAGCACGCTCTACGATACTTCGAGTGCGAATGGGGATTCTCACGCCAAAGCGAAGAAAAAGCTCAGCGTATCATCGCAGATACCTGTGTTCGAGCATGAATCAAAGCCAATGAAAACAGTGAACCCCTACCAATACAAAACATGTATGGGTGAAGTGGCTGGTGAGGGATTTGTAATCACTTGCGGAGGCGAGCCTCAGACCTCCATTGCGCATGACACCCTAGTCCCTAAGGCAGGAGTAAGGCTTGTGAAGCTGACGATTTTCATATAGGTGATCATGTATGGGAGAGTTCAATATCAACAACAGGAAAGGTTTTCTCTTTGTGGTCACTGTTTTCCTTATCCTCACCTACATCCTTCTTTCGATATCAGTGTGGGTGAAGTCCATCGAGGCTTCGGAGAGTACTTACTCAGAGTTCTACAAAGAATCGAATGTCGAGCTTGTGATGGAGCAGATAACCGATCAGAAAGTGGATTCTGCTTCCTTGCTGGTGCTCAACCGGGGGCTTCTGCTGATAACGGACCACACGGTCGATAACCCGCTCAAGACAGATTCCAAAGGCTATGCTGATGAATCGAAAGTCGAAGCAGTGTTTGGCCAATGGCTGGTGAATGGCACTGCTGATGGCAATTATTTTGTCGGAGGGGTGGCCCCGGATAGCGAAACGAACTCTTCGATGTCTGCATGGGTCGCGAACCTGAACAGTTCGCTTTCGGCAATCGGGGTGTACGTGGATGGCTTTAGGATTTACGATTTCAAGATGAACCAGACCAGCTATGATGCTTTCGATTATTCTTTCAGGATGGACCTCAGCATTAAAGACAAGGCAGGCACAACTTCTGTCGAGCGCACTTATGACATTAAGAACAAGCTCAACATCACCGGGATTCCGGACCCGGCGATTGCCCGCGAAAGCAATGGCAATATAACCGGAAGGAGATTCTTCTTCAATCCTGATTATTCTTCCACCTCCGACCTTAAGCCGGATTCCATCGCTTCAGGTAATGGGGGCGCAGGATGGTTCTACGGCTATCTTGTGAACATCGCTGATGCGGGCAATGTGAATTCCAGTGAGCGGAGCAGGTATATCATTGTCGGCAATTACAGCGAAATAACAAGTTATTCGGACTACACATATTTCGGCGGATATATATTCAATAACAATCTGACTGCGGCTGAAGCGGACAGCATATCCAAACCATTCATAATCGGGGCATCCGGCTTTAATGCATCCAAAGGCGGAAAATGCCCGGACCTTTTGAATGCGAGCGCTACTACGCGGACATGTGCGCTTTTCGTGGCTGCAAAAGAAATTGGCGATTCTGGAAGCGATAAAATCACGCCTTCCTCTGGCATCGCAGTCTATGACATTGAGAACCTGAGGGATTTCACGCTTTGCGGATATTACATGAAGAACAGCAAAGCCCCTTCGTTCGTCCAGCGGCTTTTTAGCGATTCATATTCCATGTATGACGCTAAATATGGGATCGAGACATTCCTCATCGGGAACTATACTCTTTCCCTTGGCTCAGGCAGTGAGGATAAAAGCAGGCTTGACCGCGATCTTTTTGCCAGCACCCCAGTAAACGGAATATTCATCAGGGGTATGCCTGGCTGCAGGGATTCTTCCATGTGCAGCGATCCGGACACTCCGACAGGAAGGTTCGGCCTGAGCACTACTGCCATAAGCGATTATGGACTTAGCGGAATAAGCTGCGGAAACACAAATCTTGCGGGGTGCGACTAAATGGAGTTTCCAGTTTCCAGTTTCGTGTTTCGAGACATCAAGACCCAAAACACAAGACACAAAACTTTCTTGCGCGGGCAGGTCTCACTTGAATTGCTCATCACTGTGGCTGCAGTCATCGCATTCACAATCCCGGTTTTATTCCTGCTTCTATCAGTATCCTCTGTCGGTCATGAGAATGCCGCAAAGGACCAGGCAGATGCAACAGCAAGGACGCTGGCAGATAGCATTAACATCGTATATTCGCAAGGAGAGGGCGCCAAAAGGACAGTCCTATTGAACCTTCCTAGCAACACTGAAAGCCTGAACGTTACTGCCACGGAGGTCATTGTAAATGTGAAGCTCTCGAGCGGGACTTATGAGGCAGCTTCGCCTTTCTTTGCGCAGATGAATAACTCCTATGTCGCGAAAGACAGGTCAGGGCTGTTCCCAGTCGTACTCGTGACGACCGATAAGGGGAAAGTAGCCGTGCAAAAAGCACAGGGGACTGAATGAATATGAAAAAAGCCCAAGTCGCAACCGAGTTTTTCATGTACACTGCAGTCTTCATGTTCGTTGTGATAGCAGCATTCGTTATCGTGAACCAGATCCAGAGCACAGAGATCCCATTGCGCGAGAACACGATTGCCAAAAGCACTGGCGAATTCTTTGTTTCCGCGATAACGCTTTCAGTGAAAGCGGGGCAGGGGTTCACTTACAACTACACGTTCCCGAAGACGATTCTTGATAATCCATATACGCTTTCATTCGCTCCGAAAAACAGCATCATGGTGCTTGACTGGGAAGGCAGATATGGGAAGTTCAGCCAGAGCTATAATTTGCCGCCTTATAATTATTCATTCGTCGATCCGGGTGGCGCAGACAATTGCATTGTGCAGGATCCGACTGCTGTCGGCATAGTCTATATTTTCAACAGCTCCAAATGCTCGAGCTCGCTCACACTTTATAATGACGGTGAAAAACTGGTGATTTTGCATGCTAAGTGAAGCAGGATGTAGAAAAGGGCAATATTTCAGCTTCGATGCGATAATCGCATCAGTCATCTTCGTGATGACGCTCATCCTGCTCCTTTCCTACTGGAACAGCGTAAGGACCTATCTTGATTACCAGGCAAATGACCTGAACAAGGAAGCAATGCGGATGTCCAACCTTTTGTTTATTCCGCCTACCTACGCTTCTGGCAGCACATCATGCGCGACACCGGAAAGGCTTGGGTTGGCATTGAACTGGACAGACCGGCGCATGAACGAGTCGCTGATCAGATGCCTAGCTCTTAATACAGCGGAACTGAGGGCAAGCCTTGGTTCTTCATACAATGTATCGATCGTGATAATTGACATATACACAAATAAAGAGTATACTTTCGGTCTCGATCCGTCTAAATTCATCAGCAGCGCAACAGAAGTCTCAAAGTTGCGCAGAATCGGAACGCTCCATAATTCAACTTCAGGGGAAGACCACATCGCGACAGTGGACATGTATGTGTACCGGTAATTGGTTCAAACAACCTTTCCAAAAAGGCTCCCGCGGTTCGTCTCAGTGATCCTGGCCTTTATCCATTCCCCCAGCTTCCCATCGTAGCCCCTGGCCACGACCTGCTTATAGTTTTTCGTCCTGCCAGTGAAACCTTTTTGTTTTTCAGTGATCAGGACATCCAGCGTCTTTCCGATATACTCTTCATCCTGTTCCTCGCAAATCCTCCTAACAACTTTCGAAGCTTCCACGCTCCTTCTCTTTATCTCATCATTGTGCAGCTGGGGGAGCTCCTTGGCAGCAGTCCCTGGCCTTGGGCTGAACTTGGAAAGGTTGATGATATCCGGTTTCACGCTCTCAAGCAAGGCCAACGTATCCTGGAAATCCTCTTCTGTCTCTGTCGGGTATCCGACAATAATGTCCGTGGATATCAAGATATCTGGTATCGCAGCACGGAACTCACGGACCAGCTCAACGAACTCTGAAACAGTATGCTTCCTGCCCATCTGCTTCACTACATTCTCGCTTCCGCTTTGGACAGGGATATGGAGGAAGCGATACATTTTCTCTTTTTTAAATGCAGTGATCAGGCCTTCCTTCATCCTGAGAACATGCTCCGGGTTTATCATGCCAAGCCGCACAAGAAAGTCGCCTTCGATTTTGTTTATGCAATTCAGCAAAGACACAAGATCGGTTTTAATGTCAAGGCCATAAGCTCCGGTATCCATTGCTGTGAGCTCAATCTCTTTAGCGCCCCGGGCAACCCCGTCGTTTATCCATTCAAGCACCCTTGCCGGATTCACGCTCTTCAGCCCCGGCCGTGCGAATTTTGTCTGGCAGAATGTGCATGAGCCAGTGCATCCTTCAGCAATCGGGATGCGGAGTATTGGAGTTGTGAAAATACGGGGAAGATTTTCTTTGTCGCTCCGTTCCTTATACTCTGTCACCTGGTCGGTAAGCGCATCCTCTATCGCTTCTCCAATCCGTGCGATCGCTCCAGGCCAGACGATAGGGGCAGAAGTGAATTCCCTCAGCTTTGCGGAATTCACTGACATGCAGCCAGAGATAACCAGTCTTGTGTCTTGGGTCCCGAGTCTTGCACTCTCGATTTTCCGGATGCGCTCGATGATCTTGTTTTCTGTTGCGCCTTTCACTGTGCAGGTGTTCAGGATGAGCACGTCCGCTTCTTCAATTTCGTCAGGACTCAAGACGCTGTACCCGAGACTGATGAGTATGCCTTTTATACTGTCTGAGTCTGCCTGGTTTAGCGTGCATCCGTATGTTTCGATAGCGATTGCCGGCTTCTTCATCAGTTTTATTAAGCTGACACAGCAATAAAAATCTTATGAAAAGCAGGACCGAATACCTGGAATTTGAGACAAAGCAAAGAATCGAGTTCGTCCGCATAACCGACAAGATCGAATCAGCTGTGGAAAAATCCGGAGTGAAGGAAGGCCTTGTGCTAGTCAATCCTATGCATATCACTGCTGCGGTGATTGTGAATGACGATGAAGAAGGCCTGAAAAAGGATTACCTTGCGGTTCTCGAGCGCTTGGTTCCTTACCGCGCGAACTATAACCATAACGACACAGGTGAAGACAACGCCGCATCCCACATCTGGCGACAGTTCATGGGTCACCAAGTCGTTATGCCTATCACGAAAGGAAAGCTTGATCTTGGCACATGGGAGCAGATATTCTACTGCGAATTCGATGGAAAAAGGAAAAAAAGAATAATTGTGAAAGTTATCGGGGAATAACTATTTCGTCACCACTTCAATCCCAGCCGGCTTCTTGTTCACATTGCCGATCTTGACTCCTGCAAGGACCTTCACACCCTTGCTTGAAGCGAGGTCAACAAGCCTCTGCGTGATGATGCCGTCAAAGACGATCATGTCTATCCCGCTGCTCGATTCAAGGGTCCGAATGACATCCCGGACTTTCATCTCGCTCTTCAGGACATGCTTGTCATCATAGAACCTCGCCTTGAGAGTGTTGTTCAGCTCCTCAAGCTCCTTCATGAAGAACTTCCTGTCCACTTCGATCACAGCTGCAGGTGGTGCAGCGACCGGTTCAGGCATCTTTGGCTCTGGCCTCTTCAGCTCAGGATACTCCCTTTTCTCGGGCTCAGAAACCTTCACAATCTCTGGCTTTGGCTCAGCTTTAGGCTCTGGTTTCGGCTCAGGCTTCCTGAATTCAGGAAATGGTTTCCTCTCAGGCTCGGCTTGCCTCACGAACTCAGATTTCCTGAACTCGAACCTCTTTTCCTCGATCTTCACGTTCGGAGTTACCGGTTTCAATGGTTCCGGGCGCCTCATCTCGAACCTTTCAGCCTGGACAAACTTGGGCTGCGACTCGCTCGCTTGGGGCACAACCGCCTCTCTCCTTTCTGATTCAGGTTCAGCCCATTCGACTCCCTTCTCAGGAGCCACAGCCTCTTTCTGGTCCGGGCTCTTGAACTTCCTGAACTTGTCCTCATAGCGCCTGTTTTTCTGGAAAGAGCCGGTTTCAAAAGCGACCTTTGCGCGTATGCACTTTATCAGCTCTTTCCTGGTCAGCTCCTCGACCTCTTTCCCGGGCGGGGCCCTTGCGACGAACTCGATCTCAGCGCCACCCTGGACAAGCTCGTTGAGGATGATATCTCCGCCTCTGTCCCCGTCAAGGAATACCGTGACCTCCTTCTTCTTGGAGAGCTCGACAAGGCTCGGCGGGACTTTCGCACCGCCGATAGCGATCACGTTCGGTATATCATTCTTGAGCATGTTCACGACATCTGCACGGCCTTCAACGAAGACGACCTCGTTACTCTTTGATACACCCGGCCCTGCGGTCAGCCGCTCAGGCCCGTATTCGGTTATCTCCGCGGTCTTCACTTCATCCCTTACCATATCAGAAATCTCTTTGCTCTCAGGGATCTCATGCACTAAGAACTCTTTCAATAGGTGTTTAGCACGGTCCACGAGCACCTTCCTCTTCAGGTTCCTCGTGTCTTCTACCTTTATGACCTTAAGGCTCGCCTCGCATGGGCCTATCCTATCCACTGTCTCAAGGGAAGCGCCGACAATGCACGTTTCCACCATGTCAAGGCTGCTTGGGATCTTGATTGTCCCGACAGTCCTTCCTTCCCGCGCTTTCAAATCAACTTCTATCCTTCCGATCCTGCCATTCTTCTGCAGGTCGCGGAGGTCGAGCTCGTCGCCGAGCAGGCCTTCGGTCTGCCCGAATATCGCTCCTACGACATCCGGCTTCTCCACAAGCCCGCCGATATCAACGCTCGTATATATCAAGTATTTCACTGTATCTATGTATGTTTTTCCCATATTGTTCACCTTTTGTTTTTTTATATCTCCTTTGCCATCTCCATGAAATCATCATACTTCCGTCCGATGTCCTCAAAACAGCGCAGCCCCAGTATGCCAGCAAGCCGCCTCCTGGTCTCGATGTCCGCTTTCTTTGAGCAGCCTTCGAGCTCATCTTTGGCAGCGAGCAGCAGCTGGTCGCCACGCCGGTCCAGGTCAGTCAGGATGATGACCCTACCCACATCGGCACCGAGAGCCTCGCAGCTTCTGCGCAGGTTGCCGGATATCGTCAGTACCTTTGTGCATCCCAGCTGCCCGAGGGCTTCCCTGTCTTTTTTGCCCTCTACGAACAGCCAGCTCTCACGCAAATCCGACAATATCCTTTCCAGCGTTTTCAGCTGTTTCCTGATAGTCTCACGGTCTGGCTTTCCCATATGCTCCTCTATAGAGCGATCCCGGATTCCGGCATCGCTGGTCGTATGGGATAGAATAAGCAGGAGTTTTCATGCTGTGCATTGTTGACCTGGCACTCCCTTGCGGGAATGTCCCATCATCGCTCATTGCTCAGGCGGCCATCCATGCACAGCAGGAATATCATGACACAAAGAAATCTTAAACCAATGTCGCGCGTTCCTCTATCAGGTCCACCACTGCAGGGAATATCTTCATTATGTCGCTTTCGCTCATGATCCCGATAAGCTCGCTGCTGTCATTGACAACCGGGAGCCTCTTGATCCGATTTTCCCTCATGGCGTGGGCCGCGTCTTCTAATGTTGTCTCAGGCTTCACTACCCGAAGCGGAGTCGTCATCACTTCATCTACCTTGGTCGTGTACGGGTCCTTTTTCTTTGCAAGGACCTTGTGCACGATATCTCGTTCAGTGATTATGCCTTTGGCTTTTTTGCCTTTGACGCTGTCTACAATGATGACTGAGCCGATCTCATGTTTTGCCATGAGCCTGGCTGCTTCGAACAGGCTTTCGCCTGATGGAACGACAATAACCTTCTTTGTCATGATGTCTCCCACTTTCAATTCCGATCCCATGCTTTCTGTCTTATGCGGAAAAGTTTAAAAAGCCAGATTAAGGCCTTTCCAATGTATTATATTATGGCAGAAGGTGTTTATAAACCTTTCTTTACATATATTATAACGATTGAAGATGGCGAAGGACTACTCGGGGATAGATGGGGAGATACTGGAGGCGATTGAGAGGTATGAAGGGGTGCCGACTGCAAATAATCTAAGCAAAGAAAATGGAGGTCCGCTTGAGTATAATCATTCGCTGATTTTAGAAAGGCTGAAGAGGAATCCAGGCCTTCAAGATGCACTTGAAATCAAAGGAGTGAAATTCGTTGAAATATGCGAAAGGAAGAAGTTCGATGAATGCATTACAACCTGGCAATGGATTAACGCAACCGGAAAAATTCGGGAAGCAATAGATACACGTCTTGACAAATTTATCGCAGAAGCGATTGAATCATTCAAGGAAGTTCCAACTGTATCCAATCTCAGCAAACCAAGCGGGGGGCTGCTAGAGTATAGTCGAAGGGTGATTGCAGAACGGTTGAAGAAAAACCCAGGTCTTAACGAAGCGCTCGAATTCAAAGGGATTCAATTCGTTGAAAACTGTGACAGGAAGAAATTCGATGAATGCATTACAACTGTTCAATGGACTAGTATCACCGGCAAAATAAAGGAAGCTATCGAAAAACGTCTTGACAAACATATTGCAGAAGCAATCGAATCATACGAAGAAGTTCCAACCGCAAAAAGTCTCAGTAAAGCAAACAGTGGTCAACTTGCGTATGGTCCAAAGGTGATCGCAGAGAGATTGAAAAATAACCCGGACCTTCAAGATGCACTAGAAATCAAAGGAGTGAAATTCGTTGAAATATGCGAAAGGAAGAAATTCGTTGAGTGCATTACAACCAAAAAATGGAACAACGTGCCAGAAAAAGTAAGGGTAGCGATAGGCAAACGTCTTGACAAACATATTGCAGAAGCAATCGAATCATACGAAGAAGTTCCAACCGCAAAAAGTCTTAGCAAAGCAAACGGAGGGCCACTTGAGTACACGGCAAATCTTATTATAGAGCAGCTGAAGAAGAACCCGGACTTGCAGCAAGCGCTTGAAACCAAAGGAGTTCAGTTTGTTGAAACGTGCGATATGAAGAAGTTCGATGAGTACATAACAACCGGTCAATGGAACAACGTGCCAGAAAAAGTAAGGGTAGCGATAGGCAAACGTCTTGACAAACATATTGCAGAAGCAATCGAATTATATGACGGAGTTCCAACCGCTAATTGTCTAAGCAAAAGTGGTGGAGGTTCGCTTGATCATGGTAGGAAGCTGATTGGAGAAAGAATTACGAAAAACGCGGACCTTCGCAGAATCTTCTATCTTAAGCGCGGCCTCACCGAAGACCGCATAAACGCCTTGGAGATTGAGCAGGACGACCCTTCCCCTTCTTTGAAAGAAAGCATAACGCGCAGATTGCCGAACACAAGGATTTTCAGGGAAGCACTTGGAATTCTGAAGCAGTTCCGTGAGCTTTTTGAAGGAAAGAAAACTCATGAGATTGCGTTTTATCCCGAACCGCTCGGACGCGCAGCCCAAATGCTTGGAATCCAATCTCAAATAACCTATGCTCGAGCGCACAAACTAAAAAGAAACGATTTCCGATTCGAACGCGAGGGATCATTCGATTCTGTTGCATTCCTCCAGTGCTGCCACAGGTTAGAATCCGAATCGCTGGCAAACACATTCAACGAAGCGAATAGGATTCTTGCGGAAGCAGGCGTTTTGTTGGTTTCTTTACCTCATGAATACGCTCGCACACTCAAATTCGAAACTCAAATCCAGGATTTCGGTTTTGAGCTGAAAGCAGAAGGCACTCTTTACACAAGGACGCTTGGTTTGGAAGAGCTCGCTTCGCTTGGAATATCTGAACCAGAGAAACTCAAACAAAAACTCGAACAAGCCACTAATATTATCCAACTTGTAAAGACAAGGCCCGCAATCGGAAAAGCGATCGATGAATTCGTTCCAGCTGCAAAGCTTAATGGAAATGGAGAATTCGTCCCAGCAATGGAAGAGATCAATACTCCGGAGCAGCTTCTTCTCGAGCTTTCAGCGGTTTTCCAGAAGAAAGTGCAGGGACGAGACGAGGCGTTCATCCTCTCGGTTCTCCACGATTCAGACTATGATGAGCGCCATATCGTAGGATTTGATATGGACCCAAAGAAACCGAAGACAGTCGAATCAGTCTCTAAAGCCAATGCAGGCGTTCTTGGCAATAACGAGCTTCTCACGCTTTCAAATAAAATACTCGACTCCTCTTTCCAGGAAAAAGTCCTCGTCCGCCCTGGGAGGGAAACAAGGATTCCCGCAAGGCTGGTAAGGCAGGCGCTCGGTTCCTGAACATTTTTCTTTATTGTACATGATAAATGAGCAAGAATGAATTGTCGTGTGCAACATTCATGCTATCTCTACGCCCTCTTCCAGCGCTGTGCTGACAATCGAAATGCGTTTTTTTTGCTTTTCGAATTCTTCAGGGCTGAAGCAGATGTAATCGACAGGAAGATCAAGAGACCACAGTTTATAGAAACCCAGGCTTCTTTTTATGAAACGGGTTTTCTTGAAATCCGGTGAGACTATCAAGAGGTCAACATCGCTATCTTCTTTCGGTTCACCTCTGGCATATGAGCCGAACAGTATCATCTTCTGGACTTTTATTTTTTTGGAGAGCCTCTCCTTGAAATCAGCCAGTGCCTTCATTATACTTCTTTCTCTACCCATTCAAGCACCTTTTTCGCCTGTTCAATCGCTTTCTTAGCGTCTTCCTCACCCAGTGGTTCTTCAGGACCCGGGTATCTTGATATAATATAGAATGGATTCAGTTCGTCTCCGATATCTATTATTTCAGCAGGAGCTCTGATATCTTTAGCCAATAGATTCAAATCATGGATTTTGCGCAATTTCTTGAACTTCTTGATATAAACCGCTTTCAATGCTTTTTCTGCAGCCTGCTGAGAATGGAAACACGCGTCTTCGTAAAAATCTCCTTCAAAATTATACTTAGCGATGGCAAGATCCGCTTTCGCTTTATCTAGCCATTCCGTTATCTCGTTATGCATAATCAATTCTGAACTGATAAATTATTAATTGTTGTCCAAACCCAAACCTCCTTCTTAAAAACCCTTTTTCGCGTATAGCAATTCCATGGACGCTTCTAATATGTCTAGGATAGAATCTACAAAATCCTCTTCTCCTTCAGTTACCAGTTCTCAGTGGAACGCAAATTCCATCGAATCCAAATGGAGGAAGAGATGGGCACAGGAGAAAACATTCGAAGCAGACCCGGATAAGAAAAAAGAGAAGAAGTTCATCACCGCAGCATTCCCCTACCCGAACTCCCCGCAGCACATCGGGCATGCTCGTACTTACACCACCGCAGATATTTATGCGCGCTACCTCCGGCAAAAAGGCTACAATGTGCTTTTTCCCATGGCTTTCCACGTCACAGGGACCCCGATCCTCGCAATGGCGAAGCGAATCGGCCGCAAAGACAAAGAGGTGCTTGACGTCTTTAGAGATATCTATGGGATACCCGAATCGGTTGCTGAAAAGCTGAATGAGCCGACTGCGCTCGTAACTTATTTCTCAAAAGAGATCGAAGAAGGAATGAAGGAGATGGGCTTCTCCATGGACTGGAGAAGGAAATTCTATTCATTCGACCCGAAGTTCAACCGCTTCATACAATGGCAGTTCAGGAAGCTGAAAGAGCTCGGGTATGTAATAAAGGGTGAATATCCCATCGCATGGTGCCCGGCAGACGGGAATGCGGTGAGCGCGCACGATACGAGAGGGGATGCGGATCCTGAACTCGAAAACGTGACTGTAATAAAATTCGCTCTTGTCAGTCCAGGCAAACCATCAACCAACCCGGGCAAACCATCCTCCTTAGTCGTAACAACATACCGCCCTGAAACCATTTATGGAGTGACAAACATCTGGCTAAACCCGAAAGCGGAATATGTGAAAGCGGATCACAAGGGAGAGCCGATCATAATCGCAAAAAAGGCTGCTGAAATCCTCAACCTCCAGCTCAACCTCAAAATACTTGGGCCGATCAGCGTTGATGAGATCCTGAAATCAAAGGCGAAAAACCCGGTCACAAATGAAGAAGTTCCTGTCTATCCAGCATCATTCGTTTCAGAGGAAGTCGGAACCGGCATCGTGATGAGCGTTCCTGCGCACGCGCCGAAAGATTTTCTTGCGCTACGGGATTTAGGCAAAGGTTCGATTCCAATGCCGCAGGTGCTCCAGGCATCCGGATATGGATCGAATCCAGCGAAAGAGGTTGTTGAAAGGCTTAAGGTGAAAAACCAGGATGATCCGCTTGCTGAAATCGCCACAAAAGAGCTTTACACAAAGGAAGCGCACGAAGGGGTGATGGTAACCGGCAAATACAAGGGAGAAAAAGCGACCATCGCAAAAGAAAAGATTGCGCAAGATCTTAAGAACCAAAACAGCGCTTTTTCCGCAGTTACTATCGCAAACGGCCCGGTCTTCTGCAGGTGCGGCAGCCACATCGTCGTCAACATCCTGAAAGACCAGTGGTTCATTGATTATGGTATCCAGGAATGGAAAGACAAGGCAAAACAATGCCTTGGGTCCATGGACATTATTCCAGAAAAGACGCGTGATGAGTTCCTTTACACTATCGATTGGCTAAAGACAAGGCCATGCACTAGGGCAGCAGGGCTGGGGACAAGGTTCCCGTTTGATGAAACGAAGATGATCGAGGCACTTTCTGATTCTACGCTTTATATGTCATTCTATACATTCGCCCATCTGCTCGACAAATTCGATGAGAAAGAGATGGATGAAGCATTCTTCGATGCAGTGATGCTTGGTACAGGACTTAAGACTCACGACTCAAAACTCAAAAAGCTCCGCGAGAGCTTTTTGTATTGGTATCCTTGCGATTCCCGCCATTCAGCCGGAGACCTCATCAGAAACCACCTCACGCTCTACATCTTCACTCATGTCGCGCTGCTCGATAAATCGCTCTGGCCAAAACAGATAGTGACGAATGGCTTTGTCCTGATGGACGGGAAGAAGATGAGCAAGTCCATGGGAAACATCCTTCCATTAAGGAAAGCGATCGCTGAATACGGGGCCGACGTAATAAGATTCTCTGTCGTGAGCGGAGCGGACCTTTCCAGCGACACTGATTTCAACAAGACTGTTGCTGATGGGACGAGAAGCAGGCTTGCATTCATAACATCGCTGATCGAAGCGACAGCCAAACAAAAGACAACATTGTCGGCAAAAAAAGCCGACAATGTGCGCCTTGTTCCCGAAGGGAACAAGTGCGAAGCGAAAACGCATAGCCGCGCGGACAAGTGGCTGCTTTCCAAGCTAAACCGCAAGATAAAGATAGCGCAAGACATGTACGGGAAATGTATGATGCGTCATCTAGCCCTTGAAATCTTCTATGATGTTTTCCAAGACCTCAAATGGTATGAAAAACGGGCAGAGAGCCCGAACCTCAATGCATTTTTCAAGAAATGGATTTTGCTTATCAATCCGTTCATGCCCCATTATTCTGAAGAATGCTGGGAATTGCTTGGTGGGAAAGGGTTCGCTTCCCAATCAGGGTTCCCGCAATATGATGAAAAAGAGGTCGATGAGCAGGCAGAGCGGGGGGAGGAGCTAGTCAGGCAGGTCCATGCTGATGTGGAGAAAATCTCGCAATTGCTCGGCAAGAAGCCCACGAAAGTCAGTATCTATATCGCATCAGACTGGAAACGCAAACTCTACGATCTCGTGCGCGAGCAGAAGATGTTGCCTAAGGTCATGCAGGCATCAGCACAAGACGCAGAACTCAAGATTCACATGAACGAACTGCCTAAAATCGCGCAGCAGCTTACAAAGAATGCTTTCGCTTTGCCAGAACTCCTTCCTGAAAAAGAGGAGTCCGGATCGCTCAATGACGCGCTAGGATTCTTCAAAAAGGAATTCGGATGCGAGGTTGTTATCGAAGCGGAAGAGAAAGGCACTCATCCAAGGGCGAAGAACGCGATGCCAAACAAGCCTGCGATTGTAATCGAATAGCAAAGTAACGAAACCGGAAACTGGGAACCCGAAACGCAATTTGCCAGCCAATCATCATAAAAACCTTTTTCCACATCATATAACTATTACTGCCTTGCAACTGACGATAACAAGTGATCGCACATGAGAACGAAATTGCCAGTGATAAAAGAAAATCCTGTTGACCCAAATGCAAAAGTAACTCTTCGCGGATTGTTATTTGTTCCTGAAGAAAGTCCCTATCGCCCAGAAAAATCTCCTTATATAAGCCCGATCCATTTTCCACGATGGGCCGGACCCCTTTATTTCAGGAGGGCAAAATTAGAAGAAACAGAACACCTTAAGGCGCTTTATGAATCATCATGGAATAATGAAGATACAAAAAGAAAGCCGATAACCATAAGCACCGATCAGATCTCTTCTTGCATAAAAAATTTCCCTGATGGCCAGATAGTCGGATGCGAGAAGCAACCCAAAGGCGGAAAGGCCAACGACCTTCCAGTATCGATGATAAACATTATGCTCGCTTCTTTCGATCCGAAAAAGGGCTTTAAAGACTTTGATGGAGGCTATGAAAAAATAACTGGCGAAAGGACCTTCTCAACTACAATGCAGCCTGAGCCGCTTTTGGAACTTGCTGTAAAATCAAAAGGAAGCATCCTGCCAATCGCTTTTTGCGTTTCGATTGCCGTGCCACCCCAATACCGAAAGGAAGGGTACGCTTTCCAGACGCTGAAATATGCCGTGATATTTTCAGAATTTAATAGCCTTGTCCCTTGCCCCTACAGCGCACCAAGGGAATTGGCTAAGGCACGCAGGCAGAATCCGGATCTGGATATCCAAGATTATTTGATGATGACCCTGCAGACACCGAACAAGAAAAACATCGATCCAGTGATACTCCACGCGAAATATCTTGGTCATATACTGGCAATAAGCGACCGGCTTTCCAAAGCCTTTTCAGGAGGTAGTATCTCGCCAAAAGAAATTTTCAATAAATACCATTCAATGCCTTCAGATACGCCTTGCACTCCTATCGGAAAGCGGGCATTCGATGCCTTCTTGTCAAGCGAAAGTCAGGCGCTCGAAGAACAATATGGCCGCAAGATTACGATCGAGGATTTCTGCCTCATGACCGGCAGGCCTTTGCTTGACCCTATCATTGGGATGCATGTGGCAAACGGCGCAAGGTTCATCCGAGATGAGAAAGGCGGGATAATCGCAGTGTTCAAGGATTCGAGGCCTGAGGACTTAGCTGCAGATGGGTACAATATCGTGCTTTCATACAGCTACCGCCCGCATCTAGGTCACAAATTTTGAAGCAAGATAAGGCGTGACATTATAATCTCTTCATCATATTAATTTTTCATGCTTTTTGCCAAAGTCAAGAAAGAGAATGGCGAGCGGATCCGCAGATTCCTTATAGAGAGCGAAGCTTTCGCAAACGGCTATCGGATAATCAACGAGGGGGGGTTTGTTTATTTTCCGATCATGAAGCGGATTAAGGGGGATTTCGAGATTGTTGAACAGGAAGCCGAACCTTTGCAAAAGCATTTTTCAAAAATGGAAGATGCGCTTTCCGGGATACTTAGCGAAGAGGAGATGGAGAACCTTATCACAAGCTTTGATCTGATCGGCGATATCGCGATTATTGACATGCCTCGGGAATTGGAATCCAAAGAAAAGATGATCGCGGAAGCGGTACTTTCAGTCCACAAAAATATCAAAGTCGTTGCGAAGAAAATGGGTCCGATGGAAGGCGAGTTCCGGGTTCGGAAGTTGAGAGTTATTGCCGGGGAAAACAGGACCGAAACTATCTACAAAGAGAATGGAGTAAGGATGAAGCTCGATGTCGCGAAAGTCTATTTTTCGGTCCGGCTTGGAACTGAACGGAAACGCATTTCAGAACTTGTAACGCCGGGCGAGCGCATTCTGGCATTGTTCGCAGGAGTCGGTCCATTTGCCTTGGTCATCGCAAAATCGCATCCTGATGCGGAAATCGTCGCGATTGAGCTGAATCCTGATGCTGTTCGTTATATGGAGGAGAACATCAAGCTGAACAAATTCAAAAAAATAAAAGCGGTTCTCGGAGACGCTCGCGAGGTCGTTGTAAGGGAATATTTGAATTGGGCAGATCGGGTAACCATGCCGCTTCCTAAATCTGCTGACGCTTTTTTGGATGTTGCGATTGCAGGAGTGAAGGATGGCGGAGTTGTTCACTTTTACGCGTTTGCGAACGAAGCCGATCCATATTCCGGACCAAGGAAAAAAATCGAAGAAGAAGCGAGGAAAGCGGGCGCAAGCATCGAGTTTTTGAATGAAAAGATTGTCAGGCCGTATGCGCCGAGGGTTGTGCAGGTTGTTATCGATTTCAGAGTTAGGAAATAATCGAAACTTGAAACTGGACACTGGAAACCCTATACCGCTCCCAACGCCCACCATGCCAATAATCCCACAACCATCCCAATCACAATCGGAGGAAGCGCAGGAAGTACTAATTTTTTCTTCCACACCGCGATCAGGAATATCGCCATCGATACCATGGACCCAAGCATGATGAAGAGCGCAGCGAATGGAGAGATCGGCAGCATCGCGACTTCCAGCATTATCGGAGCGATCAGGTCACCGGTTCCAAGGTCAATCCGTTTCACTTCCTCCCCCGGCTCAGCAGTCCGGGCAGTCACAGTGAAAGCAAGGTCCTGCTTTATCACGTAGTTCGCGATCTCCACCATATGCTTTGTCACAAAAACCGAGAGGAAATCGTAGATTGACAGGAAAGTGAGGAAAATAAGTATGGGTATCACGCCAAGCGATACTCCGAACACCACCCCTACGCCGGCAGTCGCGAATATCGCTGCCGGATTCTTTAGTTGCGGGAAGAAGACCTTCAGCCCGGCAAAAGCAACACCCATCAGCATCCCGCCGAAAGTGCTTATCTCATAGTCAAGGACCAACCTAAGGAATGAATAGAATACGATCGAAGACGCAGTGGATATCAGGAAAAACTCGGCAATCCTGAACAGCGTGTGGTTTATCTTCAATCTCCTTATGATAAAGACGACCACCACTGCGCTCACAAGCACATATGCGATGAAGAACAGCGCATTGAAAGGGTTCTCGCTATCACCTGTCACCACCATGGAGCTCACATAAGGGTTTTTCTCGAAATCCCTGAGTATCGTCACTGCAGTGAATATTCCGAGCATCTGCGCCAATAAGAACAATAAAAGAAGCGAAAGCACGAGCTTCATCAGTATCCCTCTACTATCTTGAACTGCCTGTGCTCTTTCTCGTAGATCTCTCCCTTGCTTTTCAGCTGAGCGATGATCTTCTCTGCTTCATGGTCCGATATCCCTGCCTGCCCGGCGCGTTCAACCACTTCATCGATATCCGCAGTGTCATTGGTCTTGAGCAATTCCCTTATTATCTCCATGATCGAATCCACCTTCTGCAGCTTGTCCCTCTCGGATTTCGGCTTTCCGATCACCACATCGACATCAAGCACTCCTGTCTCCTTGTCGGTCATGATCTGCTTCATCACATAATTGAACAGCCTTATAGCTGTATCGGAATCGCGCCCTTCCACTTCTTCACTCAGCCTCATCTTCGCATTCGCTTCAGCGAGCCGTACCAGCCCTTCAAGATAACGTGGTGTGATCGCGACAGAACCCGTGTCCTTTCCTTTCCTTCTCATATCCACATAGAATTCCCTGATCTTTTCAGATGCTTCTTTTGTCAGTTTTGGGTTGACGTTCCTCCGGGCATATGCTATGAATTTTCTGAGTATGTCCTTACTGACCATCCGCTCATACATGCCAACCGTGTCCTTGCCCATATGCGTGTCAAGGATATACTGTGCAAGCTTCGAGTCTTTCTCTTCATCAAGCACATCCACGATCGGGAATATCAGGTCGAAACGCGAAAGCAGTGTCGGCGAGACAGCGAACTGGTCTGCGAGGTTCTTGTTCAGGTCGAACCTTCCCCATTTCGGGTTTGCTGCCGCAAGGATCGAGGTCTTTGTCTTGAACTTCGCGACCATGCCTGCCTTTGCGATCGAAATCTGGCCGCTTTCCATAGCCTCATGCAATGCAGCGCGGTCCTCATCCTCTATCTTGTCGAACTCGTCGATCATCGCGATGCCGCCTGAAGCGAGAACGAGCGCGCCTGCTTTCAGCGTCCATCCCCCTTCGTTGAGGTCGTCTCTTTCGGCCGCCACAGTGTTATGTACGATTATCCCATTTGCAAGGAAGTTATGCTCCCCATCCACAGTAAGGTCATAGACCCATTCTTCCGAAGGCATTTCATCTGTTATCGAAACCACGTGATCCCAGTAAATGTCCGATGTTGCTAGCGATTCAAATAGCCCTTTTTCTTCGCATTCTGGAAGATGTTTTATGATGTCGAGCAGTTTTTTCCTGCTTGGATTCGACCTGTAAAAGAAGACCTTGCCCATCTTATCTATTGGCAGTTTATATTTTTTCCTGAGCTGTTTCATTATCGGCAGTACGGGTACAACATCCAGATTCGGATGGGAATTCTCGCCGGATCCTGCGCTGAGGATCTCAAGTTTTGCTTTCTTCGCGGTATGGTTGAAACCTATGAATTCACGGAATCTCCTGAAGTTTTCTATCCCTCTCATCTCCAAATAGAACTGGGTCCTTTTGGTTTGAACGACCTTTCCGGCGATCATCGATATTTTTCCGATTTTATCTTTTCTTTCCCTTACTTTGGCGACAATGCCCCACCATTCAAGCAGCAGAAGCGCTTTCATAGCGAGTTTTTTGCTGCATGTGCATAGGCATATAGAGGAAGAATAATTTTTTCCGATGCTCACCCACCCATCAGTATCAAAGATTCCGCGCAGATATGCCTTTACGCATCCTTCCCCTGCAGATGTCAAAACAGGCGGAATGTCTATCCTGTGCGATTTTTCTCCGGCAGGGACTCCAAGTTCATTCAGAATCTGCGCGACAATAACGGAACCGATGACAGCGCAAGGGATGCGATCCCCGCTTTTTGTTATCTTTGGGGTGATCGCAAAGTTCTTTTCAGATATTTCCTTCACTTTCTCCAGCAGCTCTTGGTCCACAGAATGGAATCTCACAAACCCCGTATTCTCTTCCAGGTGAATGTCTCCGTCCCCCGCTACAAGCCCGGCTAGATAGCAAACCTCTGGATTGAGAAATCGAGGAACGCGATACTCCATTCCGTATCTCAAAAATATTTTTTCTACGTTTATCTCTGATGCGTCTATTCCAGCATCTTCAAACATCATCTTGAGCAATGATAGTTTCACTCCCTGACTCTTGGAACGGTTGTTGTATAATTTTTCCCTGTCCATGCCATATCTCTCAGCAACTGAAGTAAGCGATCCATACTTTTTGGCAAGCATATCTGTGATGTAAGCATGACTATCACTGACCACCCTCGCATTATCATTCTTTATGAGATCGATGACCCTGATCTCTTTGCCTTTCAGCGCAACTGTCTTTCTAGAAGTAGCGATGACGTCATTTTCTTTCAGCTCCGAGGCTTTTTTCCACGAAAGCGCTCCGTCCGCCATGCATATCACAGATGTGTTTGGCGTCAGCCGGATCTCCTTGCCCCTGAGGGTTTTTATGGAATGCATCTTTTCCGGGGCCTTTATCTTCCATATCTTTGCTGATCTTTTATGGTCGAGTTTGAAATCGCTTCCGAGCGAAATGATATTCGATTCAAAACCAGATGAAAACGCATTTTCGATTTCTTCTTGCCCTTCCTTGAAATTGCGTTCCACATGCTCCTTAATCTCAAATACGCCGGCATCATTGAGCGCGATAAGGCTTTCTCCGCCTATACAAAGTCCCACAGCCGACACAGTTTTACCACTTACATAAATCGACTTCGGAGCGATCTCCGCGCTCTGGTTCAGGATCCTCGTTTTAGCCAGACCAGGGTCTCCGATAAGCAGCACATGTATATCATCCCTTATCGTAGCGCCGCCCTTCATCGTCTTTCCTTTCGTGCCGCCGAATAGCTGGAGCGCGATCGCCCATTTCACTTCCTCATGGCCATAGATCGAAGGCGCGACAGACTCGATGATTATCTTCTCTATGTTCGGGTCAGCAGCCATCTCCTTTATCCTCTTCTCCTCCTCTTTCGAGATATCTATCTCCTCGAAGTCCTTTTTCAGGCTTTTCACATTGTTCACTTCGATGTATCTAGAATAGACCATCTCCTGCTTCTGCTTGATTTTCAATGGCGGCCTCAGCCTAAGCACTCCGGTTAGCTCGACATTCTCTCCCGGATAAACCTGGTTCACAAGGTCATCCTCGAAAAGCAGCTCGATCCTGGCAGCCGGAGCCCCTCCGCTGACGCGCTCTAGCAGCTCCTGCACCTCTGCCCGCTGGATGTCCACGAAATCCGATTCCTCGTCAACCTGCTGGAGCGCGAGCTTCTTGCATGAATCGCATCTCTTTGGCGGAGTGAAATTCTTTGTGACAGGCAGCCTCATCATGGAATCGCATATCTGGCATCTGTATACTGCTATCTTCACCCGGTTCATCACTTCAGTCCGTTTCGTCACGACTGCCTTGAATGCCACGAGCTCGTTAATATCCTTGGAGTTCAGGTTCTCGATGAGCATTTCCTGGGATGGCACATTGATAAGCCGCACATGCGGTGTGAACCTGCGCTCGCCCGAAGGAAGCGCGAGGTTCATCTCATCTATCGCCTTTTCGGCCGCATCAAAGACAACGTCAGGCTCCTTCACTAGCTTGTCCGCAAGCTCAGGGTCGAACCTCTCCAGCTCCTGGTAGTCCACATCAAGGCTTTTCCTCTTCGGGTAGACGAGCAATAACCTGTCGATCTTCTGCTTATACACAGTGGTGAAGAAGTCGTTGAACAACGATATTATGGGCGTAAGGTCGGTCTTTTCCATAGAACCACTGTAGAAAGAGCGGATTATCATATATGCAAGAAGCGTTTATTAATTTGCTCTCTCTAACTCGTTTAGGTTTTACCTATGGATAAAGCGATACTTCTCATCATGGATGGCCTCGGAGATTTGCCAACGCCGAAAACAGCCCTGCAGAAGGCGAAAAAGCCGAATCTCGACAAGCTCGCGAAGGAAGGGATAACCGGCCTGCTCAGCCCTGTAGGGCGGGGCGTGGTCCCGGGGAGCGATACCTCGCACCTGCGGATTTTGGGATATGAGCCGAAGATATGCTATCCAGGCCGCGGGCCGCTTGAAGCGCTGGGTATCGGTTTTGGTCTTAAGGAAGGCGATGTCGCGTTCCGTGCGAATTTCGCGACTTTGAAAAATGGCGTGATTATCGATAGGAGGGCAGGCAGGATAGAGACAGCAAATGCATCAACGCTATCAAAACTCGTATCCATGAAGATCGAAGACGTTGATGTAATCTTCAGGAATTCAGTCGAGCATCGCGGCGCGCTTGTGCTGCGCGGCCCGGGCTTGAGCAGTTGCATCAGTGAAACAGATCCTCATAGTAATGCAGGGGTATTAGAATGCATGCCTGAGGACGATTCCCAGGAAGCAGCGAAAACCGCACGGATAGTGAATAAGTTCACTGAAATTGTCCAAAAAAAACTTTCTGAAGCGCCTGAGAACAAAGCCAGGGAATCAAAAGGCCTCCCACCAGCCAACATTATCTTTCTGCGCGGTGCTGGGACTTTCTCATCTGTCCCATCATTCTACGAAAGGTTCGGCATCAGCGGGGCATGCGTTGCAGGAGGGGCGCTTTATCGGGGAGTCGCGAAGTTCATCGGCATGGACATATTCCTTGTGCCTGGAGCGACAGGGGACAAGAACACTAACCTTAAGGCAAAGGGCGAGGCTGCGATAAAAGCCCTGGAGACGCACGATTTCATTTTCCTGCATGTGAAAGCAACAGATTCCTTTTCCCATGATGGCGATTGCGCAGGCAAGGCGCGATTCATCGAACGTGTGGACAAGGAGCTCATCCCTATCCTTATGGAGAGTGGTGCCAACCTGATCGTTACCGGAGACCATTCCACACCATGCTCAAGGAAAGAGCACTCAGGCCACGAGGTCCCGATACTGATTTATGGGTCTGGTGAGCGTGCGGACCACGTTAAAAAGTTCGATGAGATCTCGTGCATGGATGGTGGATTGGGCCACATCACAGGCAAGCATCTCATGCCGATATTCCTGAACGTGCTTGGGAAAGCGAAGAAGTTCGGGAGTTGACCGGACAGAATCTGCTTTCCAGACTTCCTGATTTGGAAGGCGAAGTGCATATTGTGAACTACCTATCATGAGGCCCGATTTTATATTCACCTACTGAATAATTCACTAAGTGAATATAAATTCCTAAACTCCCGTTAATTTAGGCACCATATCTTGTCCAATCGTCGTGTGTATCAGATGGGTTTATAAATTTATGGTACCTAATTACCTACCATG
>Ga0315281_10003364_pt1 | contig 23447 bp, 32 predicted proteins | sample YL17G07_0_MG_FD_204540 | JGI IMG/M metagenome (GOLD analysis project Ga0315281, IMG submission 204540) | Sediment microbial communities from Yellowstone Lake, YNP, Wyoming, USA - YL17G07_0 | ecosystem: Environmental > Aquatic > Freshwater > Lake > Sediment | place: USA: Wyoming | collected... | reverse complement strand
AGTCATGGATGTTTCCCACCCACGGGAGCTTTGTGAGTTACTGGAACTATGAGCGTCCGCATCAGGGGATCGGTTATCTCTATCCGGCTCACGTATACTTCCGGGACAGATGTGGGTAGTTAGAACAAAATGTTTGGAAAGCCACAAACGCCAAGAACAAATCGATAACGGCCATGATGGTATCAAAGGAGTATCTGAATAGCGAGTTTCTCTGTTCTCTGAGGCCCTCAAGAGTTCGATAGTACAGGTAGTAGACCCGGATCGATATCTGGTTAAGGTCCTTTAATTCAAGAAATTCTCTCAGCTCGGCGATATCGATCTTGTCCAACGAGTCCACCTAGTGTATCGGCGGCGGGTGGTTGCCTTTGCGTGCTAGTCTCTTCTTTGTCGCTTTCTTGGCCCTCTTACGCAAGACCCTCACTATCCTGCTGGTGGGGGGTGATCATCCTCAATCTTGGCTCTTGGAGCAAGACTCTGGACTGACCTGATACCTTCCATGCAAGCTTCCTTTGTCGTATAGGCTTCGCTAGACGCGATCGTTTCACCGTTGGGAGCTCTGAGTCGCCATCTGAATTGTCCGGAAGCATCCTTGAAGATCTCGAAACGTGCATTGGCCAAATGCCCCACTCACGCTGCTGACCTACTGCCTCCATCTAGTTAGCGCTTCCCATTCGGGTGTACGCTGACTTCACGACAATGGCACTCGGTTGTAGACCCATCCGGAATCGTAATCTACGCACGATCAGGGGGCTCCTGATTCAAGTCTTGCATGACCCGCGCATTTTGCACACACCGCTGATATACGCTGGGGGAAAGTCTACACACAAAGAGAGACCAAACAGAAACTGTTCCCGTCAAGCCAAAGAAGAGAATGACATTGTGTTGCAGAAGATTATTGAACTAGTCTCGCGAAGGCGAGAACAGGTAGCCTCACGGGCACACCGTCAAGTTCGCTCGGTTGGAAGGCGTGGCGGAGGGGGAATCCCCCACGGAATCAATGAAAGTCTGATCAAATGTTCGTCCACAGCTCTTAGAACTGTTGCCATCAGATCTTGAAGACCGGTTAGGAAGTTGCCTATGCTCACTTCCTTGAATTGCTTGTATTGCTCGCCCATGATTGACTGCATCCTCTTGTCTCTCACAACTGCGAGATCCGTATCCAAGTTCTCAAGCTGGCGCTCTAGAGTGATCATGAGACTAATCAGGTCTGGTTCGGACAATCTCGCTGAATAGCGAAACTGTAGGTTCTGTAGCTTTCTCGCTTTCTCATGGAATGGCCGGTCGTTTCCATCGAACAAAGCTTGAATCATTGTCGCCTTTCGAAGCTCTGCACGGCTTTTCGGCTGGGCCAGCTCTTCCATCTTGTCAAGCATGGCCGGCCCATTTATTGGCCACGCTGGGTTCATTTCGAGACCCGCCATAAAAGCACCCGATTGAGACGCAACCGTAACCAAGATGTCAAGCAGCCCTTCCTGGATTAGTTCCTCGACTTGCTTTTCAACTGCCCTCCATCTTTTTCTCTCATCTCGGAGAAGTAACACGTCAACTACACAATAGACCAAGATGATGTCACCCCCAAACGAGACTAGCGTGAAGCCCCAGTCGGGGGAAAGAGGAAAACCCACCCAGCCTAAGCTTGTTTGCGCCTCGGCTACGATGAAACCCAGGACCGCCAAGGTAACTCCAATCAATGCGATACCGTGGATTGCCCGCATAGTCATGTGGCCTGCCATCACCTGAAGTTCATTCGGGTTCGGCGTTTCTTGGTGAGGAAATAGCTTCCCTTAATTGTGTTGTCATGTCGCCCAGTATTATTTTCTCAATTTCTTCACAGAGGGCTCTGGCTCGCTCAAGCGCGTTCTGGTCGTAGTTCCTAGTATCCATTCCTTTCAACATATCAGTAATGGCTCCCGTCTGCTGAGGATAGGAATTCCCCCTGTGGGCAACGTACGACTGAAGGTCAATTCCCTGATCTCCCCATTCTGCAATGTAGTCTTGAAGAGGTGTAAGAGCGTCCAAGATACTCTGCAACTTTTGCTTGTGCTCCATGGCCGCTGCAAGCTCGTTTCCATTCCTTACAGAGCTCATTGTGAATTCCACAGACTCCCTGATTTGGGGAACAGCTATGTACGAATTCTTTGTCTGACGTAACCCAAGTGTGATCCTTGCCGGATTTAGCATCACTTGAGTGAAGACATCTTTCACCGAGAGCCATGGCGTTGAATCGATGCACTTCTCACGCCAGAAGTCCGCCAGATTGTCGTCTCCTTGGCAGAGGACGCTGATCAGCATTTTGAAGCTGATCTGAACCTTGGTTGACCACACAAGCTCCTTCCAGTCAACCTTGGGAAGGAGCTGCATGACCTTGGATGTGTATTCACACATAGCGAAATTCCAGATCGCTGTTTGCCATTGATGGGCGGGTTGACCTTTTATCTCGGTAGCTCTCGCTTCTCTTTCCGCGTTTTGACCGTTTCTAAGGTCGAAGAGAAAACTATTCTTCAGTTTTGGAAGTGCATTCTCGAACTTGTAGGGTAAGACAACTACTCTCCCTTCAAGAGAGGATGGTATCGGCGAATCTTCGTTTTGGTTTTCTTGATCGTACCACCTGAGTTTGTTCTCAAAAGTCTCAAGCGCGTGAGGACCAATCAACAGCAGGACTAAGTTTCTGTTCCTGTTTGCTGCGTCCCAGAACAGTCTTCGGATATGCTCATCCCTGAATGAATAACCAACGACGAACACGTAGCTGGCAACGTCCAGCTTTCGCTTCAGTTCGACTAGGAGCTCAAGCATCGGCTCTGCATATGTCCACTTCCGGAAGGGGTACAGCAGAAGGCTCTCAGCTTTCTCTCTCGAAACAAGTTCGATGCTTGAACTCTCGCTCAGGATGGGGATCTTCAGACATCTCCCCTTGTCGCTTCTATACCAAGTAACTGACCCATGTAATTTGTATAGTCTGACATCCGTTTTTCGTCCAAAAGTCTCGGGGTTCCAGTAGAGATCGAAGCCGTCTTGGAGATCTTTTCTGTAGGTATCACAAAACTGCTCGATGCAATTGTCATAGTTGACTGAGAAAACATCCAGAGGTCTCTCTTCTATGAATTCGAGCAGTGGCTCCAGATACCTGATTCTATTTGCGTCCACAATGGACGTCCCTTTTATGAACTCTTTCAGCTCATCTGTCAACGGCCTCTTGTTCGGATACCCCTCCAGTAGAAATCTCCCGAGCTCGTAGAACCAGAGTATCTCGTCTTTCTCTTTCTTCTCCAGTCGCTCCAAGGTCTCTAGCAGGAGTTCAACGTCAACAGGTTCATGCGATGGTTTGTGTTGTCTTAATATCTCTACGATAGTCTGTACCGTTTTACGCTTCTCAGGCCATTGTCTGATGTGTTCTTCAAACTTTTGGACCATACCAAGCGTATCAGGAACATTGGCGTGAACTGAGGCGCCTGCTCCTAGGAAGAACACGATTTCGCCTTGATTTGGGTTCAACTGCCAACCCATCTACTTGGTGTGGCTCTCGTTCCGAAAGACTGTAGACCAACTTGCTCATTACATCTTCGGAGTTGGAGCATCTCTCGCAGAGCCCACGAAAGTGTCATGGACGGGACAGTCGTCATTTTTTTGTATCGTAAGTACTTGATACCTTGACTTCGCCCCCGACCTGCAGGCATTTTTTTGGCGAGAAGAAGCCGGGAGCTGATGACTCCGCTCCTACGTTGTTTGTGCAGCGAAAGTGTTAACACGTTAAGTCCCGCTCATCAGTTCCGAAGATTAGGTCAGCGATCACCGGGCTCTATTGTGGGAGCGTTCTGGATTGAACCTAGAGTTAGTGCGGGCGTGGATCATATCCAATTGGCTTGCTGTTCTTGGAGTGCTGGCAACCATTGTTTTTGGGTTGCTGGCAACTATTCTCGGTTATCTGGCGATAAGGAAACCAAGATGGAAGAAGTACTGCTGTCGTCGGCTTCCGTACGGAAGAATCCTCCGAGAGAAGGAATATGGACATGACCCAAAGACATTCTTGTCCAACGTTGGGTCTCTAGACCGGAACTTCAGAACCATTCGAGATTGGCATGCTGGCAAAACAAAACCCCTCTTGGTGAAGGGCGCCACAGGAGTTGGGAAATCACGACTCGTGACGGAGTTCCTTCGCCAACTAGGTTTCTGGGAACGCCTCACAATTAGAGTCTTGATGCCTACCCCGGACGACGTTCGTGAGAAGATACCTCCTCGCTTCATGAGGAAGTGTATCCTGTTCTTGAATGACCTTCACGAGTACAGAGACTTTGTCGGTAATCCGGGGCCCATTGATCAGAGACTTATTCAGCTCATACAAGACAAGAAGTTCAGAGTTGTCGCCACGATTCCGACGGAAGTGTACGACCCGGGGTGGTCAGTTCTCCAGAGCTACCTTTGGGAGGAGATGAAAGTCGAACAATGGACGGAGGACGAAGGGAAGAGACTTGCTAAGGCTAGGAACATTGCGTTTGACTCGACTGGTTTCACAGGCACGCCTCTTTCTGTAATCGCACCAGCTGCTGAAATTAGACGCCGTTTCGATTTGCTGCCCAAGGACAGAAAGGCCGTTCTAGAAGCTTTGAAGATCGTTAAGACACATCTAGGTTGTTACGCATCGTGGGAGTTGGCGTCGTCTCTGACGGTTCCTTCAGGTAAGTTCGACAATTACGCGTTCAGGGACATCACTGTTAGACAAGAACTCTGGTGTAAGACAGATGATTCGGCCGCAATGTTAGCAGACGAAGTTGAAGATTCTATCAGATATGACGTGTCGATAGGAGATGCATACGGTCTACAAGACATCCTTATGCGAAACGAAAGAGCCGTCAAGGGGCGAGACGAATATCTGTTCTACCTCGGCAACCGCTTCTCGAAACTAGGCGACTTTGGCCGAGCTTTGGCGTGTTACGATCGGTCAAAAGATCTCAGCCCAAGGAATCCGTCACCTTGGGTTAACCGAGCCCTCGTCCTTACTACCCTTGGCAGAATCAAAGATGCACTGGACTCGTATAAACGAGCGAAAAGACTGTTCAAGAGACGAGGCAACCAATCGGGTGTAGCAGCGATACTACACCAATTGGGCACGATAGAGCAGAGAAGAGGCAACTATCCAGACGCCATCGAGCTCTTCAATGAAAGCATAGAGACTTGGAGGGCGGTCAACAATGACTTAGGAGCAGCGATGGCTCTTCATCATCTGGGCATGATTGAGCAGGCGAAGCGCAACTATCCTAGAGCCAGAGACTTCTACAATCTAAGCTTGGGAATCAAGCGAAAATTGGGAGCGCGACCTGAGTTGGCGGTTACTCTTTCCAACCTTGCCACGATTGAGCTAAAGGAAGGCAACTTGAAAGAGGCGAAGTCGCTCTATGGCGAGAGTCTTGACATTTTGAAGGAGTCTGGGGATTTGGTCGGGATGGCCAACGCACTACACCAGCTGGCCATCATAGAACAGGAGAGAGGCAACAATTCCGAAGCTAAGAAGCTGTATGATCAAAGCCTAGAGATCAAGAGAAACCTTGAAAGCACTAGGAAATCCTTGGAGCGCGTCCGGTTAATGAGACAGAAACCCTAAACGATAATGGTTTCAACGTTGACTTCCACGTACCCCAAACCACGTCAAGGATGAGGCTTCCACGTGACACTTACACGTCGAAAACCAGACTGCCACGTTCCCCACCAAAACGCATCCTTACCTATATCCCCGGTCACTTGGTGCGGGCATCGTAATTTGAACCATCATGAGGAGTAGCTCCATCGTCGATCTCTTAGTTTGGTTGCCGTGATTCTGTCCTCTTGGTATGTGAGCCTCGGTATCCGAGAGACGTACAGCATAAGTGATGCCGATACGACCTAGGGAACTAACCATACCTATTTGATGCAGCCCCTGCGAGAATGTCAAAACCACGACGAGTGCTCTTATGTGAAGCCGATTCCTGTCAATGTAGGCGAACGGTCCGGCTCTCTTAGGTTCGGGATCGATCACATCGTGTCGGCTCTCAGACTGGCTCACATTCACCCTCCCAACCGATTATTCATCATGACCGGACTGATAGCACGACTTTGAAGATTCAGCCCCGAGTTTACTCCAAGAAGTACATGAGAAAGCGCGTGTATCAATATGTGCGTTATTACCTAGAGATTCCGAAGCGAATCGCCGAACCTAGTTTGGGAATCCAGCTCGAAGCGCGGCGTCTGGGTGAACATATCATAATTGGCCCCGTCGGGCACTCGGATATCTTTTCGTCCATCGAAAAAGTGGCACGGCAGAACGACCAGAAATACACAGACTGTGGTCATGTTTGTGTGGGCAGTCGCTCAAATAGTGGACACCTTCGCGAAAAACCATAGGACATTTTCGCTAGCGAAATCATTTTCAGCGTATTCAGAGAAAGCGATCCACTGGTTCGAAAGCTGAATACACTGTTGAACTTGCATCTAAGAGAGCCATCAGAGCTACGAGGGTCGCGGCTATGCAGAATTCAGGACCGGGAAGAAAACCTCAATTCTCAACAGAGAATCGGCGACCGAGAGGAGTGAGGGTGAGCGTCAGCCTTGACGAGGAACTCATCAAGACTCTGGAACAGATCAGAATGGACCTCAGTGAGCCTTCGTTCAGCGCTCTTGTGAGGAGACTCCTCAAGGAACGGCTAGGCGAACTCGGCATGCTCAGGGAGGATACCAGAAAAGCTCTTGGACTGACGCGTGTGAGAAATTCCGAAGATCTCTGAAGGATTCACTGGATTGCACCGATTATCGGAATGCTTCCCAAGCGACCTTAACTAATTATTCGCAATAATGATCGGCAAAGCTCAGTTCGAGACCGAGGATTTTCAACCGCCCTTTTGGGACTGGAACACTCATGACAAATTCTCATCTTTGGCATTCCAGGTTGACGCACAAACTCGTCAGATGTGCAAGCGACCATTCACAGGAAAGGCGCTCTAGCCCGTCGAGAAGTCTCAGAAACAAATCGCGAGCCAAAAAGCATCTCTCATTGCTCGCCGCTAGAGCCTCATTACAGAGTGTCTTTCAAGAATCTTTCATAGACAAAGAGAGATCTGAGATCGTCTCCTTGAGAGACTCTGATGACATCGATGTGATCCGAGGAGAAGTGCTGAGATCGCCTAGGTATTCACGCAAGTTCCAGTTCGAGCGTCGATGATGCCTCGAGTAGGACCCCCAATTGGCGACACGTTCCATGCCAGCTATCAGGGCACTAGTCGTTAGCGACATGCACGTCGGCAGCGTGTTCGGAATCTGGAACAAATCCTACCCGATTGGAGACTCGACTTTGACGAATCCAGTTCAGAAAGTCCTCTTCCAGTACTGGGCGAACCTTTGCACGTTCCTGCATCACTGGAAACCAACGAGCCTGTTGTTGAATGGGGATCTCATTGAAGGCCTCAACCACCGATGCGGAGGAAGATACCTGACCACGACTAGGATGACTGAGCAAGCAGAATGTGCTTTGAGCCTTCTTAGGATGATGCCAATCAAAGATGTCGAGGTCTACGGGATTGGTGGCGGCGACTACTCAAGGAGTGAGTTCATCGATTCGCATCAGATGATCGTCGAATCTCTTGGAGGTGAGTTCTGTGATGATCAGCTGTTTCTTGATGCGAAGGGACATACGATTCATCTCTCGCATGGGAGTTCAACAGCTTTCGTGTACTATGAGCAAGTCTTGGCACGAGAGGGCATGTTCGCAGACCAGACTTCAGTTGCTGGCCAGATCCCTGACGTTGAAATCCTTCTTCGAGCACATTGGCACAAGTGGATTCACATTCAACGCGCTTGGAAGGGTGAGGCCGACAGGCACATCATAGTTGGACCGGGCTTTCAGGGGCAAGATGAATACATGTCAAAGCGAAGCCCTCTCAGATTGGTTCCCGATGTTGGAGTGGTGCTGTTGTCCATCTCTCGAGATAGAGTGCTCGTTGACCGGATCCTCTACCCAACACCTCTAGTTAGGGAAAAAGCGGTGAAGCTGTAGTCGTGACAAACGCCGTAATCATCGATGCAAAGCGCCTCAGAGAAATCCTTAGACCGAAATCAATGCTGGAACTGTGGCCTCAAGCCCACGAAACCGTCCAAGTCGTCGCAAGCGCGCCCGGAATCACCATTCGTCAGCTGTACAACTACTTCGGTTGGAAAAAGAACGTAAAGGATAGGATGTTGCGTCGGCTCGTGGAAGACGGGTATTTGATGATGAAGATGATTCCAGTCACCGGAAGATACGGCAAGATAGGCCGAACAAGAGCTTACTGGGTTCGAAAAAGCCGCGGCTGAACATGAACTTGTGCACACGTCCTCGGCCATGCTATTCGACCTCAGACGTTTGATTCCAGGACTCCTTCTAGGTGTGCATTCGGCGATCCATCAATCCAGGCAACACCATGAGGAGGTGAACGCATGCCAAAGGATGATAATTCTCAGACCGTAGAGCCAGCAGCGGACCTCAGCAATCCACGGGAGACCCAGTCCATTCTCGCGTACATTCTGACAATCGGCTTTCTGCTGGTCATCGGTTACGCGGTCGCGAAGGCGTCGACTTTCCAAGACATCGCGACGGTTCTAGGCAGTCTGTCTCCACTCGCCACGATGGTCTTGGCGTTCTACTTCGCGAATAAGGCCGCACAGCAGGCTCAAGCCGCTGCGTCTACCTAGTCCGGCTTTTCCCGGTCATGATCGTAACGGAGGTGAATCTGCATGACTGCAGACAATGAAAATGGGAATGGTGAGCTCAGGAAACTGCTTGAGATCAAGCGTGCCTACCGGAAGGACTTGACATCGCTCGAGGAAGACGTCAGAGCCAAGCTCGAACGTGAACTCGCGGACGGCAAGAGACGACTGAAGGAACAGTACCTCGAGAACGTTGTCGACACAGTGTTCGCTGAACCCGCGAAGCCCACAGTCGTGGCGCCGGTTACACCAGTCGAGCCGGTGCCGGCCGAGGTGCCGGTTCCGTCGCCGAGGTGTCCGGACTGCAATACGCCGGTCGATCCGAGTGACAAGTTCTGCTCCGAATGCTCGTATCCACTGAAGGATCCGCTAAAGGGGGATGTGAAGAACGATGCGCCCGTGGTTAGTACGGGTCGCCGACAGAGCCCAAGACGCCGCTAAACGCATACTCGAGTCAGATCTCGAGCAAGCGGCCATGATCCTAACGACTCTTGTCGCTTCCACGACCTACGGTTGGATTGAGGGTTTCGCGATTGAGACGCCGCGCTATCAAGCGACTCAGATCTGGTGGATCCTCGGCCACTTCAGCACCTACTCGCTTGCGATGGGTGTCCTGTTCGCATGCATCACAGGCGGCTTCGGTCTACTGAAAGCGCGTTCAATGTTCGCAAGAGGCAAACGCTATTTCCTTTTCACTTTCGCGGGCAACTTTCCATTCTCATGGCTTGTTGAGGACTTCGCGTTCTTCTGGTTCTCACCCGAATGGCGTCTCTCGAGCGACCGATGGACGAACTGGACTTTCGGAGGCTTCTGGATTCTCGACCCATGGCGGACAGGAATTCAGATCTGGATTCCGAACTGGTACTGGCTTGTGCTAGTGTTCTGGGTCTGCATGATGTGGTACGCTCACCGATGCACCGTCTACGACAACCTCGTCAAAGATGAGATTGCGCGAGAGATCGTTCCACGCAAGATCGAGATTCCACACATCGAGGTGAAGAAACCTGTCCGAACTTCTGAAGAAGTGCCCGAAAGGCGAGACGCCTCGGCCATAGAGAAACCGCAGGCGCCGCAAACGGAGCATGTGAGAGTTGAGCCTGAGCAATCGTCTGCCGAGCAGCCGACACTAGAACAGAGCAAACCCACACGTTCGGTCGAAGCGGAGGCAGCCCTGAAGAAACTGCGCTCGAGGATCTTGAAAGATGCGTAACTACGCCCTAAGCTACTACATTGGCATGTTCCTCATCCTGCTCTTCCTGTTGGTATCGCTCCTGCGGCACTTCGACGACATACGCTTGGAAGAGGCCGTGTCGCTCGTGGCCCTTGGTGCGGCAATCCTCTTCGCAATCTTTGCGGCTTGGAGGGCGAACCAGCATGGCGGGTGAACTTGCGCGACAGCTCAGACAGTTTCCATTCACCAAACTGAAGCCGCACAGCTTCAGAGTCGAGATAGCCGGTCTAACCGAACAGGAACTCGAGAAGCGTCCTGTTAGGATTTGGATAGAGACGCAGGACATAGGGAAGGTCTTGAGCCTGGTCGGCGTCATTCATACTCGAGCCGTGTACCCTCACCTGAATCTAATCTACGTCGAGACGTACGCTAATCGCCTACCGTTGTTAGTTGCGAGCGATGTTGTCCGTTCTGTCTGGAACGATCTTCCCGTGAAGGCTGGCGGCTGTGTGGTCACTAGAGCATATCGACGCGCCCCCATTGTGGCGTCTCGGTCTTACGGGGGAGCGCGTTAAGGTCGGCGTTGTCGGCACAGGCATCGATCTCTCGCATCCTGACTTTGTAAATTGCTCGATCAATGCCTTCAGTCTCGTGGGTTCTGACGTCAGCGACTCGGTCGGCCATGAGACAGGCATCGTGTGGCTCATCACGCGCATTGCGCCGCGAGCAGATGTGATAGTGGCGAAGGATCGCATAGGCGCTTATGGTTACATGCATCAAGTCATCGACGCATGCGAGCGCCTACGCGAACTTGGCGTCCAGATCCTGAATCTCTCGGTCGCCACCGATTCTCCCACGGACGGGACCGATCCGATTAGCCGTGAAGTCAACTATCTTATGGAGAACGGTGTCGTGGTTGTGGCAGCCGCTGGCAACAAGGGTCCAAGTTTTCAGACGATCGGGGCGCCAGGAGCCGCTGACCTCGCGATCACGGTTGGCAAGACGAATGATCGCGACCAGGTGACTTGGGATAGTTCACGCGGTCCCACGCTTGATGGCCGCTTGAAGCCTGACTGTGTCGCTCCGGGCGCTCGGATCACAGCGGCGTCTCCAGTCCCGCTCGGCAAGGGCTTGTACTACCGTTTCGATTGCACAAGCTACGCGGTCCCACATGTCACAGGCACGCTCGCATTGTTGAAGCAAGCCTACCCTGACATTTCGGCGAGCGACATGAAACGGGCAATCATAGAGGGTTGCGAACAGATCAATCCCTCACGGCTCTCACGAATTGCAGGCCGCTCAAGTCTGCGGAAGCGCCTCGCTACGAAACTCCGGACGAGCCTCGCTAGCCAAGCTGACCCTCGCTGGAGCGTTGGTGCGGGTCGCGTGAACGCGTATCATAGTTACGAGTGGTTGAAGAAGAATGAGAAGTCAGAGTCGACCCAGAGCCCTAGTTGAACACTTGCTCCGCAACCGAGCGCTTGTGCTAACTCGGATGGTGGGCTCTTCTGATCGCTTCGCGGGTCTCAAGAATCTTGAGCGTGCGGAGAAGCGGTTCCTACTCAGCTTTCTGGTGAGCCTCGCCGGTGGTGTCTACTGGCTGACGATGGAGCTCTGGGGTCTGAACGTCAACGATCTCTTGAGGCTCCCGATTCACCGCGTCGCATCGATCGCTTTTGGAGCAGCTGTCACCGCGACTTCCGCGCTGGCAGTTCTTGCGTACCTTAGCATTGGCTTGGTGATTCAGCGAGCTGTCGAGATCAAGCCGCGTGACTGACATGAGCCGCAAGACTCCATACGAGATCTGTGCCATCTGCGAGACTATGCATCTCGCATCCGAGATGTCTGACAAGTACGTTTTGAACGCGGAGACGGGCCTGCCGGTGCGCCTGCGCATCTGCAGCTCATGTTTGCATCCGCAGATCACATACATTCAGAGCAGAAGGTTCCCCGCACTCGCCTTTGGTGTGCCTCGAACTCTCATAGTCGCGCTTTCTGCTACACTCGCTTCATTGGATGTGATCTTCGGCATCGTCATTGGCGGTCCTGTGGGTTTCGCTATCGCGCTGAGTGCCATCTTGGTCGGCGCCGGGGTCTTTACGGCGGTGGCGGTCTCATGCATCCCCTCTTCCTAGTCATTCTCGTCATGGTTGCCCAGGTCAGCCCAACTGTTACTGTGAGCACGGACAGGGCCTGGTACAGTCCAGGCGAACAAGTCACAATCCACGTCTCCACTACAGGGTTCGCCTCGAGTGAGCGGCTTTGGTTTTATGTGGACAAGCCAGACGGTCACAACCTCTACTTCACAGAACTATCCAGCCGCGGCGGAACCATTGTCCTGAAGCTTCCAGAGGACGCATCTGATGGATCCTACATGGTCACCGTCACTTGGGATCACCACTACATCCAGACAGGGTTCATTGTCCAGAGCCAGCCGATTCCCGAGTTTCCCTTCCCGCTCGCGGTGTTGCTTGTTGCCTTCACGATTGCGTTTGCTACCCTATCTCGGCGGAAAACAAGCACTAGTGCCAAAACTGCTACCTCTCATCCCCGCGCATACATCGTATGTTGAGGTCTTCGGTGGCGCCGCAGCGCTCCTACTTAACAAACCGCCGAGCCCGATTGAGGTCTACAACGATCTTGACGGTGAGTTGGTGAATCTCTTTGAGGTCATACGCGGCGATGTGGACGCGTTCCTGAGACGGGCTGACTTTCTGCTCTACAGCCGAGAACTCTACCAGCGTTGGCAAGTGGATCTCAAACGAGGCAAGACGCCTGAAGATCGCGTTGAACGGGCTGTCAGGTTCTGGTATGTGATTCGATCCGCGTTCGGCGCTCACCCACACAAAGGGTGGGCGTTCCAGAAGGCACGACCACGCAGTTCGGCCAGAGTAGTTCAGAACGCGCTTGCGAACATCCGCGCTATTCATGATCGGCTCAATACTGTCGAGATCGACCATCTGGACTTTCGCAGATGCATCAGGAACCGGGATGCACCTACCACTTTCATGTTCCTCGATCCGCCATACCTGGGCACGTGTCAGTACCGCGTAGGGACCTTCACTCTGCAGGATCAGCGTGATCTCGCGCAACTCCTGTCGAATGCGAAGTCAAAATGGCTTCTGACGATAGGAGATCATCCGATCATTCGAAAACTGTACAGGGACTTCGACAAGACTGTTCTCAAATCATCCATCTCCTGCCAGAAAGTGATCACGGGCAAGCGTCGGTTCATGCGGAATCTGGTGATCCGCAACTATGAGCCACCCAAAACGCCATCGTACATTCCTGTCGCGGGAAAGATCAAGCTTCTGGATCTGTTTGGAGATGCCGAGTAAGGGCAATCCACAAATCACGGTGCGTGTGGATCCCGTCCTGAAAGCGGGTTTGGACGCCTACGCGCTCGCGAAAAGAATCAGCCGCGCCGAACTCGTGAGGAGGGTCCTTTTGGAGTTCGCTCGTGAGGTGGGAGTCACCCAGAGAGGGGTGGGAGTCACCCTTGATCGCATTAGCGCCCTCATCAAGACGCTTGAGGCTCAAGCTCTCTCAGTTGGAATCGCAGGTCTAGACACGCAGAAGGAACGCGAGCAACTCTACGACACAGCGATGGCGCTTCTGAAGGAAGCGATCAAACTCAGCGAAAATGAGGAGGCTGCCAAGAGCGCTCGTGCCCGCATGGAGGCGATGCGACTTGCCAACGCGGCGAGTCGAACCGCCGAGGCCATCCTCAGAGGATACGACCGCCGTGATGTCGAAGGGCTTCTACAGGAGTTGAGGGAGACGAATGAGTCTCTCCAGGCGCAGCTTAGAGCAGATGCGGAGACAGCAACGGCAGATACAGGTGGCCCTCGATCGAAAGCGTCGAAGTAGTGCAAAGGGTCGAAGCGACATCATCGCCGAGATCCTGCGCGAAGTACCCGAGGATCCTGTCGAGTTCTGTAGGAGGCTCTTGGGATTCGAACCCACGAAGTACCAGTTTGCTCTCCTCAGGGATGATCACCAGTTCATCGCTGCCCGCTTTTGTCGCCAGTCAGGGAAGACATTCACCATCACCGCTCGGATCCTTCACAAGCTGCTGAGGAATCCTGGCTCCTGGTGGGCGGGGTTCGGCCCCAGCTTCCGTCAATCGAAGCAGATCATTCGAAAGATGACCGCTTTCCTGCTCAAGCTACCGAAATCATGGTACCATAAGCCTCTCAAGACGAAAATCGAGTTGGCGAACGGAAGCCGCATGGAGGCGTTCCCAAACAATCCGGACACGATCCGTGGTCCCACACTGAACGGGATCTACTGTGACGAGTTCAACTTCGTTGCCAACGACGAGGATCTCTACGACGCGATTCTGTTCACACTTGGCACAACAAACGGAGAGTTCATCGGATCATCCACACCCTGGTCGCGTGACCACACATTCTACAAGATGTGCAAGGACAAAGACTTCGACGATTTCAGCCGCCACCACGTGACGTGGAAGGAAGCGCTTGAGCCGAACGGTCCACTCAAGAAGAACATTCTCGAGAAGATCAAGAAACAGCTGGCCACCGACCCGTGGCGTTGGCAGCGCGAAATGGAAGCGGAATGGAGCGAGGACGAGTCATGCTGGCTTCCACAGGGCCTCATTGGTCAATGCCAGGATAGCATGCTCGAGATCCACGTGATCGACAAGCGACATAGCTTCTGGGTCGTCAGCTAAAACCTGTGACTCATTTGGCCAGGGCCAAGCAGAGTAGCCAGACTCCGACGATGACTACGAAACCCGGGAGCGCTCGTGTGAATGTGATGCGCTCGAACTCTTCCCAGAAGTCCTCGTCGAAGATCCACAAAGTCAGCCAAGATTAGATAATCTGTTTCTCGTTTATGAGTCTGGTGGGATCACCTTGGCCGCAACTATCCCAGAGATCTCAGGGAACTTCTACGCCGGTGTAGACTTGGCCAAGAAGGAGGACTTCAGCGTCGTCGCGGTCCTCAGGAAGGATGAGGACGCATTTCGCCTCGTTCACTTGAACGTGTTCCCGCAGGGCACAGAGTACGTTGGCGTGATCAACTATCTGAAAGCGCTGTCCGAGCGACTGAAGACAATTCATCGCTTCTTGCTGGACCAGACCGGCGTGGGCGAGGCTGTTGTCGAGCAAGCACAGAAGACCGTGGCCAACATAGAGGGCGTTGTGCTGACGGCGCCGCAGAAGCAAGACATCCTTGGCTATCTGAAGCTCATGATGCAGGAGCGGCGCGTGCTCTTCCCATACGAACTCGACTTCCTCCAGGAACTGAACGTGGAGCGGTTCGAGCTCTCGAAGTCAGGGCAAGTCCTCTTCTCGCATCCTGACGGAACACATGACGATCGCTTGTGGGCATTCGCCCTCGCCGTATTCGCGACCAAGACGACGCCGTTCCCGCAGTTGAAGCGTCCCCACACGAGGTGGATCGAATGACCAAGAAAGAGAAGCCTCATGCTGTGAAGCATGAGCCGCGTATCGCAATCACCGCTCGCGCCGTCACAATCTCAACGCAGCATGTCAAGCGGAGACACAAGCCTAGCGCCCTTGTGAAGGTTGCAGGAGGACCGGCACGTAGCTACCCTAATCGCAAGCGCTTGGTCTTGACGGTTCGAGGCGCCGCTAGCACCGGGGTCGCATTCCTGCGCCGGAGTGACTCTCTCTGGAGAGGCCTCGATGATTATTACCGCGAATATTGTCGCAACTTTCTGGTCCGTGGGTCGATTGATGCGCGTGCGTTTTGGGCTACGAAGGAAGGGTTTGAGACTGTCATAGAGGACGCAGGATCCAGCACTCTTTCTCAAGAGAAGAAGGATCAGCTGAAAGCGTACATTGACAAGATCAACGGCGATGTGAACCTTGATAACCGCCTGCGCTTGGCCCTGATCAAGGCCCCAATTTGGGGCAAGGCAGGTTTTGAAATCGAGTTCCAGAAGAAGGACGCTCCATGGGTTTCAGGCAATCAACCTGTGCGACTCAACTCACTCAAGTCAACGCTGCTCGCACCCAAGGTGAATGAAGACGCTTGGAAGCTCAGCAGTTTCGAATACAATGGAAAGCCAGACTTCTACAAGCCTGAAGAGGTTCTATTCTTCGTTCGTAGCGAAATCGATGACGACTGGCAGGGACGGAGCGACATCGAACCAGTGTTGGTTGAGTCGATACTGGACGACCGAATAATACGCGAGGACCTAATGGAGGCCGCGACGACTCTATGGGCAGGCATCGCCGTACACCAACTCAACCTCGAGAAAGCGGCGAAGGCAGGCATCACCACCGACGAAGACATCGACAAAATCATGGAAGACTACCGCCAGCAACTGCGCCCAGGAAAGCATGTGGTCACGGACGATCTCTGGGATATTCAAGTTCATGACCTCAAACCAGACCTTGGGCAGCTGCTGGACGTCTCGGATAAACTCGAGCGCCGCATACTCGGCTCATTCAAGGTTCCCCGGTTCCTGTTGAACATTGAGAAGGAGTTGAACCGCGCCACTGCCGAGAAAGAACTCGAGGCGTTTGTGGAAGGCCCAATCACGGACGAGCAGCGCTGGCTCAAACGCATCGTTGAATCACAATGGTATGACCGACTGACGCGGCAGTTCCTCCAGTTGAAGCTGGAGGATCCCCTGCCGGTCCGTGTGGTCCACCGATGGCGGCAGATCAGAATCGCAGACTGGCTGAACCTACTTGACGTAGGTATCAGAGGCTACGGTGAGAGTCGGGGCCCGCTAAGTCTAACCAAGTTCTATGAGCTCTTGCGAGACGGGGAAGCGACAAAGTTCGATCCCAAGGAAGTCGCTTCGCAGCCGGCGGGTCAGCCCGTAGAGATTCCGCTTGACATTGTTGCCCGTCCCAAGAAGCGAACCGACCAGAGCAGTCAGCCCGCGACGGATCAATCAGCATCACAGTAGGAGTTGTCCGCGTTGAAGGTGCAGTATTGTGTTTCAGCGCAGGCCATCGAGCAGGATGGAAAGAAGTACGCGCTCATCGAAATCATAGACGAGAACGTTTCCCGGCCGTGCGAGGAGCCGCCGGACACGCGGGTGCGGATTAATCCCGCGGGGAAGGCTAGAGCGCTCGCGAGTTTACTCGAAAAACCCCTGCTTGGGCCGCCTTCGCTTGGTCACGAGGCCACGGAAGTTGTCGGCCGCCCGGTTGACTTCACAAGCAATCACGCGACACGCGTTCTCTATGAGATCCCGGACCCGGATGTTTGGAAGGAGATAGATTCCGGCCGCTGGGGCCCGGTCAGCCCGCGCATGACACCGCTCGCCGCGCATTACGAGGATGAAGTGTACGTCCTCGACGAGTGGGTTTGGGATAATGTCGCGTTTGTGCCCAAGGGAGCATTCCCGAGCGCCGGCGTCAAATCAACATGCGTCGGCGACCCGAGGCTATGCGGTTTCACCGCGCAGAAGCCATGCGGCTTCTCCCGAGCGCTTGCCGCGGCGCTCAGTTCACAGTCACGGCTGGAGGCCACTAGATGGCCGAGAACCGAGACGGATGTGGGCTCTAGTCCCCGCGAAGGCGGGACGCAAGAGGCCCGAGACAAAATTGGAGGTCACCCCCAGGGAGGTGTGATCGTGAAAAATTCAGAAAACGAAGCCGTCACTACTGTTCTCGCAGCGGACGCTTGGGATACAGCTGACGCGCCCGACGAGTTCTTCGCCGTCGTGCCTGAGGAAGCGAAAGGACCTGATGGCAAGAAGTCTCTTCGCAAGCTATCGCTCGCTTCTAGGCAGAAACACGATCTTGATCCTGCCATCGTCAGGAACGCTCTAGCACGCTTTGACCAGACCGACTTCACTGGAACAGGCGTCACGAAGGAAGAGGCAATCGCGAAGATTTGCTCGGCTGCTAAGAAGTTCGATATTCAGAGCCCCGCTTGTGGGGCAGCAAAGGGCGGCTTCTCTAAGGAGGTTGACGCATGTATGACATGCGAACATGAGAAAGTGATCGCAGAACTAACCGAGAAGAACACGAAGCTCGAAGCACAGTTGAAAGACGCCACTGAGAAGGGCGGGAAAATCGAAGCTGAGCTCAAGGAACTGAAAGCGAAGCCCCCAGCGCCTGCGCCCGACGCTATGGTCGCGGTCCAAGCGGAACTGAAGAGCGTCAAGGCCGAGTGCGAGACCCTGAAGGCTTGGAAGGTCGCCCAGGAAGACGCTGACCACATGCACCGTGTGCAGGATGTCGTGGATCTTCGCGTCCAGGCAGGCTTGCTTGACGCCAAGAACGTGCAGGCAGCCGTCGATTCTCTCAAGAAACTACCCAACGATGTGCTCGAAGTGATGCGAACCGACCTGGAGGCTGTGAAGGGAAAGTTTGACTCTCTGCCTTCCGGCCCGAAGGCTCGCTTGATCCCATCTGCAAGTGCCCGTTTTGATCCAATGCAACCCACAGTCGGTGACCTCGTCGGCAAGAAGCCAGGTGAGAAGTAATGCCATTCACTATACCAAGCGGCCGTAAGGTTGTCATTGCTGGCCATCCAATCATCGAGGAGTTCACCGTCGAAGCCGGAACCGGTGTGAAGCCGGGTCGGCTCGTCAAGAAGGGCACCGACGCGGACGATGTGATTGTACTCGCCGCTGCAACCGATAAGCCATCAGGCTGGGTTGGCTGGGACGGCGAAGGCACCCACCCTGAAGCATCACCTGCGACCCGTGACACCGCATACGCAACCGGCAAGCTGGGTCCAGTCTTCTACGGACCTGGCACCATACTGGTCGGCAAACTGGCCTCCGGCCAAAATGTGACGAAAGACACGCCACTGATCCCCGCCGCGAACGGGGAACTTCAAGCTGCAGCGAACATCAGCGCCACAGTGCCTAGCGGTGCATCACCAGTCACGTCGACATCGGCGCAGCCCAGCATGACTATGGCAGGTTCATTCCCACCCGGAGGCATGATCGTTGCCCTCGCGAAACAGAACTGCAATGCATCCGGTGGCGCACTGGACATCATCATTGAGAGTCTAATCTAGGAGGCTGACTGAATTTGGTTACTTTAACCGAACAGCAGTACAAGTACATCGATGAAGCAGTTGCCTGGCCACCACGCCAGATCCTAATCGGCAGACGCGTCGCACGAACCTTCGGCCCACTGGGCGAAGGCAAACTCACAGTCGAGTGGACCAAGATCGCTGAAGTCGGCGTAGCCCAGATGTTCCGCAGCGAGAAAGTCACCCTGAGCGAAGACATCATCGACAACACCGTGGGGTCACTGGATGTGCCCGCGATCGCGAGAGGTTTCAGGATCCCGCGCAGAAGCCTGGAAGCCTCACGCACATGGGGTACACCGCTTGATGTTGCCACCGCCAAGTCAGCAAGCTACCAAGTATCGCTGCTCGAGGATACGCTCATCCTGAAAGGTTCGGGTGGCCTCAACGGTCTCTATGACTCCGCCGGCAACGACTACTCGACTGCGAAGGACTGGGGCACGGCCACGAACATCATGCCATCCATCAACGGCGCTATCGCCTTGATGAAAGCTGACAAGATATTCCCGCCGTACAACCTCGTGGTAAGTGACACGCAGTTCGATGAGCTCTTTGAGTTCATCACGAACACAAGCGAGTTCTACTACGATGCTGTCCAGCGGAGAATTGGCGGCCAGATCTTCCAGACCCCCGTCTTGACGGGGGGAACCGCCATGCTGCTAGCCCAACCCGATGCAGGCTTCTTTGACCTACCGCTCGGCGTGGATATCCACGCTGAGGTTGAGGAGCTCCCGCTGAACGAGTTCAAGGATCTCTACGGCATCGTGTGGGAAGCGATCACTCCACGCATTCGTGAAGCAAACGCGATCTGCAAACTGAGTAGCATCTAGTTGGAAATTCGCCGCACAGCCCTTCGGGGCTGGTGCGCGTGCAAACTTCTTTCCGCCATCTTTCTTGACTGGCGGCTCCAATTCACACCGTTCAATCTCGTTGAGGTCCGCGACGGAGGAATGCGAGATCTCTTACGTGATCAAGGCTCTGCTCTATTCGACGTATCTGCTGCTCTTCTACGTCGAGGATCCCACGGCCGCTTTTGACGAGCGGAACGTGACGGCGCAAGAGACGCGAATAAGATACGACCACTTGGCAGAACTTCCCCGTCGACCTTGGGCTTTCCCATGTCGCTCGCTTTGCGGCATGGATCTGCGGCGGCCGCATGTGACCTGCATGTCCTGTCGATTAAGGAGAGTGTATAGCTGCAAATTGCCCAAGAAGATCCCCGTGCAATCACACACGATCTGGATTCACAAAGGCCGCCGATTCGAGCGCATCAAGGCGTCTCTTCTGAAGCGTTTGCTCACGATCTGCGAACTGCTCGCAAATTAGAGTGATCCATCTTGGGTTGGCGAATAGAGAGAACCTACTTCGCGCTAGCGGGGATCTTTCTCTGTTTGAATCTCCTGGACTTCGTGACCACCGCGTTCGGGGTGATCTCGGGCCGCGGCGTCGAAACGAATACGATGTTCAATTGGTTGGGCGGCCCGCTCTCAATTACATCCATCGTTGTCAAACTCATCCTAGGCCCGCTCGTTGTTCTGCTACCCGCGTTCTGGTTCATGAAGAGATTCCAAGATATTCGGCCGGCACTTGGGTTGCTTGCTCCTAGTGCGGCCATGTTCGGCTACGCTGCCGTGAATAATCTCCTGGTTTGCATAGCCGGCAAGAAGTACTGTCCACACTGCGGGAAGGAAGTCGCCGAACCTAAAGAGGATGGAACATGACCGCGTGGACAACCGCAAGTGAGGTGCGCAAGTACGCGCTTGTGAAATGGGATAGCCTCAACTATGCAGTGAATCCGCCGGCGCCATTCGCGAACGAGACCGCATTTGACACCTTCCTAACCAGCACGTTGATTCCTCGAGCTCAAGGTCACATCAACGCGTTCTGCAAACGCGACTTCGATACGGACTATCCGGACGGGATTCCTGAAGCAATCAAGGACGTGACCGCTCGAGCGGCCGCCAACATGATCCAGTACCTCGTCATGAATAAGATGGGGCCACTCATCCGCACCGGCGACTATCAACTCTCGATTCCAGATCAGTCGGTCTTGACGAAGGAACTGCGTGACCTTCTGGCGTCCTGGGTGAGGCGGGCTGGCCACGTGAAAGCGACACCATACAAGACCAAGGAAATCACGGACACATGGGACTATCCCGAGAAAGATCCGTTCCTAGTTTGAGGGAGATGGGTTTGAGTAAGATCAAGTTAGAGCTCAAGGACGGCGCCCGGGTGCTCGCGACTTTCGATTTTGCTGAGAAGCATTTCAAGACGGGGTCTCGTGGCTTCCATAGTCAAGGCAAAGTGGAGCTAGACGGGAAGCGTTACCAGGCGAACTTTCTCTTGGTCGAGATCGGAAGCAAGCCCAAGAAGGCCTAGCCGCCCGCACTATCCTTGGGGCGAGTCGGTATCCTAGAACACATCGATTAGTCTTCGAATAACCAATTGAGAGGCGGCGCAATGGCGTTAGCGGCTGCGGTGATGATGCTTTGAATCCAACACCAGATTTCAAGAATGCCTGTTTCAAGCGCCTGGAAGATTGGTAGAAGAAGGGCATCAATTTCCTTAGCAAATTCTGCTGTCTCTTCTTCGTTCATGACCATGGGCTCCTTCCACCGGTCAATCCGAGAGGCAGCACGACCACGGGTTCAATCAAAGCCGTACACTTGCTCACCCTATGCGTCGTCAAGCGAATAGTTAGGAATTGTGGCAAATGGTTGATGAGACCACGCCTCGTGCGACTTTCCGCACCGCTTTCTACACGGTCTTGTACACGGCGCTTGGGACGGACATCGAGGTTGTGAAGTATCGACCGCCTGAGGGCGTGGCCGGGCGAAGCATCGCTCTCAGTCTTGTCTCGGGTGTGAACAAGCGTCCTGGGTTCGGTCGGAGAACCGAGGCCACAAAGTCGGGCATGATGGAGCGCTTCCGAATCCAGATCGATGTCTTTGAGAACGACCAGGAGCAAGCGGAGATCTACGCGGATAAGGTTGAGCAAGCCATCATAGTCGCCCTCAACTCACCGTTCCGTACCGTCTACGGCATCATCGACATTCGCAAACTCGTAGACACAGACGCGGGGCCGACTGAGCAGCTTCAGCGTGAGGCTCACGCGATCTTGGACTATGAGGGCTGGATAATCAGCGACAAGACGGACTCGCCCTGATTCTCATCCATGGGCGAGAGGTGAAGAGAATTAGAACGAATCGAGTTAGTCTTACAGATCACTAAGGTCGTTCTGATGTCTGCCTTCCTAGCGGTTGTCCTTTGGGCGCTGTTGAGTGGTCACGTCACGATTACTCTTCGATAGCCAGAAAAGATGCGTGACTTCTTGAGCTTTCTCGACATCAGGAACAAGCGCACAGGCAAGAAGAAGCAACTTAGAATAATCTTCACAGCCAAGCGCATGCAACTCGTCCTCGATGAGGCAACCGGCCAAGCGTATCAATGCGTGGACACAAGCGGTTACACACATTCAGAGAATCGCGGTTTAGGCTTCGGCTGCCAAAGCCTCTGCGAGCAGGAACTGTATCGGCCGCATACGACCTGTGTTGGGTTCTGCGCGATCCGGCGAGTCTTGAAAGGCGAGATCCCCTCAATCGTCCCGGTTCATCCGTACATGCTGCTTCGGCCGCACAACAAGTACAGGCACCACGTCTCGATCAAGGACCTACTCGCTAAGAAGCTGCTCGTAATCGTGGAATGGTTGGTGTCCACCTGATGCCAAAGTGGTCTGCTAAGATCATAACCGACACGGTAAGCCCCAAGCTCGCTGCGTTTCGGGGCAAGATTGAGCCAGAGGTAGAGAAGGAACTTGACGTCGTCGGCGCCGACATGAAAGACATCTCCTGGAACCTCGTGCCGGTACGCACTGGATTCCTTCAATCAACAATCTACTACATTGTCAATGGATTCGTCCTCGAGTTCGGGGCAAGCGCGAACTACGCCTGGTATGTCGAGGCCGGCACTTGGCGTATAGCTGCGCGACCATTCATTCGCCCCGCCTTGGATGCAAGCTCGCAGAGGATCCTGGACGCTGTTCTCGTCGGCTGCATGAACGCGTTAGGAGTCTAATTCGTAGAGAGTCTTGAATCATCGTCATGGCTCAACCCGAGCAATCGGGTGAGCTTGACAAAAACCAATTGAGAGGTGAAAAGAAAATGCCATTGTATGATGGAAACAACTGGGAAGTCAGAATCGCAACGACCCAAGTTGGCCTAGCGTCAGCAACAGCCATCCCGTTCGTGAAAGATTGGAGCGAGGATCGGGACCCAGGCATCAAGCAGGTTCCGAAGGGAATGGGATACGGCCGCGGCAAGGAAGTACACGAGACTCTGACAGAGATCACAGGCTCGCTTTCGAAGACGTACTGTGACACATTGCTCGCTGTTCAATCGCCCTGGGTGGCAAGCTCACCGTTCGGTGAGATAGCCAACATAGAAGACGTTGCCTGGTGGCTTGAATTCAAGAACGCAATCTCAGGCGATAAGATTCAGTTCGGTGGCGTCCACGGGCACTACACTCACGACCACGCTGAGGACGACTTCGGCATAGAGACTTGGGATTGGGATGC
>Ga0315281_10003363_pt1 | contig 23457 bp, 25 predicted proteins | sample YL17G07_0_MG_FD_204540 | JGI IMG/M metagenome (GOLD analysis project Ga0315281, IMG submission 204540) | Sediment microbial communities from Yellowstone Lake, YNP, Wyoming, USA - YL17G07_0 | ecosystem: Environmental > Aquatic > Freshwater > Lake > Sediment | place: USA: Wyoming | collected... | reverse complement strand
CTCTTGGCTCTCCGTAGCTACGGCCTCCATCTGCCCGAGGATCTCCTTCGCACGGTCGACGACGAACTTGCGTTTCGCGCCCCTGACATCCTCGATGCGCTCGACCTTGATCGTGGCTTCGCATGGGCCCACGCGGTCTATGGTCTCGAGGGCAGCAGCGATTATCGCGGTCTCGACCTTGTCCAAGCTGGATGGGATGATGATCGACCCGCTGGACTTTCCATGGGCCGAGCTTATGTCCACCTTTATGCGCGCGATCCTGCTCGACTTGAGCAGCTCGCGCAGGTCGAGTGCATCTCCAAGCAGTCCTTCTGTCTGACCAAAAATAGCGCCCACTACATCCGGACGCTCGACCACGCCGTTCGCTTCAATTTTAGCATGAATAAGATACTTAGTCGTACCAATGTCTTCCTTCATAGACAAAGCCTCCTTTTGGCCGATTTTCTCGGCAATCAGGTCTTCTATACGCTTTCCTTCTTTTCCTTCCATGGGCTCTACGCCCTTCCAAAAGCCAGGTGAACTTGACTCGTGACTGGCTTGATTTGTGATACGATTTGATTTCGTTGCCGAAGGTTAAAAGCTCTGCGGTCGTTATTTTTGTTTGTTACACGTGTAACAAAAAATCTTACCACCATTAAAGTATTTTTATAATCGTTATGATGCTGACGACCCCGACCAACACCATTATGCCCGCCGCGATGACCCCTGCAGCTATTGCTAAAGCCGCACGCTTTCTGTTCATCCCGAGCAGATATGCGATCAATGCGCCTGTCCAAGCCCCTGTACCAGGTAAAGGCACAGCGACAAATGCGGCAAGACCCACGAGCCCCCACTTCCGGTTGTAACTTCGCCTGCGGAACCAATCGAATATCGAACGGATAATTTTCGAGCGCTCTGTGAGTGGCGGAGCAAGCAGCTCAAGCCCTACAAAGATAATTGGTATAACTAGAATGTTTAGCCCCACACATATCAGAAAAATGATCGCTGGATGAATACTCGTAAAAACTAACGCTAATGGCATGCTGCCCCTCAGCTCAAACACGGGCACCATCGACAAGAGAAACATCAAGATTGTATCTAGCACCTTAATCCCACAGCCATTATATCTCTAGCATAAAAACTGATATCGGTGCCACGATGAAATACAAGCTCGTCGCCTTTGACATGGACGGGACGCTCATAGAGGATGATAGTTGCTGGGGAGTCATCCACCGCCATTTCGGTACGCACGCGCAGGCGATCGCGAACCTCAGAGCTTACGAGCGGAACGAGATTGACTACGTCGAGTTCATGCGCCGCGACATAGCGCTCTGGCAGCCTCGACCGCACATCTCTCAGATAGAAAAGATTTTGGAGGGCCTCCAGCCCACGCCGAGCGCCAAAGATGTAGTTTCGGAGATAAGGAAGCGCGGCTATCAGCTCGCGATGATCACTGGCGGCATCGATGTCCTGGCCCACAAGATTGCAAAGCAACTCGGCATCCCGTACGTCGTTGCGAACGGCCTCGCCACAGACGACCGCGGCTACCTCACGGGCGAAGGCATCTTCCATGTGGAGCCATGCCTGAAGCACGAAACCCTCGCGAAGTTAGCCGAGGAACGCGGGGTGACGCTCGACGAATGCGTGGCCGTCGGAGACAGCAAGTACGATATCAACTTCTTGAAGCACGCTGGGCTGGCCGTGGCGATAGGAAACGACTCCATACTCTCAGAAGTAGCAGATGTCGTGATCAGCGACATAAAACATTTCCCGCAGCTGCTCGATTACCTCTGATTTCATCTATACTTCAAAATCAATACAACCATCGTCAAGCTCAAACTACAGGCCACAACGCTGGACAAGACAAGGGCAACTCCATTAGTCAAAATTCCATAGACTGCCCAGGAAAAAGAGCCCATAAATAATACTACCCAAAAAGGCAAGGAGATGCCCCTGACCTGCTTCGTGATGGCCGTTTTGATTATCTGCGGAAGCATGGCCGCGTTCACCAAACAGGCGGCGATGATTCCTAGCATCTCGATTTCAATTGCGCTCATATAGGACCTACCACTTTTCATGGAAGAATTAGCACGTATCAATAAATAGGTGCGACACTTCTATATTGTAAACGAGCACCATCAAACTTGGAGAATCGCATGAGACTTGGAGTCGTGACCGTCACTTCACCCCTGCGAGCCAAAAAGCCGAACATCACGCGATTAGTTGGCGATGTGTTGAAGCAGTTCAAAGACTCTAAGATCGAAGTCGTGGCCTCAAAAACATTTGCTTCAGATGTGAAGAGCGCAAAGAAACTGGTCAAACAGGCCCTTTCAGCAAAAGTGGATGCCCTCGTTTATGTGATCATGTCAGGCGGAACCGAGAGGATGATACTTGAGTCGGCGAAGAACGTTGCATTGCCCATTTTTCTGCTGGCAAATTCGTCGGACAACTCCTTCGCCGCAGCTTGCGAGGTGCTCCCAAAGCTCAAATCCATAGGAAAGCGTGCAAAACTTGTCTTCGGCGAAAAAATCGAAACCGCCATACGCGAAATAAAACAAATTAACGAAACCCCCAAAGTCATTCAAAAGCTCCGTCGGACAAGATTGGGCTTGATCGGAGAGCCGTCTCCTTGGCTGGTTTCTATTTGCACCGATTTTCAATTAATCAAAGACAAAATAGGGCCGCGAATAGTTCAAGTGGATGTATCGGAGTTAGTAAAAGAGGTCAAAAAAATACCTGGCTCCGAAGCCCGTAAAATTTCCGAGGTTTTTCTGCCCAACGTTTCAAAGATGGTTGAACCAACAAAAACGGACGTGATTCAAGCAGCCAAAATTTACCTTGGACTGAAGAAATTGGTTAAGAAACATAACTTGGACGCCCTCTCGATAAGATGCTTCGACCTCATCCCTGTGCTCAACAATACCGGATGTTTCGCCGTCTCAAAGATGATAGACGAGGGGATTATCGCCGGATGCGAGGGCGACATAGATACAACACTGACGATGTTAATATCGTATTATCTCACCAACAAACCTGTTTGGCTGGCGAATATTTGTTCGATCGATCGAGCCAAGAACACGCTGACGTTTGCGCACTGCACCATCGCCACTAAATTGCTCGAGGACGGTTCAAAAGTTGCACTCCGAAGCCATTTCGAATCAGGCAAAGGCGTATCGATTCAAGGGGCATTGAAGCCTAGACAAAAAGTCACAATCGCGCGCTTGGGTGGCCCTAAAATAGATAAGATGGTAATCGCCACGGGCACAATCTACCGAAGCAATATGGGCCACAAACACATGTGCCGCACACAAGTTGAGGTGAAGCTCGATGGTAAAGTTGAGGCTTTTATCAACAATTTGCTCGGTAATCACGTCACAATTGTGAAGGGGGACATTTCATCTAAACTACTGGATTTTTGTGATAAACTTGGGATAGACGTGATTTTAATTTAAAATTCTTTTTAAGAAGGAGCTTGCTCCATGAGCGCATACTCAGGGTGATTAACTGTAAGACCGTATTTACATATGCAAAAAGCATCATAGCTTGAAGTGGGGTAGAAAATGATCGCCGTCTACGTCATCGGCCTCGCGCTAACTTTTTACGTAGCTTGGTGCTTAGGGGCGAACGACGCCGCCAATCCCACAGATTGCGCGGTCGGTAGCGGCGTTATCACCCTGCGGAGGGCGGTGCTCCTATTCGCAATCTTCGTGACAATCGGCGCCGTGCTCCAAGGGTTCATGGTTATGAAAACGATCGACAGGGGCATCGTCCCCAGAATCGAGGTCTTGGGCGCCTTCACCACAATCCTGGCGGTTTGCATATGGATTACACTTTGCACTTGGAAGGGGATGCCGATATCGACGACTCATTCAATCATCGGGGGGGTGATTGGCTACGGCATATTGACCTACGGTGTGCATGGCTTGGAATGGGGGGTGCTCTCGATAGTTCTGATAAGCATGGCTGTGACGCCTATCTTATCCATGGCATTGGCATTTGGGCTATATCCCGTCTTCAAGACCTTTTTCGTTAAAATATCGGGCCGTTTGAGCGTGAGTTCTGTTGAAAGACTCATCAAGTATATGCTCATAGCAACTCTGTGCTTCTCCGCTTATGCTTTTGGGGCAAACGACATCGCAAATTCCACCGGCGTATTTGTAACTGTCACTAAAGAGATGGGAAGTTTTCCCGATTACAGTGCGATGATTTTATTGGCAGCTTTGGGGAGCGTTGGCATCGCCTTCGGAGCGTTCACTTGGGGGCACAAGGTAATTATAACGGGGGCGAAGCGAGTCACGCGTCTAACGCCGCTCATGGGCCTTTCTGCGGAGTTTTCCAACGCGGTCGTGGTTTTCATGTTCACGACGATCCCATTCATACTGGTTGGGTGGGGGATCCCAATATCTACAACCCACAGCAGCATAGGAGCCATCATCGGGGTTGGCCTGATCAGGGGGATGGGCGGCATAGACAGGGCGATCGTCACCAAAATATCGGCTGCATGGATATTGACTATTCCTATCGTGGCTTTAATGAGCGCCGCTTTATATGGGCTCGTTTCGATATTTATCTAGAGGGAGATGGCGCGGTGTTTAAATCGACAAGCTCTGCCGTGTGGCTTGGAAGGCAAAAAGAAAGAAAAGTCCTCGAGCTTTGTAAGGGGCATTTGGATAGAGTTGTGAAAACGGTCGCGGGGATGAGAAAAACCGTCTACGCATTTTGCGATCTCGATGCAAGTAAGGTAAACGGCGCTTTCGAGGAAGTCTTCAAGGACGAGCGGGAGGCTGACAAGCTAAAAAGGGAGATTCTCGATGAGCTTTCCAAAGGAATGTTCCATCCAATAAACCGTGAAGAAATCATAAGACTCATTCTGACGGCTGAGGATGTTGCCGATAACGCGAAGGCGGCATCAAGGAAGTTGAACTTGATCCCACCGAAAAAAATTAGCATGCGTTTGAGGAGTAAGCTAAAGGAATTTTCCGACAACCTCCTTAAGATAGCCAACCTGACAGGTGATGTTTTTAAAGCGCTCAAGAAGCCGAGCGAAACTCTTGCGCGGGCGCAGGCTGTTGAAGAAATGGAGGAAAAAATAGATGATTTCCTTGCAGAGGTTATGCTGCCCGAGGTCCTTGCCTTCTGCAATCGATTGAGAAACGTGTGCATCCCCCTGATGCTAAGGGAGACAATCGAAAATATGGAAAATGTCGCCGATCGATGTGAAGACGTCGCTGACATCATGAGATGGATCGCCATAAGTTCTGCTTAGCCGGTAAGCATACCCCTTTCAAAAAACTTGCAAGGGGAAGAGCGAAAGATGAGTAGCTAAGCATGGGCCTTGAACGCGGCCAATTTATACACCAGTAAAAGATAAGTGATTGTAGTATCACTATTGTGTTGTATGACAAACCCTCTAAAGAAGCTCTTATCCCCAAAGAGAAAAGGCAAAAAATCAGTCGTCATCAGAAAGCCAAAGCGAGGGGAAACCCTTGTGCGAGCGGAGGGAATCGTCAAGGGATTCCCTGGTGTTTGGGAACACCTCATCCTCGACAACATAAACTTCGACGTGAAAGCCGGCGAAGTTCACGCGGTGCTCGGAGAAAATGGGGCTGGCAAGACCGTCTTGGCCAACGTTCTGTCTGGGTTCTACAGCCTCACGAAGGGACGAATTTATGTTAAGGGAAAACTCGCCTCAATAAAATCCCCAAAGGATGCTCTAAAGCTCGGAATAGGCATGATCCACCAAGAATTTACGTTGGCCCGCCCGTTTACCGCCGCGGAAAACGTCGCTCTGGGCCTCTCCACATCCAATTTTTCCTTTCCTCTTCACAAAGTCGAGAAGAAACTTGAGGAATTATCCGAGAGATATGGTTTGAAAGTGGACCCAAAAGCGAGGATAGATGAACTCTCGGCTGGAGAGCAACAGCGTGTTGAGATACTCAAGGTCCTCTATCACGACCCCCAGGTACTCATTCTGGACGAGCCAACCTCTGTGCTCACCCCCCAGGAGTCCAAGAGCTTGTTCAAGATTCTACGAAGGATGGCTGCAGAAGGCAAGGGGGTGGTCTTCATCGCTCACAAGCTCGAAGAGGTGCTGGAGGTCGCGGACAGGGTTACCGTGCTTAGGTTAGGCAAACTAGTAGGGACAAGGAAAACCTCCAAGACGGATAGATGTGAGCTGGTAAAGATGATGATGGGTGGCGAGATATCGCTCCCAAAAAGAAAACCTGCTAGGATGGGCAAAATAGCGCTGGAGGTCAAGGATCTCCATGTGCTCGGTGAGCGAGGAGTGCCAGCCGTGAAGGGTACCTCCTTGACCGTGAGAGAGGGCGAGATACTAGGTATAGCTGGTATATCCGGCAATGGTCAAAGCGAACTTGTAGAGGCCATCACCGGTTTAAGAAAAGTTGTAAAGGGTAAGGTGCTCATCTTCGGTAAAGATATGACTAATCGCTCACCTAGGAAAATCGGGGACATGAGCGTGGCTCACATCCCTGAAGAGCGCAGGAGGATTGGAACCGCCGAAGGGATGACAGTGGCCGAGAACCTCATTATGAAAGATTATCGACGCTCGCCCTTCTCCAAGAGATCGTTCCTCAACCCATCTTTTATAACCAAACATTCCGAGAAAATGGTCTCCGAGCACAACATATTAGTGCCAGATCTATGGACAACTGAAGCCAGAATACTTTCAGGGGGAAACATCCAAAGGTTGATCCTAGCTAGGGAGACGTGGTGGAAGCCGCGCTTGATCGTGGCCACACACCCGACTTACGGGCTAGACCTCAAGGCGATTAAGCATACTCATGAGCTGTTTTTACAGCTGAAGAAAAAAGGAACCGCAATCCTGCTTGTCTCTGAGGACTTGGATGAGATATTCCATCTAAGCGACCGCATCGCCGTCATATTCAATGGAAAAATCGTGGGCATTATGGAAACCGCAAAGGCAAGAGTTGCAAAGATAGGGCTGATGATGGCAGGTTCAAGAGGTGGCGGAAAAAAATGTACCTAGAGGAACCAAGCATCACCTATACACCTTGCTAAACTTGTGATGTTTTTAAAGGAAACTTGGCCGGAAATATTGGTCCTTTGTTTAATACCCTCGTCCGTACAACCTGACGAAAGTTTAATATGATTGTATTAAGAGAATAAAGCGGAGGATAAAAAATGAAGTTTCTAAACAGTAAAGGAATTGCTAGCACTACAGTGATCATCGTAGCAATTATCGTCATTATCGCAGCTGTAGCCGGCGTATACCTAGTAGTTATGAAGCCTACAACAGCAGCACCAGCGTTCAAGATTGCTGTGGTATCTGACATCGGCGGAAGGGGCGACCTGAGCTTCAACGACATGGCGTTCAAGGGAGGCGAGGAAGCTGAGAGGGACTTTGGTGTCACAATGGTCGAACTGATAAGCCAAACGGAGTCTGATTACCTACCAAATCTGAGAACCGCAGCTAGTGACCCCGAAGTCAAGCTCATCGTTGGCGTTGGGTTCCTTCTGACCACGGATCTCGTAACAGCGGCACATGAGTTCCCAGATAAAAACTTCATGGGTATCGACACCTACACCAAATGGATAGCAGCTGAAGGAATAAAGGAAGTAGGAGAGACACTGCCCAACCTAATGGACATCGTGTACGAGGAGCACAAGGGAAGTGCCTTGGTCGGCGCACTCGGCGCCCTGTTGGCGACCCACTATAACAAACCTCACATCGGCGGCGTCTTTGGTATCGAGATTCCTACGCTATGGAAGTTCGAGATAGGGTACAAGTGGGGAGCTGATTGGGCCATAAGCTGGTACGAAAACAATTACCCCGATAACTCCGCCGCAGAGCCAGCCGCAAGCATAGTTAAAACGCCCATAAAGGAAAGGGTTCTATACACTTATACTGGGACTTTTAGCGACATAACGAAGGGATACACGGCTGCCTTGCCGATGTACGAGGAAAATGCAGTCGCTGTCTACAACATAGCGGGGCCTCTAGGACTGGGAATAAACAGCGTAGTACGTGATATCGCTAGGAGGGATGGGCTGGAGCAAGGGCCGCCCTTCTGGATAGGCGTCGACGCGAACCAAGATTGGATAAATCCGGGCTTCGTCATAGCAAGCATGATGAAGAGAGTCGACCGCGGCGTTTACAACGCCACTAAGTGGGTCAATGATAACATATTCAGGGATATAGTGGAGAACTACGGCGGACAAGTTACGCTGGGAATAGGGACTACAATAGCAGGGACCTTAACCGAGGGAATATCCGTCAGCACACTCGCGGATCTTGACGAATTCGTCCAGATGGGAGTGAAGGCGGAGGAATTGACAGGAGAGCCGGTACTTCTTGGGTCTCCGGAGTGGATTCGCACCAAAGTGAGCACAATGAGAGATGCACAGCCGTCTTGGATCTGGGAAGCAGTTGCGGAGCTAGAAGGAAAGATCCGTTCAGGTGAAGTCTTGGTTCCACTTGCAGACACTGCGGACACTGTAGCCTACTGGCGAAACATCTTGGGCTGATTTCGCCACCATTTTTATTTTTTATTTTTTTAGCTACATCAGTCCTATGACTTTTGCTTATTACCGTGAACCATAACAATTTTATGATTACCTGCAGAGAGAGAAACGCCAATACGGAAATCAATGCAGGTGAGGATGAGGTCGTGGAGAGGCTTTTTGGAACCATAAGGGAGCATCTCAGAACCCTCAAGCGTCCTCTAGCGGAATCGCTCTTTGCCCTGTTTATAGGCTTACTGATCGGGGCCGCGCTCATGCTTGTGTTTGGTCATAACCCGATAACGGGATACATTTCGATGCTTAAGGGATTTGGATTATTCATTAGAGAGGGATCTTTCAATAAAACCGAATTTTTAGAAGCATTGGCATATTCGGTACCGCTCATGCTAACCGCAATCACTTTCGCGGTCGGTATGAGGGCCGGGATATTCAACATCGGCGCGGAGGGTCAGGTATACATGGGGGCGGTTGCTGCGGCATGGATAGGCGGCCACTTGGTCCTTCCGACCGGCATTCACATACTCGTCGCTACGGCTTTTGCTATGCTGGTGGGTGCACTTTGGGCTCTTCTGCCCGCTATCCTCAAAATATTTGCGGGAGTTCATGAAGTTATATCTAGCATCATGCTCAATTGGATAGCCTTCTTCCATGTTCCTTATCTTATAATTCATCATTTTGCAGGGGCTTATGCGGAGAGAACCGCGGCCGTCTTGCCGACCGCACGCTACCCAGTCATAGGAGCCAGTCTAACTGCCGTGATATTCGTCGCTATAGCAGCTTGTGTTGTGGTTTATTTCCTTTTGTGGCGCACGAGGGCTGGTTACGAGCTCAGGTTGGTGGGAGACAATCCGGATGCCGCTCGCTATGCAGGGGTAAACATCCGGCGCGCGATACTCATCAGCTTCATCATTGGGGGATTGGCCGCAGGACTCGCTGGAGCTAGCCAAGTTATAGGTAGACCTCTTCTGGGGTGGACCCTCCCCGCGACCCTGGGAACCGTTTTTGGACTTGGATTTTCGGGGATTGGGGTCGCTGTGGTTGGAAGGAACCATCCAATAGGCGGGATATTTGCGGCCCTACTATTTGCAGGAATGCTCAATGGAGCTAAATTTATGGAATACGATTATGGGATCCCCTCTGATCTAGTGGTAGCCATCCAAGGTGTTATCATCTTAGCCCTCGCCGTTCCGACCCTCTTACCCATGATCAGGAAGGGAGTAAAGAAGATTGGGAGGAGACCCAAATGATACTTGAAGGAATAACATTTGCTCTAGCCATCTTTGCGCTCGGTCTATCGCTTATGGCGCTCCTCGATACCTCTGGAATAAAGACTCCTAAAGTCCCTGCGTGGCTCCATGGGGAAAAAATCCGCGGGCGCATTATTGGTATAGTCGCCATCGTTGCTTTTGTCTTATATTTAATGTGGGCTCACGATCTGCTCCGAGTAGAATTATTTGAATATACAGCAAGAGCTTTGACTGAAAATTGGACCTCGCTCATCTTGGCCGCATCACTCCTTGCAACGCCACTCACCCTCGCGGCCGTGGGGGAGTGCTTAAGTGAGAGGGCTGGGCTCTTCAACATAGGACTAGAAGGAATCTTTTTCCTAAGCGTCGTCATTGGGGTTCGGGGAGCTGAAAACCCAGTCGTAGGCTTGGGCGCTGGAGCGGGAGCTGGGGCAGTAATAGGTGCTCTCGCGGCGCTTGCTGTAGCTGAAAAATTAGGGAGGTTGTTGGGGAGGTTCGCTAAACTTGTAGCCGCGTTCGTTGGTGGTCTAGCTGGGGGGTTGATAGGGTATTTCATTATGTCAATCGTAATTGCAGGGTTAGGGGGTGGGGTCGCTGGACTTCTAGTCGGAGCGTTAACGGGCGCCCTCATCGGGTTCATTTTCAGCGTGATGGCGGTTTACTTGAGGGCGAATCAGCTCGTGCTTGGGATGGGTATCAACATATTTGCGACGGGAATGCTCGCATTCCTCCTTATGACCATTTGGGGATTTCCTGGAATTCACAGCGTCCGCCCAGTACTTCACATACCAAAATTACTGGGATATTTAACTCCGGTGTTCTTCGTGGCCGTAATCGTTGCTATCGTGGCTCATATCATCTTACACAAAACATTATTTGGGCTCCGGATACGAGCCGCAGGCGAAAAGCCCGAGGCCGTCGATGTTGCTGGCGCAAGGATTGATCGAATTAGAATCCTCGTCTGCACGGTCGGAGCAGCATTAGCCGGTTTAGGTGGAGCCTTCTTCTCGCTGGGTTGGTTCGGCGAGATAGTAAAGGAGATGGCGGTGGGCATGGGCTTCATCGCCTTGGCCGTCGTGGTGGTGGCTGGGCTAGAGCCTTTGCTGGCCCTCGCAGTCGCTTTCGTCTTCGGTTTCGTCAGGGTTCTTGCCGACTGGGTGGCGACCTCGGCAGGAATTTCGTCGGTCCTCCCAGGCGCGTTTTACCTCATGCACATGGTACCCTTTATCGTCACCCTTCTGGTCGTCACGATTTTCATCGGAAGAAGGCCGTTCCCAAAAGCGCTCGGCAAGCCGTACATAAGGGAATAGTAAGAAAAACTGCGTTTGGATTACTCAAAACTAGTCGTCTTAGGAAGAAACCCTTACAATTTCAAGCTTTCAGACAGTTGGCGGCTCAGTGTTGCACCAAAGGTCTCTACGGTTTTTGCTGCTAGTTTTGCACCTAGATTACCAGCCGCTTCAGCCGATTGCCCTCGGTTTAAGCCGAACAAAACACCAGCCGCATAAAAGTCCCCTGCCCCTGTGGTATCCACGACTTTTGTGGAATAGCACGGTATTGAAAATCGCTCGCCATGAGAAAAGATGATCGAACCTTTTTCCCCCTTCTTTAGACAGACCGTGTTGATGTCTTCTGCAAGCGCGCGCGCCGCGTCATCATGTTTTGAGCCGACCAGCGCTTCTAGCTCTTCCTCGTTTGCGAATAACACGTCTGCCCGCTGGATGATTTTCTGCAATTTGGTTTTGTTTTTGTTTATCATCGGCGGGCTTTCTAACGACAACGATACGCGCAAGTTATTCTCCTTTGCAAATTCAATTGCGTCACAGGCGCTTTGCGCCATCTTTCCCTTCGTGAGAAACATTATCGATGTAAGGTAGAGAAAATTCGAGTTTTTTATTCCCTTTGTGGGGAGCACGTCATAATCTCTGCTGTTTCCCAAATCCGCCGCGAATGTGCGCTCGTGGTCAGGTGTAATAAAAGCAAGAATTTTTCCTGTGTTGCCTTGCCTTTTTTCCAAAAATGAGTCAATATGTTGGACGCGCAAGCTGCTCTCGAAGATCTTACCTGCTTCATCCTCTCCTATGCTGCTCGCGTAGGCGGTCCTGCCTCCTAGAAAAGAAACTCCCTCACAGACGTTTCGAGCATTGTCTCCAGGGAGGCACGTGAAAATGGAATCCGAAACCCTAGAGTGCAGCTCATCGAGTTTTTCGCGGGGCAGAAAATTGGTGGCGCCTTTTATCAAACTGTTTTTCACCAAAAAATCGTCATTTGATTTGACAAAATAATCCACGAGCGCAGTTCCTATCCCAAATAAATCGTATGTCTTCGTCATACACAAAACAGATGCTATTTGGTTAATAAATCTGTTTTTACCCCACGCTGGACAAGTGGTTGGCGACGAAGGAAGCCGGCGAGTCCTTGGATATCTTTGACATCTTTGCGCAATAGCGCCTTCAGTTTTTCACGTATATCAGTAATCGGTTCGACGCCGAGTCTTCTCAAGTGCTCAGCACAATATTTCGCGAGTTTATCCCCGGCCCGATCGAAGTCGGTTAAAATGATTATTTGTTCGAAACCTGCCAAACTCTCCAAGAAATTCAACAAGGTTTTGCTTCCACTCGATATCCTGAAAATCTTTTCTTTAACATTTAACTTGCGTAGCGTCCTTTCGTCTTCTATCCCCTCGACTAAGATAGGCACGCCATCGCTGGAACACTCCCTCAACTCATCGAGAAGCTCTTCGACCTGTTCAAGCGTTTCTTTCGTAAGCAAGCGACCACCATTTTGTTTGTTACACGTGTAACAAAAAATATCACAGCTCGCGCTCACCTGGACCGCGGTCACCAACCCACAGGCCACGCCGCATGCAACGCGCGCAAACGTTAACGTCGCGGGCAAAACAACTCGAACATACCGTCTCACCGCAAATCCCGCATCTGTAGACATCTATGGTAACCCGCCCACATATCGCACACGCCGTCGCTACTTTACCCATGCCATCTCCATAGCAATCTTTTTATGCGCGCCCTTTTGAATTTATTCCCCAGGTGTTTTGGTGGAAATCATCTCGATGGGCTGGCATGAATTTGATAAAGCTGTGAGTTCGCTGGCGAACATCCTGAGACAAAAGTACGACCCAGATATCATCGTTGGGGTGGCGCGTGGTGGCCTTTTTCCAGCAGTGCGGCTCTCGCACATCATGGGCGACAAGACGCTCCGCATCATCCACGTTAAGTACTATAAAGGCGTGAACCTGCGGAGGAAGAAACCCAAGCTGCTCGCGGACGTTGGACGGCTAAACGGTAAGGTGCTCGTCGTAGACGATGTTGCAGACACGGGGACGACTTTAGAATTCGTGGTCAAGCACGTCAAGCGAAAAGGCGCGAAAGAGGTCAAAGTCGCGACCATTGCCATGAAGACGCACTCATCCTTCAAGCCAGATTTCTTCGTATTCGAAACGGACAATTGGATAATTTTTCCATGGGAAGAAATGCCCGTCAAGGAGCAGCGTCAATAGGGCCTGCTTTTGAGCTTAAGCTTGTAGCCTATGAAATTTGTCGCCAGGTGTAGCGCTGGGGTTATCAGAAATATCGCAACTATCGCCTGCCAACTTGGCACTTCGACCGAGCTGGCAAGAAGCAACGCGATGATGACGAAGCCAAGCTGATCCAATCCCGGCAGAGCCCCACCCCTTTCGATTCCCAAGCGGCGTTTGATGAAGCTCCCCATCAGATCGCCGAGGAGTGCCCCTAGGGCGAGCAGAAAGCCAAGCGAAAAATAATGCGAGAAAGAACATTTAGCGATGCCCTGAAGCACGCCTATCGCAGTACCAGCTACTATGCCAGCCACAAACCCGCGAACGGTCTTTCCATCACCAAAAATGCGGCGCCCATCAAGGCACCTCCCACCGTCCAGAGGCTGCCCCCCGCCGAGCACGACCGGCGTAGCGTTTGCGAAGTAAGCCGGTAGAATAAACCAGAGCGCTGAGCCAATTATCTTAATTACTTCGTTCAACCTCGCCACCTTTTTAAAGTGGGTTTGATAACCCTAATATCAAGAGAAGTTGAATAACTCTTAAGTATTCGCTTCTTTGAATAGTGAATGATTGAAATGGCGGAAAAACTGCTCAAGAAGACGAAAAGTCTCTGTCCTGAGTGTACGAAAGTGATAGAGGCAGAAGTGGTCGAGAAGGACGGCAAAGCACTTATTAGGAAGACGTGCCCGAAGCACGGTAGCTTTGAAGACGTTTACTGGTCCGATGCCCAGATGTACAAACGGGCCCAGAAGTTCTCCCGAGTCGGCAAAGGCATCGAAAACCCTCGCACCAAAGAGGAAAAAGGTTGCCCATTTGACTGCGGCATCTGCCCAAACCACAAATCACACACAATTTTGGGGATAATCGATGTCACCAACCGATGCAACATGCGCTGCCCGATATGCTTCGCGAATGCTGCGGCCGCTGGCTATGTCTATGAGCCCACGTTCGAACAAATCGTCGCGATGATATACAACCTCCGAGAAAACAAGCCGGTGCCAGCACCCGGGTTACAACTTTCCGGCGGCGAACCGACCCTCCGCGATGATCTACCAGACATCATACGCGCCGCAAAGGAGGCTGGATTCCCACACATAGAGGTGAACTCTAACGGTCTGCGCCTCGCCCAAGACTTTGATTTCGTGAAGAAGCTTGTGGATGCAGGTGTGAGCACGATCTACCTCCAATTCGACGGGGTTACGCCTGAGCCATACAAAATCACGCGGGGACAGGATGTCCTCAAGTATAAGTTGAAAGCTATTGAAAACTGCCGAAAGGCTGGCCTAAAAAGCGTCGTGCTCGTCGTGACCCTCGTCAAAGGCGTCAACGACCATCAGCTCGGCGACATCATCAAGTTCGCGATTAAAAACATTGACGTCGTCAAATGCATCAACGTGCAACCCGTGTCGTTCGCCGGGCGAATCTCTCAAAAGGACCGGGCGAAATGGAGGATAACCATCCCTGACTTTCTGAAAGCCGTCGAGAAGCAGACCGGCGGGCAAATCGCTGCCTCTGATTTCTACCCCGTCCCGTGCGTGGCGCCGATCTCCAACTTCGTCGAGGCGTACAAGGGCAAGAGCTATGTGGAGTTCACGACCCATGAGCACTGCGGTGCTGCGACCTACGTCTTCGCTGACGATGGCAAGATAATCCCCATAACCAGGTTCGTTAACGTCGAGAAGCTGTTCGAACTCTTGGATAAATATGCAGAAGAACTTGAGCACGGCGGGTTCGGCGCCAAGACGAAAGTTATCGCGAAGGCACTCAAGGACGTGCCAGGCACCATCGACATGAGAAAAGCACCCAAAGACTTCAACCTGCTGAAGATAATACTCGATGTGATTCGAACCGGTGATTATTCATCTATCGTGGAGTTCCACGAGAGAGCCTTGATGATCGGGTGCATGCATTTCATGGATACATATAACTTCGACCTTGAGAGAGTTGAGCGGTGTGGTATCCACTACGCCGTGCCAGACGGGCGCCTGATACCCTTCTGTACCATGAATTCCATTCACAGGCCAATAGTGGAGAAGAAGCTCGGCGTTCCCATAAGTAAAACAAAGAGCAAAAGTAAAACTTAAAAAGCAGTCTCCGCTGATATAAGTTAGTAAATTTTACTGACCTTTAGGGAGGGATACTATGGCAAGTCAATTAGGTGGCACGCCGATATTGGTGTTGCCTGAGAGGTTCAGCAGGTACATGGGCCGAGATGCTCAGCGCATGAACATCACTGCGGCGAGGATAATCGCAGAGGCCGTGCGCACGACGCTCGGGCCGCGCGGCATGGACAAGATGCTCGTCGACAATATGGGAGACGTCGTGATAACTAACGACGGTGTCACAATTTTGACGGAGATGGATGTAGAGCACCCCGCCGCGAAAATGATGGTTGAGATAGCGAAGACGCAGGAAGATGAGGTCGGCGATGGGACAACTACCGCTGTCGTGTTGGCTGGCGAACTACTGAAGAAGGCGGAGGATCTTCTCGATCAGGACATCCACGCTACTGTCATTGCAACTGGATACAGGCGGGCCGCGGAGAAGGCTCAAGAAATCTTGGACAAGATGGCGATAAAAGTGAACAAAGATGATGAGAAAGTTCTCAAACAGATCGCGATAACATCGATGAGCAGCAAGGGCACTGAGGCGAAGGGCGATAAACTCGCCGAGCTTTGTGTCCAAGCCGTCAGACAGATCGTCGAGGAGGAGGACAGCAAAATCGTCGCCGACATAGACAACATCAAAGTCGAGAAGAAGAGCGGTGGAAGCTCCGCTGACTCGCAGCTCATAAAAGGCATCATCCTCGACAAGGAGCGAGTACATTCTGGGATGCCGAAGCGCGTGGAAAAGGCAAAGATAGCTCTGTTGAACTTTGCGCTTGAGGTAGAGAAGACTGAGACCGATGCCAAAATCAACATAACCGATCCAGAGCAGCTGAAAGCCTTCCTCGCCGAAGAGGAGCAGATGCTGCGCAAGATGGTCGAACAGATAAGCAAATCCGGTGCGAACGTCGTGTTCTGCCAAAAAGGGATAGACGACATGGTCCAACACTTCCTCGCTAAGGCGGGAATACTTGCAGCGCGCAGGGTCAAGGAATCTGATATGGACAAGCTGGCTCGCGCCACGGGCGGCAAGATAGTCACAAGTGTCAAGGACTTGACCGCTGGTGACCTCGGTCGCGCGGACCTCGTGGAGGAGCGCAAGGTGGCTGGGGACGAGATGATTTTCGTCGAGGGTTGTAAAGATCCAAAAGCGGTGAGCCTGCTGGTTCGCGGTGGGACCGAGCACGTCGTCGATGAAGTAGAACGCGCTGTGCATGACGGCATCTCCGTGATATCTGCGGCTATTGAAGACGGTAAGATGGTCGCCGGTGGTGGGGCCCCCGAAGTGGAGCTAGCCAAGCAGCTGCGGGAGTACGCTGAAACCGTCGGTGGCCGGGAGTCGCTCGCCATCAATGCTTTTGCGGACGCCGTCGAGATAATACCACGAACATTGGCGGAAAACGCTGGATTAGATCCAATCGATATCCTCGTCCAACTCCGCGCAGCCCACGATAAGGCGAATGGCGTAGTAGTAGGACTAGATGTCTACAGCGGAAAAACCACTGACACTACAAAGCTCGGCATCGTCGAACCTCTCCGGGTGAAGACCCAAGCGATCAAATCGGCGAGCGAGGCTGCGGAGATGATCCTACGCATCGACGACGTCATCGCCGCGGGTAAGCTCGAGAGGGAGAGAGGTCCTCCAGGCTCAGGCGCTGGAGCAGGCATGGAAATGATGTAGGGGGTCTATCCATATTTCCGAGAAAATATACTCGCTATGAAAAGGCTCGGACAATAGGCGCTAGGGCGCTCCAGATATCCATGGGTGCCCCAGTGCTGATAGAACTCAAAGAAAACACCACGAATCCGATAGACATCGCACTTTTGGAGTTTGAGAAAGATGCGATCCCGATAACCGTGCTGAGGAAACTGCCGAGCGAGAAGAGTGCGCCTGCGTCTTAGCTCATTTTGGCTAAATTTTGTTGAGAAGTTATAAACTTACCACTATACATTTAGAACTGTGGTCGGATGGGCGTCCAACTCGGCGACATAGTGCTAAAAACAAAAATTGAGCTCAAGCAGCTGAGCGGCAAGATAGTAGCAATCGACGCCATGAATTCGCTCTATCAATTTTTAGCCATCATACGGCAACGCGACGGGCAGCCGCTCAAAGACTCAAAGGGTAGGGTCACATCCCACCTCTCAGGACTTTTTTACAGGACGACCAACCTCGTAGAACTCGGAATCCGCCCCATATATGTGTTCGACGGCAAGCCACCGACGTTGAAGCGACGCACGGTCAAGGAGCGGATCGAGCTGAGGAAAGAAGCAGCGAAGGAGTGGACTGCCGCGCTCGAGGTCGGCGACGTCAAGGAGGCGCTAAAATACGCACAGCGTGCAGGACGATTGACGGACGAGATGATATCCGGCTCGAAGAAGCTCTTGGATGGCATGGGGGTGCCATGTGTTCAAGCTCCGTGTGAGGGCGAAGCTCAAGCGGCAAACCTAGTCCAACGTGGCGATGCGTGGGCCGTCGGGAGCCAAGATTTTGATAGCTTGCTCTTCGGCGCGCCGCTCTTGGTGCGAAACCTCGCAATCACAGGGAGACGAAAACTTCCAGGGAAAGACGTGTACGTAGAAGTCTCGCCGGAGTTGATGGAGCTCCAGGCCACGTTGAAGGAACTCGGCGTAACCAGAGAACAACTCGTCGACATCAGCATCCTCATCGGCACCGACTACAACGAGGGGATAAAAGGAATTGGGCCCAAAAAAGCGCTCGAACTGGTGAAGAAGCACGGTTCAATGGAAAATATCCTGCGGACCGAGCTTGCGGATAAATTTGAGGTTGACCCGCTGGAAGTTAGGGAGATCTTCCTGAAGCCGACGGTCACCGGCAAGTACAAGGTAAAGTGGGGCGAACCGGACGAAGCGGAGATCAAGGAATTTCTGTGCGGCGAGCACGATTTTTCCGAGTCTCGGGTCCAAGGCGCCATAGACCGCCTGCTGAAAGGAAAAGGTGAGCGCGAGCAGATCAAGCTAGAACAATGGTTTAAGCGTTAACACCTATTTTTCTTTCCACCCATATTTGCCGAGTAGCGGAACGAACGAGCATCCTCCAAATTCGCGAACGTTTATCTCCTTCTCGCTGCGTTTCTCGGCCACGGTCCACGTCTGAAACATGTAATGTTGACCGACGGGGGCGCCAAGCTTCCCTCCTATCTTCAGTTGTTCGACGAGCGGTTTCGGCAACTCCGGCGCGCAGGCGGTGACAAGAATTCTGTCGTACGGCGCTTCTTTTTCATAGCCACACGTGCCATCGCCGACTATTACTTTTACTCGCCCATATCCGGTCTTTTTAAGATTGTTCTTTCCAAATTCCGCTAGCTCCGACACTCGTTCGATCGTGAAAACTTCCCCTTCATCACCAACTATTTCAGCGATCAACGCCGCGTTGTAGCCGGAGCCGGCGCCGATCTCCAAAACTTTTTGCCCTTTCTTTAAATCCAGCGCTTCCAGCATTATGGCGATCATGCTAGGCGCGGATATCGTCTGCCCCTGCCCAATCGGCAACGGTTGGTCGACATGAGCATAACCTCGAATGTTTTCGGGCATGAATTCGTGACGAGGAACTCTCTTGAATGCGGCAATGATTTCTCGCTTTGTCAGGTAGCCCCACTTCACTAAACGCTCGACCATCTCTTCGCGTTCTTTCTCGTACATCTCAACCATGTCTATTTTTGTCCCAGATTTTAAGGAGATATGGGAACATGAGGAGAATAATCGAGCTGATAACGGCTAGGGGGCACCCGATGATAAAGGCGACGCATCCGACCACGTTGATGATTACCAAAGATCGCGAGGTTGGGCCACATGGGGATTGTATCGTAGCTGTCGCAGCAGATAAAGCGGTAGCTGATCTCAATCGCGCCTTTAAAAAGTCGATTAAAGCTGGGCGTCCAGTGAAAATAACCTTTGAAGTTGGAGATGCGCTCGCCGTAGTCAATGGTTTTGGACACCCTGATTTGGCTCTCAACCACAGGACCGACATCGTGGTGAGAAAAAGCGCATACAAGTGTGGGCGCACATTGGCTATAGGGGCGGACAAAGCGGCTGCAGATTTGCCTCGGGACTTTGTCTCTCGCCTACGCGACCCACTTTCCAAGATACAAGTTTCTATAGAGGTCGGTTAACGAAGCTCATCCGGCAACATACGAGGGATGCCATCCACTATTCGGTAACGTCTGCCGCATCCCTTGCAGACAAGCTCCTCACCTTTCAGCTCAACCTCCTTTTTACAGATTGGACAAGCTAAAATTTCGAGCAGTTCTTTACTAATCGATTTTCTAACCACATCAACACCTACTGTAGATGTTCACCCTTTCGTTAAAGCTTTGAAGTTCAAACAATAACCACAAACTATGAATAAAGCTTTTTCAGTCCCTGCCTAAACTAAATGGGGAAACCTGTGGTTAAACAAATTCCAAAAATCCGCATAAAAAGATTTTTGCTAATTTTTCTCCTAGTGATCTTGGTCGCTGCTCTTGCACTTTTTCTGCTTGCTCGAGAGAATTTATACGGGATACTTCACGCATTACAGAGCGCAGACTACCTGTTGGTACTTGCCGCTTTGGCAATTTACGTTGGTGGCACTATTGTCTGGACATTACGTTGGCGTGTAACACTGTCTGCAGCTGGTCACAAGGTGCGCATTCGCGATTTATTTTTGACGATATACGGAGGGATGTTCATCAACAATGTAACACCGTTTACGTACTCTGGCGGAGATCCAATTGGTAGGTCTTATCTTTTAAGTAAAACCCAGAAGGTACCTTTCGCCTCTGCTTTTGCAACAATAATTACTGAATTCGTGCTCGATGTTCCCGTATATTTTTCTTTCATAACATTTGGGGTGACGATGGCCTTAGGATTAGCACCGGTTTTGGCAGTGCTTGTGTCTATTATAATTGTGGTTTTATTAGAAATCGCTTTACTGTCAATATTCTCACATGCCACACGCAATAAATTCGCTTCTAAACGGGTTGGCGGTTTTGTTACGCGATTGATTAAACGCATAAGAAAGGGGACTAAAACAAGGAGGATTACCGGAGGCATCTCGCGCTTTTATACAGATGCCCAAACCATCGTTAGCCGGCGGACAATTGTAGTAACAGTAATTTTATTTTCGGTAACGCTATGGACAATTTCGGTACTCCGGTTATTCATCATCTTTCAAGCACTTGGTTATACCCCATCAATCAGCATGATGACATTGGCGGCGACTGTGCCATGGGTCGTTGGTTTACTGCCATTGCTCCCTGGTGGCTTGGGCACGGTCGATGCTGCACTTGTTTCTATTTTCATGATTTTTGGTGCCCCATTCGAAATCGCTCTAAGCGCGGCGCTTATAGAACGAGCAATATCGTTTGTATTCAGCACAATAGCTGGGGCCGGGGCGTTATCTTACCTTACATTCAAAGTTTTTGCACGGTAGTGCTACTTGAACAATACAAGAACGGTTGACAAAACCGTAAATGTCGCTTCAAGGGCCAAAGTTTTCTTACTTGTTAGATATGTCCAAAAATCGTACGGAAACACGTAAATCCTGTAGAATTTTTTACTTAAAGGATAGAGAAGCATTCTACCCTTTTCATCCAGACACTCCATTACAATATGGATTATCCCACCTAAGGAGAACGATATTGCAATTGATAAACCGAAGAAATACCAAACAACAGGAAGAATTACTATATAGAAAATTGGCGTGTGAAGGATGCTACCCGCATGGAATTCCGCCACAGCATTTTTTGGTGTTTTCTTTCTTATCAAGGTTGGAATAGCATCGAAGTTGGGTGCTCCACTGCCCAAAAGTAATGCAAGTAAATTTAGCGGAAATAATTTGCACAAAATCAGAGGAATTGCAATGTGTGCGATTATCATTTTCTTAACTCCTGAGCCATCCTAATCAAAACCACAACGAACAACGGAAAGAATGGCAGGATCGCGACTAGTGTGTATACGCCCAACTCGTGAACTACCAAGCCGAACGCAACGAGTCCCATAACGAGCCAAATTAAAAAGTATGCCATATTTTCCTTCAGCCATTTTTTTAGGACGATTCTCATAAAATCACTTTAAACTTGATTGGTCTTTAATACTTTACTTAGAGTTCCCAAATTAAGTCACTGGTTTAACGCCGCAAAAGTTAATCTATTGCGGCTGTTATTTTGAATGGTGGTTGAAATTCGCGTAGTAATGGCAATCGACGATTTTTATCCTAATTTTAGCGGTGCGCCTATGCACGTTATGGAGTTGGGTAAAGCGCTTGCAAAACGGGGTGTTAAACCCACAGTACTAACGTGCTCTTATCCGGGACAACCCCATGAACAGGAAATAAATGGTATTAAAGTTGTACGAATGCCTGGTAGGGTATTTTTGCAGGGAAAGACGGAATGGCCAATAAAAACCATGTCAATAAAAGCGATTCGCGGCGTCTATGAACACATTAAGTATGGCGGCTACGACATCGTCCACGGCATGCACATGTATTCCCCACTCGCGCTAACCGCCATCTACTCAGGGCACCGGTGGGGGTTGCCAACTGTCTTAACAAATCACACTTCACATTTGGCTAAAGGGATATGGCACGCGATTTATCAGCCAATAAAGGTAATCGCTAAAAGAGCAGATCGTTTCATTGCAGTAAGCCAAGCGGCGAAAGCCCTATACTTATCGCTTGGTATCGATGAGAGCAAAATATCCATTATCCCAAACGGAGTCGACGTGTCAAAATTTAACTCAAAAATAAGTGGTTCTAAAGCGCGCGCTTGGTTGAAAATCGAATCAGATCCGCTCATAGTATCTGTTATGCGTGTCGAAAAAAGGAAGGGTCCAAAATACCTTATAACAGCATTTTCAAAGGTCTTAGAAACAATACCGCGCGCAAAACTTGTTATCGTAGGTGGGGGCCCAGATAAAGAAAAAATTTCAGCACAAATAAAAGGTCTAAAAACCGAAAAATCGGTGTTGATGTTGGGGCCGATCCTACATAATAAGGTGCCAGAAGTGGTAGCCGCAGCAGATGTTTTTGTTCTACCCTCGCTTGTTGATTCATCCCCCCTAGTGCTGCCAGAGGCAATGGCCATGGGTGCGCCTATTGTATGTACACGAGTAGGCGGAATACCAGAAATGGTAAACGATCAATTTAATGGATTTATGGTAGAACCTGCAGATGCGGATGCCCTGGCGAATGGGATTATCAAAGTTCTAACAGACAAGAAGTTTTCTAGAAAAATTCGGACCAATGCTTTAAAGACCGTTCATGAAAAATTTACCTGGGACAGGATAGCTAAACAAACAATAGAAGTGTATGAAGATGCAAAAAAACATGCACGAAGTCGCGTTCACCGTTGATGTCGAGCAAGACATTCCACCATATCTCGATACCTGGGAGGGGATGGAAAAAGGGTTTCCTGCGTTATTAGATGTGTTGTCAAAACATAAAGTTCGAGCAACACTCTTCGTCACTGGTCAAACCGCAGAAAAATTTCCTAAACTTATTCGCGAAGCATCAAAAGAACATGAAATTGGTTGCCACAGTTACGCGCATGAAGAATTCAATATTTTGAGCGCTGAAGATCAATTCAAAATCATCCAACATGCGACGAAGGTGTTAACTAAAATTACCGGGCAGACACCGGTAGGATTTCGGGCCCCCCGATTTAGAGCAAATTTCGATACTTTCGTTGCTCTCGAACATGCGGGTTACATCTACGATTCATCGCGTGTGAGCTATAAACCGGGCCAAGGGATTGGTTATGCAAAAATAATTGAAATTCCAAACACCCTGCCATCAATTTTTTTCCTTCGAATACCATCGGAGTTATCGACACATATTTGGAGATTTTTTATCGCATCTTTGCCAGTTACTGTTCTAAGCCTTCACAATTGGGAATTGGTAAAAATGAGAGGTGCACGATTTGCCAGCAGATTTGCAACTGGAGAAACTGCGCTAAGAAGACTCGACAAGCTTTTGGGTTATTTATGCACAAAGTCCCGCTTTAGGCCCATGCGTGAAATAGCTGAATCAAAACTCGCGGCAAGTAGATCTCGATGAAAGTCTGCATCTATCTTGAACTGGAAAACTGGC
>Ga0315281_10003362_pt1 | contig 23466 bp, 21 predicted proteins | sample YL17G07_0_MG_FD_204540 | JGI IMG/M metagenome (GOLD analysis project Ga0315281, IMG submission 204540) | Sediment microbial communities from Yellowstone Lake, YNP, Wyoming, USA - YL17G07_0 | ecosystem: Environmental > Aquatic > Freshwater > Lake > Sediment | place: USA: Wyoming | collected... | reverse complement strand
TTCAAAACTCACGTGGACAACGGCCTCCACCTGGGTTGGTACAAGTAAGGGCCGTGGTCAGTTGTCCGATGTGAGCGCCTCGCATCCAACGACCAACCAAAACAATAGAAAGCCCTCACGGTCCCCCCAGGTTCCGAACCCCTTTCAGAACCAAATTTACCTCGGCATTTTCGACGGTCGTCGGTTTGCGAGCTTTGCCCTTTTGCCCCGCGTTGGTGGGCGCTCTGGGAGGGCAGCCAGAGCGGCTAGCCGTACGGCCGGCCAGCAAGTTGATTGATTTGCAAAGTTAATCGGACTAAACTGAGCGGGGGCGGTCCGCCAGCGGGCTTTACCTCTGTTCTCAATTAGCCCGAGGAACCGGCGCCAGGCCGCAAGGGAATCAGGCGGTTACAAGACCGATGCAACTTCGTTATTCAGACGATGAGCACTTTCCGGCGTGGAGAATTGCCTTCCTTCAGTATGCGATTGCGGCCACATTTCTGGTCCTGCTGATTGGCTATTGGCGGCTGCAGATTGCTCATCACCGCCAGTACCTTGACTTGGCGGAACGCAACCGCATCCGCAACCTCCCGGTGATTGCTCCCCGCGGCCGCATCCTGGACCGCGAGGGGCGCATCTTGACAGATAATTTCCCCGCCTTCAGCGTGCTGTTGATGCGCGAGAGCGCAGCCACCCTGACTCCGGCGCGAGTGGGAGGGATCGCGCGCGGGCTCCGACTCGAGCCTGCCGATCTTCAGCGCCTGGTGGAGCGCACAGCGAAGCTGCCGCGCTTCCAGCCCGTGGTGTTGAAGCAGTCAGCAACGATGGAGGATATTGCCTTTGTCGAATCCCACCGCGTCGAATACCCGGATCTCGACCTCCTGCAAGTGCAACAGCGCGCGTATCCCCAACAAGCAATCGCGGCCGCAGTACTGGGCTATGTCGGTGAAGTACCCGAAGAGATGATTGCGAAGGCGGGGTCGCCCTACCGGCCGGGCGACGTGGTCGGCAAATCCGGCATTGAGCGCTCCTATAACACCCTACTTTCGGGGCGGGACGGCATGCGGCGGGTGATTGTAAACAGTCGCGGGCAGGAAATAGGTTCGATGACCACCATCAACGCCCTTCCCGGCAATGACCTGCGGCTGACGATCGACCTCAACCTTCAGATGACTGCAGAAGCGGCGCTAGGCGATCGATCCGGGGCGGTGGTGGCGCTCGACCCAAGGAACGGTGAAGTGCTCGCCATGGTGAGCCACCCTTCATTCGACCCCAACGATTTCGCCCGCCGCATCGACTACGACACTTGGCGGCAGCTCAGCTCGGACCCGCAGAAGCCGTTGATGAACAAGGCGATCCAGGCTCACCTCGCCCCGGGCTCGGTTTTTAAGATCATCACCGGAACAGCGGCGCTCGAGACCGGAACCATCAAAACCGACTACACACTCAACTGCGCCGGCTTGGTCAACATCTACGGTCACACCTACCACGATTGGGTTTTCAACAAGGGGAAAGGGCACGGGAGCGTCGACTTCCACCGCGCCATCGTGCACTCTTGCGATGTTTATTTCTATACCCTCGGAAAACTCTTGGGGATTGAGAAACTCGCCTTCTTCGCCAAGCGCCTGGGACTCGGCGGGCGCACCGGAATCGACCTGCCGGCCGAGGACCCCGGGCTGATCCCCTCTCCGGAATGGGTCCGGAAAACCTTCCACCGCCAATGGTGGGCCGGGGAGACGATCTCGGTGGCCATCGGGCAGGGTGCTGTCGCCGCGACTCCCCTCCAACTAGCCTATGTGATGGGGGGCATCACCTCCGGGGGTGCCTTCCGGCGTCCTCACCTGGCATTCCATGATCAGCTCCTGGCCCTGGGTCTGGAGCCTGATGATGATTCCAGCCGACAATTCCCCTTGAACGAGAATACGGTGGAAGCGGTTTGCAGGGGAATGTGGGGGGTAGTCAACGAAGGTGGCACCGGCGCCGGCGCCTACGAGCCAGGTCTGGATATCGCGGGGAAGACCGGCACGGCGCAGGTGGTCAGCGCAGAGCTCCAGGCGTCGGCCCGGAAACACGAGTTCAAGAACAACGCCTGGTTTGTTGGTTATTCGCCGAGCACGAAGCCGGAGATTGTGGTCTCGGCCTTGGTCATGCAAGGAGACCACTCGACCGTAGCGGTACCCATCGCCCGGGACGTCATCCGAGCCTACCTCGACAAGAAGGCTGCGAGAAAACCTCCTCCTGGCCAGCTGCAGATGCAGGTGCGGGTCCTGAGCCAGGTAATGCGTACTGAGACTCAGACAGCGCAGGAGGCTGCGCGGTGACTGGAGAGGTGGATTAGGAACGATGCGGAAATCTGTCCGGCTTCGAGATTCCGATTGGTCCCTCCTGGCCCTCTCGCTGGTCATTGCCGCCATCGGCATCACCGAGATCTATAGCACCACCTTTCACACCGTGCTGGCAGGCCAGTTCCACAGGCAGATTTACTGGGTTCTTCTCGGGACAGTCCTGGCCCTGGTCGTCAGCCGGCTCGACTACCACTTTATCGTGGAGCAGACTCCCTGGCTGTACGGTCTGTGCGTTTTGGGACTGGTTGCTCTCCTGGTGGCCGGGCCTTCCATTGCCGGCGCTCGACGATGGGTGCCGGTTGGCGGGTTGACTTTTCAAGTGTCAGAGTTGGCCAAATTGGTTATAATACTTACGGTGGCGGCATATTTCGCCGAACGGCAGGTTAAGTTCGTCACCTGGAAGGATTTTGCAAAACTGGGAGCCCTGGTTGGCTTGCCGGCGGTCTTAGTGGCTCTGGAGCCGGACCTCGGCACGGCATTGACGTTTTTCCCGATTGTTGCCGCTGGGTTTTTCCTGGCAGGCGTCCGCGCGCGGCAAGTCGCAGCGCTCACCCTGCTTGGAGCCCTGATGCTGCCAGTAGGTTGGCACTTCCTGAAACCCTACCAGCGTGAGCGGCTCATTAGCTACGTACACCCCTCGCAGGACACCCAAGGTTCAAGCTACCAAGGAAATCAGTCAAAAATTGCCATCGGATCAGGCGGCTTTTGGGGAAAAGGCGTCGGGAATGGCACGCAAAGTCGGCTGGGATTTGTCCCCGTTTCCCACGCTGACTTCATATTCGCCGCCTTTGCGGAGGAGCAAGGATTTGTCGGCACGCTCACGGCCCTGTTGCTTTACCTCGCCCTGCTTCTGCGACTCCTGGATGGGGCACAGACAGCGGGCGACCGCACCGGCGCTTTCTTGCTCGTAGGATTTGCGGCGGTTCTGTTTTTCCAAATCGCCGTTAACATCGGAATGATGATCGGTTTCTTTCCCATCACGGGAATACCGCTGCCGCTCATGAGCCAGGGAGGCTCTTCGGCTCTGTTCATCTTCCTGGGTCTGGGCTTGGCGATGAGCGTCAACATGCGGCGCTTCGTGAACTAGGCGGGAATGTTGGTTTGGGGTTTGGTTTTGCCATCGGCCTCAGACGAGCCGATTTTGTCGGATGGAGTGGGTCCTGACAGCCTTCCCTGGCGGGAGGCGCTGTCGAAACCACCGGAGATTGAAGTTGTCCGGCTGCGGCGGATACGTCCTTTTCTGGGCGAGAGCTTGTGGTCGGAAGGGGCGGGCCGAGAGTTGATCTCCGTCGGTTGACGGATTGATCCTCTTGGCAGTTCCTGAAAAGGAGATCCAATGTCCAAGGAGTTATATATTTCATCGTCTCCTCATGAGACGAAGGTCGCCGTGTTGGAAGACGACCAACTGGTCGAGGTTTATCACGAGCGCGGCGTTGACGTGGGCCTCGTAGGCGGCATCTATAAGGGCCGAGTCAGCCGGGTCCTGCCGGGCATGCAGTCGGCGTTCGTGAACATCGGGTTGGACCGCGATGCGTTCCTCTACGTCTCGGATTTTTACGAGGACGAAGAGGAATACGATAAAGTCTTCACGGAAGCCGAGGCGCGTGCCACGCGCTTCGTCGAGGGCGGACCGGCAGCCGCTGTGGAGGCCCCGGCCCCCGAAGTAGCGGTGGAAATTCCCGCTGCTCCTCCTGCCCCGCCTGCGGAAACCGCCGTTGCTAGCCCAGCCCCGCCCGCCCCAGCCCCTGCTGCACCAGCACCACAGACGACTGGCGAACCGACTACCGTTGCCCCTCCGCCGCCGGCGACCAAGCCGGTCGGCGAAACGGGTGATGATCACCGGCGTGACCAGCGTGGTCGGCGTCGCCGCCGGCATGGACGCGATTTCGGCGAGCGCAAATTCACCCCCCGGCCGGAATCACATGCGCGCCCCACCGAGCCTCCCAGTTCGGGCGCACCCCAGCGGTTCGAGATTCTGCCCGGCGAATCACTGGCGAAGTACCGGGGTGCAGCCACGAGCCCGGCTTCCTCGGAAACCCCGGCGCCCGAATCCCCCGAGCCCTCTGCCCCTGAGATAACGCCGGAACTCGCTGTTGGCCGTGAAACCGAAGCGGCAACGGGGCGGGCAGCGCCTGCGGAGAATTTCGAGGAAGTAACTTCAGTCGATGCGGGTGTTCCCGCCAGCCTTCCTGCATCGGCCGAGGAATCGACGACGGGATTCGCGACGGCTGAGGTTGCGCCTCCTCCGGAGCCCGGGTTCCATGCCGTTTCCGAGAGTGTTGCGGCCCAGCCAGTCATCGAAGCTCCGGCCGTGCACGACGAGGCGGCTGCAGGTGCATTGGACATCGAGGCCACGCATGTCGGCGTCCGACTTCCTACGTTACCCGAGGGTCAGGTTGAGAATCGGCCTTTCGAAACGACGGAGCCCGCTGAAGCCTCTGTCGCGCAGGAAGCTCCAGAAGCGCCTTCGGCAGTCCAACAAGCCGGCCCTGGCGTTGTAGCGCCAGAGCCAAGCTTGGAATTGGAGTCCCCGGCGCTTTCCCCCGAAGCTGAGGAAGCGGGAGTGGCCGCGGACGCTGCCCGCGCAGGGGAATCGGTGGCAGAAGAAGATGCCGTCCGCGCCGAGGCCGCGCCCCAGGCTGAGACGGACGTGGACCAAGCCGGTACGATGCCGGCAACGTCGGAAGCGAAACCTGCCGAGCCAGCGGAGAAGAAAGTGACCTTGCGCGAGCCTTACCAGCGGCCACGGTTCGCTCCGCGCCGCCGGAGAGGCCGGCGCGGAGTGGACCCGCGTCCGCGATCCGAACAGCAGCGCGAACCCTCCCGCCCTGGAAACCACCAACCCGTGCAGATCAGCGACTTGCTCAAGGAAGGCCAGGAAATCCTGGTGCAGATTGCCAAAGAACCGCTGGGGACCAAGGGAGCGCGCATTACCTCGCACATTGCGTTGCCCGGCCGCTACCTGGTCTACATGCCGACCATCAATCACATCGGCGTGTCGCGAAAAATCACCTCCGAGGACGAACGCCTGCGCCTGCGCAACATCATCCTGGAAAACAAGGGTTCGCTGACCGGCGGGTTCATCGTGCGGACGGCCGGGGGCGGCCGCTCGGAAGACGAATTCAAGGCCGACCTCAAGTTCCTCTCCACGCTCTGGACTGATATCCGAAACAACGCCGAGCGAACCAAGGCGCCCGCTCTGCTCCACCGCGACCTGGACCTGGTGCAGCGCATCCTGCGCGACACGCTCTCGCCGGATTTCAAGACCGTGCGCGTGGACAACGAGATCGAGTACGAACGCTGTGTGGATTTTGTCAACCGCTGCCAGCCGTCGCTGGTGGGGAACGTCAAGCTCTACACCAAGAACGCGCCGCTCTTTGAAGAGTTCGGGATCCAGACGGAAATCGACAAGGCCCTTAAGCCCAAAGTGTGGTTGAAATCGGGCGGCTATATCGTCATCAACCAGACCGAAGCGCTGGTCGCCATCGACGTCAATACGGGGAAGTACGTGGGCAAAACCAACCGCCTGGAAGATACCATCGTCAAAACCAACATCGATGCGGTGAACGAGATCGTCCGCCAGATCCGGCTGCGCGACCTGGGCGGAATCCTCGTCATCGACTTCATCGACATGGACGAACGCCGCAACCGGCAGAAGGTTGTGCAGGCCCTCGAAGAGGCCCTGCGCCGGGACCGCGCGCCCACCAAGATCATCGCCTTCAACGATTTCGGCCTGGTGGCCATCACCCGCAAGCGCGTCAAGCAGTCGCTCGAACGCACCCTCTGTCAGCCCTGCTCCTATTGCTCCGGGGCCGGATGGATCAAGTCTCTTGCCAGCGTCTGCTTTGAGATCCTGGGCGAAGTCAAGAAAATGGCGAAAACCCTCGAGGGTGATAGCGTCACGCTGCGCGTCAATCCCGAGGTGGCCCATGCCCTCAAGTCACGCCAGGGTGCGCTGCTGTCGGAAATCGAGGCCCTCACGCACAAAGACGTGATCATCAAGAGTGACCCGCTGGTGCATCAGGAAAGATTCGAGATTTATTAGCTAGAAGTCAGAAGCCAGGAGTCAGAATGCAGCCGAAGAATAGACAGGAAGAACTGCTTGCCCTGGCGAATCTGGAATTGCGCTCGGCCTGATTGGCTTCGCGACGCCGCTTGTCGAAGAGGTATGCGCAGCGGCACGGAGGCCGGTGACAATTCGCGCGGTTGCGCTGTCGAGCACGCTGTCAGCTTTTCCGTTCTGAATCCGATCACATCCAGGAATGCGGTTGCCTTCTGCCTTCTCGAATCCATGCCACAATGGCCACGATGAAAGAAGTTCTGGAGGATGGCATTCGGCTGTTCAACATGCAGAAGTATTTCGAAGCCCACGAAGCGCTCGAAGCGGTCTGGCTGAAAGCTGAGGGCGAAGAGAAAATATTCCTTCATGGACTTATTCAAATCGCTGCGGCTTTTCATCACTACGCGCGGGGGAATCCAGCCGGTTTCCGGTCGCTGCTTGAGAAGGGCTTGAAAAAACTGGAAATCTTCGGCGCGACGAAGGAAGGAATCGACCTCGCGGGTTTGCGAAAACAGCTTCAGCCCTGGCGCAACCTCCTAGGTTTAAATCAAGGCTCAGGCATCGTGGGCCTGCCACCTTTTCCCCGCCTCGCAACCACGAAGGTAATCTAAGCCTCGGCGCTACCAGCGCGGTCTCACTGGGAGAAGCCCGTACCCCATCATTCAGAATTCACAATTCACCATTCATCATTCTTCCACAATCAGCTTCCCTTTCATCTTCCCGTGTCCGAACCCGCAGAACTCTGAGCACTGGAACGGGAAGGTCCCGGCCTTGTCGGCAGTGAATTCGACGGTCGCCGGGTCGCCCTTCTTCAGCTTCTGGTTGATGCCGAAAGCTTCGAGCTTGAACCCATGGTCGCGGTCGAGCGCGGTGATGACCAGCTTGACGCGCTCTCCCTTCTTTACCGTGATGACATTGGGGTCAAACTGATATTTCTTGGCGGTCATCTGGATCTCTTTGGCTTCACCCGATTGCCCTACGGGAGCCTGCGCGAGAGCGCCGAGCGTGAGCAGTGCGAGCAAGGCCAATGCAGCCAGGTACTTTTTCAGTCGAATCATTTTCTCTCCTCACCAATTTCGAAAGTTTGGGTCGCCCATAATTCACAACATCGGGCTGGCAGCGTGAGGGCAAGGCCCTCCCCTACCACCTGAGCAATGCTGCTTCGGCGGCCATGCCGGGACCGAGCGCCACCATCACGCCCCAATCGCCCGGCTGCGGGTCGCCCGTTCGCACAACTTCATCCAACACGAACATTACTGTTGCCGATGACATATTCCCGTAATTCCTGTATATGTTCTTGGAAAAGCGGAGTTGCTCGTCCGTCAAGCCCAACTGTTCTTGGACGTTGTCAATCACCTTGCGCCCGCCGGGATGGGCGACCCAGAAGCGAATGTCTCTGTCGGTCAACCCATGCCGCTCCAGCAATGGCTCGATGGCGCGCTCAATCATCGGCGCAGCGAGCTCGCGGATTTCGGCAGCGAGGATGATTCGCAGTTTCCCTTCGCGCTGCTCGAATCCGACTTTATCAATCTGCTCCGAATCGAGAAACGTTTGGAAATCCACCACCTCCGGAAGGCGCACGCCATTCAGAGGCTCAGTGCTCAAGAGGAAAGCTGCCGCGCCATCGGCGCAGATGGCGTTGCCCACCACAGTCTCTAAGGTGTTGTCGATGTAATAGCTCGCCGAACAGATTTCCACGGCGAGCATAAGTACTTTGCGGCCGGGCCGCGCGCGGGCGTAGTCCCAGGCCCGCTGAAGGGTGGGCATGGCCCCCGCGCAGCCCAGGCCTACCATCGGCGCCCGCTCGACATCCGACCGGAATTTCATGTGGCCAATCAGGCGCGTTCCCAGGTCGGGACAAACATAGCCCGTGCAGGTGCATACCGAAAAGAGGTCAACATCACGAGTCGACAGGCCGGCGGACTCCAGGCATCGGCACGCGGCGCGGCAGCCAATCTCCATCGCGCCTTTCAAATAACGCTGGTTTAACTGGTCGGGTGTCTCGTCATTACGGAAATTGCGCGGATCGATGTAGAAATAGCGGTAGTCAATATCACTGTTCTTGAAAATTTCGAGGATGCGCTGGCTCTGGTACCCCGCCATCCGATAGGCGTCTTCCTGAGTGAACCGGTTCGGAGGGTTTGCCGTGCCGATCGCAAAAATCCTGGGGTTAATCAATGCTCCCGCCTCGTGACTCTGACCAGTGCCCTGACACTAATTCGACGCTAATGATATCTCCAAAGATGCACCTGATGAATTAGCGGTCTGCAAAGAGATTGTCAAGGGATGGTTTCCATTTGCAGGTTGGGTCGATTAGAATCATCCCAGTGCCTGGCTGCGAAGGAGTCGAATATGGTGACGCAGGAACAAGTCCTCGACACGTTACGCAACTGCTACGACCCGGAAATCCCCGTCAATGTAGTGGACCTCGGCCTGATCTACGATGTAGGGATCGACGAGGACCACGTGAACGTGGTCATGACCCTGACCGCACGCGGATGTCCCGCGCACACGTTCATCAGTGAGGACATCCGGACCCGCGTGGCGGCAATCCCCGGCGTGAAGTCGGCCAACGTCCAGGTGGTCTGGGATCCGCCGTGGGACATGAGCCGCATGAGCGACGCCGCGAAAAAACGGCTGGGGCTGATGTAGCGCCGGGTACCCGAATGCGTCAGGACAGGTCAGCCCGGCGCCCCCCGCTGGCGAATGCAATCCGGCTCTACGGACACACTCGTTGATGATTGCCGACAACTGCGCCAGGTCACGATGAACGGAATCACGGAGAAGAAAACAGAGAAGTATCTCTACTCGCTCCTCCCGAGGCGCGATGCGGTGCTCCGGCAAATGGAGCGCTACGCCGCAAAACACGGTGTGCCGATCATCGGTCCGGCGTGCGGGCGACTGCTCCACCAATTGGCCCGGATGATCGGCGCGGGCCGAGTATTCGAAATGGGCTCGGCCATCGGCTACTCGACGCTCTGGCTGGCACGCGCGGTTGGCCCCGGCGGCACGGTGTTCTACACGGATGGCGATTCCGCCAACGCGCGCCGAGCCGAAGACTACCTTCGCCGCGCTGGCGTGCTCGATCGAGTCCGCATCCTGCAAGGCGACGCGCTCGAACTGCTCCAATCCACCGACGGGCAATTCGATTTGATCTTCAACGACGTGAGTAAGACCCAGTATCCCGAAGTCTTCCGCCTTGCCGTACCGCGACTGCGTCCCGGGGGGCTGTTCATCACCGACAACGTGCTTTGGTCGGGGCGCGCAGCAAAGCCCGCCAGCAAGCGTAACGCCGAGACCCTCGCCATCCAGAAATTCAACCACCTGCTTTACCGCTCGCGAGACCTCTTCACCTGCATCATCCCGCTGCGCGATGGATTCGCGGTGTGCCTGAAAAGCAGTGACGAGTGACGAGCAAAGGAACTGAATCACTGATGTGATGACGCGGTGATTCAGCCTCCTTGGTTCCTCCTGTGTTTCCTATCTCCGCAGCATATTTCGGATCAGGAAGAACACGTTCGCGGGCCGTTCGGCAAGGCGGCGCATGAAGTAGGGATACCACTCGCTTCCGTAAGGGACATAGACGCGGACGCGATAACCCTGCCGCAGCAGTTCGCGCTGCAACCGCCGTCGGATCCCGTAAAGCATCTGGAATTCAAAGCGGTCCGTCGCGATGCCGTGGGCCGCCGCGAACTCCCGCGTCGTGGAGATGATGCCCGGATCGTGGGTGGCGATGGCGTGGTAGTGGCCGCTCAATAGTAGCTTCTCCATCAGCCGGATGTAATTCTGGTCCACCTCCTCTTTGCGGGAGTAGGCAACCTCGGGCGGCTCATTGTAGGCGCCCTTGCAAAGCCGGATACGGCTACCGTTCTTCAGGAGCTCGTCCACGTCCTTCTCGCTGCGATACAGGTAGGACTGGATCACGATCCCCAGCACGTCGCTCGGCGCGCCCGCCGCCTGAAGAACGCGCAGCGTCGCGTCCGTGTAGGCGGAGCTTTCCATATCGATGCGCACGAAGTTATGGTAGCGCGCGGCCCGCTCGGCGAGCGCCTTAACGTGCTGGAGCGTGGCATGCTCGTCGATCGCCAGGCCGAGCTGCGTCAGTTTGATGGAGATGTGCGAGTTGATACTTTCGCTGGCCAAACGGTCCAGAAGGCCGAGATAAACCTGCCAGGCCTCCTCTGCATCGCACGATTCGTGGACGCTTTCGCCGAGGTGATCGAGCGTGACGGCAAAGCCTTCCGCGGTTAACTCCCGGACCGCGCGGACGGCATCCGCAAATTCTTCGCCGGCAATAAACCGCCTGGCCAATTTCCGGCCCAGGGGGGACCGTGCCAGAAATCTCTTCGGGGTTTCGCGCTCAGACAGGTAGAGGAGGAGGGGGCGGAGCATGAAGTCAAGGTACAGGGAACAGGAGGCAGGTTACAGGGGAAACCTGCATCACGGAAGGGAGAAAATCCATAACCAAGTTTCTTTCCTGTTCCCTGTCCCCTGCAACCTGTCCCCTGCTTGATTAATGTTCGGCTTCCAAGAATCTTTCCGCGTCGATGGCGGCCATACAGCCCGTGCCTGCCGCCGTGACGGCTTGGCGGTAGACGTGGTCCTGGACATCGCCCGCGGCAAAAACACCCGGGACGTTGGTCTTCGCGCCGTCGTGGGTCTTGAGATATCCCACGTCGTCCATCTCCAGTTGACCGCGGAAGAGGTCGGTATTCGGCGTGTGGCCGATGCCGATGAAGATCCCATCGCATGTTTTCAGCGTTTCCTCTCCCGTCTTCGTGTCGCGGAGTTTCAATCCCGTCACTTCGCCTTTGGCGGGATCGAGGACATCCGCGACCACAGAGTTCCAGATGGGTTTGATCTTTTCGTTGCGAAAGAGCCGGTCCTGCATAATCTTCGACGCACGCAACTGGTCGCGGCGATGGATCAGGTTGACCTGCGTGGCGTAGCGCGTCAGGAAGAGTGCCTCTTCGGCCGCCGTGTCGCCGCCGCCGACTACGGCGACCTCCTTGCCGCGAAAGAAATATCCGTCACAGGTGGCGCACGTGGAAACGCCGTGCCCGAGCAGTTTTCGCTCCGACTCCAGTCCCAGAAGCCGGGCGGAAGCGCCGGAGGCAATGATCAGCGTGCGCGTCTCGACCCGTGTCTCGCCGACTTTCAGGACGAACGGCCGGCGCGACAGATCCACGTGCGTGACGTTCCCCTCGAGAAACTCCGCACCGAATTCCGTTGCCTGCTTCTGCATCATTTCGATGAGTTCGGGCCCTTGCACACCCTTGGGAAACCCGGGGTAATTCTCCACCAGAGTGGTCAAGGTGAGTTGTCCTCCCGCCTCGACGCCGCGAATCACCAGGGGTTGGAGATTGGCGCGGGCGGCGTAGATCGCCGCCGTCAGCCCTGCGCACCCCGAACCGATAATCACGACATTCCTCATGCCTTCCGAACCTCCGATACTGAACGCGTGCAAGCGATTATCTTACTCGAAGGTGGCGCAATCGTACAGCCGCACACTTCGGCTACGCGCTCACGAGCCGCTTGACCATTGCGGACCCGCGACATTTGATGTTACAAACGGTGGTTCCGTTTCGGACTCACTTTAGTTCCGCCAGGGAGTGTCTCTGGACGGCTCGCAAGTAAGCCTATGCAGGGCGGGTGAGCGCGAACTGTTATGGATGCCGTCGTTCTGGAATCGGTCACCAAGCGGTTCAATTCCGTAACCGCGGTCAGCGGCCTGGACCTGCGCGTCCGCGAAGGCGCGCTTTTCGGCTTGCTGGGGCCGAATGGCGCGGGCAAGACAACTTCCCTGCGCATGATGATGCGCGTGCTGATTCCCGATGAAGGCTCGGTCCGTATTTTTGACCAGCCTCTCAGCGATCGGAACCAGGACCTGATCGGCTACCTCCCTGAGGAGCGGGGGCTTTACCCGCGCATGCAGGTGCGCCGGGTGCTGATATTTCTGGGGGCCTTGAAGGGTCTCTCGGAAGCGGAGGCCGAGCGGCGCGCGCTGCAGTGGCTCGAACGGCTGGAACTCGGCAAGTGGGCGGACAAAAGAATCAACGACCTCTCCAAAGGCATGCAGCAGAAAGTCCAGTTCATCGCTGCCGTGCTCCACCGCCCGCCGCTCCTCATTCTGGACGAGCCTTTCACCGGCCTCGACCCGCTGAACGCCGCGCTCATCAAGGACATTATGCTGGAGCTGCGCGAGCAGGGTGCGACCATCATTCTTTCCACCCACCGGATGGAACAGGTGGAAATGATGTGTGATTCGATCTGCCTGATCCACCAGGGGCGCAAAGTTCTGGACGGAGACCTGCAAGCCATCAAACGCTCGTATGGAAAGAATACGCTGCGCATTCAGTATTCCGGGGATGATGACTTCTTGAATCTGCCCGAGCTTATTGAAAGCGCCAATCACTTCGGCGCGATCGTAGATGTCAGGCTCCGCCCGGGAGCCGACCCGCAGGAAATCCTTAAGGCCGCGGTGGCGCGCGGTGTTCGAATCACGCGCTTCGAGCTGATCGAACCGCCGCTGAACGACATCTTTATCGAGAAAGTGTCCGGGCCCAATGCGTAAGATCTGGCTGGTCGTGAAACGGGAGTATCTGACGCGCGTGCGGACGAAGGGTTTCATCTTCGGCACGTTCGCCGTTCCGCTGATCATGCTGGCCATGGTCATTGTCCCCGCCTTGCTCCTGGCCCGCCAGGCAAGCCGCACGATGAAATTGGCGGTGATCGACGGCACCGGGAATCTTTATTCAGCCCTGGCTCAAGGCCTGGACCGGAAGCTCCCCAACGGCCAACCGGCCTATCGCATCGTGCGGCGAGTGGACAGCCCGTCTCCGCCGGACCAACAGAAGTTGCGCGAGGAACTGCGGGCCCAAGTCAACCGGGAGGAACTGGACGGAATTCTGTTCATCCCGACCAAGATCCTCGAGGGCGAGGCGGCTGTCCTCCACACCCGCAACCCTGGCGATTTCGGCACCTCCAATTCTATTCAGCGGGCCCTGGATGATGCGGCCACAGCGCAGCGATTGAAAGCCCGCGGCGTGGAAGTTGAGGACGTCCGCGCGCTGGTGGGCGGGGTCAAACTCACGCTGGTCAAAGTCACCGAGGAAGGCGAGGTTGTCGAGAGAGGGCAGACGATCATCTTGGCCATCGCCCTCATGTTCTTCCTTTACATGACCATTTTTGTTTACGGGCTCGCAACCATGCAGTCGGTGCAGGAAGAGAAGAACACGCGCGTGGTGGAGATTCTGGTCTCGTCCCTGCGGCCCACTCACCTCCTGTGGGGAAAATTACTGGGCGTGGGAGCGGTTGGATTCACTCAGCTAGGCGTGTGGCTGACGGCCGGAGCGTTATTGGGAACATACGGCGCCGTGGTGGCGGGCATGTTCCGGCCCGGCGCATCGTTCCCGCGTTTCCCCATCCCGATTCACATCATGGGGTTTCTAGCGGTCTTCTTTGTCATCGGATACTTCCTCTACGCCTCGCTCTACGCCGCCATTGGCGCCATGGTTTCGAGTACGGAGGAGAGCCAGCAAGTTTCGGCGCCCATCAATATCCTGCTCGGTTTTAGCCCGGCATTGCTCGGCGTCATTATCCGTAACCCGAATTCGCCGCTCGCTGTGGCCCTTTCGATGATCCCCTTTTTCTCGCCCGTCCACATGGTCCTGCGGATCACCTTGCAGACGCCCCCCCTGTGGCAGATCCTGCTCTCCATCCTGATTATTCTCACCACCACGAGCGGCCTCGTCTATCTTTCGGCACGCATCTATCGCGTCGGCATCCTGATGTACGGGAAGCGCCCTTCACTGGTGGAATTATCAAGATGGCTGCGGTACATGTAGGAAGGACCAGGTTTCAGGTCACAGGTTACAGGTTTCAGACTTGCTGGTCGTGAGTTTAGAGACCCGGCCAGTGGACAGCAAACCACCGCGAAGGATCGCAGGCGCAGGTCAAGCGGTCAGTACGATTCCGTTCCTTCCACGGGGGTCACCGTACAGGCGCGGAAAGGCACATCCTGCACCTGCGCACACTCCGAGTTTTCGCATTCCAGGTCTTCGAATTTGTTGGGCCAGCCATCCTCTTCGTTAAATCCCCGGCGGAACATCTGGCGCCGGCCACAGCTCGGACACTCCCACTCGACCTCGTAAACTTGCATCGGTAACTCCCGCTCACGCCCGGGGGCGAAATTTGGCCATGCGGCATTTTCGCCATCTCGACGGAAAAAGTCAAAACCGCCTTTCATTATTGGGGCATCCTGCTCAAGCTTGACAGCCCCCTTCCCGCCGGGCAAAGTTAAGGACCGATGACCCTCACACCATTGGCCGTATCCTGCCCCCAGTGCGGATCGAACGACGTCTTCTATTCCTGCAAGCCGGAGTGCTGCTTCAACCACGTTTGCAACCGTTGCTATACAACCTTCGAGCTGGAGACCACCCGCGTGGGCGAATTGCAGAGCCCATTCACGATTCCACCCGACCCCGACCCCAGCGCCCCCACCGCGCCCTGCGCCCGCTGCGGGGAATGCAAAATCTTCTCCGTAAGCCACGGCCCGACGTCGCCGCCACAATACCTCTGCATTTCCTGCAAGGCCCTACTGACTCTGGGAATCACGAACGTTGCCAAGGGGTGAGTTGGGTTTCGTGCTTCCGGATTAGGAGTTCGAGAAAACAACAGCACGCACTCCACAAAGCCGGATTCGCGCTACCTGTTAACGCAGCAAGCGCCGCGCGGGATGGGTGAGCCGTGCGGGCAGGTCTGGGGGTGCTTGAGAAAGATGCAGAGTTTTTCGGTGACTTCCGGGCTTAGGGTGTGCTCGATCCGGCAGGCGTTGGCGTCGAGCAGGTCCGCATCGAGGCCGAAGGTGTCGAAGAAGAGTCGTTCGGCCAGGCGATGGCGGCGGATGATTTCCTTGGCGCGCCGCTCGCCGTGTCCTGAAAGCGAGAGCTCGCCATCCTCGAGTCTGATCAACTCCTCCTGCGCCATCAGCAGAAACGTGGCTCGATTCTGAGTGAATTCCGGCAGGGAGTCGGCCGCGAACAGGGTTGTTCCAGAATCTTCCTGAACGTGCCAGAGAGCTTTCAGAAGGTTATCCATCAACTCTTCTTCCTGCGCCGGGAAGACGGACACTTCGGTCAAGCGCCCGTGGTGGAGTTCGATGCGGCGTTCGGCCATGCGCCCGATCTCCGGATCGTGCGTGACCATCACGATGGTGTGGCCTTCGCGGTGCAATTGTGTGAAGAGTCCCATCACGATCGCTTCGTTCACCTCATCCAGGTTCCCTGTCGGTTCGTCCGCCAGGATCAGGTTGGGTTGATTGATCAGCGCCCGCGCCACACAGACTCGCTGCTGCTCGCCGCCGGAGAGTTGCGAGGGCAGGTGATGCAGGCGGTCGCCCATCCCCACGCGCGTCAATGCCTCGGCCGCTTCCTGCTCCTCGGCGAGGCTGTGGAAGTATTGGGCGAGCATGACGTTCTCGAGCGCCGTCAGGTAGGGCACCAGATGAAATTGCTGGAAGATGAAGCCAACCTTTTCGGCTCGAAAACGCGCCAGTTCTCCCGCATTGAGTCCGCACAGGCTTTCTCCGCCCACGGCCACGCGTCCCGCCGTGGGCGAATCGAGGCAGCCGAGAATGTTGAGCAAAGTGCTCTTGCCCGAGCCCGACGGCCCCATCACTGCCATCCACTCGCCTTTCTCCACCGCGAAAGAAACCGCGTGGAGCGCAGCGACGGTTGCGCTATACCGCTTCGTCAGCCCCTCGACCTCGATAAATGGCAAAGCGCTACTCTCCCTTGAGTACGGTTGCGGGCTGCACGCCGCGGATGATATTGACCGGGAAAAGTGTGGCCAGGACGGCAAGGGTGACACTCAACAAGCAAACCAGCGGCAAAGTCCACCAAGTCAGGCTGAGCGCCACGCCAAACAGCCGCTGGGCGAGCGTGCGAGCCAATAAGGCGCCCGCGCCAAATCCCGCCAGCCCGGCGGCGAGTCCCAGGGCCGCGCCTTCGCTCATAAACAGCCGCATTACCAGGTGGTCCGTCGCCCCCAGCGCTTTCATCACTGCGATATCCTTGCGGCGCTCGAAGACAATCGCCGTCATCGTGGCCATCACGCACAGAGCGATGATGACCAGGATGAGCGCGCTCAGTGAAATCAGGAGCCAGCGGATGGTTTCCAGCACTTTCCCCTGCGACTCCACAATCTGCCGGATAGGACGCACTTCGACGCCCCGGAGGGTTGAGGACATTTCGCGAATCGTTCGGTCAATCTCCGTTGCTTCGCCGGGGACGCTTATCTGCACCAGGCTGATCTGGCGAGTCAGACCCGACAGGCGCTGAAGCGATGCGAGAGAAACGAACACCTGATCGTCTTCCGATGCGCCCGTCGAAAGAATGCTCGCGATGCGCAGGGGCTCGCTTGTCGGCTGAGGCGAGCGAGGCCCCGCACCTGCGGCTTCGAGTGCGATGTTGTCCCCCACGCCCAGGCGCAACCGGGCAGCCACGTGGGAGCCGACGACGCAACCGGATGCGGCGAGTTGGCCAGAGTGACTCGCTTCCCTGCCCTGAATGCGCCAGCCCGGATAAAGGCTGCGGAGAACGGCGAAATCCGTTCCCACCGCCACCACATTTTGAAATTCCGGCAGTCTGGGGTCCGCAGGAACGCGCTTCAGCCGCATGACCACGTTCAGGAGAGGCACGAAAACTAACCCACTGACTCGCTCGCGAGACGGTGCGAGGCGAGCGATCACCTCTTCGTCCATCACGGCTGCCCCGCCACTGGAATCCCCCCCACCGAAAGCTGGCGTCAGGACGACATTCGCGCCGTAGGCGCGGAATTCCTGGGTCATCTTGCGGCGCACGTCGTCGTGCAGGTTCAGGAGCATGGCGGTCACCGCGGCGCCTACAAGCAGTGAGCCCATCGTGAGCAGGGCCTGGGGACGATTCACCGAGAGCGATCGAAACCAGAGCCGCCAGAACAGGGAGCGGCGATTGGCGACGCGTTTTGTGTCGGCGCTACTCATTTCTCAAGACTTCAACCGGCGAAAGCTTCAAGCTGTGAATCAAAGGCAGGGCGCTGCCCGCCAGAGTAACTGCCAATGCCAACACCACAGCGGCGGGGAGAATCACCCAGTGGATCGCTGCCGGCAGTCCGAAAACCACCGTCGCCAAATGCCGCGCCATCAGGCTGCCGGTGAAATACCCGGCCATCCCACCCAGGAGCCCCACCACCGACGCTTCCAGAAGGAAGACCGTGGCCACCCGCGCGTCGGTTGCACCCAAAGACTTGAAAAGCCCGATTTCGGCACGACGCTCGAGTACCGTCGCCAGCATCATGGAAGCGACGGCCAGCACCGACGTGACGAGCGCCGCAGCCGCCAGCAAAGCCATCAGAACGCCCACGCGGTTGAGGACGTTACCTTCCGTCTCCGCGACGCGATAGACGGGCTTGGCTTCCGCGCCGGGAATCGCCTGCTGGATCTGGTAGCAGATGGAACTGACGTAAGGAGTGCAGTACCAGCGGTCAAACTCTTCTCCGCTGAGTTTGGTGACGTCGGAGCGCGCGAAGGCGTCCTCCGGCTTGGTCAGTGCACTGATCTCAAAGCGGCGGATTTTCCCTTCCGAACCCGTCAGCTTCTGTGCCACAGTCAAGGGGAACAGAATCTGATCGTCTTCTTCACCACCCGATTCAAGGATGCCTTGAACCACGAGCGAAGCCGCCACAGGGCGCGCTCCAGGCAGCCCGACATCGGCGCTGAGCGTCTGTCCCGGCGCTATGCCGAGCGAATCCGCCAAGCGGCGTCCCACAAGGCACGCGGCCGGGTCAGTGTCATCCGGCCACTCACCTTGCACTTTCCACGCCGGGTGAAGCCGCTTGAGGCCCGTGCGGAATGTCTCCGCCTTGTCCACCCGCACTTCCTTGTCAAACCAACTGCCGACGACGCCGATGCGGCGCCCTTGCACCGAGGCTGGAACCTGAAGCAATGGAGCGAAGGCCACGATGTTGTTCCGCCAGAAAATCTTCTTCAGCTTGACCAAGTCGGCTTCCGCGAGAAAGGCGCCGGCCGCAGCGGGTCGATAGTCCACTCCCCCGAGGCTGACCGGCAGGCTGTCCGCCGCCGGGGTAACGGAGATGTTGGCGCCGAAGGAGCGCAATTCGCGCCCTACCTTGTCGCCCACATCGAGAGCGATCGTGGCCACCGCGGTGGTGACGGCAATTCCCAGCGTGACCGCCAGCAAGCTCAAAAGGTTGCGACGGCGCCGTCGCGTGATCGATCGGCTGACGACTCGACTCAACATGGCATCACTGAAAATACTTCGCGCTCGCCTGGAGCGCGCTCTCGGAGATGATCAGCTTCTCTCCCTCGAGCCGGTAGTCGATGTGGATAGGGTTGCACCCGCCGGCCATGCCGATGGTTGGAACATAAATGGCGGCCGAACAGTGCCGGCAGATTACATTGGCCCCATCGTGGTAATAACCCTGGCTTCCGCAAATCAAGCAGGCATCCAATCCGGCGCGCAGCGTGTCCGAAGCATCCAGCAGCGCAATGAACCGCACGCTCGCCCCGTCCAGCTTCACGATAAAGCGGTGGAGTTTGTGGTCCGCCAACTGGCTGACCGGAACTCGAACCTCAGCGTTTACGATGGAAACGGGTTCGGCGGGCGTGACCCCCTGTGACGCTTTCGAGTAGATGAATTCGGTGCTGATCGCCACGATGACCAGCGCCCCAACGGCGCTGGCCGCGATTTTCCAGAAGCGGTCGCGACGTTGCTCGGCCAGCAGCTTGCGCCGCTCGGGCGCCGTCAGTTGGGGCGTTTCCACCTCCGCGCTTCCGCTGGCTTGAATCCGTTGGGCCACGATGAGGAACAGCGCCAGGGCTACAACCACCACGAAGAAGAAAGCGTCGTTGTTGACGACAGGTCCAATTAACGCCATCTCTCGCGGGCCAGAGGGAAGTATCCGGGCCTCCGAGAGTTCGTGGACACCGGCCACTAGGAGCTGCGACGCGACCACCAGTAGGACGAGTGTCGTCACGGCAAAAAACTTCCGCAGGTTTACTTTTAGGCTGCCCTTGAAGAAGGCAATCCCTAAACCCACGGCCAGCGCCAGACCGATGATGCCGCCCATGAAATTCAGCAGCTCGCTGGTGCGCAAAGAAACCGCCGCGAGGAAGAGGACCGTTTCCACACCCTCGCGAAAGACCATCAGAAAAACGAAGAGGAAGAGACCCAGGCTCGCAACACGCGAGGGGCCAGCGGAGAGGCGCGAGAGTCTGGTTTCGATTTCCTGCTTGAGGCGCTTACCCGTCCGCCACATCCAAATCGCCACAGAGGAGACGAAGATCGCGCCCGCGATCATCAGCCAGCCTTCCAGAACGTCCCGGCTGACTTCAAGGCGATTGAGCGCATAGGCGCCGACGAGACTCGCCGCAATGGCGGTCGCCAGCCCCCAGTAGACGATGCGGCTCCAGCCTTCGCGCCCAGTCCTCTTCAGATGACTTAGGATGATTCCGACAATGAGGGCCGCTTCGACACCTTCGCGCAGCGTGATGACGAGCGACTGGAACATAGATACAGCCTGCGGCGTCTGCCGCGGGTCAGGACTCCTTTATTTGTTGCAGCAAGCATCATAAGAAGCAGAATGGAATGTGTCAATTGGATGGCTGAAAAATAATGACTTATCTGAGGGTATTCAGTCCCAGTTGCAATTTATTCGCAACTAGTTGCAAACGCACCCACCCCTGCGCAGCCTACCGCGCAACAGAAACTTCCGGCTTGCCAGCCAGGAAACGGAAGGAGTTGATGATCTTGTTCAGCAAAGCCTGCTGGAATTGGAATGTTTCGGCCGAGGTGAGGCCGGTGATGCCAAAAACCGTGTTCCCGTGCGCGACATGGACTGACATGCCGTGCCATTCCGCGCCTTCCATCAACCCGCTAAAGTCACGCCGGAAGGCCGGCCGTCCGTCCAACTGGATGGCGGACTCGGACACGGCCTGGTAGTTCTCATAAGTGTGTCGAAGGCCCGCTTCTGCCGTCCCGCTCTTCAAGTCGGGCGTGCCGCTCCAGACTTGCCGGTCCACGATCAAGAGGGTCTGTTCGTCCTCGGGCCCCATGGCCACGATGGCGCGCCCCGTCTCACGCGGAACGCCTTCGTGAATTTTCCACCCGGGAGGCTTGTACATGGTGAACTGGAACGTGTCGTTGATGTAGCTGTTGCCGTCCATGTGTTCACGGATTTCGGTTGGCAACGCTTCGTTGAGCGGCTTGCTGACGGCAGGCGGAGGTGGCTTGAGGGCCGGCGCAGCCGCCGCGGTCGTCGGTGGTGGAGCGTTCCGCGATTCTGGTCTCGCTGTCGTGGGTGGTTCGCTTTTGCGCTCGCTAGGTTTCTGCCCCGTTTCTTTCGAGGAGTTCGAGCTGAAGCTGATGGATCGGACCCGGTCTTTACGGACCAGGGCGAAACCGAACTCGGTCTCCACGCGGAACATTTCGTTCTCAAAGCCGACGATCGTTCCAACCACTTTCTGCCCGTTGTGGAGGGTGATTTCCTCCCCCCAGGCGAATGCTGCCCCCGCGGCTAAAGCGCAACTCAGCGCGAGCAAACCACGAACTGAGTCCCGAGTGGATACTCGTTGCATGGCACTCCGTTTAGTATTTTCTCAGAACCCCGATGACGCGGCCCTGAATTCTTACCTCGCGCGCAGGGAGGACGATGGGATCCATCTGGGCGTTGGCCGGCTGCAAGCGCACCCTGCCGTTCGGTTCACGGAAGAGCCGCTTGAGCGTAGCATCAGTGCCGCCGGTTAGCGCGACGACGATCTCGCCGTTGTCGGCACTGTCCGCACCCTCGACCAGAATGTAGTCGCCGTTGCAGATGTGGTCGTCGATCATCGAATCGCCCTTGACCCGCAACACGTAGATATTCCCCTTGCCGCTCGTAATGTCGCCAAGAGAGAAGGTCTCGGGATTGGGAATGGCCTCGACGGGCTGCCCGGCGGCGATTCTGCCCAGCAGGGGGAATTCCATTTTACCTAGCGACGGTGGGACCAGCGCAGTCTCGCCCGGTGTCGACGCAGCCTTGCTCGCCAAAGCCCTGGCGCGCGAGAAGGGCCGGATCGCAGTCTTCGCAAAGGGCACGGAACCGGGCACCGCTATGACTTCCACCGAGCGGCTCTGGTTGTAGCCACGACGGATGAAGCCCTTCTTCTCCAGGGTCTGGAGATGCTTGTGGACGGTGGCGAGTGAAGACAGGTCGAGCGAGCCGCCGATCTCCTCGAAGCTCGGTGAGTATCCATGCTTGTTGATGAAGCCGACCAGGAAATCCAGAACTTGCTTCTGCCGGCGGGTTAAGGCCATCGCTGTACCCTCGATTCCGTGATAGGTCGTTCTCCTCCAGGCACGCCTTGCGGCATGCCAAGGTTGATACTCAATATTAGGCGAACAAAAAGCGAATGGCAAGGGGAAAAAGTGAGGGCGAAGTGAGCTTTGTCACCGTGCAAGATTTGTGGGAAATATGCAGAGTAAGTGCGAAAGGCTGCCGCGCCCGTCCTGGCGACCCGCCTTCGCTCCCACCGTAAATGAGAAACTCGATAGGGCGCTGCCCGTTGGCCAACTGCGTGGCTGTCTCCAGGGCTGATCGCACCGAACAAGCGAGGCTGAAAACCATGGCTATTTGCCGGCAGGCGATACATTGGGTGAGAAGGCGGTTCCAGACCTTGGAGCCCGAGGGCCGAGTCCTCCGGGAATAGAGGCCCTGAATCAGCAATCGGAGGCGTTCATTGACCCGGATACGTCCATCGGTCGCAGGAAACAGGATCGCTCCCTTCTTGCGATCAATCAGGGCGGTAAAGCCCAGATAGACGGCCAGCACAGGATCCCCTTCAGCCGCCTTCCCCGCTCGAATGAACTTACCCCTCCAGCGGTGAAGGCTCGAGACACTGGTTTGAGCTTCCTGGGCAAGGGCACGGACACCCTCAGAGGGAACCCGAAGATCGCCGACCAACTGGGTCTTGGGATGAAGCTGCTGGAGCCTGGCGAGGAGAGAAAGCCGTTGTTCGGCAACCTTCACAGCCTTCAAGCCATGCTGAGAGACGAGATCTGCCAGTCGCTGACCCAGTGGGCCACGAGAAAGGGCTAGTTCCTGTTCTCGATCACCCTGGATAAGAGAAAGGCTGGAAAGGAACTTGGGACGGCCAGAATGGCCTGCCATGGACGACCTGCCTTTCTTCCCGGCTTGGGGAGCCGGGAGGAAATGTGATAAGAATCGGAAAGGCAGGTTGAGCTGATGCTCATATCATCGGCTCGGCTTGCTTAGGGAGGTTGCAGAGTTCGCGCTCTGCAGCCTTCCGCTTGATCAACTCAACCTGGGTTACTCTACATTTGCCTTTTCTGCGCGTCGCTTTGTCACAACAAGAACCCGGCGCACCTTCTAACCTTTAAACACGGGATGGACGCCGGAGTCTCTCTTATACAGCGAGCGCTCGCTGTTTGTCAATATAAATTGTACCCTCTCCGCTCCTCAGGCCGAAAGGGGAGCGGCTAGAGCGGCGTCAAGCTTTCTCACCCCCAGGCCTGCCGCCTTTTCGGTGTTTTCTCATTGCTTGGAGCTTTCGAAAGTAATCTGATCCGCGCTTGGATATCTCTTTCCCTCCCATGCGCCCGAGAGCCACAGCGGCCGGATTCTTCTTCTTTCGCATGAGCGAAAAATACTCCTTCCACCCGCCGTCGGTCAACGTGAGGTGGAAGAGACATGCTCAAGCCCGATTATTGGAGCGCGAACAGCAGGAATTGCGTAAACCAGTCGCCCGCAAGCCTGCCACTTTTCCGAGGCCCGACGCAAGGGGCCTGATTATCCAAGTGGGATCTTCCGCGATCTGCTTCGGCCACCGGTTCTACTCTCCTCGCTGGCTCAACTGACTTGCGGGGCGGCTCAGTGGTAGAGCGAGGGTCTCAAAATCCCTAGGTCGGGAGTTCGATCCTCCCCCCGCTACCAAACATTTCAATGGCTTACATCGCCTCCCCGTCGCGATTTCTCCTTGGCTCTGGGGACTTTTGTGGCGTAGATTCCGGCTCTTTCCTCTGACCT
>Ga0315281_10003361_pt1 | contig 23472 bp, 20 predicted proteins | sample YL17G07_0_MG_FD_204540 | JGI IMG/M metagenome (GOLD analysis project Ga0315281, IMG submission 204540) | Sediment microbial communities from Yellowstone Lake, YNP, Wyoming, USA - YL17G07_0 | ecosystem: Environmental > Aquatic > Freshwater > Lake > Sediment | place: USA: Wyoming | collected... | reverse complement strand
CGGGTTGAGCCGGGGTCGTGTCGGGAACGTCCAGCAACCGAATCGGTCGGACCTGATGCGCCTCAATCGTCCGCCTTTGAACTCTCGACTATGAGCTCGTCGTCGGTTGGGACCTCGCCCTTCTCGTATGGTTCCCCGCAGGCATACTCGCCCTCGGGACAAGGTCCGCGGTAGCATCCCGGACCTGCGTTCTCGAAAAGGATCGGAGCGGCCTTCTTCGCTTCGACGAGCATCTTCCAGGCCATCATCCTGATCTCCCACTGCGCCCTCCTGCAACATCTCAGGCTGAAGAAGTGCCAAAGCTCGCGAGCGTTCATCGTGACGGTGATGTTCGTGTGACACGCGTTCGGGAGCACGTACCGCGCGTCCTCCTTCTCCACCTTCTTCGCGAGCTTCCTGTAGACCTTCCAAACCTCGTCCATGGACTTCGTGTAGAGCATCCTCGCCTCGGGATCGCTCGCGATGGCCGGCGGTATCACGTACATTGCCTTGTCCATGCTCACGTACCTTTGGCTCTGCTGGGAATATGACGCGATCCTGTGTCTCACGAGCTGGTGGGTCAGTGATCTCGAAACCCCCTCGACGCTGAACGTGAAGTATGCGTGCTCAGTGACCGAGAGATGGCCCATCCCGACGACCTTCTTGATCATCTTCTTAGCTTTCTCGTCGGTCGTTGTCCGGAAGAGCTCCGATGCCCCCTTCTCCGAGTAACATGACTGCGCGGCCGCGGCGCATATCTGGTCGGGGTCCTTCGTGTAGTTCAGGAGTACGACTTTCAAAACCGCACCTGCTTCGTGTCAGGAATGCGTTCCCTGACTAAATCCTTTCTAGGGGTTCCGCGAAACACTATTGAGTGTGGTACCAGTACGAAGAGGTGAACTCGCCAGCACCCTCCTTGGGGGCTTGAGGATTGCGGACGTCCTTCAATCGGATGACCTCTAATTCCGCCTGTCCTAGCAACTGGATCAAGCCGGGAATGTGTCCGTCGCCGACCACTGCCACGAGCGTCTTGTATTCACCCGTCAGAGCCAAGATCCTGTCGGCCATGAATTTGTTCCTGTCGTCGATCAACACTTCCTTGAAAGTCGGAAATCCTTCCGAGAGGAGCTGTATGTACTGATCCTCTTGGGCCTCGTACTTCTCTATCTCCTCCACCACCCGTTTCTTCGAGATGAACAATCCCGCGAACGCGCCCGTGAACAGGGTGAGTCTCTCCCTGAAAGACATCCGCCTCCATAGCTGAGAGAACACCTTCGATGCATCCATGTCGACGAGAGCCAACCTTGCCCCGAGCTCCTCTGCCGCGGTCGCGCCGGCGAGCATCTCGTCGCCGACCTCGGTCCCGAACTGTGCGGCCATCCGCTCCTGGAGATATGCGAGCAGGCGGTACTGCAGGGGCACGGCCCTGCTATCCTTCACGCCTGCACGCTTCTGCATCAAAGCATTGAATCGAGCAGCGTCGAGCTCGAGGCAGACGATGTCGGGGCGTCGAGCGAGTACCAGCTTCTTGACGCTCTCGGAGATTGCGAACACGTGCCCGACGCCTATCAGGGTGATCATTAGGCTAGGGCCATCACGCCAGCCTTTTAATAAGCCTTTCCGCTATCTTCGCGCCGTGTCCAGGCTTGTGGTGTTCGACATGGATGGAGTCCTCGCCGATGTGGAGAGCTCGTGGGTCCATGTCCACAAAAGGTTCGGGGTGAACAACGACCATTCCCTCTATGCCTATCTCAGAGGGGAGATCACCGATCTTGAGTTCATCCATAGGGACATTCAACTCTGGAAGGACAAGGATCCGCAAGTGAACGCCGCCAAGATCATGAAGATCCTGGACGAGGTTCCGATGATGACTGGAGCTGGAGAGACCATCCATGAGCTCAGGAACAGGGGATTCAAGACCGCGATAGTGTCGGCTGGGATAGACCTTCTCGCCGACCTGATCATAGAGAAGCTCCCGTTCGACGCTCACCTCGCGAACGGGTTCGAGACGGACGACCGGGGGAGGCTCACGGGCAAGGGGATCCTCAATGTCAAGCTGATGGACAAGGGGGAGGCGGTCAGACGGGTCGCGGGAAAGCTGGGAGCCACCAAGGAGGATACGGTCAGCGTCGGGAACTCCAGCTACGACGTGTCGATGTTCAATGAATCGAGCCTCGGTATCGCGTTCTGTCCGGAAGACGATATAGTCAGACGGAAGGCGGATGCGGTCGTGGACAAGAAGGACCTGACTGGAATCCTCGAGTTCATCTAGGCAGGATCAGTGTCCATATTCGCCAAGGAGTGGCACGAACACGCAGCCGCCGAGATTCTCCTTCTCCAGCTTGGCACCATTTCTAGTGACCCTGATAAGGTCTTGGTACCACCTGGTGCCCACGGGGACAAGGAGCTTGCCTCCGGGCGCTAGCTGTGCGGTGAGCGGAGAAGGTATGTCCGGCGCTCCGGCTGCAACGAATATCCTATCATAGGGAGCGTGGTCGAGGAGGCCTTTCGACCCGTCGCCCAAGATGACCGTCACCAGTTTCGCGTACCCCGTTCTTTTGAGATTGTCCTCTGCGAACGAAGCCAGGGAGGTGATCCTCTCTATCGAGTATATGTGGCCGTCCGGAGCGATGACCTCAGCGCACACGGCAGCGTGATAACCGGAGCCAGTCCCAACCTCCAGTATCTTCTGGCCCGGCTCCAAGTCGAGGTTCTCAGCCATAATGGCGACCATGTGAGGAGCGGATATCGTTTGCCCCTCTCCTATCGGAAGAGGCGAGTCGACGTAGGCCTCCTCCCTCAGTTCGGCAGGCAGGAACTCTTCGCGAGGCACCCTCCTCATAGCATCCTCGACAGCCTTGCTCGTGACGTAGCCTCTCATTTTCAGGTCGTCAACGAGGCGGTTCCGCTCGTATTCGAGATCAATCATCGCAACTTGATGCGCGGTGCTAGGCTAAATGTTTCTGGCGTCGCTATTCGTTCAGGAGTTGGTTTTTCTCACGATGTTCGCGTAGACCCTGACGATGTCGCGAGCCAGCGCACCGCCCGTCCTCAACGACCTGTCCTCGATCTTGATCGAGTGGATGACCACCTCGTGCTTCCCCACCTTGAGCACGTCCCCCACGAAGAACTCCTCGTCCGGCACTGCCAGGACGTGGTCGGAGACGCTCTTTGCCCTCTGGCTTATGGAGAACGGCACCCTGACCTTGTCGAACCTTCGGGCCCACACTGTCTGGATGTTTCGTGCCTTGGCCCTCTTCACCCGCGCGCCTTTGGACTCGATCGAGGTGATCAGCACGGGTTCGTCCCCGCACATGATCTCATCCTCGATGGACAGGGCGTCATCTGGCCCTACCACTATGGTCGATTTCTTTGAGTCCTTGAGCCAACTCACGATGATTGGGACTTCGATCGGCCTCTCCACCTTGAGAACGATCGGATGGACCTGGTTGCACTCCTTGCATCTGACCGTGGATTCGAACACGGCCTGCGCCTTGCCGCCTATCTTGCCATGAAGGACCTCATGAAGCGTTTCGGACCTGCAGATGGGGCATTCGACCATGATACTTGAAGGGACTGTCATTTCACTATCACCCGTGCATTGAGCTGATCCATCATATTACTTCTTTGCTTCGACCTCGAATGGCGCCTCGTGACCTGGGACTATCACGTCGGCCGACGCCTCCAAGGCGTCCAGGGTCTTAAGCGCTAGCCGTGGATTGATGTTGATCGATGGCGGGACATGATTCTCAACGTTCGCCTTGGTAGGTATTGCATCCCCGCAGATCGCGTACCGTCTATCTGCATGCACCAGAACCGAGATGCTCCCTGCCGTGTGGCCGGGAGTCGGAACGACCTCCACGCCCGGCAGAAGCTCGAACTCATCCGACACCCGAATCGTGCCCAGGGGAGGAGACTCAAGCCGGTGAGCGTAGAACCTCGCGTTCCGGAATAGGCTGTTCCCGCCGATGTGGTCCATGTGAAGGTGTGTGTTGACGACTATGTCCACCTCATCGGGTCCTACTGATGCTGCGCGGAGGGCTTCCCGGAGCAGCTCCAAGTCCGTTGGAGACCCTGTATCCACGATCACCCTCTTGTCCGCCGACTCGACCAAGGAGACGGTCGACGAAGCCTCGAGTATCGCGTTGCCGCTCCTGACCAAGCGCCCATTCAATATCGACCTAACGCTTGTCGCGCGGCCGTTCGGATCGTGAATCATATGAGATGCCCCTTCTCACATCTGATGGCCCCGTTGCCGGCGACGAGGGGGGCGCCGCATTGCGGACACTTCGCTTTTGAGATGAAATGTTCGATCCAAGCCTTCTTCACGTCTGGAACGCTTTCATCCTCGATCCTCTTCAGCATGGATTTGAGCTCGGGAGTGGTGGCGAGCTTGCGCAAATTCGGCGCTGACGCGGCCATCTTCACCTTCCCCTGTGCAGCAGGCAATTTCACAACGAGCGGCGCCAACAAGGCCCCGGCGATCAGCCCGCCGATGTGCGCCTCGACCGCGACATCGGGTGCAGTGGGTATCAACACCAACTGCAGGACGAGATAACCGGCCACGATGGCCCAAATCGGCAACGCCATCGGGAAGGGGAAGAACATGAATCGCTCCCTCGGGAAGAGCCTTACGAATCCTCCCAGGATACCGAAGATGGCTCCCGATGCTCCGACAGCGATGACGTAAGGTCCTGTCCACCTAATGGCCGCGAACGCAAGACTGCCGCATATACCTGAGAGGATGTAGAGCATGATGTAGGGCCTCGTTCCGATCTTCTGCTCGAACACGACCCCTATGAGAATGAGCCCCAGCAGGTTGAAGAACAGATGCCCCATGCCAGCATGTGTGTACATCGAGGTCATGATCGTGTAGGCTCGGCTGGGGTCCACGAGATCGTGGGGCGAGAAGCCCAGTTCGTCGGTGATCCCGGACTGGGACGAGGGCGCTGCGAGGTATGTCACGAGGTATGCGAACACGCACACGATGCTGACTATGATAGAGAAGTTGTATTGCTTCCAGGCTGAGATGGCGATGCTGATGGCGATTGCCGCCAGCACGACCCAAACCCCTTCATTCATTGCGATCTCATCTTCCCCTGCGCCTGCTGAATCCTAACGGCAAGCCGTGATGCCAAGAACACTAATCAAGATTGTCCCATCAAATCCTTAAGCATTATCGACGTTCCACTCCAGCATGCAGCTGGACCGCTTGATCGATATCGACACGGCCGACGAGGTGTACGACCCGAGCGATGATTCCTACATGCTCCTTAGGATAGTGGAGGTCGCACGAGATGAGACATTCCTCGAGATCGGAGCAGGCACAGGCTTGATTGCCATCCATGCGGCGAAAATGGGTGCAAAGGTGACGGCCACCGACATCAACCCTCACGCGGTCGAGCTCACAAGGAGGAACGCCATCAGGAACCAAGCGCATATCCAAGTCTTGCAGTGCGACCTGTTCGAGAAGGTGAACGGGTACTTCGACGTCATAGCCTTCAATCCTCCCTATCTCCCGGGCGATTCCAACTCAACCAGCTGGATTGAGAGGTCTTGGTCAGGAGGCGGGAAAGGGAGCGAGGTATCCGTCAGTTTCCTGGATCAGGCTTGGCGCCATCTCGCCCCAGGCGGACGGATATACATGGTGCTCTCGTCCCTGACAGGATTGACCTCCGTGCTGAAGGCAGCGAAGGAGAGATACGAATCAGAGATGCTGGAGGAGCGGCGGATGTTCTTCGAGTCGTTGTTCGGTTATCGCTTCAAGGTGAAGCGGATGATGCCTTGATTACGATGCGGGAAGACTTAATAGCCAAGGCTCATATTTCGTGTGCCCCGCGCGTGCCAGGAGCTGGCCTGATGACCAAGCCAAGGAAATACAACAATCCCGATGACCTCGACGAGCTCTGCCGGAGCTTCTTGGCCTCCAACGACACCGACAAGGGGGCGGCCCTGGAGTATTGCAGGAGATTCCTCAATGTCCTGTCTGAGAACCCGCCTGCTTCAGGAGCTGTCGTATCTTCTCGCTCAAAACCTCGCTGAGGACCTTCCCGTCCACTCGCCCTCTGAGCTCCTTCATCGCTATGCCCATCACGGGCCCGAGGCTTGCTTCTCCCCTCTCAAGGATGAATTTCATCCGCTGCTGGACGATCCGTTCGCACACTTCCTTCACGGACTCCAGGTCGACCGTCTCCATGCCTAGAGTCTCAATCGCGCCCTCCACCGTCTGAGCGTTCTCGAGTACCGAACCCAGTATCTGTGGGATCGCCTCCTTTGCGAACCTGCCACCCTTCAGCGAGTCGAGCAGCACCCTCATGGTGTCGAGGCTTATCCCAGAAGGGTCGTGCCCAAGCTTTTCCAGCTCGGGGAAGTCGTTCAGATATATCCGGGCGACGACCTGCGAGTTGCCGAATTGCGAAGCTAGGAGTTCGAATTCGTCCTCGTAGCCGCTCTTGATAAGCGACTCCGCCTGCTCCTTGCTGATACCGAACTGCTTGACGAACCTGCCCGTCTTCACCTCAGGCACCTCTGGCAGGTTCAGCTCGATGCTCTCCAGGAGCTTCTCGTCGATCCTTATGGGCGGGACGTCCGTCTCCGGGTACATCCTGGCCTTTCCTGGCAAGGGCCTGCTATAGACCGTCTGTCCGTCCGGAAGCGGGTCTCGAGTCTCCTCTGGTACCCCTTCGATGGCGACGTTCGCTCTCTCAACAGCCTTCGAGATCGCCGCTCGTGAGCGGTCTTCCTGGTCCGCGATTAGGATGAATGCATCCCCCGTCTCGACACCGAGGGCAGAAGTCACGTCCTCGACCTCCGCGACCGTCACGCCGTAACCTGGCAGCTCGTCTGAATGGAAGAGACCTTTGACCCCGGTGACACGCGCGTGTGCGGCCATCTCGGAGCCCACGCGCTTCACGCCGGCCTCAGTCGGACCGAGCACTCCCTTGAACTTCTCAAGCTTGACAGCCAGTATCCTGCCCTTCTCCTCGAGGGCCATCTTCAGCACCTTGCAGTGCGTGTCCCTGAACAGCCCAGAAAGGTCCTTGATTTCAGGGTCGGTCCTCTTCGCCCCCCTATCTCTCAGGACCTTCTTGACGTCCAAGAGGGCGAGCTGGCGCTTCGCTTCTTCCTCGACATACACGTGCAGCAGCCGGAGATCCTGCGCGCCCTTGATCTCCACTCTCGCACCGCCCGCGATGGATATGTTGACGTCCTCCCTGATTGTCCCGATCCCTCGCCTGACCTTCTTGGTCGCCCTCAGCAAGGCCCCGAGCTTCTCGGCGACGAGTCTGGCCTCTTCAGGAGTCGTGATGTCCGGGTCGGTCGCGAGCTCGATCAAAGGGATGCCCAGCCTGTCAAGGCGGAACAGCACTTCCGAATTCTGCTCCGCCATCTTCCTGGCAGCGTCCTCCTCGAGGCAGAGAGTCCTGACGACTATGCTCTTGCCTCCCACTTCGATCTTCCCGTCCATGGCGACCAGAGCCGTCCTCTGGAAACCTCCCGTGTTGGAACCATCTATTACGATCTTCCGCATGAAATGGACCTCGTCAACTGGGGTCATCCCGAGCAGTTTCGCCATCTCGAGCGACGTCTCGATCGCGCGCTGATTGGCACCATGGGGGGGCTCCTCGTCCGCCTCCACTAGGCAAGAACAGGGGACCGTCTGGTACCTGAACTGCAGCTTGCGCTCGGACTGCTCCAGGGCGGCCTTGTCGATCTCCCCCATCTCGCTTTGGGTCGGCCTCAACCTTCTGACGAACTCCTTGTGATGCTCATCAGAGAACTCCGACTCGCACTCGCAGAACAGCTTTCCCGTACTGAGCTGCTGATGTATCTCGATGCCTACCTTGAGCCCGAGCGACCGGTAGTCCAAGTCACACCAGCCTCCTGTCACTTAACTCACCCGCGACGTTCGTCATCATGATCTTGCGGACTTCCGCGGGGTCCTTTGTCTGACCCATGGCCCACATCAGCTTGACGTAAGCCGTCTCCGGGAGCATGTCGCCGATCGGGACGGCTCCCGCCGTGAGCATGTCCCGGCCAGTGGAGTACACGTTGAGATTGACGGCGCCGTGGAGGCATTGTGTGGTGATGAATACGTGAACACCGTCCTTGACAGCTCTCTTGATGGACCCGACGATCTCCTCGGAGACGTGGCCGAGGCCAGTCCCTGCGATCACTATCCCTTTGACCTTACCAGCGATCATGTCGAAATGCTCGGCCTCGAAGCCTGGATAGAAGTGCAACATGCTCGCATTCCCGTCTATCTTGTCGTGCAACTCTACTGGCCCCGGGGACCTTCGAGTATGTCGAGACATGAAAGTGATCTCGGTGCCCTCCACCTTGGCGACGGGGTCGGCGTTGATGCTCTTGAACGCATCCCTTCGCGAGGAGTGCATCTTCCTGACCTTCGTGCCCCTGTGGGCGAGGCAGTAGGAGTCCGATGTTTCGCCATGCATCAGTACCACGACCTCTCCGAGGTCCCCCTCCACGCACAGCCTGGTCGCCGCGAGGAGGTTCATGATGGCGTCGGATGAGGGCCTGTCCGAGGACCTCTGAGCACCCACGCAGACCACGGGTCCCGTCAGATTGCGCAACATGAAGGACAGCGCGGCAGAAGTGAATCCGAGCGTGTCCGTCCCGTGAGGGACGATCACCCCCACCGCCCCGGAGTTGAGCTCGTCGGCCACCGCCCTGGCCAAGCCCTGCCAGTGAGCGACCTTCATGTTCTCGCTCAGGATCGAGTAGAGGACCTTGGCACGCACGTTGCAGAGATCCATCAGCTCGGGGACCGAGAACACGAGCTCCTCAGCGGATATCGCGGGATGGACCGCTCCGGTCCGATAGTCCACGTAGGAAGCGATTGTCCCGCCCGTGCTGATGACTGCGACATCCTTCTTCGACGGGGTGCTTGGCAACTTCCGTTTCGCACGCTCCTTGACTTCCTTCTTCGAGACGATCTTGATCTTGGAATCCTCGTCTGCGCGCACCCCGATGTTGTATCCGTTCGCGAGTTTGAGAGTGATTATGGATGGGTTGCTGAAATCGTGATGAGGCATCAGGATGCCGCTGTAGACTTCCTTTCCCTTGCGGACCTCGACGACATCACCGACCGCTGCGCCGGAGGCGTCCAGAATCTTCCCGACTAGGCCAGGATAGGTCATCGGTCAAGTGGATAGGGTTATTCGTTTTAAACCATTCGCAAGCTCGACCGCGTCAGGGGCGGACCGTTGGCCAACCTTCTTAAGACCTGAACTTTATGCCCCGAACGGTCGCATAAGATGAGAGTACTGGCCGTCGGGGGAGGGGCAAGGGAGCACGCGATAGTCTCAGCGCTCGCGCGTTCAGGCGCTGAGATCTTCGCATGCTTGAAGAACATGAACCCAGGGATCGCTCGGGCTGCGAAAGAGCTCTTGTTGACCGAAGAGACGGATGTCGCCAGAGTCGTCCAATTCGCAAAGGCGAAGCGAGTGGACCTTGCGGTCATCGGCCCCGAGGCACCTCTCGAGGCGGGGCTGGCGGATGCCCTGATCACAGCCCGGATCGCCACTGCGAGCCCCTCGAAAGCGGCGGCTAGGCTGGAGACGTCCAAGAGTTTCATGCGTGAACTGCTCTCCAAGCACAAGGTGAAAGGAGCGGTCAGGTTCAAGATAGCTGATTCGCGGGAAGAGGTCGAGCGCGCACTCGATGAGCTCGGAATGGATATCGTGGTCAAGCCGATCGGCCTGACGGGCGGAAAGGGGGTCAAGGTCTTTGGTGAACACATGATGGACAAGCAGGACATCATTTCTTACACCGATGAGATCCTCTCGAACAAGATCGGAGGAAGCGCGCGCGTGGTCCTCGAGGAGAAACTCGTCGGGGAGGAGTTCACGATACAAGCCTTCTGCGACGGGAGGAAGGTCGTCCCCATGCCCGCGGTCCAGGACCACAAGCGTGCCTACGAGGGCGACAAGGGACCGAACACGGGCGGGATGGGCTCGTACTCCCAGCAGGACGGGCTCCTGCCGTTCCTGAGGAGGGACGAGTACGACGCCGCCGTCGAGATCATGAACGAGGTCGTCGCCGCCTTGAGGCGAGAGAACTCGGAGTACAGAGGGGCCATGTACGGCCAGTTCATGCTGACAGCTCATGGACCGAAGGTTATCGAGTTCAATGCGAGGTTCGGGGACCCTGAGGCCATGAACGTGCTCTCTCTGCTCACGAGCGATTTCGTGAAGATATGCGAAGGCATGGCGGATGGGGATGTCTCGAAGAACCTGGTGCGGTTCGAGGCGAAGTCCTCGGTCTGCAAGTATGTCGTGCCCGAAGGCTACGGCACGAAATCCCTGTCTGGGGCGGAGATCAAGGTGGACGAGACGGCCATCGCGGATGAAGGAGCGGTGCTGTACTACGCGAGCGTCAACGAGAAGAATGGGAGGATATACACGACGACCTCCCGCTCCGTCGGCATAGTCGGACTCGCAGGATCGATCGAGGAAGCCGAGAGGATTGCGGAGAACGGGATTAAGCACGTATCCGGCAAGATACACGTCCGTCACGACATCGCGAAGAAGGATATGCTCGATGCGAAGATTCAGAGGATGGATCAGATCAGGAGGATGAGTGCGTGAAGAACCTGGAGAAGGTTGTCTCGGAGATCGAGGCGGAGCTGGAGGAGAAGGACCAGGTAAGGGAGGTCGCGCTGAAGTCCTCGCGGGCGATAGTCCGCCTCTCGGGAACGATCCTGAGAGGGCTGCACAGCGGCCATAAGGGAACAGCGGAGCTCGCGGAGCTGAAGGACGAACTGTCCAGATTGTCGAGCCTCCTCAAGAATAACCCGGACATCGCGTTCACGGGCTACGTGGAGACGGCGTTCCAGGAGTATTCAGAGGTCAGCATCGTGTTATCCATACTCGAGAGGGACGATGTGCCGTCCCCAGAGGACCTCGATGTATCCAGCACTGGATACCTGCTTGGGCTAGGGGACAGCGTGGGGGAACTGCGCAGGTTCTGCCTGGACGAGCTCAAGGCGGGAAAGACCGAGCGCGCGAACCACTTCCTCGAAAGGATGGAGGACATCTTCGTCGCTCTCATAAGGTTCGATCTGCCAGATGCGATCGTGCCCATCAGGAGGAAACAGGACGTCGCGAGGAGCCTCCTGGAGAAGACCAGAGGGGACGTGGCCGTCGCGACGAGCGCGAGGAACCTCCAGGACAAGCTGGAGGAGGTCCTGAGAAAGAGCTAGCCCGGAAAATGCTTCTTGATCATGGCCTCGATATTCTGCCTCGGGTGCGCTCCGGTCATCCGCTCGACCTGCTTCCCGTCCTTAAAGAACAGGATGGTCGGGATGCTGTTTATCCCGAGGCTCATCGCGGTCTTGGGGCTCTCGTCCGTGTCGAGCTTCGCGAATGTTATCTTCCCCTTGTAGTCGTTCGCCATCGCCTCGATCGTCGGCCCGAGCATCCTGCACGGACCACACCAGGGCGCCCAGCAGTCTACGACCAACCTCGGACTGGATCTCACGGTGGATTCAAACGTCGAGTCGTTTATGTTCGTGATGTTCTCGGCCATGCCAATCGCCTCTCGGTAGCTTCGCGGTATGACTCCGTCCCATATATGAGATTATCCCGGAACATACGGGCGCTCTACTTCTTGGACTTGGACTTTTTCTTGGGCTTCTGCAGCCACATGAGGAACACGAGGACCGCTAGTACAACTACACCGCCGCTGAGCACGGCCCCTGTCACATTGCTCTGCTTCCCGATCCAGATGTCCCTCGAGATGACATTGTTGCCGTCCGTGAACTCCACTATGTCGTTCGGGTCGTCGACCGTGATGGTCACGACGTGCTTACCGTTCTTGATCTTGAGGAACGTCCAGCTGTAAGACAGTATCTGGGTCCCATTGGCCGAGACGTTGAAAGTCTGCGTGGACAGCAGGGTGCCGTCCGCGAAGAACCTGGCCGTCACGTTGGAGACCGGAACGGGGCCCTTGTTGACCACGGTGGCCTTCATGACGATTGGGACGACCACCTTAATCTCGAAATCCCGCTGGAGAGTATCGGATGCCGTGCTCGTAGCGCCCGTAGACGTGGCGTTGACCCTGATCTTTATCGTCTGTGGCGCCACCTCGGGCATCGTTATGTTGAGCTTGAAGACGCCGCTCCGCTGGGACGGGCCGGCCGCGGGACCGATTAACGAGCCAGTTGTGTTCGTGCCTATCACCGTCGCCCCGTAGGAGTAGTTCCCTCCGTTCTGGGCGGGCCCGCCGCTGATGGTCATGACGCACTGAACTGTCTCATTTATGCCCGCGAACAAAGGATGCTGGAGCGTCACCTCTATGCCTCCGTAGGCGCTCGCGTTCGGCGCTGATGGAAAGAATGGCAGCGTAGTAGCGACCAGCGACGCGACCAGGAGTGCCGCCAGAACAAGCCTTCTGAAGGCGTTCACTTCTTGGCACCTCCGAAGCCCTTCTTCTTGCGCAGGATGAAGAACATCGCCATGAGCACTGCGATGGCTACGAGTAGCCCCATGTCCGTGTAGAGCGGCATTATGTCGTACTCGTACGCGACGTTTGGACTCGTGGCTGTGAGCGAGCCCGGGGGCAAGACGATGTCAGGCAGTATCACCGGGATCGGCCCGGTCGAACTTACATACGAGGCGTTCCTCATATAGGCGAGCACGATGGCGTGAACGGTCGGGTCGGCGTCAGTCCTTGTCGACGTGAATTTGACCTCGAACGTACTCGATGAGAATGCCAGGAGCGTCACGTTTGTGGTCACGTTGCCGTTGGCCGAGGGGTCCACGATGACGGCCTCCCACCCAAGGGACTCGAGTATGGCTTCATTGGAGATCTGCAGGATGTAAGTGTCCGTAACGCTGCCCGTGTTGGTCACGTTGAACTTCGTGACAGTGCTCCTGGAGGTCACGGTCCCAGCAGCGTTCAGGTTCGTGACCTTGACCCCGTGGACTGGCGTCACATTCACGTACAGAGCGAGGTTCGACCTCAAAGTGGCCAGATTGTTCGACCTGATAAGCGTGGAGACGGCCTGCTCGCCCGCAGCGACGCTCCTCGTAGGCGTCACGTGCGCGACGATCGTCGTCCGGTTGTTCACCCCGAAGTCCAGGTCCACCCGGGAGGACGAGAAGCTCACGTTGAATCCAGAACCTACGAATGTGATGATGTAGGTGTCTGCGATGTTCCCCGTGTTCTCGACGGTGAAGACGTAGTTCACCTGCTGGCCTGGTGCTGCGGTCTGCTCGAGAGAGCGTGGCCAGTTCGTGACCACCGATCGGGATGTGCCTCTGATGAAATCCAGCGTCTCGAAGAGGGATACATCCCCCAGACTGATCGTCTTCGAGATCGAATAAGTGATGGTCAGCGTGTTCTCGGTCCTGTATGTGGTCGCGCTGAGCGAGTAGTTCGCCGGCGGCAACAGTATCTGCATGTCGCCCTGAGGATCGGTCGGGATCTGCATAGTCGAGCTGCCATTCGAGAGCGTGATCGTGACCTGGGCGCCAACACCCGCTACCAGGGCCCTCACGTTCAAGTAGCCGGCGGCCTGAAGCGGGATCTCGCCATGGGCCTCCACCTTCCTGAGTAGGATGACGCGCGACAAGGCCGCAGTCCTGTCGACCTGGTTCGTGACGTAGATCGTGTAGTCGCCGGGCTGCACCGATTGGTTGAACGCGCCCTGCATGTCCGTCGTGAAGCTGGTGGGCTCGCCGTAGTTCGTGTTCGGTATCAGGCTGATCACGGCCTGCTCGGGTACCCCCATGGGGCCAATGACCGTCCCTGACAGCGTCGCGTTGTCGAGACGCATGGCAAGGCCGGGGCTCAGCGTGACATCGCTCGCGCCGATGGTCACGCTCTGCTGGGCGAAGTACTCTATGAACAGGTTGTGCCCACCTATGGCAAGGTTGTCCTCGCGTGAGTACGTGACAGTGTAATCGCCGGACGGCAGCTGCAGCGAATAGAATCCTGAGCTCGTCGACGTGGTCTTGACCACAGCCCCCGAAGACGATGTCGCCTGAACACTGACGACCTTGGTCGTGGAGCTGGTTCCTATCGTCACGACCCCCTGGAGCGCATGCGCCCACGTCAGCTCGAAATCGTGCTGCCTCGCCGTGGCGGTCAATGATACGAGGCTGACGTCCGCGTAGGTAGTGCCCGCGACTGTGCTCGTTGCGTAAACGTTGTAGTTTCCGGGAAGCAGGTAGACCGAGTAGTTGAGTGTCGAGATGGCCACTGTCTTCTGCTCCGGACCCTGGAAGTTGAGCCGCGTGCTAGTGGATCCTCCGACGATACTACCAAACATCGCGACCCTCTTCGCGGCCTGGATGTCGACCACCTGGACAACGCCCGATGGCAGGAACGTCTGCTGCGCGCTGGACATGTACCTCTCCGCGCCCATCAGATCGGCGTTCTGGTTCACGACCACACTGTAGTTCCGCGAAGGCGGCACGCTCGCCGAGTACACCCCGCCCGGGCCCGTTACAGCATACACTGGTGTTCCGAGGAACGATGATGGAAGGAACGCGACGGTGACTCCTCTGAGGCCGAGGCTCTGGTTGGTCACCACTCCGGAGACCGTGACGTTGTCCGGGCGGGCGATGAGAGTGTAACCGGAGGAGCCCTGGGCGAATTGGACGGTCGTGGACCATCGGGAGTATCCTAGGTTCCCGAGCGAGACCGTGAGTGCGACGTTCGTCGGGACAATGATGGAGAACGAACCGTCGGAAGCCGATTTCGCGAGGAATGCTCTCCCGGACTGGTCGGTGATTCTTATGTTCCCGAACCTGCCGAGATCCTCTGACGATATGCCCGCGATCGCGTCCCTGACCATCATCAGTGTGCCCGCGACCTTGGTTCCTCCGGACATGACGAACGAGAAGCCGGTGTGCTGCGCACTCACAGTGGCGGTTCCTGAGTAGACCCCGCTGTCCTGGACGCTGATGACCGTGACATTGCACGTGCCCAGAGGCAGGATCGTTTTCACCCTGCCGTCCAAGCCTGTCATGATTGACAACCGGGCCCCGTTGGGCATCTCGAAGTTGACGCGCTCATTCGCGACGACACCGCCGTTCTGGTTTGTTATACTGGCAGTTACCTTCGCTGCAGGCTGAAGCGAGAGAGCGCCTGTCGCCGAATCCGCTGTCCGCGTGTCTACAAGGGTCGCCGCAGCGTAGTACGAAGTTCCTGAGAAGTACGTCACGTAAAGGCTCCACAGGCCCCTCGGAACGTCGTTGAGCTCGACACGACCGAACTTGTCGGCGATGCCCGAGACAGTATTGGAAGGATTGTAAACGTCGGACAGAACCCATGCCGCGTATCCCACGGACTGACCGCCGTTGAGTATGGTGTAATCTATCTTCGCTGCCTGAAATACTGTGACGTTCTGCTCTACAGGCTTGGTCGCGCTGACCACGAGAAATGTGTTGAACACCGTCTTCCCAGGAACGTTCGTGCCCATGCTGTAGTTACCCGCTATCAGAAGGCCGAAGGAGTATCCACCGGTCGAATTGGTGGTCGCATTGTAGGTGAAGTTCACGTCGACGTCGCGCATCGTCAGCGTGGTGCTCGCCGCGGCCGACCCGTTGGGATAACGCGCTGTGCCCGTTACTGAGCCTGGTTCTATCGGAAGCTTGACCGTGGCTTGCCCACCTGCTGTGACGTTCACATTCCTGCCCATGCTCATGACCGCGCCGTTGACGAGCACGTTGAAATCATAGATCCCCGGAGGTGCCGCGTACTCGAATGTCCCATTCGATGTGTCGAGACTTGCTGTGCGATTCGTGAGCTGCTCCCTGGAAGCCCCCTTGCTTCCCACGAATAGCTGGTCCGTTCCGGCTGTGTAGTTCTTGTCGTGGTCGACGTCCCAGAATATCGTCCCGCTGATGACTGTGCCATTCATGGCGAAATCCTTTGTGATGACGTAGTCCAATATGCCATCGTGGTTCAGGTCCTCGCGGACCCTCATCGACTGGTCGTCGGTGACGTTGAATACCATCTTCTTGATTGAGTTGGTGCCCACGAGGGTTGGGTTCTTCGCGTTGCCACTCGAGAATGTCAGGGTGTCAGTTCCGGGCGGGGCCAGGAGCGAATAATGTCCGTTCGTGTCCGTGAATGTCGTTCCATGGGGTATGCCGTACTTGTCCTGTATGGTGACATGTATGCCCCCTACGGGATATCCCTGCTCGGTGGTGAGGGTGCCGTTCACGTATGCGCCCTTGTAGTACTCGAGGAAGCTAGCTCCCGCGCCGTAGAAGGTGTAAGCGCTGTCATCCACGACGCCCGTAGCCTTGCCCGCGTTTATTGCGGCCTTCAGCGCCTCCGCCTGATCATAGCTCATGGCCGTCCAGGCATCCCTGTGCTCCGGTATCTGTGCGGATGGGAACGGGTTGTAGTACGCGGTCCTGTAGACCGATATGAAATGGGTCATGTTCCACCCAGGCATCGCCGGGTACTGGCTGACGGACCCCGACAGGCCGGGTATCCCATCGTTCGTCAGGCCGACTTCCACGCCCGTGTATCCGGAGAAGGCCCTGTAGAACATGCTGTTGTAGAACATGTCCTTGTAGATGATCTTGTAATCTGTGACCGTGTCCTGCGAGGTGAGGTTCTCGAGGGCTACCGTCTGGCCAGTGCTCGTCTCGGCTTGTACATCAAAGAAATCTATTGGCGAGCTGTCCTTCATGCGCCGGTCCGCTAGTTTCGCTGGCGCGTAGAATATCCCGGTGTTCTGACCGGAGCTCGGGAACATCCTCGAATCGACCATGAAGTACCTGATGTTCCAGCCCGTGAGGTCTACGAGGTCGCCGTACATGCTGACGAGATTGTCCATCCCGATGCTCGTAAGCGCGACCCTCGCGGCGACAATGCGAGCATTGGCGGCCCCCAGGTCGGGTGACATGGGTCCATACACCGCAGGGTCGGAGAGGACGGTCTTGATGATCGGCTCCGCAGGCCCGAACAGGATGTCGTGCATCTGGGTGGAGTTGACGCCGTATTTCTCGAGTATGCTGATGATACTGGTCTCGAGCGGGGCCCCCTTGGACATGCCGACCTGGATTATCCTGTAGGCGAACACCGCGACTGCGTCGGCTTCGCTCTGAGCCACTATCGCGTTACCAGTTATCTGATAACCGTTCTGGAAGTTGTCTGCCACGGTAGGGTGCAAACCCGCATCTATGGCCTCGAAACCGTAGTCCCACCACGCCACGAAGGCCGGCTTCGCGGCTGCAGGTGTGATGTTTGCATCCTGGTTCGCGAACCAGGACCATGCCGCTGGGAAGTAGAACTTCGGGAGAGGCAGCGAGTATCCGAATGCCCCCAGATACCAGTTGGACCCGTTCGCCACATCATAGCCGGAAGGGCGTAGCACTTTTGGCATGCTCAAGTAGATTTCTTTGTCTAGATGCGTCTTGGTCTCAGATGGAATGCCTGCGTCGATGCTATACCACACGTTCGGCAGGACTATCATGAACGCGAGGAACAACGCGCCGATCACATGGCGCACCTTGACGTTCTTCCTCATTATGTGCAGATAGGAGCCGCTCGCCCCCGCGATGGTCTTCCTCATCGTGTTGAAATCGAGCTTGTCGATCACCATGATGAGGATCCATCCGGCCGCGAGTGCAAATGCGGGCGTGGCGTTGAACATGAATCTGGCCGAGGTCATCGCCATGAAAATCGCTTCGACCAGCCACACCGTGATGAAGATGTACCGCGCAGTGGTGTTCTTTGGGATCTTCATCACCGCCCAGACCAGGCCGATGAGGGACATGAAGAACGTTATCATCCCGAAGCCCAGTGCCAGCTCGCTGAACACAGGCGCCTTGGCTTCTGCGATCGTCGAGTAGAGCTTGCTCGTGGAGAAATATCCTTCCCCGGTGAGCATGGCCTGAGCCAGCGATGGGTTGACCAGGTTGATCGCGAAGACCGCACTCACCAGGAGGATGCCCACCGCAGGGAAAGTGACCGTCCATGGATGATCCCTAGTGACGACGAATATCCCGCCAAACACGATCGATGCCAAGAACAGGTAAACTGGCACGTCAAACCTCGTCGCAATCAGGGACTGGTAGAAGTAGACCGGGAAAGACAGGAAGAACCCGAGGCTCATGGTGACCGCGATGATCACCGTGACGCTCATCGAATCGATGGACTTCACCTTGTTGAGGAGCACCTGGATCACGTAGTAGATGAGTACGAGAACGGTGACGTAGCCGAACCCGACCCAAGTCATGATGACGGCGCTGTAAGCCACGCCCGCCATGGCTGCGTACAGGATCGCTGTCCTGTTGCTACTGAAGTAATCCCTCAGGCCAGTCTTGATGCTGGCGAAGTTTCCCCAGCTCTCGACCCACTTCCTCGATTCCTGGACCTTAAGCGCCTTCAGGAGGAAGAACAGCGTCAGGACGATGAAGAACAGGATGAACGAATCATGGTCAGCATCCGATAACACGCTACGCTGAACATTGCTCGGCATGACTGCCAGCAGGAACGCCGCCGCGAGACCAGCCCGTCTCCCGAATGTCTCCTTGCCGAGCATGTACGTCGGGATGACTGTGAGCGCTCCCCAGAACGCCGGTGTCCATAGGAGGAACATGCCCAGCGCCTCGTTGAGAGATGGGAAGCCGTGTTGAGTCAGTATCGCCGGCACGACCACCGACATGCTGAACATGGGCGGCCTCGGGTTCCTTATCCCCTCTGGGAAGTTCAGCAGCGGGTCATGATACAACTGCTTGCCTGTCTGGGCGGAGTAGTTTATGATCCTCTGCCAGTAGTACGAGTCAGAGCCGCCGGACACGAGGTTTCCGTTGTCGTGGGCGGTCGGATATCCGAAGTAAGATCGAACGAAGAGTGCGAGCACGAAGATGAAGAAAAGCATGAGCAGAGTGGGCCAGCTCGCAGTGATCCACTTCCTAAACTCGCCCGGCCTCCCGTCCCCCCTCTTAAACCTGGACAGAAACGGCCTAGCAGGGCTTTTCCCTTCCTCGGCCAAAGATTGTGCCACCTGGTTGAATAGTAGCCCACCGATAACTGGAGTGCTATATAAGCGTTATCGGACGGAGGAGCCGCGGAATGGCAGCATCTGGCACGGTGAGATTCGTCATCTGCCCGTCCTGTCCTATCCTCACACGACTTCCTTGACCTCGTCGGCTAGCTTCCTTGCAGCCGTCGCTGGGTCGGTAGACTCGTAGATAGCTCTTCCGACGATGATGTAGTCCGCGCCCGCTCTGATCGCATCGGACGCTTTCCCTCCCTGGGCTCCGACGCCAGGGCTGATGATCTCAAGATTGTCGATTATCTTCCTGAGCGCAACGATTCTCTCCGGTCTCGTCGCTGGGGCCACGATCCCCCTTGCTCCGGCGGACTTTGCAAGCGCGGCGAGTCTGTCAGCGACAGGAGCTGTGTATTGCTTCCCGCCTGGATGGCTCATCTCGGTGACGACGAACACCTGGCCTTTCGCGGCTTCGACGCATGCCCTGACCGAATCCTCTCCCGTGAATCCGTGGCAGATTACGGCACTCGCTCCGCGCGACACCGCCTGTTCGACTATCAACCGATTGATGTTGGGAATGTCCGCGATCTTCAGGTCGCATATCACATCCTTGGACCTGGACATCTCACGGATAATCTCGGGTCCGACGGCCAATATGAGAGGCCAATTGATCTTGATGGCATCCACGTAGTCTTTCACCGCATCCACCACTCGCAGCGCATCCTCGCGAGAAGTCACGTCGAGCGCGAGGATGACCCGTGTCTTCTTCTGCATCTTCGTCCCTCTTGGAGCATCGACTAGCCTTTGGTTAATCTTTCGGTCCGTTGCCCGATTCGTGGTCATTTACGACCATCTCGGTTCCTGATTCATAGGAAGGCTGAGGTCTTGCGACCTGAACTCCTCCCTCCACAGGCGTTTCAAGTGTCCGTCCAACTGACGGCCACTGTTCGAGATTCAGGGCAGCGTTGAGATCTCTGTCCGCCGTGAACCCACAGAACTCACATACGAAGGTTCGCTCTTCCAGTGGCATCGAAGCCTTGACACCACCGCAACTAGAGCATCGTTTGGTGGACGGAAAGAAGCGGTCGGCCACTACCAGTCTCGACCCGTACCATTTGCTCTTGTACTCCAGTTGCCTCACGAACTCTGCCCAGCCAGCATCTCCAATGGCCTTGGCTAGATGATGGTTCGCCATCATGTTCCGCACCGCAAGGTCTTCGACCACGACCACCGACTTGGTTGTCGCCAGTGCTGTGGTCGCCTTGTGGAGTGCATCCTTGCGCATGTTCGAGATCCTGGCATGGAAACGCGCGAATCGATGGCTAGCCTTTCTACGGTTCGACGATTCTCTCTGTTTGCGTGAGACGGCCCGTTGGAGGTGTTTCAGCTTGCGCTCGCACCGAGACATCGCCTTCGGATTCTCGACGACCATGCCGTCGCTGACGACAGCGAGGCTCTTGAGGCCGCGATCCACGCCGACGGCAACCCCGATGATCGGTTCAGGATCCTCGCGCTCTTCCACGACGTTCAGGCTGACGAACCAGCGCCCGGCTCGTTCGGAAACGGTTGCCGAATTGATGTGGGCCTCTTTTGGAAGGTATCCGTGCTCTTTGGACCGGATCCATCCGAGTCTCGGGAGTCGAATACAATCATCCTTGACGTAGATGGGCATAGTAAGAGCAAACGATCCGACCCCGTGCTTTCGGCTCTTGAACCTAGGGAATCTAGCCCGACCTTGATAGAAGTTCCTGAAGGCGGAATCGAGATCGCGCAATGCTACTTGTGGAGCGCATTTCGAGGACACATACATCCAGGGGAACTCCATCGGCTTGAGGCGGTTCAGCTCGAGTTGGAGGTCGTTTGCGGTCGGCAGCATGATGCGGGGTATCGGGAGCTGGTTCATCCGCATGACTTCCAGCTTGCGCCGTAGCCCCCAGTTATAGGCGAATCTTGCGACGCCAGCATGCTGAAGGAGATGGGTCCGTTGAGCGTTGTTCGGGTCGAGCTCGGTGCGATAAGCCCGGTGAACCATCATAGGAGCGCCTTCTTTGCGCGGTTGACGCGATTCATGGCAGCACCCTTGCCAAAGAGTCTGGTACAAGACGATGTGAGGACATCGACCATTAGATTCATACATGATAGCACGAGTCTTCCCCCATTAAAAATGTGAGTGATACAATCATACAACAGAGAGAAGGCCACGAAAACATCAACAATTAGCTGCCCCTCCGAAAGTGATAGAGCATCTTTTCAATTACCCGATAACGATACATGAATCGTGGCGAAGATCAAGAAGATGGAAAAGGGCTCGGCGTTCACGCGCAGCCTCCCTGACGGTTGCAAGATCTGTCGCGAGGGCGCGAAGATGGTGCTCCTCGTCACTGGCAAGTGCGCGAGGCGGTGCTGCTACTGCCCTCTCTCCACTGAGAAGAAGGGCAAGGATGTCTTCTTTGCGAACGAGCGCCGGATCAATGTCGTCTCAGAGATGCTCGATGAGGCAAGGCTGATGGACGCCAAAGGGACCGGGATGACCGGAGGGGACCCGCTAGCAGCAGTCTCCAGGACCAATGAGTGTATTCGTGCGCTCAAGAAGGAGTTTGGGGACCGCCATCACATTCATCTCTACACTTCCACGACGAACAAGGCGGCGATAGAACGTGTCGCCAGAGCTGGCCTGGACGAGATACGGTTCCATCCACCGATGGCCGTTTGGAAAAGACTGGGAGAATCCGCATATGCGGCAGCTGTCTCACTCTCGAAGAAGGAGGGGTTGTCAGTCGGGCTAGAGATACCCGTGCTGCCTGGTCGAGAAGCGGACCTTCAGGCGGTCGTCGCTTTCGCAGACGATCGCGGTCTCGATTTCGTCAACCTGAACGAGCTGGAGTTCTCCGAGACCAACTGGAGGGCCCTGAGACTGATCGGATACGACGTCAAGTCCGGCATCTCGTCAGCTGTCATGGGAAGCGAGGAGCTCGCGAGGAAGCTGCTCAGGAGCGAGGTGTCCGTGCCGCTCCATTACTGCTCATCCGCATTCAAGGACGGGGTACAGTTGCGAAGGAGAATCATGCGGCGCGGGAAGAACGTGAAGAAACCCCACGAAATCCTCACGGAGGACGGCACGCTCCTCAAGGGCGTGATCGAGACTGACCACATCGCCGCGACGACCGCTTGGCTTCTGAACAAGTACGACATTCCAGGAAGGCTCGTCTGGAGCGACCATAAGAAGGATCGGTTGGAAATCGCGCCATGGGTCCTGGAGGAGATAGCTGCCGAGCTCCCGTACGCATCCTACATCGTTGAGGAGTACCCGACCGCGGACCGGTTGGAAGTGGAGCGCACGCCGCTCAAGCGACGCTGATGCTCTGGACGTTGTGGTGCCTGTTGACTATCTCGCGGGCGATCCTCAGGTTCCGGCCGTTCTTGCCAATCGCCTTCCCCTTGACCTTCGGGTCGACTGTCACCGTTGCGTGTATTATGTTCCCGCGGTCCTCGAGAGTGACGCTCTGGACCGAATACGTGTGGAACACGTTCTTGATGAAGGTCTCAGGGTCCTCAGAGTACTCAATCACGTGGATGTTCTTGCTCGTCAGGTTCTTCAGGCGTATCACGTTCTCGCCCTTCTTGCCCACCGCCCTGCTCCCCTGACCCTTCTCGACGACGAAGACCAACTTCTCCTCCGTCTCCATGCAGTCCTTGACCTGCGTCCCGGTCACCTTCTCGAAGAGGGTGATGTATCTGAGCGTGTCCTCGGTAAAAGTGATATTTCCCATGTGGACACCATTCAGGCGGAGAGGATGTTGGACTCTCCAGGGTTTACGATGGCCAGCGCGGATATCGGGAATGGTTTCCCGCACGCGGACCCGAGCTCCACGTTCGTTCCGTTGAAGACGACGACCTTGAGGAGGGATTCCCCCGCGATGTCATCCTCGGGGCAGTTCGACGAGACGACCACCAGCTTCGCCTCTCCGTTCTTGATCGATTTCTTCGTCTCCGCGAGCCCGAACCGCACCTTCCCGGTCGTCGCGGCAGTCTTCAGAGCACGTGCCATGTCTATCATTTCGTCTCACCCCTCTCCTTCTTGGTCGGTGCCCATATCAGGTTGACCGCGCCAGTGCCGACTGTAACTGGCTGACCAACTATAATGTTTTCCACGACTCCCTCCAGCGTGTCGACCTCGCCCGTGATGCCGGCGCGCAGCAGATGCGTCGAAGTGATCTCGAACGCGGCCCTCGCGAGCACGCTTGACTTCCTGCCAGATATGCCGTGTCTGCCGATGGCCTTCACGTCGCCGTCGCTCGTCATCAGGTCGGATACAAGCATTATGTGCCTGATGTCCACGGTCAGACCCTGCTCCTCAAGGGTCCTGGTCGCCTCGTTGATGATGGAGTTCCTCGCGGCCTCGACGCCCAGCACCTCGTATATCTCCAGGATGCTGTTGGTCGATGTGCTCTTCTTGTCCACGTGCGCTATCTCGAGGACCTTCTCGAGGTTGGAGCCTTCGGTGTAGA